>Ga0070694_100001646_pt1 | contig 13127 bp, 14 predicted proteins | sample KBSK1251metaG_FD_65470 | JGI IMG/M metagenome (GOLD analysis project Ga0070694, IMG submission 65470) | Corn, switchgrass and miscanthus rhizosphere microbial communities from Kellogg Biological Station, Michigan, USA - KBS K1-25-1 metaG | ecosystem: Host-associated > Plants > Roots >... | reverse complement strand
GGGCGACGGGCCGGTGACGATCCGCTTCGCCCCCGGGGCGCGACAGGACTGGCGGGGCATGACGATCGAGCCGGGACACGGCGCCGGAGGGCTGGTGCTCGTCTCCGGCGAGGCCTTCGAGACGGACAGCTATCCCTGGGACCCGCGCGTCAGCCCTGCGTACCGGGACATGGCCGCGGGGGAGGACATCATCGCACTCGCGGTCGTGCCGATCCGGCGGGAGGGGCGAGTCCAGGGCCTGCTGTATGTGAGCAACCGGTCGGGGCGGCCGTTCTCGCCGCCCGAGGTGGGCGCTCTGCTCCACCTGGCCGATCACGCGGCCATCGCGATCCACAACGCCGAGCTGTACGGCGAGCTGACCCACGCCGTCGCCGCCCTGCGAGAGAGCGAGCAGCGTTACCGATTGCTCGCCGAGAACGTGGACGACGTGGTGTCCCTCTTCGACATGAACCTGCGGCCGCTCTACGTCAGTCCTTCCGTGCTGCGGCTTCGCGGATACACCCCCCAGGAGGCGCTCGCGCAGACCGCGGCCGATCGGTTCACCCCGGCCTCCGCCGAGGTCGCGTTCCGGGTGCTGAGCGAGGAGATCGCGCTCGAGGCCGCGGGCCAGCACGATCCGGGGCGGTCTCGCACGGTGGAGCTGGAGCTGCGCCGCAAGGACGGCTCCACGGTATGGGTCGAGGCCACGACCTCGTTCGTTCGTGACGACGCCGGGCGCGCGATCGGGGTCATCGCGGTCGCCCGCGATATCAGCGAGCGCCGGCGGGCCGAGGCGATGCTGCGCGAGAGAGAGGCCGAGCTCCGCCAGGCCCTGAAGATGGAAGCGGTGGGCCGACTGGCCGGGGGCATCGCTCACGACTTCAACAATATCCTCACCGTCATCGGCGGCCGCGCGCACCTGCTGCTCGGCACGCTCGCGGTCGGGGCCCCGGGACGCCGGGCGGCAGAGCTCATCCACCAGTCGACCGAGCGGGCCGCCATGCTCACGCGTCAGCTCCTGGCGTTCAGCCGGAAGCAGGTGCTGCAGCCGAGAGTCCTGGACTGCACCGCGGTGGTCACCGGCCTGACGCCGATGCTGCGGAGGCTGATCGGCGAGCACATCCAGCTGATGGTGGTGCCGGCCGCGGGCGCGTGTCTGCGCGCGGACCCCGCGCAGCTGGAGCAGGTGGTCACGAACCTCGTCATCAACGCGCGGGACGCGATGCCCGACGGAGGGTGCCTGACGATCGAGGTCGGCCGCGTCGAGCTGGCCGCGGCCTTCGTGTCGGCGCATCCGGGAGCCCGGCCCGGGCCCTACGTGATGCTGTCCGTGGCCGATACCGGCCAGGGGATGGATGCCGACACCCAGACCAAGATGTTCGAGCCCTTCTTCACGACCAAGGAGGCCGGGAAGGGGACCGGACTGGGCCTGTCCACCGTGTACGGGGTCGTCAATCAGCACGGCGGGTACATCACGGTCGAGAGCGAGGTCGGGCGCGGCAGCACGTTCAGGACCTACTTCCCGCGGGTCGACGAGGCGCCCGAGGTCGAGGAGACGCCGGCCGCGCCCGCACGCTCGCTCGGCGGGGAGGAACGGGTTCTCCTCGTCGAGGACGAGGCGCCCGTGCGCGCCATCGCCCAGGAAACGCTGGTCGGACACGGATACACCGTGCTCGAGGCCCGCGACGTCGACGACGCCTTGCGGATCGCGCGCGAGGACGGGCGGCGGATCGATCTGCTCCTGACCGACGTGGTCATGCCGGTCATGAACGGCCCGGCCCTCGCCGAGCGCATCCAGCGGATGCACCCGGAGACGAAGGTCCTCTACATGTCGGGCTACAACGACGATGCCATCGTGCGCCCCAACGTCCTCGAGCCGGAGACGTCGCTGCTGCAGAAGCCCTTCACGCCCACCGAGCTGGCCCGGAGGGTGCGGGAGACGCTGGACGCCGCGTAGGGCCGCGCGTCTTGACTGGAGCGACGGGCGGGCGCAGAGTTCGGAGCGCATCGCCCGGTGGGCAAGGAGGACCCCATGCCGACATACATGGTGCAGGCGTCCTACACGAGTCCCGCGTGGAACAAGCTGGTCCAGCGGCCCGAGAACCGGATGGAGGCCCTCACCCCGGTGATCGAGAAGCTGGGCGGCCGGATCATCGCCTGGTACTACGCCTTCGGCGACTACGACGTGGTCGTGCTCTTCGAGGTGCCGAGCAACCTCAACGCGGCGGCGTTCTCCATGGCCATCGCGGGGAGCGGCGCGGTGAAGGAGTTCAAGACCACGATCCTCATGTCGCCCGACGAGGGGTTCGACGCCCTGCTCTTGGCCCAAGGGGCGGGCTACCGCCCGCCGGGAGGCTGACCCGGCGGGCGATCCGCCCCGGCTACCGCCCGGCTACGGGCACTTGGGCGCTTCGCGGAGCGTGGCCTCGATCCGGTCGCCGACCTTGAAGCTCTGGAGCGCTTCCGGTGGGGCCTGGAACTCGTGCACCGTGCCGTCCGCCTGCCGCACGGTGAGCTTGTTCTGCGCCGCGTCCACCTTGACGACCTGCCCCTCGACCTTCTGCGGTGTCATCACCCGCCCCTGCTGGTCGCAGGCGGGCTTGGTCTGTGCCAAGGCGAACCCGGAACCCAGCACGAGCGTCATCGCGAGTCCCGCCGCCACTCCTGGCCACCTATGCATGGCTCGTCTCCCTATTTCTTCGTGAAGTCGTAGATCGCCCCGGCCGCGGCACCTACCCCGGTGCCGATGAGGGCGCCCTTGCCGGCGCCGTACCCGGTGCCGGCGCCGACCGCCGCGCCGGCTCCCGCGCCCACCGCGGCGCCGGTCATGGTTCCACAGGCCGTGACCGTGGCCGAGAGCATGAGCAGGCCAAGGAATGTCGTGATCGCTTGCTTCCGCATGATGCGTCTCCTTCGCCGTCTACCGCTCGATGGTGAACTTGCTTGGCGCCGAGACCGACGGGGCGGCTACCACCGCGCCGGCCGTCGTGCGTGTCTCACGACTCCGGGCCACCTCGACGTCGGTCCGCCAGTAGGATGACGGGCGGACGATCGTCGTCGTCTCCTCCCACAGCTCCTGATCGTTGGGCTGCGCGAGCACCACCGCCCGGCGGACGCTGACTCCTCCGGTGACCGGACTGATGATCTCGAGCACGCGGACATTCTGGCCGCGCAGGTTCTGGAACTCCGTGCTCCGGGCCGCTGGAGCGCCGAGGCGCGCCGCGTCGGCGAAGTTGCCCGCCTGGAACTGCGTGTAGGCCGGTCCGAACTCCGTGGTCTGCGTCGACGCGCGCGCGGACCCGGCCGGTCGCGTCGCCAGCAGCTCCGGGAGCCCCTGGCCGGCCTGCCGCAGCGAGGTCTCGTCGAGTCGGCGCGTCATCTCACCGTAGCCCGGGGTCGTCCCGGCCGCGGAGGTCGGGAACACCTCCACCCCGACCGTGCCGTCCGCCCGCTGGCGGTAGAGTCGGAAGACACCGGGCGCCGGCACGTCGACGAAGCCGTCGAGCTTCCCGTCGCCGTTGGCGTCGAGCAGGCCCACCTGGTTGCTGGCCGCGGTGCCGGGCGAGAATTGCCCGGCGAGCTCCTGGCCGATCTGGTCAGGGGTCTGCCCCTTCAGCGCGATGAGCGGGATGGCGCCCGCCTGCCCCTCCTGGGCGCCGAGCTCCCGGCGGCGAATCTTCACCGCGTTGTCGACCGCGGCAGGCATGTCCTGGCACCGGATGCGGGCCACGTCGGAGACCGGAGCCGTTGGGGCCGTCACGGTCGGCGCGGGAGTCGCCGCTGGAAGAGCGGCGAGCTCCCGCTCCAGGGTGGCTTTCTCCGCGTCGATGGCTTGAATCTGCCCCTGGATCTGGCTGGCGCGGGTGAGCTCGAACTTCACCATCGCTCCCAGACGCTGGTCCTCGAGCGTCTGCCGATCCTTGGGAATCTGCTCGAGCCGGGCCCGGATCGCCTCGGCCCGGCCGGTCGCTGCGGGCGTGCCGGGCGTCGCCGGCGTGGGCGCGGCCGGGGCGGTCGCGGCCTGTGTCGCCACCGCCTTGCGCACACCCTCGGATAGCCGGGCATGCTCGCCGAGCCGCAGCCGCAGGCTCTGGCAGTCCGCGTCCGAGATGCCCGGGGCCTGGGCCAGGGCGGGGCCGCCTTGAGCCAGGCCAAGCGTGAGAACCATGAGTACGGTGGTAGCTCGCATGGCGGATCCTCCTCCTGCGGCCGATCAGGCCACACCGGAGGGTGTTCGGAATTGCATCCCGGGTGCCAGAGCAGGAGCTCAATCGGGGCCAGAGGTTCCGATCGAGGCAACCCGAGCCGTGTGAGGCGGACGCTCCCCGGGTGGGGCGCCCGCGCCTCGGCGCCCGCGCGAGCTACCGCGCCGGGATCAGCCGAGCCCCATGCGATCGTGCAGGACCCGCCCGCCGACCACCGTCGCCAGCACCTCGATGCCGGCGATGCGGTCCGGAGCGATCGCGGTGGGATCGGCCGAGAGCACCGCGAAGTCGGCGAGCTTGCCCGGCTCGAGCGAGCCCGTGTCGGCCTCGCGGAAGGCGGCGTGGGCGGAGTGGAGCGTGTAGCAGCGGATGGCCTCCTCGGGGGTGAGCGCCTCGGCGGGGTTGAAGGGCCGCCCGCTCGCGGTCCGCTGGTTGACCATGTCGTGGATGCCGAGCAGGGGGGCGCCCGTGACGACCGGGCGGTCCGAGCTGCCGGGCAGGGGCAGGCCGGCCTCGAGGAAGCTCCGCTGGCGGTAGCACCACGTCGATCGCTCGGGGCCGAGGGCCGCGAGCATGCCGTCGCCGATCTCGCTGATGAAGCGGCCCTGCGGCACCGGGATGACCCCGAGCGCGGCCAGGCGCGCCACGTCCTCGGGCCGGCAGACGCCGCAGTGCTCGATGCGGTGGCGGTGGTCGGGCCGGGGATGGGCGGCGAGCGCGTCCCGGTAGATGTCGAGCACGGTGGCGACGGCGCGATCGCCGATGGCGTGGGTCGCGACCTGCCAGCCCGCCCGGTGGGCGCGCGTGATGGTCCGGCGCAGGCGCTCGACGTCCATCTGGAAGAAGCCGCGGTTGCCGGCCTCGCCCTCGAAGTCGCAGCACATCGCGGCGGTCCGGCCGATCAGCGAGCCGTCGGAGAAGATCTTCATCGCCCCGATGCGCAGCCACTCGTCGCCCCAGCCGGTGCGGAGGCCGAGGTCGAGGCCGAAGCCGTCGGCGTCGGCGGCCGCGTGTGGCAGGTCGTGGAGGGCCTCGGCGGCGATCATCAGGGTGGCCCGGACCCCGAGGCGGCCCTGCCGCCGCGCCTCCTGCCAGGCCGACAGCTCCACCGGGCTGCGGGCCACGAGCCCGCCGCCCACGCCCGCCTCCTGCACGCTGGTGAGCCCCTCGCGAAGATAGTGCTCGCTCGCGCGCCCGATGGCCTCCACCAGCTCGGCCTGCGGATACGGGTAGACCAGCGCCCGGACGAGGGCCTGGGCCTGCTCCTGGAGGAGCCCGGTGGGACGCCCGGCGGCGTCGCGCTCGACCACGCCGCCCTCCGGCACCGGGACCCGGTCGATGCCGATGGCGTCGAGCACGCGCCCGCCCACCACGCACATGTGGCCGGAGGTGTGGCGGAGCCAGACGAGGTGCTCGGGCGCGACCGCGTCCAGCTCCGCCGCCCGCGGGTGCCGCCCCTCGGCGAGCTTGTTCTGATCGTAGCCGCCGCCCACGATCCAGGAGCCGGGCGGCTGGCCCGCGGCCCGGGCCTTCACCGCGCGCAGGATGTCCTCCACGCTCCCGATCGGCGGAGACGAGAGCGGCACGTCGGCGAGCCCCATGCCGAAGGCCGGCATGTGATTGTGGGCGTCGTGGAAGCCCGGCACCACCGTGCGGCCCTGGAGGCTCACCACCCGCGCCGCGTCGAGGTGGCGGCGCAGCTCGTCCGCGTCCCCGACCGCGACGATGCGGCCGCCCAGCACCGCGAGCGCGGTCGCGCGCGGCCGGGCCGCGTCCATGGTCAGCAGCGTGCCGCCCTCGAAGATCCGGTCGACGCGCACCGGGGGCCGGTCAGGTGAGCCGAGGGCGATCGCCCTCGACGATGACGCGCCACAGGACGCGGCTCTGGCTCCGGTCGTAGTCGCCGTGGGCCCGATGCATCGTGGCCCGATCGTCGATGACCAGTACGTCCCCCTTGCGCCAGACGTGGTGATAGACGATCTCGGGCCGGATCATACGCTCGAGCAGATCGCGCATGTAGGCGCGGCTCGCGTCGGCCGTCATGCCGCCGATGTGGGTGGCCTTGGAGATGTGAAAGTACACCGCGCGTGACCCGTGGACGGGATGGGTCCGCACCATCGGATGCTCGATCGGCGTGCCGTACTTGTCGCGATCCTCCGGGCGCGTATCGGCGTGACCGTCCAGGCCGTTGAACGTGGTCAGCGCCTCCAGCCGCCCGCGCTCGTCGGGGGCGAGGGCGAGATAGGCCGCGCGCATGCTCGCCACGCTGGTGCCGCCGCCGGCCGGCGGGATCTCGACTCCGTACAGGATGGTCGCGGCGGGGGGCCGCTCACGGTTGGTGTGGTCGGTGTGCCACTGCTCGGCGGGCTGCTGGCCGTTCCGGTGCCAGATCAGCCCGATCAGCGGGAAGTCGGGCATGTTGTGCTGCGAGTAGTGCTGCGCCATCGGCGGCCCGAACGCGGCCGCGGCGGCGAGATACTGGGCCGGCGTCAGGGACTGGTCGCGAAAGACGAGGGCCAGGTGGTCGGAGAGGGCCCGGGCCAGGGCGTGGCGCGTCGGCTCGTCGAGCGGGGCGGCGAGGTCGACGCCGGCCACCAGGGCGCCCAGCGCGGGGTGCAGCGGGGTGATGCCCAGGGATGCCATGAGCGCGTCCTCCACGCGGCACGCTACCCCAGATCGTGGTGCGGCGTCCAGCCGGGTGGCCTATAGTCGAGGCGCATCGAGCCCGCACCAGATCCACGCGGAGGTCACCATGGCCGACTTGCCGGCTTGCCTGCTGATCGTCACCGCCGAGGTCGACCCGGCGGTGGAAGCGGACTGGAATCGCTGGTACGACACCGTCCACCTGCCGGACGCGCTCCGGTGCCCGGGCGTCCTCCGGGGCCGGCGCTACGTGTCCACGGGCGAGGTGTCGGAGACCGTCCGGGGGAAGACGGAGAAGGCCGCGCGACGCATCTACACGACGGTCTACGAGCTGGACAGCCCCGCCGCCACCGCGACGCCCGAGTTCCAGGCCATGCGCGGCTGGTACCAGTTCGCGCCGCACATCCGGTCCCGCACCCAGACCATCGTGCCCCCTTCGTAGGCCCGCTTCAGCGACGGGCGTAGACGGTGGTCAGCCCGGACCGGTCGAAGGTCAGGACGTCGTAACGCTCGGGGGCCCGGCCCGGCGTCTCCATGCCCGGGGAGCCCGCCGGCATACCGGGGACCGCGAGGCCGAGGACCGGGGGCCGCTCGCGGAGCAGCCGCTGGATGAGATCGGCGGGCACGTGGCCCTCGACGACGTAGTCGCCCGCCACCGCGGTGTGGCAGCCCTGGAGCGCGTTCGGAACCTGGAGGCGCCGCTTGATCGGCGCGAGATCGGCCGTGTTCTCCTCCCGGACCTCGAAGCCGTTCGCGCGCAGGTGACCCACCCAGGCCTGACAGCACCCTCAGGTGGGCTCCTTGTACACGGTCACGGCGGTCCGGGCGAGGGCCGGTGCTCGCAGCAGGAGCGCCGCGCCGGCGGCGAGGCCGGCGCCGAGGAACGCCCGGCGCGCGATCGGGATCGTCGTCATCTCGGTGACCACCATATCATGCGGTACCATACCGCGCATGAGCGCGCCTCCTCCGTTCGGCGCCCGCGAGGGGCACGGGCCCTTGAGCGGGGTCACCGTGCTCGATCTGAGCGGCTACGTGGCGGGCCCGTACGGCTGCGCCCTCCTGGGCGATCTCGGCGCGCAGGTGGTCAAGGTCGAGCCTCCCGAGGGCGACAACCTGCGCAACTACCCCTCGACGCTGCCGGACGAGAGCCGCGCGTTCCTCGGGGTCAACCGCAACAAGCACGGCATCGGCCTCGACCTGAAGAATCCCGACGGGCTCGGCGTGCTGCGGCGGCTGGTCGAGCGCGCGGACGTCCTGGTGCACAACTTCCGGCCCTCGGTGCCCGCGCGGCTCGGCATCGACTACGAGCGGATGAAGGCGATCAACCCGCGCCTGATCTACTGCGCGCTGACCGGCTACGGGGACACCGGCCCGCTCCGGGATCGCGCCGGATACGACCAGGTCTTGCAGACCATGAGCGGGATCTGCGTGGAGCAGGGGAAGCCCGGCGAGGCGGAGATCGTGTACGGCTCCGCGGTGGACTTCTATTCCGCCTCGATGCTGGCGTTCGCGGTCTCGGCGGCCCTCTTCGAGCGGAGCCGCTCCGGCGTGGGGCGTTACGTGGGCGTCTCGCTCCTGCGCAGCGCGCTGACGATGCAGGCGACGCGGCTGGTGTGGGCCGAGGGCGAGGGGCGCGACGTGGCGCGCGACATGCGCTCGGGGGGGATCACCGGGCTGCATCCCACCCGGAGCGGGAGCCTCTACGTCTCCGCCAACACTCCGCACTTCTGGAAGGCGCTCTGCGAGCTGACCGGCCTGCCGGAGCTGGCGAGCGACCCGCGATTCGACACGGTGCGGAAGCGGTCGGAGCACGCGGCCCTGCTCGTGCCCCGGCTGCGCGCGGCCCTGCAGGCCCACACCGCGCTCGAGTGGGAAGCGCGACTCGGGGAGCGGGTGCCCTGCGCGGCCGCCCGACCGGTCGAGGACATGTTCGACCACCCGCAGGTGGCCGCGGAGGGCATCCTGGCAACCTTCGAGCACGACCGGGTGGGCCGTTACCGCGGGATGGCGCATCCGGTTCACCTCGGAGACGGGCCGCCGCCCGCCCCGTTCACCGCGCCCGCGCTGGGGCAGCACGCCCGGGAGATCCTGGCCGCGCTCGGCTATGCGGGCGGCGAGATCGAGCGGCTGTGTCGCACCGGGGCGGTGATCGGGCCACCGAAGGAGGAGCCGGCGTGAGCGGGACGGACTGGCTCATGCGCAGCAAGCTGTTCGTGCCCGCCTCGCGACCCGAGCTCTTCGCCAAGGCGCTCGCGGGCCCGGCGGACGCGATCTCCTTCGACCTGGAGGACGCGGTCCAGGAGGGCCGGAAGGCCGAGGCGCGCGAGACGCTGAGGACGTTCCTCCGGCAGTCGTCCCCCCGGCCGGCCGGCAAGGTCGTCATCGTCCGGGTGAACGGGCTGACCACGCCGCACTTCGACGCCGACGTCGCCGCGGTGGCCGACCCCGTGGTGGACATGATCAACCTGCCCAAGCCCGAGTCCGCGGCCGACGTCCGCGCCGCGGCGGCCTCGCTGGCCCGGCACGAGCGCGAGCGCGGGATCGATCGGCCGATCGGGATCGTGGCGAACATCGAGTCGCCGCGCGGGCTGCGGCTCGCCGCCGAGATCGCGAGCGCCCATCCGCGGGTGGTCGGCCTGCAGCTCGGCCTGGGCGATCTCTTCGAGCCGTTCGGCATCGACCGGGCTGACGCCCAGGCGGTGCACGCCATGCAGCTCGCGGTGCGCCTGGCCGCGGCCGAGGCCGGGCTCTGGGCGTGCGACACCGTGTACGGCACGGTGAGCGATCCCGACGGGTACACGCGGGAGGCGACCGCCGCGCGCCGGCTCGGCTACCTCGGCAAGTCCTGCATCCATCCGAGCCAGGTCCCGCTCGCGAACGCGGTGTTCCGGCCGACCGACGCCGAGATCGAGTCGGCCCGTCGCGTGGTCGAGGCCGCCCGGGGGGCCGAGAGCCGGGGAGTGGGCGCGTTCCTGGTGGACGGCCGGATGATCGACATTCCATTCATCAAGCGGGCCGAGTCGATCCTCGCCGCGGCCCGCGGGCTCGGCCTGCTCGGCGCCTCCGATCGGGCCGGCCACGTGGAGAGAAGCTGACGGCGGTCAGCGGGACCGGCTTCGCGATGCTCTCGAGGGGCGAGCTGCGCCTGCTGCTGAACAGTGCGACCGGGTCCGGAGGGGCGGCGCAGCCGATGCCGGACGGACGCCGGCCCGAGCCGGGAAGGACCGGGGCGCGCTTCCGGAACGACATCGTGGTGGGAAACGGTGGCCGCCAGATCCTGGTGGAGGACCGGCCGGCAACGCGATCCGGCCCGGGGAGAAGGCGTGGCGGACCTGAGCGTTGTCCGCGACGCCGACTCGATGGTGGGGCGACCTCCTCACGACCAGCGGCGTGTCGATCGGGTTCTGAACGCGCCGCGGCAGCGACGCGGCGCGCGTCGAGGGTGGGAACCGTCAGCCCGGGGACTGTCCGTGACACGCTCCTGACGGAGCGGAGCCCGGCGTCCGCTCGAATCGCTCGCTCCCGGGACGATCCCCTCCGGTCGAGCGTGGCCCGATTCTTGCGGCCGATCCGGCGAGGCCCCTACCCGGCACGATGCGACCCACGGCGAGCAAGGCATTCGATGCGGACCAGGAGCAGCGCCGCTGCCCGCGCCAGCGCGTGTCGTGGCTCGTGACGGTCGCCGCCGGGACGAAGCGCTTCCAGGGCCTCACGCGCGACGTCAGCGCCTCCGGCGCGAAGATCCTCGTCAAGGAGCGGCCCGCGCTCGGCGCCGAGATCAACCTGTCCTTCCGACCGCCCGGCAAGCGGGCCGTCGCGACCCGCGCGCTGGTGTGGCGGGTGGATGCGGACGGGCTGGCGTGCATGTTCGTGGGCACGCAGGAGCCGGAGTTCCTGGCCGCCGTCTCGCCCCGCATCGTCCCCCCGCCGCGCTCGGCGCCGGCGCGCTCCGTTGCGCCCTCGCCCGCGGCCGCCTCGCTTCCGCCCGCTCCGGCAGCCGCGCCGGCCGGGCCGAAGCCGATAGGGACCGTGCTGGTGGCCACGGCCGACACCGGGCTCCGGGCCCTGGCCCTGGCCGGGCTCGAGCGCGAGGGCTACACCGTGCTCGACGCGGGCCCGCAGCCGCTCCTCGCCCTCCGGATGGCCGAGCAGCACGCGAGCGCGATCACGCTGGCGCTCGTCGCGGCGGAGCTCAAGCTGATGAACGGCGAGTCCCTCACGCGGCGACTCGGTCCGCTGCTGCCCTCGGCCAAGCTCCTCCTCGTGTCGACCCGCACCGCGCCGAGCCCCGCCGGCCCCGGAGAGCTCTGGCTGCCGACGCCCTGCTCGGACGCCGACCTGATGACCGCGGTCCGCCAGGCCCACATCGTCTAGGCGCGTCGATCGGCGGGCGCCTCCCCAGGCGTCCCGCCTCAGTGGTACCCGTTGCCCTTGACCGCTTCGGCCACGGCCGCCGCGAGGTTGCGCGCGGCCGATGTCAGGTGAGGGTGGACCTCGAGGGTGCGTCGGAACAGCGCCGCGGCCTCGCGGTACTGGCCGAGCGCCATGTGGCAGAGCCCCTGGCCGGACAGCGCGCCGAAGTGGTGCGGGTTGCGACGGAGCGTCTCCTCGCAGTCGGCGATGGCGCCGGCGAAATCCTCCGCCATGTAGCGCACGGTGGCCCGCTTGTTCCAGCCTTCGGCGAACTGCGGCGCGCGCTCGATGATCCGGCTGAACAGGCCCCGCGCGGTGTCCAGGTCCTGGCGCTCCATCGCCTCGACGCCCTCCCGGAAGAGTCGATCCACCTCGGGAATGCCCGCGTGGCACCAGATCCGCCAGAGCGTGGCCTCGGCCCGGGCCGCGAGGGTGGGGTCGCGGCCCCGGATGGCGGCGAGCGCCTCGGCCTCGGTCATCGCGACGGCAGCCGCCTCATGGGACACGAGCGTACTCGACGCCCGGGGCGATTGGCCAGCGCCCGCGAGGCGTCGTCGGGGGAGCGCTACGGGGTGGACGGGTAGGCGGGGCGCGCGCGGGGCCACCGGACCGGTCCGAACCAGGCGCCCCCCGCGACCGCTCCCGCGTTGATCAGCCCGAAGGCGGTCAGGGCCACGCTCAGCGCGAGGAAGATGTGCGAGAGATCGCCGCCCCCGCGCAGGGCGAGCCAGCCCCCGCCCGCGGCGATGGCCAGGCGGGTCAGGTTGGCGAGCAGCGGCCAGAGTAGTCGGCCGGCGCCCTGCGAGGCGAAGTAGAGCGCCATGCCGAGCCCGAACAGCCCGTAGAAGGGCCCGACCGCGTGGAGGTAGCGGGAGCCCGCGTCCAGCATCGCCGGATCCGTGTCGAAGAGGCCGAGCCAGGCGCGGGGTGCCGCCGCGGCGGCGCGGCCGACGGCCTCCGCGAGCCCGGTCGCGATCGCGGCGCCCACCCACGCCGCGCGCAGCGCGCGCTCCCGCTGGCCCGCCCCGATGTTGGTCCCGACCATCGCGACGAGAGGGCCACCGAGCCCGAACACGAGCGGGACGAGGAGGTACTCCAGGCGCGCGCCGGTGCCGTAGCCGGCGATCGCGGCGGGGCCGAACCGCCCGACGAAGCCCGTCGCGATCGCGATCGTCAGGTTGGTGGTGACGGTCACGAGCGCGGCGACCAGGCCCACGCCCAGGATGTCGCGGAAGAGCGGCCAGCGGAGCCGGAGGGCGCGGAGGGACAGGTGGATCACGCTGCCCGCGGTCCGCAGATAGAGCGCGAGCGCGATGGTGCCGAGCAGGTAGTAGGCGACCACCGCGGACGCGCCGCCCACGACGCCCAGCCGCGGGAAGGGCTCCCACCCGAAGATGAGGTACGGGGAGAGCGGGATCAGGCCGGCCGCGCCCACCGAGGTGACGAGTTGAAGGTCCAGATCAGGACCGCGGCGGAGAAGATCACCTGGGAGTAGGTGGCGGCCGCCGCGAGCGAGGTCCCGCGGCCGCCCATGGCCCCGTAGAGCCAGCCGCCTCCGCCCAGGACCGCGAGCGTGAAGGTGACCCCGAAGGCCAGGCCGATCACGAGGGCGTGCCAGGCCAGGGCGTCGGCGTCGTCGCGGCGCCCGGCGCCGAGCGCGCGCGCGATCGCGGAGGAGATACCGCCGCCCATGGCGCCCGCCGACATCATCTGCATGAGCATCAGCACCGGGAACACGAGGGTGACGCCGGCGAGCGCGTCGGTGCCGAGCTTGCCCACGAAGTAGGTCTCGATGAGCCCCACCGCGGCCTGCACGAACATCACCAGCACGTTCGGGGTGCCGAGGCGCACCAGCGTGGCCGGGATCGCCGCCTCCAGCAGCATGCG
>Ga0070694_100001644_pt1 | contig 13132 bp, 7 predicted proteins | sample KBSK1251metaG_FD_65470 | JGI IMG/M metagenome (GOLD analysis project Ga0070694, IMG submission 65470) | Corn, switchgrass and miscanthus rhizosphere microbial communities from Kellogg Biological Station, Michigan, USA - KBS K1-25-1 metaG | ecosystem: Host-associated > Plants > Roots >... | reverse complement strand
GCGCGATCGCCGCCGCGGCGAGCGCTCGCCGGATGGTTCTCGAGTGAATCCGACTCGACTGCATGGGGTCCTCCTTGTTTCGCGTAGGACTTCACCCGCCGGGCGAAAACTGGCCTTGAAGCGAGCGTTAAATCGGGGTGAAGAGCGCCGGCTTCGTTGCGCTCCGAATCGACACCGGAGTAGGGCCATCGCAGGAAGGAACCGCTTTCGGTTGCGCGTTCCGTACGGGCGGGGAGCTGCGCAGCGAAGGCGAGTGGATGCGAAGGATTTCTCGTCCGGCGGTATCTAAGCAAGAGAGCATGCCGTCGGCGTCAGTGGCCACCTTTCCCGTGAGTCCGCAACCGTGCCGCTCCGTTCGATTCGATCGCCAGACGCTCGGAGCGCCGAGCCCGGGGGTCCGGGGATCAAATCGACCGGCGACCTATTCCTCTCGAATCCCAATGAACTCCGAAGACGGGGCGCCAGCTGCAACCTGGCCGGCAAGCGTCCGCTCCAGGCACCGCCTTCTCTGGCTCGTCCTGGCGGCTTCCCTCTGGTTCGGGGGCCTGGGCTACCGTGACCTCACGCATCCGGACGAAGGCCGTTACTCCGAAATCTCGCGCGAAATGGCCTCGACCGGCGACTGGGTGACGCCGCGCTTGAACGGCATCAAGTATTTCGAGAAGCCGCCGCTCCAGTACTGGGCCACCGCGGTGGCATTCAAAGCTTTTGGCCAGTCGGCATTCGTCGCCCGTCTCTGGGTCGGGTTATGCGGTTTTGCGACCGTGATCCTGATTTACCTCACGGCGCTCCGCCTCTGGGGCCCTCGAACCGCGGACTATGCCGGCATCACGTGCGCCAGCATGGTGTGGATCATGGGCATGAGCCACCTCGTGACGCTCGACATGGGTGTGACCTTCTTCATGACCCTGGCGCTCTGCGGATTTCTGCGTGCCCAGCAAGATGGCGCCACCGACGGCGAAACACGCCTCTGGATCTGGATCATGTGGGGGGCGTTGGCCGGTGCAGTGCTCACCAAGGGGCTCATGGGCGTGGTCTTGCCCGGCGCAGCACTGATCCTCTACAGCGCGATCTGTCGGGATTGGCGCCCGTGGGCGCGCTTGAGGTGGTATTCCGGCCTGCCGATCTTCGCGATGCTGGCGGTGCCCTGGCACGTGCTGGTGGCGCGCCGGAATCCGGAATGGGCAGACTTCTATTTCATCCACGAGCATCTCGACCGCTTCCTGACCACCCAGCATCATCGCGCCGGGGCCTGGTACTACTTCCTTCCGCTGCTGGTAGCGGGTTTGCTGCCCTGGACCACGCTGCTGCCGCAGGTCGTCCAGCGCGGCTGGCGTCCCGACGCCACGCGGTTCCAGACCAACCGCTTTCTGTTGATCTGGTCGGCGTTCATCTTCGTCTTCTTCAGCATTTCGGGCTCCAAACTACCCACTTACATCCTTCCGATATTCCCGGCGATCGCGCTTCTGCTGGCCCAGGTGCTGGCCACGGGGAAACCCGGCCTGATGCGCCGCCACGCCATCGTCATCGCCGTTTTCATGGGCGCCGTCGCTCTCGGGTTTTTCATCTTCGGCCGCACCGGCGAGAGCCTCACGCCGCTGACGAATCGGACGTTTTCAAACTGGGCCATCGCAGGCTCACTGGTTTTCGGGCTGATGGGTGTGGCAGCCGCGCGCGCTGCGGCAGCCCATCGCAAGCTGCAATCCGTCCTGCTGCTGGCAGTCGGCTCGTTGCTGTTTCTGAACGCCACGACTCTGGGCTATCAAAGCTACTCGCCGCTCCTGTCCAGCGCCGCACTGGCCCGAAAGCTGCGTCCGATGATCCGACCCGACACGCCTCTCTTCGCGGTGAATTACTACGACCAGACTCTGCCTTTCTACCTGAAGCGCACTGTGACGCTGGTGGGTTACGTGAACGAGTTCGATATGGGCGAGCGGGACGAGCCGCAGAAGTGGATCCACGATCTGCCGGCCTTCGCGCGTCTCTGGCGCGAGCTGCCGCAGGGGGTTGCCGTGACGAATCCCGCGGGTTTCGTTTCCCTCCGGCACCTCGGGCTGCCGATGCAGATCATCGACGAGACAACGGGTCGCATCGTGGTTCGGAAACCATGAACGCGACCGATATCGGAGGGCCCGCGCGGGTATCTCGACGTCGCTGATTGACATGGATTTTCTCCCCTTCACCCGGCCCTCGATCGACGAGGGCACCATCCAGGCCGTCGGCGAAGTTCTTCGCTCGGGCTGGATCACCAGCGGGCCCAGGGTCAAGGAATTCGAAGCGGCGTTGTCGGAGCGCTACGGCGGTCGGCCCGTGCGGGTGCTCAACTCCGCCACCGCGGCGCTGGAGCTGGCGCTGCGACTGTGCGGAGTCGGGCCGGGCGACGAAGTCATCACGACACCGATGTCCTGGGTCGGAACCGCCAACGCGATTCTCGAGGTGGGCGCCACACCGGTCTTCGTGGACGCCGACCGCGCCACGCGCAACATCGACCTCGACCGGGTCGAGTCCGCGGTCACAAAGAGAACCCGCGCTGTCATTCCGGTGGACCTCGCCGGACTGCCCGTGGACCGCGATCGGCTTTACGACTTCGCCGGCAGGCACGCCTTGCGCGTGATCGAGGACGCGGCGCAGTCCATGGGAGCGAACTGGAAGGGTCGCGAGATCGGCAGCTTCGGTGATCTCGTGGCAATCAGCTTTCAGGCCAACAAGAACCTCACCACTGCCGAAGGCGGCTGTCTCGTCATGAACACCGGGGAAGAGGCGCGGCTGCTCGAGAAGCTGCGCCTGCAGGGGATCACCCGCTTCTCCGACGGCGGCATGGACGTCGACGTGCGGGGAGGGAAGTTCAATCTGACCGACATCGCTGCCGTGATCGGACTGCATCAGCTACCGAAGCTGGATGGATTCAACGCCAGGCGTCGCGCTCTGGCGAAGCATTACTTCGAGCATTGGAACCGCGATCTCGGATGCGAGCTCCCCCCGGCGGACTTCGAACAGACGAATTGGCACATGTTCCAGCCTCTGCTTCCGCTGGACCGCATGACGATCACGCGCGGCGACTTCATCGAGCGCATGAAAGCAGAGGGGGTCGGAGTCGGCGTGCACTACCCGGCCATGCACCTGTTCGCGCTTTACCGCTCGCTCGGTTTTCGGAAAGGCCAGTATCCGGTGGCAGAAGAGATCGGTCGGTCGACCGTGACGCTACCGCTGTTCCCCGCGATGACGAACGCGGACGTCGAGCGCGTCTGTGCCGTGTCTTCGAAGGTTCTCTCGCCCGTGCTCGCTCCATGACGAAGCCCGACGTCTCCGTGGTCATTCCGGTCTACAACGAGGAAGCCTCGCTGCCGACGCTGTTTGCTCGTCTGTACCCCGCGCTCGATGCCCTGAAGACACCCTACGAAGTCGTCTTCGTCGACGACGGCTCGGGCGACCGCTCCGCGGCGATGCTCGCCGACCAGCATGCGAAACGGCCCGACGCGACGCGCGTGATCGTTCTCAGCGGCAACTTCGGTCAGCACCGGGCAATCCTGGCCGGATTCGCTCATGTGCGCGGTCAGCGCGTGGTGACGCTGGACGCGGACCTGCAGAACCCGCCGGAGGAAGCGGGGAAACTGCTCGCCAAGATGGACGAGGGCTACGATTACGTCGGCTCCATTCGCGAGAAGCGAGGCGACAGATTGTGGCGGCGCGCCGCCTCGCGCGCGACGAACTGGCTTCGAGAACGCCTCACCCGCATCCGGATGACCGATCAGGGCAGCATGTTGCGTGCTTACAGCCGCCGCGTGGTGAACACCGTCAACCAGTGCCACGAAATGAACACGTTCATTCCAGCGCTGGCATATTCCTTTGCGCAGCGTCCGACCGAAGTGGTCGTGAGGCACGAAGAGCGTGCTGCCGGCAAATCCAAGTATTCGCCCTATGGGCTGATCCGTCTGAACTTCGACCTGATGACCGGATTCTCCGTCGTGCCTCTGCAACTGTTCTCGATGCTGGGGATGGTGGTGTCGCTGGCGTCCGCCCTGCTGGTCGTGATCCTCGCCGCCCGGCGCCTGATCGTCGGTCCGGAAGAGGGCGGACTGTTCACGTTGTTCGGTGTGGCCTTCTTCTTCATCGGCGTGGCCCTGTTCGGCATCGGCTTGCTCGGCGAGTACATCGGCCGTATCTACCAGGAAGTCCGTCAGCGCCCGCGTTACGTGATCGCCGCGATCCTGGAGACGAAGGACGGCCCGGAGTGACGAGCGCCGTGGTCTTCGCGTACCACAACGTCGGCGTGCGCTGCCTCTCCGTTCTTCTGGCGCAGGGTGTCGACGTGAAGCTGGTGCTGACCCACGAGGACAGCCCCGGCGAGAACGTGTGGTTCGAAAGTGTTCGAAATCGCGCGCTCGAGTTCGGCGTGCCGACGGTGACCCCGGCAGACCCCAATTCGGAGGAGGTGCTCGCGCTCGTGCGCGCCTGCGAGCCCGACTTTCTGTTCTCGTTCTATTACCGGCAGATGTTGAAAACGCCGCTCTTGAAGTCGGCGCGCCGCGGCGCCTACAACATGCACGGCTCTCTGCTGCCGAAGTATCGCGGCCGGGTCCCGATCAACTGGGCGATCATCAACGGCGAGGCCGAGACCGGCGCGACGCTCCACGCGATGACCGAAAAGCCGGACGCCGGCGACATCGTGGACCAGATCGCGGTTCCGATCCTTCCCGACGACACCGCGCGAGAAGTGTTCGAGAAGGTCACCGTGGCGGCGGAACTGACGCTTCACCGCAGTCTACCGGCGCTCGTGGCCGGCACAGCGAAGCTCCGGCCGCAGGACCTCTCGAAGGGTTCGTATTTCGGGGGCCGCAGACCTGCAGACGGGGCCATCCCCTGGAAGCGATCCGCGCGGGAGATCCACAACCTGGTCCGTGCGGTGACACGGCCGTATCCCGGCGCGTTTTGCAATACCTCCGCGGGGGTGCTGGTGGTCTGGCGCACTCGCATGCGGAACATGAGCGAGGCCGGCACGCCGGCGCTCATGGTCGCAGGCGACGGCCTGGTCGCGCGCTGCGGTGATGGCGGTCTGCTGAGGGTCCTCGACGCGGAACTGAACGGCAGAGCTCTCGACGCGAAAACTCTGAGCGCAGAGCACGGTGGTCTTCTGGCGCTCGTGGAAGGGCTTCCATGAAAAAGGTACTGATCCTCGGGGTCAACGGTTTCATCGGCAATCACCTGTCCAAGCGAATCATGGACACGACCGACTGGCACGTCTTCGGGATGGACGTCGCTTCCGACCGCGTGGCCGACCTGCTCGGTAGCCCCCGGTTCCACTTCTTCGAGGGCGACATCACCATCAACAAGGAATGGATGGAGTACCACATCCGTAAGTGCGACGTGGTGATGCCGTTGGTGGCCATCGCCACGCCCGTCAGCTACGTGCAGCAGCCCTTGCGCGTCTTCGAGCTCGACTTCGAGGCCAATCTGCCGATCGTGCGCGCCTGCGTGAAGCACAAGAAACGCCTGTTGTTTCCGTCGAGTTCCGAGGTCTATGGCATGTGCCGGGAGGCCGAGTTCGATCCGTACGCCTCCGAGATGATCTACGGGCCGATCAACAAACCGCGCTGGATCTACGCCTGCTCCAAGCAGCTCATGGATCGTGTCATCCACGCCTACGGCCAGATGGAGGATCTCGACTACACGCTGTTCCGGCCGTTCAACTGGATCGGTGCGGGCCTCGACAACATCTCGACCGCGAAGGAAGGCAGCTCGCGCGTGATCACGCAGTTCCTGGGTCACATCGTGCGCGGGGAGCCGATCACGCTGGTGGACGGGGGTCACCAGAAGCGCACTTTCACCTACATCTCCGACGGCATCGACGCTCTCATGAGGATCGTCGAAAACAGGGATAACAGAACGAGGGGGCAGATCTACAACATCGGGAATCCGGCCAACAACGTCTCGGTCCGCCAGGTGGCCGGGATGATGCTGAAGCTCGCCGCCCGGTATCCCGAGTACAGCGAAAACGCGGCCTCGGTCGAACTGGTGGAGATGACCTCGCGCGAGTACTACGGCGCCGGGTACCAGGACGTCCAGAACCGCGTGCCGAAGATCGACAACACGATGCGGGATCTCGATTGGAATCCGCACGTGAACATGGAGGACGCGCTGCGGTGCATCTTCGACGCCTACCGCACACGCGTCGCCGAGGCCCGCGAGCTCGTCGCCGGTTGAGTAGCGCCCGGGCGTGAAGCTCGCTCTGAAGGTTGACGTCGATACCTACCGCGGCACGCGCGAAGGTGTGCCGCGTCTCCGTGACGTTCTGAAGGGTTACGCCGCGGGCGCCACGTTTCTCTTTTCGTTGGGAGCGGATCACACCGGTCGCGCCATCCGCCGCCTGTTCCGGCCGGGCTTCGTGAGCAAAGTTACCCGCACGTCGGCGGTCGAGCACTACGGCATTCGCACTCTGCTATACGGCACGCTCCTGCCGGGGCCGGACATCGGCCGCTCGTGCGCAGACACCCTGCGGAGCGTCCGCGATGCCGGGTTCGAGGTCGGGATCCATAGTTACGACCACGTCCGGTGGCAGGACAATGCCTCCGCCCGGGACCAGGCGTGGACGCGTGCGGAATTGAGCAAGGCGATCCGGCGGTTCAACGAGATCTTCGGGGTGCCGCCGAGGACCCACGGTGCCGCCGGCTGGCAGATGAATGTCCACGCCTACAGGCTGGAGGAGGAGTTCGGGTTCACCCACGCTTCGGACGTGCGCGGAACCTGCCCGTTTCTGCCCGTGATCGGCGGGCAGGTGGGTCGGGTGCCGCAGCTGCCGACCACGTTACCGACCCTGGACGAGCTGGTCGGGCGCGACGATCTCGCGCCGACCAATGTGCACGAAGAAGTTCTCTCGCGGACCGCGTCTCTTTCCGGGCACCACGTCTACACTCTGCACGCCGAGCTCGAAGGGATGATGTGGCTGCCGACTTTTGAGCGACTTCTGTCGGGCTGGCAGCGCCAGGGCTACGACCTCGTTTCCATCGAAGAACTCTGGCGCTCGCTGCCGCCCGGCGGCCTGCCGGAGCACGACGTCGTCCTGGGAGAAGTGCCGGGTCGCTCCGGTCGGCTGGCCTTGCAGGGCGAACTTTTCGAACGGAAGTGAAACCGGGGCGCCGGTGCCTATCGCCGGACGGACAGCTTCTCGTAAGCGACCGTGGGGAGTGAGAACCCCAGCGAGAGCCCTTCGACGTCGGGCTGCACGAAGCGGTAGACCTGCTCGTGGAAGAGCGTCACGAGCAGGGCTTCGCGCGCGATCACCTCTTCGACCTGGCGGTAAATGGAGTGCCGGATCCGCGGGTCCATCTCCGCCCGCCCGCGCTCGGCCAGCTGGTCGATCTCGCGCAGGCCGCAGTACCGACCCATGAATCCCTCTTCGGTCTGCATGACGCCGTACACGAACGTGTCCGCGTCCGGGTAGTCCGAAGCCCAGCGGCCGATGACGAGGTCCGTGTCGTGGTTCTTCCGGATCTCGACGTACTCGGCCATCGTCCTGTTCACGGGACGGATCAGAAAGCCCATTTCGCGGAAGATCTCGTTCAGCTCCTTGAACAGTGCGACGTATTCCCCCTCGAAGGAGGGGTGGATGAGGGCCGTGACCTCGAGCGTCTCGCGCGAGATCGTCTTGTCCGACGACTTCTGCTCCGCCGGGCGCAGCGGAATGCTGTCGGTCGACCGCTCCGCGGCGTGCGCGTACCCCAGCAGACCTGGCGGGATGAGGCCGCTCGCGGGGATCGCGAGGCGGCCGAGCGTCCGGCGGACGAGAGCCGCGACGTCCACGGCCCGTCGGAAGCTCAGGCGGACCTCGCGGTCGGCGAACGCCGGCCGGTGGATGTTGAACGCCACGAAGTACGTCGAGAGTCGGGGGGACTCCTTGTAGCCCGAGGCGTAGCGGCGGTCCTGCCGCAGAGCTTCCGCGTCCCGCGGCAGGAGATCGGAAGCCACCGAGAAACGGCCGGCCAGGAACTCGGACCGCATCTCTTCGGGCTGAACACCGAAACGGAACACGATGCCCTCGCTCCTGGGGTAGCCCTCCCGCCAGTAGTGGGGGTTCCGCTCGAGCTCGAGGCGGCGGCTCGGCTCGAAGTTGACTACGCGGAACGGCCCCGTCCCGACGGCGCCGTCCCGCCAGCTGCTGCCGAAATGCGTCGTCCCTTCCGGAACGATCGACGCAACGTGGTCCGAGATCAGAACAGGGAAAAAAGAGATGGGTCTCTCGAGCTCGATCGTGAATTCCGTCGGCGAGACGATGTGGAATCCGTCGAGAGTAGGGGCCTCGCCGTCGAGAAGTGCCTTGGCCCCCCGGATCGGAGCGAGCGCCCAGCGCCGCCCGCTGTCCCGGTTCAAGAGGAGCCGCTCGAACGTGTAGCGCACGTCGCGCGCCGTGAGCCGGCGGCCGTCGTGAAAGCGGATGCCCGGCCGAAGCCGGAAGCGATATCGGAGACCGTCGTTTTCGACGGTGACCTCCGACGCCAGCCAGGGCACGACCTGCGCTCCCTCGGTCTCGCGGAGGAGTCCCTCGAAAATGCTGGGCAGGACCTCGCCCTGCTCGACGGTCTCGGTCAGGGATACGTCGAGGCTCCGTACTACGCCCGCGATGGGAACCTGCACGACGCCGCCGGCCGCTCGCGCCGGCGCCGGGGTGGCCGAAGCCGTCGCCGCTTTTCCCACCTCGTTGTAGTTGATGAACGGGGCGGTGCTCCGGAGCACGATGCCGCGGACGGTCGGGGCGGCGATGCGGTAGTCCACGTCGTGGAAGAGCGGGATCAGGAACGCGGAGTCGAGGAGGGAGTTCTCGAACTTGCGGTAGAGGCTCTCTCTCGCGCCGGGACGGCTCTCGCGCCGGGCCTCTTCCAGGATCGCGTCCGACTCCGGAGACGAGAAGTAGCGCCGCAGCCGGCCGTTGCCCGAGTGGAAGAGCGTGAACGTGAAGTTGTCCGGATCTTCGTAGTCCGCGATCCAGCGGCCGAGGAAGAAGTCGAAACCCTCCGGCTCGTTCCAGGAGTCCAGGTACTCGGACATGTTCCTCGTGCCGACGGTGACCTCCACGCCGAGCTCGGCCCAGCTCGAGAGGAGCGACGTCGTGAGCGCGCCGTACTGGTCCCGCAGGATGGGATGCACCGACGCGCGGAGGCGGACCGGCAGCGGCAGGCCCGCGGAGCGCACGAGCTCCGCGGCCTTCTCGCGGGACGCGTGCGGCAGCCGGCGTCCCGGGTCGTGGCCGAGGATCCCGGGCGGGATGATCCCGGTCGCCGGAAGGGCAAACCGTCCGAGCGTCCCCCAGACGAAGTCGCGGGCGCGCGCCGCGTCGGAGAGCGCGCGGCGAAGGGTCGGGTTCTCCGCGGCGGCGCCGGAGCGGCTGAAAACCGCGAAATACGTGTTTTTCTTGGGCGTCTCGACGAGACCCGACCGGAAGCGCGGATCGCGGAGGATCGCCTCGCGGTCCTGGGGAAGAAGGTCTCGCGCCACGTCGTACTCGCCGGACTTGAGCCCGGCCGCGATGGCGGCGGCCGGCAGCGACGCGCGGAACTCGATCCGATCGAGGCGGGCCGGCGCGTCCTTCCAGTAGGTCGGGTTCTTGTCGAGCACCGCTCGGTCCGCCGCGTGCGAGGTGACGACGAAGGGCCCGGTTCCGCGGATGGCTTCTTTACCGCCGTCGCCCGGGGTCGCCGCGGCGATCGACGTGCGGCCGTCCGTCAGGAACGCGGGATAGACCGGCAGCGCGTCGTGCAGCCGGATCTCGACCTCCGAATCCGAGACGACCGTGATGCCCGCGACGGAGTCCGCGCGCCCGTCGAGGAATTCGTCGACCCCCGCGATCGCGGCGAATGCCGCGGGCGTCGCCTGCCGCGAGAGCCGGATCGAGCGCTCGAAGGACCGTTTCACGGAGGGTGCGGTCAGCGGCACGCCGTCGGAGAACGCTGCCTGCTTGCGGAGGCGCAAGCGGAAGGTCCGGCCTCCAGCCTCCAGAGACCAGCTCTCGGCCAGCAGCGGGATGAGGCCGCCCTGCGGATCCGTGGTGACGAGGGTCTCGAAGACGTTGGCGACGACCTCGTGCTCCTCGGTCGTCTCGTAGTCGCCCGGCTCGATCGAGGCGATCGGATTGGACAGCGCGACGACGAGGTTGCCGCCGCTCGGGACGACCTCCTCGGCCGTTTTTTCGTGCGGCGTCAGCCGCTCGATCTCGGCCATGTACGCCGCGGCCTTCGCGTATTCGCCGCGGAGGTTGGCGACCGTCGCCGCGAGCGAGAGGAGCTTCGGGAGCGGCTCGGTGTCGTCGGCGGCGCGGGCGACTTCCACGCCGCGCTCGGCCCACCGGCGGGTCTCCTCCGTGCGCCTCGCCTGCCAGGCGGTCTCGGCGGCGAAGAGGATTCCGGCGACGGCCTTTGCCGGCTGCCGCTCCTTCTCGAAGAGACGCACGGCGCCCTCCGCCTCGCGCAGGGCTCCGTCCGGGTTGCCCGCGATCCTCTGCGCTTCGGCGAGAAGGAGGCGCGCGTCCCCCTCGAGGGATCGGTCGCCGCTCCACTCCTCGTCCTCGAGGTACTCGAGAGCCGTCTTGGCGGCGCGGGTGGCGTCGTCCCCGCTGAACGCGTCCAGCGATCGCCGCGCGAGCTTCAGCCCGTACTCGACGGTTTTCTCGGGGACGTCGGCCTGGGAGAAGTGATGGAGGAGCTCGGGGTAGATCCGCTCGAGGCGTCCGGCATATCGCTGCTCGAGGAGCTCCGCGTACTTGCGGTGGAGCGACCGGCGCTTGCGGCGCGACAACGCGCCGTAGAGGACGTCGCGAACGATGCCGCTCGAGAACGCGAGGCGGTCGCCGCGGGACTCGCGCTCCTCCTCGAAGACACCCTCGCGGACGAGCCGGTCGATCGAGTCCTCGACTTTCTGGCCCTCCGCGAGAACCTCGAGATCCCGGAACTCGAAGCTCCTGCCGAGCACCGAGGCGATCGACAGGAGGTCGCGAAGGTCTTCGGGGAGCCGCTCGATTCTCTTCTCGACGGCCTGCTGGATGGTCGCCGGCAGCGCATCCGAAGAGATGCCCGTCCCCTGCGAAAACGACCACTCACCCGTGTTGTCGCGGGCGATCCCGCCGGAGTCGATGAGCGAGCGCAGGAGCTCCTTGGTGAAGAAGGGATTTCCTTCGGTTGCCTCGTAGACCCGCTTCGCGAGCTCGCCCGAGAGGTTCGGCGCGCCCACGACCGACTCCACGAGCGCGCGGTGCTCGGTGGGTGAGAGCGGCCCGAGCGTGATCGACACGAAGCGGGGATCGTCCGCGAAGGAGTCGAGCATCCGTGCGAGCGGGTGGCGCTTGTCGACCTCCGTCTGGCGGTAGCTCCCCACGAAGAGCGTGGGCGTCGGGCCGAGGCGCCGGACCACGTACTGCAGCCCTTCGATCGACACCTCCGCGGCGTGCAGGTTCTCCAGGACGAGCACCAGCGGCTTGCCTGCGGCCATCCGGGTGAGCGTCCGCGCGAGCAGCTCGAAGATCTGGATCCGGTCTTCCGCCTTCCGCTCCGTCGCGGGCGACGAGATCCGGGAGTCTCCGCTCGCCGCCGCGCGCAGCTCGGGGATCTCGGTCAGGAGCGGGAAGAGCGACAGGAGATCCGGCGCGAGGTCGGAGAAGTCGGGGCGCTCGGCCGCGGAGCTGCCGGGGTCGCGGGAGCGGAAGTAGTCCTGGATGAGCTCGCAGAAACCCTGGTACGAGAACGCCTGGTCCTGCTCGACGAAACGGCCGTAGAGGACCCGGATCTTCCGCATCGAGACGAGCTTCTTCAGCTCCTCGAGGAGGCGCGTCTTTCCGATGCCGGGCTCGCCCGCCACCACCGCGAACTGGCAGTCTCCCGAGACCGCGGAGTTCAGGCGGCGCTGAAGCTCCGCGAATTCCTTCTCGCGTCCGATGAACGCGGAGGCCGAAGGCCGCTGGAGAGTCCGGCTCGCGGTGCCGACCACCGACTGGGCGAACTCGTCGCTGTGGAGGGTCGAGCGGTGGCGGCGAAGCGCCTCGGCGAGCTGACCCGCCTTCTGAGGCCGGCGAGCCGGGTCCTTTTCGAGGCACTGCTGGATGATGTCCTGCAGCTCTTCCCGGATCTCGGCGCCCAGCGCGCGCGGCGGCTGCGGAATCTCGTGGACGATCCGGTAGAGGACCGACTGCACCTCTCCCGTGAAGGGCGCCTCGCCCGTCAGACACTCGTAGAGGACGGTCCCGACCGAGTAAATGTCGGATCGGCCGTCGAAGGCGTGCGAAGTGACCTGCTCCGGGGACAGATAAGTGACGGTCCCGACGAGAGTTCCCGTCTTGGTGAGCCGATTCTCGGTCGACGTGTGCGCGAGACCGAAGTCCATGACCCGGATCCGCGGCGAGCTCCCCGGCTCGCGGAGGACCATGATGTTCTCGGGCTTGATGTCCCGGTGGACGACGTTGCGCGAGTGGCTGTACTCGAGCGCGTCCGCCACCTGGATCGCGATGTCGAGCACTTCCCCGAGCTTCAGCGACCCTTCCCAGAGGATGCGCCGGAGGTTCGTCCCCTCGACGAGGGGCATGACGAAGTAGAGCGAGCCGTCGTGGCGCCCGACGTCGTAGATGGGGACGATGCCGGGGTGATCCATCTGAGCGACGATCTGCGCCTCACGCTGAAACCGCTCCTCGATTTCCGTCGTGAGCTCGGTGGTCGCGAGGACCTTGACGGCCACCTCGCGGTTGAGAAGAGGATCGCGGGCGCGGTAGACGACGCCCATGCCGCCGCGTCCGAGCTCGGACGCGACCTCATAGCGGTTGCCAAGTTTCGTGGTGAGCATCAGTTTGCCCCGGCTGTCCTGCGCGGTCGGGGAGTGCCGGAGAGTATCAGCGTCGCGCTGCCGGGAGGAAGCCGCGGCGGGGAGCCGCGGAGGTGGCGCGCCCGCGCCGGGATTCCCGTTCTACCAGGCCCGGACGGAAGTGAAGTGCCGGCTCGAGGTGACGTCGTAAGTATCGACTTTAGGCGTACCTTCGAGCACCGTGTTCAGCTTCGCGAGCATCGTCGGATAGATCGTGGAGTAGAACCGGTCCGCGCTCTTCTGATCCTCCCAGATGTTGATGCCGAGCACGTAGTGCGGGGTGGAAAGCGTGAAAGATTCC
>Ga0070694_100001643_pt1 | contig 13132 bp, 9 predicted proteins | sample KBSK1251metaG_FD_65470 | JGI IMG/M metagenome (GOLD analysis project Ga0070694, IMG submission 65470) | Corn, switchgrass and miscanthus rhizosphere microbial communities from Kellogg Biological Station, Michigan, USA - KBS K1-25-1 metaG | ecosystem: Host-associated > Plants > Roots >... | reverse complement strand
CTCGTCCGCTCCCCTTCGCGCATGACCCGGAGCACGTTACGGCCGGCGATCTTCATGAGCTGCGCTTCGCCATAGCCTCGGCTCGCCAGCTCCTTGAACAGCACCGGATACCGGGAAACGTCCTCCAGGCCTTCAGGCATGGTCGGTGTGCCGTCGAAGTCGCTCCCGATCCCGACGTGGTCGATCCCGGCCACCTCGCGGACGTGATCGATGTGGTCTGCCACGTCGGACACGGTGGCCTGCGGTCCCGGGTTCGCCTCGAACCACGCGTCCATCGCCACTCGAACGGCCTCCGGATCGTCGGGATGCTCAGCCCGAACGCGCCGAGCCTCGGCCCAGGCCACCTGGTTGAACTCGGCCCCCTGGGCCGCGACGAACGACGGAACGAACGTCACCATGACCACACCCCCGGTCCGACCAACCAGTTCGAGGACGTCGTCGGGCACGTTCCTCGGCACGTCGCACAGGGCCCGGGCCGAGGAGTGGGAGAAGATCACCGGCGCCTCGCTGACCTCGATCGCCTGGCGCATCGTGTCGTCCGAGGTGTGGCTGAGGTCGACGAGCCAGCCGCATCGGTTCACCTCCCGGACCACTTCCTCGCCGAACCTGGTCAGCCCGCCGTGCGAGTGCTCGCCGGTGGCCGAGTCGGCCCACGCCGTGTCGTCGTTGTGCGTGAGCGTCAGGTAGCCCATGCCGAGCTCGGCCAGGACCCGGAGCGTCCCGAGCGAGCCGCCGATCGCGTGGCCGCCCTCGACCCCGATCATCGACGCGACCCGTCCGGCGGCGGAGATCCGCTCGACGTCGTCGGCCGACCGGGCGAGCTCGAGCCGATCGCGGTTGCGGCGGACCGTGTCGAGGAGCGCGTCGATCTGCTCGAACGTCATGGTCACGGCGCGGTCCGCCGGCAAGTCCGAGGGCACGTACACCGACCAGAACTGGCCGCCAACGCCGCCCGCGGCCATGCGCGGCAGGTCGGTCATGAGGGTCGGGTCGGCCGGATCGCGGCCCTGCCGAAGCTCCCACAGCAGGTCGTTGTGTCCGTCGATGAGGGGGGCGGCGCGAAGAAGATCGAGCACGGCGGTCGGATGCTACCGGGCCAGCTCCGATGGCTCGCCGGGCCGAGCCTCCGTCTCTGTGACGTCCCGTCTCTGCGTCAGTACCGCGCCGACCCCGATGGCCACGGCCGTGCGTCCTCCCCGGTGAGCTCGAGGAACGCGTCCTCGAGGCTGGTCTCCTTCTCCGCGTCCGAGTACCGGGACCGCGGGACTCGAACGCGATCATGCCGACGCGTGCGGCATCGACCCCGGACATGCGCAGCTCGCCGTCGCCCGGCTTGCGACGAACTCCCTCAGTGCGTCGGACATCCCGTTACGCGTACCCTTGACATCCAGCCTGCGCCGCGACCCGGACGAAAGAGGCGATTGAAGATGCCGAAGGTCTCAAGGGATGGTGCGTCACAACGCCAAGAAGCTGGCCCGGTGGTGGACCTGCGCGACGATCTCGACGGCTACACCGTGGTCTTCACGTCGCTCCTCGAGGACCTTGACACGACGCCTTTCATGAAGGGGCTTCCAGATGACCGCTGCCAGTGCCCGCACTGGGGCTACGTCCTGAAGGGCAAGATGACCGCTCGGTACGCCGACCGTGATGAGGTCTTCGAGGCCGGCGACGCCTTCTATACCCCGCCCGGCCACATCCCGGTGCAGAACGAGCCCGGCACCGAGTTCGTGTCATTCAGCCCCAGCGAAGAGCTACGCACGGCCGAAGCGGTCATGATGAAGAATATGCAGGCGATGCAGGATGGGCCAACGACGTAGGTGAACGGCGCTCGGCGGCGCATGTTCAGACCTTGAAGTCGGTCTGCTGCTCGGAGCCGTAGTAGCGCGTATGAACGTAGTCGTGGTTGGCGAGGACTCGGAGAGCTTTCGGCACGTCCTCCTCGTTTGGGATGCGTGCCCACATCGCAGAACGACCCTGACGAGCGTAATCCAAGTAGAGCTCTCGGCCCTCGGAGTCGTCCACGATTGAGCCGACCACCTTGTCCGTGGTCTTCCGCCTAGCGGCATACACCTCGTAGTTCTCCAGGATCTGCCTTCCGGTGTAGAGCTTGACGTCTCGTGGAGCGAACCCGTGCGTGACGAGATCCGCTTCCCCCCGCTCTGCCTCGTCGGCGTCGGACAGGATCACGACCAGGTAGCCCGTCGGCCGGAACTTCCACGGACGCGGCGAGGAGTCTTGGACATAGAAGTCCATCGGGAAGGTGTTCTCACCCTCGTTCATTGGAGCCTTTCTCCATCCGCACAACTAACGCCTGGCGTCGGCGGCGGTCTTCGGTGGTCCTTGCCTGCGACGCGATCGTCATCCAACTGCATGACTTCGGTACCAGTCGACCGTCTCCGCGATCGCGGCGTTCAGCGGTGTGGTGGCGGTTCCGAACGTCGACTGATACTTCGTCGTATCCAGCACGAACGGCTCTTCGAACTCGTAAGCCATCTCTGCCAGGCCTCGCATCATGGGACTGAACAGCCCCATCGCGCGCACGGCCAGCGTGGGCATGACGCGGACGCCCACGGTCCGTCCGATCTCGCCGCCGACGAGCTCGATGACCGCTCGTGTCGTCACGCTCTCCGGACCGGGCAGGTGCCACACACCGCCGATGGCTCGCTCGTCGCTTCCGAGCGTGGCGAGGCCGTTCGCGACATCGGGAACGTAGCTGTACGTATGGGGAAGATCGATCTTGCCGATGAAGTCGGCGCGCTTCCCGGCGAGGGCGTTGGCGAACACCCGACTGCCAAGCGCGGTCTCGGTGACGCCTGCCCCGAAGATGTCCGACGCGCGGCCAATGGCGATGCGAACCCTCCCGGCCTCCGCGGCGGCCAGCAGCTCCCGCGTCATCGCAGCACGTGTCCGCCCTTTGACGCTCGTGGCGGCGAGCGGGTGGTCCTCGGTCATGGGTTTGCCCCCGCTCGAGCCGTAGCTGTAGATGTTCTCCAGGGTCACGAGCAGCGCGTCGGCGCGCTCTGCGGCGGCCAGCACCCCTCTCTGCAGCGGGGGGAACAGCTCGGGCCACTTCGTGTAGGGGGCGTTGAGACATTGGTAGATGACCGAGGCACCTTTCGCTGCGTCGGCGGCGTCCTCAGGATCGGTGGCGTCGGCAGCACGCCAGTCGACCCCTTCTGGCAGCGTTTTCGGGTGGTGCAGCGACACGGCCCGTACGTCATGCCCCGATTTCGCTAGTTGCGCGATCAGGGCGTGCCCAACCTGGCCGGTCCCGAATACGACATGCTTCTCACTCATCGGTCCTCCCTGGTGGTCTGGCGAGGTTCGCGATGAACTGGAGCAACGCGGACTACGAACACCGCTTCGGCGACGATCCCGACCTTCACGCAGCAGGTCGAGCAGCAGGTTCCCGGACCTCGGGAGCCGCTCGGAACAGGCGTACGAGGAGGAGCCCGGTCAGCAGTCCGAAGACGAGCGCTCCGCTCGCGCCGAAGATCGGGAACCGCTCATCGATGTTGCTCGAGATCACGTACGAGCTCACGACCCAGCCAAGCGCCCAGGCAGGTGGGTTCGCGACGGCCCACCACAGCGCACCCGAGATCCGATGTCGTGCGAGCACCAACGCCTGCATCGTCCCCACCGCGAGACCGTTCACCGCACCCATGAGGGCGAGGTCTCCTCGGCCGATCCCGTAGTCGACGAGGGCCGCTCCAGCGACCAGGCCTACGGCCATCCCGGCGATCGTCGCCGGGATCCAGAGCCACGAGACCCGTCGCCGCAGAACGAACCACTCCGCCGCCCCGATGATTGCGCCCACGATGAGTCCACCGGCGAGCGCTGCACCAACAGAATCGACTCCGTCCACGACCAGGTCTGCGATGTACCCGGCGATCGGGAGGCTGACCAGGATCGCCACTTCCCACGGCCACATCCGAAACGGCTCACTCCGCCGGTCGCCTGGCGGCGAGCGACGCTCTCCCATGTCGCTCGAAGCACGCCCGTCGGGCGGCTGAGCCATTTCCTTCGTTTCTCGAACATCCATGAGTGTTCTCCTTCGTTCGAATCGCGATGCAGACCGGTGGGGTCGATCCGCGCGAGTTCAAGAACGAAGGGCGCTGGGCACGGAAAGATCGAGCCGGACAGCTCGGGCGAGATGGCGGATGGCGATCCCGTGACTGCTACGTCTCCCGTCAAGAACGGGAATCGCTGCCAGTTCCTCTTCGAGTATACCCCTCTGTCAACGCCGTCTCGCACGGATCGGAAGGACCTCGTCGCTGGCTCCGGCCTCACGTTCGAGGACGCCGGCGAGCATGAGCTGAAAGGGGTTCCTGATCGCTGGCGTGTCTACGCCGTCGTGTCGGACTGAGGTCTGGAGAACCATGGGCACGCGAACAGTCGGTTTGTGACGAATTTTTGTGACGAATCCGACTCTCGAGCGTGAAGCAGTGGGTCTCCACACGCTATAACTTGTCACGTGCCCCGGCGCCCGGAACCTCCCCAGACCGGTCTAGGAGGGTCGCTTCTCGCCGGAAACTACACTCATCCGCTCACTACTCGATACAACCGCCAGCGGTCGGGGACGCCCTTCAATTGGTGCTCACCCGCGTCCGCGAAAGACAGTCCGGAGCCAGCGACGAGATCCTTGACGGTCGAGGACACAAGGACTTCGGACGGTCCGGCAATCGCCCCGACCCGCGAGCCGATGTGGACCGCGATGCCCTGGACGTCGTCCCCGTTGAGCTCAACCTCACCTGTGTGAAGCCCGATCCGCACGTCGATATCGAGATCTCTGACCGCTTGCGCGATTGCAAGCGCACATCGGACGGCCCTGGCAGGCCCGTCGAACGTCGCCAAGAACCCGTCCCCAAGCGACTTGATCTCGCGCCCCCGGTATCTGGCGAGCAACCCGCGCACGACACGGTCATGATCCGCGAGCAAGTTCTGCCAGTTCCTATCGCTAAGGGCGGAGGCGCGTTCGGTCGACCCGACGATATCCGTGAACATCACGGTCGCGAGGACGCGGTCGAACTCCGCCTCTTCGTCGCGCACCGATCGGAAGAAGCGGCCGATCTCGGAGACGAGCAGGTCGGTGTCCCCTTCCCACGCGAGGTGATCGCGGCCGGGGAGCTCGACGAAGCGCGAGCCCGAGATGTGCTCGGTGGCGTACTTCGCGCCGGCGATCGAGTACACCTGGTCGTCCGTCCGGTGCAGGACCAGCGTCGGGACGTGCACAGCCGAGAGTACTTCACGGACGTCCGTTTCCCGCCACATCCTCTCCAGTGCCATCACAGTGCCGGGGCCACCCGTCATCCGGAAGCTCGTCGTATATGCGTCCAGTCCCTGCTCGTCGAGGGTCAGGGACGGCGCCATCTCCTTGATGTACTCCCTGAAGTAGTCCCGTTGTCCCCAGCGACGCTCCAGCTCTTCCCAGTACTCATCCCATCTCTCGTTGGTCCATCCACCGGGGTAGTCGGGGGTCGAATCGTTGCAGGGCTCGCTGCCATAGACGACGAGCGCGGCAGTGCGCTCCGGGTAGGTCGCCGCGAACAGGATCGCCATCGGACCTGATGCATCCATCCCGAGCACTGCCGCCCTCTCGGATCCGACCGCGTCCATGACCGACAGGACATCCGCCATCTGGCTCTCGAGGGTGGGCAGTTGGCCACCGCCGATCCTGTCGGAGGAACCCATGCCGCGTGGGTCGAAGTAGATCAGCCGGCCGAGGGAGCCGATCTTCTGCAGGAAGCGGCCCTGGTTCGGGATGCCCCAGGCCAACTCGATGTTCGAGTGACCCCAACCGGGGAAGACCACATCCATCGGGCCTTCGCCGATCACCGTGTACGCGATGTGGACACCCTCACGGGTCCTCGCGTGGTGGATCTCCGGATTCATGCGGCCAGTCTCTGCTGACCGCCGGCCGCTCACAAGAGCCCAAACCGAGCGCGATGATCACCATTTCGTGCCTGTCGACTGTGGCGTTATAACTTGTCACGCGCCCCGGCGCGCGAGGCCTGCGTGAGCACGAGGGAGTCGCGGGCGATGACCCCGACCTGTACGAGCGCCAGCAGCAGGAGCTGGCGGGCAGTGGGCTACCGAACCCAGAGCTGATTGAGCAGCCCGGTATTGCCTCCCCACTGAGTGCTGTGCTGGTAGTTGCCCACCCGTTCGGAGACGAAGCTGACGTAGCTCGGATTCGACAGCCACAGGTACGGGGCCTGGTCGGCGATCGCCCGATCTATCTTCGCCCAGAGCGCGCCTGAGCGGGCGGGATCCTCGGCCTGTACCTCGAGCGCGTGGTCGATCATCGCGTCGATCTCCGGGTCGCAGAACCCCGACAACCCGTGAGGGGGAAAGGATGCCTCGCACGTGAGCAGCTGCGTGAACATGCTCGAGGGGGCCGGGTAGTCGATGCCCCATCCTGCGAGCGCCATCTGGAATTCGTTGGTGGCGCTATAGAATTCCTCTTGCGAGGCAGGCCTCACGCTCGCGCGGTACCCAAGATCCTCGAGGAGTTCGATCATGTACTCCCCCAGGTCGGGTCCAAGAAGCCATTCGACGCGGTCGAACTCGAACTCGACCCGCATTCCAGCCGTACCCGAACGACGGACGAGCCTCTGTGCCTCATCGAGGTCCGGGGCGGTCCACACTCCGTCTCCTTCCGGCCCCGGGTCCATCGTGTACGGGCAGTAGGGCTCGTACCCCAGGAGATTGGGCGGCAATTGCTGGCACGCGGGGAGCGGAGAGAATGCTCCGAAGATCTGCGCGACCCGGTCCCGGTCCACCGCGAAGTTCATCGCACGTCGGACGTCCACGTTGTCGAAGGGGGGCACCTCGGTGTCAAGCACGACGAACCAGACGGAGGTGCTGGGACCCGTATGGACCTGCGCGGGGAACCGCACGGAGAGATCCTCGAATCTGCCCGAGTCCCAGGCCTCGACCGCGACGTCGGCGTCCCCGGCGATCACGGCCTTGACCTGATCCAGCGGCTCGACCCCCAACGTCCACTCGATCCGGTCCACGTACCCCTCGGGCTGTGCCGCAGGCGACCACATGCTGAAGTACGGGTTGCGAACCAGCGTGAGCCCCTCCGCGGTCATCGCCGACCCCAGCATGTACGGGCCGGCCCCCGGAACGCCGGCCCTCCGCCGATGCTCGGGCGGTGTGGAGGGCGGAACGGGGTAGGCGAACGGCAAGGTGAGCTTGTAAACGAACTCGGGGTCCGGCGCGACCAGGTGGAACGTGATCGTTCCGTTCGCCTCATCGGTCACGATGCCTTGGGAGAGGTTGCACGTTGAGGGCTCGTTCCCACAGGCCTCGCCCCCGTCGAGCCCACCGTAGAGGTCTCTATAGACGCCCGGGTTCCAGTCGATGCCAAAACCACGTTCGATGGCGTAGCGGAAGTCCGCCGGTGCGACGAGCTCGCCGTTCGAGTATCGGATGTCCTCCTTCAGCTCGAACGTGTACGTTCGATCCCCGTCGGTCGGCGTGGGGATAGAGGTTGCCAGGTCGGGCACGAGCCTCGTGTTGGTCCCACCGATCGGCTCGAACGCGACCAGACCGTCCCCGATCAGGTGGAGCAGGCTCAATGACCTGGGTTCGTACCCAGCCGCCGGGTCGAGTGAGTCAGGCATCTGCGACCCAACCAACCGCAGCGTTCCTCCTCGATGCGAGGTCGCAGTCCCGCGGACGGAGACCCACAGTTGATCGTGCACTGCCGCGATTGCCTGCGGCACGCTTCCGATCACGACCGTATGACCATTGGCTCCTCCGAGCTCGATCCGCGAGAGTGTGCCGTCGGCCTCGTTCGCCACCCAAACGGCGTCACCGGTCACCTCGATCCCCGAGGGGCTCCTCCCGACCGGCACGGTGGTCACGACCGAGTTCGTTTCCGGACTGATCTGGGACACGGTGTCGTCGAGCGTGTTCGCGACCCACACGGCGTCTGTACTGACGACGAGCGAACCAGGTGCATTACCCACACTGATCAGGTGTGTTACTGAGTTCGTTCCAGGATCGATCCGGACCACCTGATTCGAACCAGCGAGAGCCACCCACGCACTTCCGAATCCGATGGCGACGCCGCGCGGCTCGAGGCCGACTGGGATCGTCTCGACCGCCCCAACATGAGTCGGGTCGATGCGCGAGACGGTCCCGTCGAACCTATTGGTGACCCATACGGCCCCCTCGCCCGCCGCGACTTCCGTTGGACCGTTCCCGACCTCGATGGTGTCGACGACCTCGCCTGTACCGGGGCTGATTCGGGAGACGGATGGTCCACCGCTTTCCACGACCCAGACGGCCCCTTTCCCGACGGCGATCCCCGTCGGATTCTCACCCACCGGGATCGAATCGACGATGGCCTGCTCCTCCGAGTCGATGCGTGTGACGGCATCAACATCGGGATTGGTCACCCACACGGCGTCAGCAGACGCTGCGATCGCACCCGGGCGGGTCTCGAGCTCCAAAGTCGAGATCACCTCGCCGGACTCCGGGTCCATGATGCCGATCGAATCCGGCGCGATCTCCGAGGTTCCTTCGGCCCTTCGGGCGATGAGCACGGCGGCCGACATTGCGACGAGGGCGAACGCAACCAACGCCGAAGCCAGCTTCAAGCGCCTGCGAGGTGGTGGAGCGGCTGATCGGACGAACGGAGCGATCGCTTGCGCCTCGTCCCGATCCTCAGAACGCACCGCGACCACGTGCACCGGCTTGTCCAGCCCCTTCAGCTCCGCCGGGCCGCGCTCGGTGAACCGGACGCCGTCGACTCGTGCGGCAAGGTGGACGATCTCCCGGCTCGCGAGCACCTCGCCGGCGCGCGCGAGAGAACACAGCCGTGCGGCGACGTTCAGCGCGCGGCCCCGATAGCCGCCCTCCAGGGGCACGGCCTCGCCGGCGTCCAGCCCGATGCCGACGGTCAGCGGCAGGGATGGATCGGCGATCGTCTCCTCGACGAACCGCTGCTGCAGCGCCACGGCGCCTCTGATTGCCGAGCGAGGCGAGCCGAACACGACCAGGGCCTCATCACCGCGGAGCTCGAGCACGTTCCCGCGGTGGGCCTCGACGACCGAGCGGGTCATCTCAGCGAAGCGCCCCGCCAAGCGTGCGGCATCCTCGTCCCCTCGTTCCTGCGTGAACGCCGTGTAGCCGCGAACGTCGGCGATCAGGAACGCATGGACGTCAGCGTCGCCGGTGGCGTCCGTCAGGAGCCTTGGAGCACTGCTCGGCTCACCCACCGGCGGCGACCCGCCATCCGGCGGAACACGCACGGGCCGAGTATGGACCCCCTTCGGGCTCGACGCCACGGGTGCCGAGCTAGGTCGAGGAACAACGGCTGTCTACGAAACGGCCACGCCGGCGCGGGCGCCCCACCCAGCCCATCAGGTGGAAGACCGCCTCTCCCCTCCAAATAGACGGTCATCCACCTCTTCAAATCCGTCGATTGTGCTCCGCGTAGACGACACACGATTCGCTGCGTCACGGGTCGAACCATGCTATGCCGGACCCTTGACCGCGGATCTGGCTCAAGGCGGCCCCGTCTGCGAGCATCCGGCGGACCCTTGAAGCGCAAGGAGGACGGCGGCCATGAAGCACCGGACGATCTTGATCGCAGCGGCCGCCCTTGCCCTCCCGGCGTGCACGTCGGGAGGAGGAAGCGGCGACACCGAACCACCTGGAACCCCCTCGCCCGCTCAGACGAGCACGTCCCCCACGCCCGCTGCCACGCCTCTTTGGGAGGACGCCACACCACGTTCGTTCGCGGAAGGGCACACATGGACGAACAAGGTCGACCTCGCGGACATCGACGGCGACGGCGATGTCGACATCATGTTCGCGGAAGGCGGCAACTATGACCGCCCCGGGAAGGCCGTGCGTAGCCGGGTCTTCCTGAACGATGGCTCCGCAGGCTTCACCGATATCTCGCGGCGCGTGCTCGGTGGTTCGATCGGCGCCGCTCGGGTGATCAAGGCGCGAGACCTGAATGGCGATGGCGATGTCGACATCATCGTCGGCAACACGTTCGAGACCCAGAGCCGTCTGTATCTCGGGCGAGGCGAGCTGAGGTTCGACGACGTGACGGCGACGAATCTCCCGCGGGTGAAGGCAAGCGTCGGGGATCTCGAGGTGGGAGATGTCGACGCGGACGGGGACCTCGACCTCGTCCTCGCCGACTGGGGCCCCGGGAGCCCGCTCGAGAGCCGGGGAGCTCCTCCGATGCTGTGGCTGAACAACGGCCACGGGAGATTCACCGACGTGAGTCGCTCCAACATGCCGTCCAACCGGATCAGGTTCTCGTGGGAACTCGAGCTCGTGGACGTCGACGACGACTGGGATCTCGATCTTGCCGTGTCCTGCAAGGTCTGCGCCACGAGCGTCCTGTACCGGAACGATGGTCGTGGGCGATTCCGCCTCGTGAAGGGCGCGATCCCCGCTTCCACCAACAACTACGACTTCGAGCCGATGGACGTGGATGCCGACGGAGATGAGGACCTCGTCACGTCGAACGACAGCGCCGAGGTGGATCTCGGTGAGCACATCTTCGCGAACGACGGAACGGGCCGGTTCCTCGACGAGACGGACGATCGCTGGCCCGGACAGGCACCGTATGGCTACGACGACAACAACATCGTGTTCCTCGATGTCGACTCCGACGGCGACGCGGACTTCCTCGTCGGCTCACTCGACGGACCCGATCGGATCCTCCTCAACGACGGAGCCGGTCACTTCAGCGTCAACGAGGAGATCCGAGAAGGGGCGCCGACGACCGGGACACTGTGGTTGTCCGTTGCCGACCTCAACGGGGACACGAAACTCGATCTCGTGGAGACACAGGGCGAGGTCGACTGGCCTGACTTCGTCTACCTCGGTCTCGGGGTCGCCCCCGATACCGCTCCGCCCGTCGTCTCGGGTGCGGCCAACATCCAAGGATCGATCCACGCTCGCATCGACGACCGGAAGAGCCCGAACGTACCGAGTGACTGGAGGGAGGTCGTCGTGCGAGGACAAGGCGAACGCTCCCGTATGCAGTGGTACGGGGAATATCTGTGGCGAACGCGAACGCTCACGCCGGGCACCTACCGGGTCTGTGCAACGGATGCGGCGGGTAACCGGGCTTGCTCGGAGCCGATCACGGTCGAAGGATGATGGCCGCGGTAGGTGCCGCACGGGTTTCGCATGCGTTACGGAGCCGACCCCGAGCGACAGGCGTCAGTGCGCGACCGGGCCGAGCCAGATGCCGGACGTGAGGAACAACGCCGGCAGCACGAACAGGATCGCGACGAAGAACCAGAGCCGGCGGTTGGTCGACACCACCCACTCGTCGAGCGCCATGATCCCGCGCGTGAGCGGCCCGTACAGCACGGCCAGGTAGAACAGCGACACGATGCTCACGGCGATCGCCTCGGCGAGGACGATCTGCACGGCGACCGGGTTCCCCAGGATCATCGCGGCCACCAGCGTGTCGGCGAGCGTCGTGATGTTCGCGCCCATGATGTAGGGGATCGACTCGCGCCGCGTGATGTAGCCGCGGCTCGCGAGCGGCACCAGCAGCGTGAGCGCTACGGAGACCGAGAGCGTGAGCGTCGCGACCAGGCACCCGAGGCCGAACATCGGCCACGGCCGCTTCATCCACGAGCCCTTGCCGCCGCCGTGCCGCTCGCCGTCCAGCTGCGGGAGCACGTTGTCCAGCAACCGGAACGCCAGCAGGATCAGCCCGAGCCCGATCGGCAGCAACGTCCAGCCCGGCAGCCCCGTGATGAGGTCGACCGCAGGGCCCCAGATCACGTCGACGATCGAGAGGACGTCGCTGGACGCGCTCCAGTGGATCCCTCCGAGCACCCCGGACTTGAGGATGGCGTAACCGATCAGCATGCCGGGCACGTACACGATGGCGGTGAGCGAGAGCGCGAGCACGCCCATCCCGATCGACTCGCCGCGGTTGCGGCCTCGGTTGCGCAGCGCGTACAGGAACCCGACCAGCAGGACGACGAACGACGCGCCCAGCCGCGACCCCGAGAGCATCGTGAACGTCTGGAGCTGGGTGGTCGCGCCGCCCACGTACAGGCTGAGCGCGACCGCCGCGATCGGCGAGCCGGACAGGACGATGTACGCGCCCAGCCACCCGAACCCGAGCGTGGAGACAGCGTTGCTGAAGAGCGGGCTGTCCTCGAGCGTGGGCGCGAGCGCCTTCGCGCCCTCCTTCATCAGCTGGATCGCCAACACGAACAGGAACAGCGCGGCCGCGAACGTCGCCAGCTTGAGCGCGATGCGTAGCCACCTGGGCCGACTCTCGGCGCGTGCCGCCCGGCGTTCGGCCGCGACCGTCTTCGCGTCGACGACGGATGTCCCGCCGGTCGGTGTGGGGTCGGTTTCGCCCATGGCTGGTTCCGTCTGGCCCGTCCCGGGCGGGCGGTCTGGTCGGCGGGAAGGGCGCAACCCTACTCGCCGCCCCGCGGAGGCCACAAGGGTCGAAAGGTCCGATGTTCACGCACGGCCCGCAACCGAGGGCCGCACGATGAACACCGAGCAGGGGGCGTGGTGGCCCACGTGCTCGCTCACGCTGCCGAGCAGCCGGCGCGTCATCCCGCTCACGCCCCGGTGACCCACGACCACGAGGTCGACCTCGTCGCGCTCCGCCACGTGCACCAGGGTCCGCTCGGGTCGACCCATCGCCATCTCGCGCACCGGCTCGAGGCCGAGGCTCGACACGGCCTTCACGGAGGGTTCGAGCTCCGGCGGGCTCTGATCCTGCGGTCCGAGCGTCCACTCCTCGTTGCGCCCCCGGAAGACCGGCACGACGTGCACCAGTCGGAGCTCAGCGCCGGTGGCCCGGGCGACGCCGGCGGCGGCGAGCGCCGTGAGCACCGATGCATCCGACCCGTCGATCGCGCACGCGATCTGCCGGGGGAACGCCGGTCCCGTCGGCCGCGCGATCAGGACCGAGCAGGTGGCGTCGCGCAGGATCTTTCCGGCAACGTGGCCGAACCGGATCGCGCCGCCGAGCAGCTCCGAGTCCGGCCCGACGCACAGGAGGTCGACGCCGTCGCGTTCCGCCTCCTCGACCAGGGCGTCGCCGGCATCATCGCCGGTCAGGACCCGAGCCTCCGGGTCGGCGCCGGCGGTCCGCGCGACGGCG
>Ga0070694_100001640_pt1 | contig 13155 bp, 11 predicted proteins | sample KBSK1251metaG_FD_65470 | JGI IMG/M metagenome (GOLD analysis project Ga0070694, IMG submission 65470) | Corn, switchgrass and miscanthus rhizosphere microbial communities from Kellogg Biological Station, Michigan, USA - KBS K1-25-1 metaG | ecosystem: Host-associated > Plants > Roots >... | reverse complement strand
TCCGAGTGGGTCACGCATGAATGGCTGTCGGAAGTGTTGATCTACGGGATCTTTAAGTTTGCCGGATGGGCCGGACTGCTCGTCGTATTCTCCGGCCTGATCACTGCCGCGTTTTACCTCACTTACCGGCGGTGCGTTGGTAAGCCCTACATCGCATCCGCGGTGATCCTTCTGGCTGTATTGGCGTCGTCGCCTCTTTTTGGTGTGCGCCCGCAGATGATCACGCTTTTGCTCGCCAGCATCTTCATCACGCTTCTCACTCAATATTCGAGTGATGGTCGTAACCGGCGTCTTTATTGGATGGCGCCGCTGATGCTCCTTTGGGTGAACTTCCATGCCGGTTACGCGCTCGGCCTCGGATTGATCGTGCTTTACATGATCAGTCTCGCAATCGATCGCAAGTGGAACTTGGTTCCTCGATTGGGGATCATGCTGATCGCATGCGCGGCGGTGGTGCCGCTGAACCCGAACGGGTTTCGAATGTTTTCGTATCCGCTTGAAACCCTTCGCTCTCCTTCGATGGCGGCTTTCATTCAAGAGTGGGCGTCACCGGACTTCCACAAAGTCATGTTTCTGCCCCTGGCTTTGTTTCTCTTCTTGCTGCTCGGGGCTCTCGCGTTATCACCTAAACGTGCACGCGCGAGTGAAGTCTTCCTTGTTTTTGTAACCGGACTGGCTGCGCTCAGATCGGCACGACACATTCCGATCTTCGCCCTCATCGCAGCTCCGATTCTGTCCGAGCAGATTTGGACGTTGATGTCAGCTCGTGGCTGGGACATTCGATTGTTTGCTCCTGAAGGATCGACGCCCAGGTCGGCAGTGGTTTTCGCTTTGCTCCTTCTGCTTGCACCTGCCGCCCTGGACGTCGCGCTCATAAAGCACTTCGTTTCGAATCAGCCGGCGTATGAAGCGAGGAATTATCCGCGCGCCGCAGTGAATTTTCTTGACGAGAAGAAATTGCCCGGTCCGATTTACAACCGCTACGGTTGGGGTGGTTACCTGATCAGACGGCTGCACGGCGAGTATCCGGTTTACATTGACGGTCGTGCGGATGTGTATGGCGACAGTTTCATGTACGAAGCATTTAACACTCACGACGGCCGCAACGGCTGGCAGGGATCGCTCGACCGCTACTCGATTCGAACGGTTCTGATCGAGCCCGATGTTCCGCTGGCGAGCCTGCTTCGCAATGACGAGCAGTGGCGGAAGGTTTACGAAGATCACCAGGCAGTGATCTTCACTCGCTCCGGAGCAGACCAAACGTATCAAGCGGCTGTGCAAAGAAAGTAATGGTTTCTCGCCTGAGGGTCTCAACGCTATCTCCTCACAGAACCCTGTTAATCATCGCTATTAGTTGCCTGTTCGTCCTACCCGCGATCTATGTCCACTTTAGTATCGCTGGAGACGAAGAGTTCACTGGCTCGATAGCAATGTTGGACCGGGTCTTCGATATCGCATTTGTCTGCGCGCTGGCGGCTTTGACATTCGGCGTCGGAAGTAGACTGGCTCGAGCTCTTCAGTTGGAGTTTTTGAGCGTGGCGGAGGAGCTATCGTTCTCGATCATGTTAGGCACCGGTGGGTTGGGCCTCTCAATATTACTAATTGGGTTGCTGGGCCTGCTTAAGCCCTTGCCCATTTCAGTCTTCATTCTGCTTGTCGTGATTGGGATCAGATCCGAGCTTGCAAAGTTACCTCACGTAATTAAGAAAATTTTAATTACAACAGTAAGCACGCCTCAATACAGGTTGCTATCTGGCCTCTACTTGATCGTCATTCTGATTCTGGTCATTAGAGCGGCTACACCACCCTGGGGTATTGATGACGTCATCTACCATCTACCCGCGACCAAGTCATTTGTTCAGGAAGGGCGAGTTTTTCCCCTCTATCATCAGCCACTCGGCAACATGCCCTTCCTCATTCATATGATCTACGCTCTTTGTCTACTCGCAAAGACAGACATTGCGCCAAAACTCTTTAGCCTTTTGCTTACGTCAGTTACCTCCGTTGCGATGTACGGATTCTGCCGCAGGTTTTTTGATCGCACTATCGGCTTTGTAGCGATGTTTGGCTTGCTTGCTGCGTCGATGGTGGTGGAGGTTGGAGTCACGGCGCGGATAGACGTTTCTCTGGCGGGCATGCTCTTCCTGGCAACCTACGCAATGATCATCCATTTGGAAACCGGGAGGAGAAGCTGGCTCTTTACGTCGGCGATATTGAGCGGCTTCAGCCTGGGTATAAAACTCAACGCGGTTTTGTGGATCGGTTGCCTGCTACTGATGTTTCTGTTTGAGTTAGTAGTCAGACTCCGCCGCGATATTTTATCCGTTGCAAAAACTGTAGCCCTGTACACTCTGATAACGTTGGCACTCGCTTCTCCGTGGTTGTTGAAAAACCTGGTTTGGTTTCATAACCCTGTTTACCCTTTCATAACCGGCGAACTCGCCGACTTCAATAACGGCAATCCTCGTTACTTCAATCTGGAAGATGAGCAAAAACTTGACGCGCACTTCGATGCTGTCAGGCGCGCCGGTCCCGCTGATTTCCAGCGCGTAAGGGATGTGATGGATCAAGCTGCTAAGAAAGGGCCTCAAAGACACCCGATGCGGTTTTGGGAGTACTACACCAAGCCCGACAAATACTTCATGGGCGATTTTTATCATTACCCTAGTTCTTTGTTTCTGATCTTGCCGTTCTTTTTTATGGTACCTCGCCGGCGTTGGATAACGTGGCTATTGGTACTCAGTATCATTTCTTTTCTCGCGCTCTCATTCACCGCATGGATAGCCCGCTTCTTGTTACTGATCTATCCCCCACTAACAATCGTCTCGGCGTATACATTAGTTGAGCTCGCAAAACGCTTCACACGCCGCTGGGCAGCACAAATATGTTTTTACGTCGTTGCCACATGCGTGATCATTCAACTCAACGTAACTATTAGTTACATCATGGAATTTGACCATCTTAAGTTCATTTCGGGAGCATCCTCGCGCGCTCAATTCCTATCAGAACTTTTTTATTACCCGCCGATTGACTTCATCAACCGTAATGTACCTCCAGGTGAAGGCGTACTCTCTGTTGGCGGCGAGATGTGCTACTACATGCGCCGGCCATATATCTCGGATGGGAGTTGGGATGGTACAGAATGGAGACGGTTACTGGTGCGGAATGCTTCTTTTGAAAGCCTCAGTACAGACCTGAAAAACCAAGGCATCACTCACATACTCTTTGCCCGTTGGTACTTCAAGGCGATTGCCGAAGCGGGTTGGCCCAAGCCGGGGGGCTCGCCCTTTCTTGCTACCGGCAGGTTCACAGATCCGGCGCGTTTTGTCGAATTTGGTGCTGATTACCATTCTCTTAGAAATTGGGTGATCTTTGACCGTTACCGGAGAGATTATTTGGAGCTGGTTTATCGCGATCAAAATGGTTATGAGGTTTATCGTCTGAAGTAATGTGAAAAATGGTGGTGTAGCCGCTCTAATGACCAGAATCAGAATGACGATCAAGTAGTTGTCTCATTCACACCGGGCTTTAGCCCGGTGTTAGCCGAGGGCATCGAAACTAACCGTTTCAACGGTTTTCCCCTGTTTGCTGTGAAACGAGTAGAGATCAATTACGAGCAAACTAAATGGCTCAAGCCAGTAGTGACTGCACTCGTGGCTCTGGCCCTGCTGGCGTCGATTTATGCCCATGTTCGCGTCGCCGGATCCGATACCTACGTTGGAGTACTCGCCGCTCTCGACCACGTATTTGATTTCGCTTTGGCTGCAGGAATCACACTCCTTCTCACTGCTTTAGGATCAGCAGTAGCACGACTGTTCAACTTAGACTGGTCCAACCTGGCGGAGACTATTTCTATATCACTCTTCATCGGTACCGGCGTGTTCGGTTTGGCAGTGCTGGGCTTGGGACTACTTGGATTGTTGACGCCCGTGCCGGTTCTAATAATTACTTTTTTAACGCTCGCAGTTTCGCACCGCGAGATAGGAAAGCTTTACCACCTGATTCGTGAAGCCCTGACGACAACGCTTTCAACCACCGAGGGGAAGATCTTATTTGGTCTTTTACTTGGCTTTACGATTCTGCTTTTGCTGCGCACCGCAACACCCCCGCATGTGTTTGACGAAGCCATCTATCATTTGCCGGTGACGCGTCAGTTTGTGGATCAAGGTCGGATTCTTCCAGAGTTCAACAATTCTATGGGTAATCAACCGTTCTTGATTCACATGATCTATGCCGTTTGCTTAATCGCTAACTCTGACATCGCAGCAAAACTCTTCAACCTTGCGCTCGCCGTTGCGACTTCCCTGGCGCTCTATGGTTTTTGCAAAAGATTTGTTTCGGCTCGTGTTGGAGTGATCGCGGCAATTGCCTTCTTCGCAGCGGGCATGGTGACGGAACTTGCAGTTACCACTCGTGTAGACGTTTCTATCGCCGGGATGCTGTTTGTAACCACCTACTCGATGATCAACTATCTGGACACTCGCAAACGTGGGTGGCTCTGGATCTCAGCACTGCTGGCCGGCTTTAGTTTGGGTGTAAAGCATTCGGCGGCACTTTGGCTTCCGCTCATCGGAGCAATGTACGTGATTGAGAGCTTGTGGCACTCACGACAGGGTTTCGCCGCAACGGTGAAGTACGGAGTTGCATACGCCGCGATCGCCTTCGCACTTGCTTCACCCTGGTACGTAAAGAACTATGTTTGGTTCGGCAACCCTTTCTATCCTTTCTTTACAGGGGAAGTATCCTCATACGGTACGAATGGTCTTCGGTATTTTGACGCCGAAGCCGAGCGGAAAATGGATAGATACTTTGACGTTGTGCGCAAGGAGGATCCGGAACTTGTCAAAGCGGGAGAAGAAACGTTTGCCGCGAATGCTGCTGCTCGCCCCGAAAGACATCCGATGCGTCCATGGGAAGTTTATTTCAAACCAGATACTTATCTCATGGCGGAAGCTCGTCACTATCCAAACTACTTATTTCTGGTGCTGCCACTTTCATTCTTTATAACAAGACGCAGATGGCTCGTGTGGTTGCTGGTCCTAAGTTGCTGTTACTTCCTGATCGCGACGCGAGGCTCATGGATCGCTAGACATTTGCTGCCCGCCTATCCGGCCTGGACGATACTCACAGCATTCACGCTGGTCACGGTTGGCGATTGGTTGAAAAAGAGAGTCCCTATCATTACAAACTTGCCGATGTATCTCGTGGCAATTGCTTTAGCGATCGTCGTATCTTCGTCCGTGCGTTCGTTAAGGGAGACAAATGCTTTGTCCTTCATTGCCGGATCTACCTCGCGCCGGGATTTCATGCGGGGCTTCTCCTGGTACCGGCCTCTTGAATTTATTAACACTGAACTCCCGGCGGATGCGCGTATCATGATGATCGGAGCCCAGATGACCTACGGTCTTCACCGCGAGTATTTGGCTGACGAAACCTGGTACTCAACAAAATGGCGACGTTTGCTGGTTCACAATAATTCTTTACAGGAAGTGAATGAGGATCTTAGGAACCAGGGAGTTAATTACATTCTTTATTCTCCTGGGTTGTTCGTGTTTGCCGCTGCGATGGGTCTTGAAAGCGGACAAATGGTCCCAGAGACACCACGTCCACTTGCCGCAAAGACTTTCGGAATCGACATTCAATCGGCGAACGAACTCAAGCCGGGCTTTGAAGAAGCTCAAAGACTCGGCTCCGATTTTCCAGTGCTGCGAAACTGGGCAACATTTTCGCTCTACCAAAAGAAATATCTCGAGCCGGTTTATAGTGATGAGGATGGATACCGCATCTATAAGCTAAGGTAAATCTCATGAAGAAAGACACAAGCGCACTGAAGTTAGCGATAGTTGGTTGCGGCCATTGGGGTCCTAACCATATCCGCAATTTCCGAGCGTTAAGCGGTGTCAATGTCACGTGGGCCGTTGACAAAGACCCCCAACGACGCAACTACGTTTCATCTCTCTACGATCACATTCATACCACTGACAGTATCGACGAGATGCTGGCTGACAAATCTATCGCTGCCGTTGTTGTCGCGACACCTACCGGAACACACTTTGACATTTGCTCGAAGGTCATCGAAGCCGGCAAACACGTGCTCTGCGAAAAACCTTTGGCAACTACTTCGAGCGACTGCGAGAAACTCATCAACGCCGCAAGGGAGCGCAACGTAGTGCTGATGGTCGGCCACGTGTTTCTATTCAATGGCGGTATTTTGAAGTTGAAAGAGTTGAACTCATTCAACGATCTGGGTCGCCTCTACTATGCCTCGGCCGTTCGCACAAACCTTGGTCCAATTCGTGATGATGTTAATGCGTCCGTTGACTTAGCTTCACACGATATTTCGATTTTCAACTTCTTATTCGGGTCGGCTCCTGTTGCTGCCTCCGCCTGTGGTCATTCGTATTTGAAACAGGGCGTCGAAGACGTCGTGTTCATCACGCTGACTTACCCAAACGAAATGATCGCGGGAATAGAGGTCAGCTGGCTCAACCCTCAGAAAGTTCGTCGCATCACGCTCGTCGGCGATAAGAAGATGGTGACGTGGGATGATCTTTCGTCTTCCGGAGCAATTACGATCTACGACAAAGGCGTAATCCGCGAACCTTATTACGACAGCTATGGAGAATTTCACATGCTCGCTCGCGAGGGAGACGTAACCATTCCGAAGCTCCACCTCGAAGAACCTCTGAAGCGTCAGGCCCGCTTTTTCGTCGATGCAATATCGAAGAAGAGCGCAACCGTTTGTTCAGGTGAGCGAGGATGGGACGTCGTACGGACGCTCGAAGCCATCAACGAGTCGATGCAGCAAGGCGGTTCTCCCGTTCCAATCAAGAGCTATGAGGCAGTGCATTCGAGCCATTGATGATTATGGGCGATGTAAAACCACAAACATTTATTCACGAGAAGGCGTTGGTCGAAACCGATAACATCGGTGAAGGCACTCGTATATGGGCGTTCGCTCATGTCCAGAAGAACGTCCGTATTGGCGCTAATTGTAATATTGGCGATCACGCTTTCATCGAGAATGGTGTGACGATAGGTAATAACGTAACGATCAAAAATGGCGTTTGTCTTTGGGAGCACGTGCACGTCGACGACAATGTCTTCCTTGGACCAAATGCGGTTCTCACTAACGACCTCACTCCTCGAAGCCGTGCGAGCGATTGGGTGCCGGTACAAACGTGGATCGAAGAGGGTGTCACCGTCGGAGCGAATGCAACGATAGTCTGTGGAATCAGACTCGGCCGGCGTTGCTTGATCGGAGCCGGAGCAGTGGTAACACGCGACGTTCGACCTCATGAACTGGTTTACGGAAACCCTGCAAAGCCTCATGGTTGGGTCTGCTTCTGCGCACAACCGTTAAGACCGGATAGTGAGCCGATTACAACCTGCAATCGCTGCGGCCGAAAGTACAAGGTCGAGGAAACGGGCATCGAGGAGGTCACCTAGAATGGGGCGTCTCGAATTCCCTCCTCTGCAGTCGCCGCGAATCGTAGCCATTCCGATAGCATTCAACGAAGAACTCAAGATTGGCAGCGTCCTGGACAGATTCGCAGAAGTTAAAGGAGTTGACATCGCGGTCCTCGACGATGGTTCTACCGATCGGACTCCACAAGTCATCGTCGAAAAAGGCGCGATGCTCATTCAACACAGCGTACGCAGCGGAGCGGGCGCAGCGATACGCACGGCCTATCGGTGGGCCGGCGAGCGCGGCTACGATATCTGCGTGATCATGGCCGGCAACGACAAGGATCGAGCCGCCGAGATCTTCCGGCTCATTCAGCCAATCGCTGAAGGAAAAGCGGTACTCGTTCAAGGATCACGTTACTTGCCCGGTGGGAATTACGGCAACATGCCTTTCTACCGGCGCGTGTCAACTCAGTTTATTCATCCGCTACTCTTTTCCGCTTTTGCTCGACAGCGCATGACTGACACGACGAATGGTTATCGCGCGCTAAGACTCGCAGTTCTGAAAGACGAGCGGCTCAACCTCAATCAGGATTGGCTGGACAAGTATGAGCTCGAACCCTATTTACTCTACAAACTGATCCGTCTCGGATACCCGGTCATGGAAGCACCGGTTACAAAGATCTACCCAATCAAACAACTCGGCTACACAAAGATGAAGCCCATTACCGGCTGGTGGAGCATTCTGCGTCCAATCCTGCTTCTCGGGTTTGGGTTTAAGAAATAACAGGACACAAAAGTAAATGACTCTCGCTTCAACTGTAGTTCCTTTCGTCGATCTCAAGGCGCAGTATCAAACCATTCGCGATGAAATACGCGCCGCCGTTGATACGGTGTTTGAGAGTACACAATTCATTCTCGGCGACGCGGTTGAGACATTCGAACGCGCATTCGCGAACTATCTGGGTGTCAAACATGCGATCGGAGTCGGCAGTGGTGTTGATGCTCTTAAAATCGCTTTAGAGGCGGCAGGAGTTGGAGCAGGTGATGAGGTGATCATCCCAGCTAACACGTTCATAGCAACGGCGCTGGCAGTCTCAGCTACAGGAGCCAAGCCCGTTCCTGTTGATTGCAGGGAAGACACTTATCAGATCAATCCCGATCTGATCGGACCCGCCATCACGCCACGAACAAAAGTGATAATGCCGGTCCATTTGTACGGGCAATCGGCAGACATGAGTGCGATTGTTGAAATTGCACGCAGTCATGGGTTGTTAGTAATCGAAGACGCAGCGCAGGCACACGGAACGCGGTTCATGGGACAACCATGTGGCACGTTTGGTCTCGCTGGTTGTTTCAGTTTTTATCCTGGGAAAAACCTCGGCGCTTACGGAGACGGAGGCGCGATAGTTACAAACGACGATGAGTTTGCGCAGAAAGTGAGTCGTCTTCGAAATTACGGACAACAGCAAAAGTATGTGCATGTTGAAAAGGGCACCAACTCGCGGCTGGATACCGTTCAAGCGGCGATCTTGAACGTAAAGCTGCGGCATTTGGATGAGTGGAACGCAGCGCGGCGCGCTCACGCCGCGGTCTATTCTGATAGCTTGGCGAGCGACGTAATCGTCCCAACTCTCGATCCGCGAAGCACGCACATATTCCATCTCTACGTGGTGCGCACACCTCACCGCGACAAGTTGCAGAAACACCTTGCAAGCCTGGGGATCCAGACAGGTATTCATTACCCAATTCCAATCCACTTGCAAGAAGCGTATAGCGACTTGGGCTTCAGGAGGGGAGACTTCTCCGTAACGGAAACACTTGCGGACGAAATTGTGTCTTTGCCGATGTACGCTGAATTGTCTCAACAACAGATAGAACTCGTCGTCGACGCGATCTCTTCATTCTCTAAAACCCTCAGCTGATGTTGCTTGGGCGTCTCCTTGGAGTGCGGCGGCTTGACGCCGCTTTGTTATCGAAACGCTTGATCGAGACGGTGATGTGCGGTTTTCATGTAGACACAATTGCAGTCAAATGCCCGCCCGTCATTGCGCCAAGCGTCTCGGTCTAAGCTTTAATTTATGGTATTGCCCGCCCATATAATCTTCGTTTATGGCTACTATTACTGACCACCGCTTATTGGAAAAACATTTCGCCATGAGTACAATTTGATAGGAGTTGTGATATAAGGAGGCGACCTTTTTAGTTGCGCTCAGGTAAGAATAATCTCGACGGACCGAATTCCACACAAGACCGGCTTGGCTCCGCCCAAAGCCGCCATGTTGGTATTCCATGTCCAGTTGATAACATGGGCGATTAGCATTATTTGTCCCCCATGATGCTGGAAGGGAGTAAACATGGAGCAGTTTAAGAATAAAAAAGAATCTGTCACCACCTCAACCGAAAATCAAACTAGAGATATGCCAATGGAAAAGCCTCAGATTCATACCACTAAGTCCGGCACCCAATATGTTAACGTGTCCGACGTTGTTCGCAGCAAGTCCGGATGGGCTGAGATTCAGCGATTGAAAGATGCTAATCTCGTTCCCACTCAGCCCGTAAATGGCTCTAAGTCTTCGCAAACAAACGAGAAGTAAAGATATTCTGGCGTGATGCCTTACAACCTGCTCCTGCTCCCACTGCTGGGCGGGTACATCTTCGCGCGTAATTTCTACCGGACGCGATACAGTGCCCTCCGCTCAGAAAACTATCGCCTGCTATTTTTGGCGGCTCAGTATGGCCTCCTATTCCTTGTGATATCCGCTGGCATTCGGGCTTTGTGGATGTTGTTACTCAGTTACAAGCCCGATCTAATCGCTGTGAATAAGGTGTGGCATGTCCTCTTTCCATTTGATTATTCAGGCACGGCCTTTCTGGCATTCGTTCTAGGCTGGGCGTCTTGGAAGTTTCTCAACCTATTCTACCGCAGCGATGATGAAGTTGATCGGACAATACGCGAAAAAGCTGATCCGTTGGAGATTCTGCTTAAGGACGCAATGCGGGATACCAAACCTGTTCTCCTTACGATCAAAAGCGGCAAGGTTTATGTAGGCACAGTAGTTACTAACTTCAACCCCGCTTATGAGGTCCAATCAATTAAGATTATGCCAATACTGAGCGGATATAGGAATGCACAGGATCAGACAGTAACATTCACGACAGATTATTTCAGTTTACTCACACAGATTCACGAACAAGATCCGGAGGTTTCGGATCAGGATAGACTCGACCTAGGAACAGTGATCCCTATTGACGAAATTAGATCGGTCGGTGTTTTCAGCCTTCCTGCCTACAAGAAGCATTTCGGAACCCATCAGGCTACTGCGCCCGCTTCTAAATAGTCAGGGGCCAAGTTTGACGGCAAGCGCGGCTAACTTTCGTTGCCATTCGATGATCTGTTGTTTGTCCCAAAACGCGAACATCACGGATCGAGACCAAAGCGGCGTAAAGCCGCCGCACTCCAAGGAGGTCCGTAGGCAAGCTTCAATTTTCAAACTGCATTACTACTCGAGTGAGCAGCAAAACGAAGACCAGCGGCAAGAAACTGATAGTACTCACCAGAAACGGCACCGGGGGCGCGCCCGGGACTCGCGGGGACAACCACATAATCGCGGGCAGAACGATCTCAACCAACAGGCCTAGGATGACGAGGGCCGCAGCGATAATGATGGTTCTACGAGTGAACCCACCCGGTTTGATCCGCCACGTGACGAGACACAGGGCCGGTGCAGTCAGCACTAGGTAGTGAGACCACGCTATCGGATTTAAGACTGTGGAAACGCAAGTAAGGGCACAGAAAGCCGAGTCGAACGAACGTGTGTGAAGCGCTCCCCTGATCGCCAGGAGCAGAACGCAAACAACAGCCACCACCGAGACAATCGGCGCGATCGCGGGCACATGAATGAGCGGGTTGTACCAGTCAGTCCAACTTACACCGAACACGCGAGTACCGATGGTCCAAACCGAAAAGTTTCCTGCAAATTCCCTGTAGAGTTTTGATACCGAAGGACCCACCACGGTGTAGTAAGTCAATATTTCGCTGAAACCAATCACAAATGCGGCTGCGAGGTGTAACAACACGAACGCGACAACTGCGCCGAAGAATGCACGCCAACGCCGCGTGAGCAACAGGAACAACACGATGGGCCAACCGAATAGCTTCAACGCCAGAGCCAAGCCCAAAAGCACACCGCCCAACATCTCTCTTTGAGATCGCAGCGCAACCCACGCTCCGCTCACGAGTGTCAGAGTGACAATCATCAGTTGCCCCCAAAACATCTCGCGTTCAAAAGGGTGCCAGGCAAGCCAGATAAGCATGAGGACGCTCACGCCAGTTACACTCACGCGACCGGCAACTGCCTTCAGCATCAGAGCAGATGCGGCGGCGACGCATATCAATTCAAGCACAAGCCAAAGCAGCACTGCGTGACCGAGATTGAAGCGTGTGAACGGAATGCCGACGAAGATCACGGCTGGCGGGTGCGGAGAAGGGTGCTGAAGGTAGTGGGCCGTGTATCCGTCAGCGTATCGAGCCAGTTCGGGAAGTGGTTTGTATGGACTCTCTCCGTTAAGAGCAGCGCTGGCCATCACATACTCGACGTTGAAGTCTTTGATATATAGCGACGGCGGGCGCGTCGACTTTACAACCTGATACAAATTGACGATAGCCGAACCTAATATCGTCAGGCATACAACGACGGCCAATGGACCAATGCGCTTTTTTTCAGGACGAGGCGTCAGCACTGTGAGTCAGATTCAACTTATTCTGCAAAGCCGGCAATGGCTTGAGGTGGAAGATCAGAAGTGCAAGCATGACAGCATAACCACTCCATTGCTGCAAAGCGAAAGCATAGGTCGACAGCAACACGATTGAACAAAGCATAGCCACCAAAGGATGAATCAAGAGGAGGCCTGGCGTCAGCAATGATAAGTCATGGAAATGTAAATGAGGTGCTGTAAAAAGGGCGACGATGATGCCCGCTGAAAGTTCTCTTAGCGAAGTGCCCTTCTTTTTCCAGTAGATGCTGATCGCAATTATGCCTAAGACAAAAACAGGCCACGACCAAACCGCGCTCAGCCCGCTTCGAACCAGCAATGCGGCAGCGTTCTGCATCGCGTGGGGATTGACCCCGTAACCACGACCTTGTGACATGACCTCGACGATTCGCAGCGCGCCGCGGAATCCCTCGAGTCCAACAAGGGCGAAACTATAAACGCCAAGTATGACTGTTCCGAGTAAAAAACCCGCAAAGGCTTTTGGTCGAGAGAACAGAAGTGGAACTGCAAGCAGGATCGCGATTTGAGGTTTCAATACTGCAATCGAAAGTGCCAAACCTGCGAGCACTTCCCTTTTTGAATTCAGAAGCCAGATCCATAAGAGAACTCCGAGCAGAATAAATGGCGTGTCCTGTCCGAACGTAATCGCGACGACGATCGGAAAGAACAGTATCGTTTGAACTGATAACTTCCATTCGGCGCAAAGGCGGTAAAGGGGCAGAATACAAAGTGCGGTCACCAGCACGAGTACCAGGAGCCAACGGTAATACGACGAAGTGAAGTCGTCGTTTGAGACGAGACTGATCAATGGCAGGAGCACTGGAGGATGCGCGAAAGGCAAACACGGCACGCCGCGGATCGGCTCCTGCACGCTGCACTGTACTTCGAGATCGTAAGGATTCTGACCGCTGGCCCATATGCGAGCCGCAGAATAAAACGCGGGAAAATCGCTCTCCTTCGGTTGCACAGTCC
>Ga0070694_100001639_pt1 | contig 13157 bp, 14 predicted proteins | sample KBSK1251metaG_FD_65470 | JGI IMG/M metagenome (GOLD analysis project Ga0070694, IMG submission 65470) | Corn, switchgrass and miscanthus rhizosphere microbial communities from Kellogg Biological Station, Michigan, USA - KBS K1-25-1 metaG | ecosystem: Host-associated > Plants > Roots >... | reverse complement strand
AGACCCTGGACCGCGTGAGCCGGCCCTTCGGCGCCCGCGTCGAGCCGACCGCCGATGGCGGCCTGGCGGTCCATCCCGGATGAGGCCGGGCCGCGCATCCTACCGCACCGGGATCGGGACCTGATGGCCCTTGGCGTACATGCATTGCACGTACGTCACGTCGTACCGGCGCTGCACCGAGGCGCTACTGCCCTCGGCGCGGCTCGCGCCCGCGGTGGTGCCGCTCAGCAGGCCCACGCCGGCGCCCACGGCCGCCCCGGTCGCGGGGCTGCCCGTCGCCGCGCCGAGCGCCGCGCCGGCCGCGGCGCCGACGACCGTGCCCACCGCCGCGCCGCCCGCCATGCTTGCTCCCGACGCCTGACCGGGAGTGCTGCCGGTCATCTGGGCCGCCCACTGCCGGCACACGAGGTCGTCGCCCTGGAACTGCTCGAAGGTCTTCCCGGTGCCCGGCAGCACCATCACGCTCGGCCCGCTGGGCACGGTCGTGCAGCCCGCCAGCAGCAGGCCGAGCAGTAACGCCTTCTTCACGATCAGAGCTCGCCCGGATCCGCGACGTCGATCCGGATCGCGGTCATGCCCGTGCCGTCGGGCTTGACCGCGACGGTCACCCAGTTGCCGGGCTTCAGCTGCCACTCGGGCAAGGCGCTCTCGACGAAGTCGCCCGGCCAGCCACTCGCCACCCCGGTCGCGCGCTTGAGCCGCATGAGCCCGGTCGACGGCGTGACCACGATGGTGCGGCGCTCGAGCTGGGTCACCCCGTCCTTGACCCGCCACGGGCCCATCCCCCCGACGACGATCGTGCCGGCGGCACGATCCACCGCCACCACCGTGCCGGAATACCTGGCTTCCCCGACATCGCCGCTCCAGCCCGGGATCGGGGAAGCGGCGATCGCCAGCATCGTCGCGACTACGACTACAACCCAGACCCGTCCTGATGTACTCCGTGTCATGGCGTTCCTCCCCCGCTCAGGTCGGGAGCACGAGCTGGAACCGCTCCCAGGGCATCGCGGTCCAGGTCTCGGTCTGCGCATGGCCGTACGAGCGGATGATCATCACCACCTTGGCCGCCACCGTCTCGTCGGGAGCCTCGAAGATGTCCAGGTAGTCATAGGGCCCCAGGGTGGCGTAGTTGGCCACCCACTTCACCTGCGGGCAATCTCGCCGCACGTGATCGGCGACCACTCGCTCCAGCCGTTTCAGCTCGCCCGGCGTCTTCACGGCCTCGGGCGTCAGTCGGGTCAGCACCACATAGGTCGACATGGTGTCCTCCTCACGCGCCCAGCTCGGCGCGCACACGGATGTAGTGCAGGACCTGCTCGCGGGCGATCATCCCGAGCAGCTCGCCGGCCTCCACCACTGGCATCTGGGCCACATTGGCGTCGTCCATCGTCTCGAGCGCGGCGAGCAGGTCCGCCTTCGGCCCTACCGCGGTCACCTTCTCCGCCGGCGTCATCACCTCCCCCGCGGTGACGGTGGCCCGCTGTGCCGGCGGGACACCCTTGATCTCGTGCAGGGTGAGGAGGCCGACCATCCGCCCGGCGTCGGTCACGACGAAGCAGCGCCGGCCTCCCCCGAGCACCTCCTCGCGGACAATGCGATCCAGGCTCACGTCGCGCTCGACGGGCCGGCACTCCGGCGTCATGACCTGGGCCACCGTCACGTCGCGTAGCAGCTCGCGCACGTTCGTCTCCGCGTAGCTGGACGCGGCGGCGTTCTGCAGGAACCAGCCGATGAGGGCGATCCACATGCCCCCGATCACGTTGCCGTTCAGCGCGGTCAGGATCCCCCAGCCGATGAACCCGAAGGCCACCGCCTGGCCGACCGCGGACGCGGCGCGGCTGGCCCGCCGGAGACTCCCGGTGAAGCGCCAGACGAGCGCGCGAAAGAGGCGGCCGCCGTCGAGCGGGAAGCCCGGCACCAGGTTGAAGGCCGCCACCATGAAGTTGATACGGGCCAGCCAGATCGTGGGCGCGGCGAGCGTCGGGACGTCGCGAACCACCAGCCACGTGCCCCCGAACAGGCCGGCCAGCACGAAGCTCGTGATGGGGCCCGCGATGGCCACCCGGGCTTCCACCGCGGGGGCGCCGGGCTCCCGGGCGATGTGGGCGATGCCGCCGAAGACGAACAGCGTGATGCTCCGGATCGGGATGCGGTTCCGGAGCGCGACCCAGCAGTGCCCGAGCTCGTGGATCAGGATGGAGGCGAAGAAGATCAGGGCCGTGATCGCCCCGACCGCCCAGTAGGTCCCGGCCGCCCAACCGGGGTACTCGTGCGGGAAGTAGCCGGCCGCCAGGGACCAGGCCACCAGTCCGAAGACGAGGAGCCAGCTCACGTGGATCCGGATCGGGATGCCCCAGATCTCGAATAGCTCGAGCCGACGCGCCAATGCCGCCCCCTCAATCCTCCTCGAGCACGCCCTGGAGCGCCCTGAGCACGTCCACGTAGCTGATGATCCCGACCACTTCCCGCGTCCCCTCGTCGACCACCGGGAAGGCGCCGATCTTGTGGTCGAGCAGGAGCCCGATGACCTCGCCGATCTCGGACTCGGGCTCGACCGCGATCGGATCCGGGCTCATGACCCGGGAGATCGGGGTCGCCAGCTCCTGCCGGAGGGCGTCGGCACCCCCGACCTTCAGCAGGCGGGCGATGTCGACCCGGGCGAGATCGCGGTCGCTGAGCATGCCGACCAGGACACCCCCCAGGGTGACCGGGACGTGGCGAACGTCCACCTCGCGCATCAGGTCCCACACTTCTGCGACGCTGGCCTCGGGTGTCACGGTCAGGGGATTGGCGGTCATCACGTCACGAGCGATCATGAGGGTCTCCTTTGGGTGTCCATCTCACGGGAGCAAGCCCGGTGCCAGTGTCGGTCGCCACTGGATTTCGACACTTATCTTCGGGCAGAGTAGCGGCGGGGCGCGGGCGGTGGGGCGCCGGCTCCCCGGATGGGGTCGCGACGTCTCATCTTGCTCACGAGCCTCCCAGGAGGGTCAGCGTGGCGCGCAAGGCGGTGGTGCTGGTGACCGGGGCAAGCGGGGAGGTCGGACACGGCCTGATCCATCGGCTCGCGGAGCTCGGGGGCTACGAGATCGTGGCGCTCGACATCCGGGCGATCGACCCCGAGGTGGCCCGCCGCTGTGCCGCGACCCGCGTGGGCGACATCCTCGACCGCCACGTGCTCGAGCGGCTGCGGAGCGAGTTCGAGATCGGCGTCGTCTTCCACCTGGCCGCGCTCCTGTCCACCCGGGCCGAGTTCGTGCCGGAGACCGCCCACGAGGTCAACGTCCAGGGCACGCTCAACCTGCTCCGCCTCGCCGTCGACGAGGCCCGCCCGCGCGAGCATCCGGTCAAGTTCCTCTTTCCGAGCTCGGTCGCGGTCTACGGGCTGCCGGATCTCGACACGAAGCGCGCGGCCGGGAAGGTCGCCGAGGACGTGTGGCTCGCGCCCATCACGATGTACGGATGCAACAAGCTCTACTGCGAGCACCTCGGCCGCTACTTCGCGCGCCACTACCGGCAGCTGGCCGGCTCGCCTCCGACCCGGGTCGACTTCCGCGCCATCCGCTTCCCGGGGCTCATCTCGGCCCTGACCGAGCCCAGCGGCGGGACGAGCGACTATGCGCCGGAGATGATCCACGCGGCGGCTCAGCGGCAGCCATACGCCTGCTTCGTCCGCGCGGACACGCGCATCCCGTTCATGGCGATGCCGGACGCGGTGGCGGCCCTGGTGACCCTGCTGGAGGCCCCCGCGGAGGCGCTCACCCGCCACGTGTACAACGTCACCGCCTTCAGCCCCACCGCCGGCGCCCTGGCCGACCTGGTCGGCCGCGCGTTCCCGAGCGACCGCATCACGTTCGCCCCCGACCCGCGCCGCCAGGCCATCGTCGACTCGTGGCCGGAGGACGTCGACGACGCGCGGGCCCGGCGCGACTGGGGCTTCCGGCCGGCCTACGATCTCAAGCGCACGTTCGAGGAGTACCTGGTGCCGAACATCACGCGCCGGTACGCGCGGCGCTAGACGGAGGAACGCGAGCATGTACGGCGAGACGAGACGACGGCTCCAGGCCGAGCTCGACGGGATCCGCGAGGCCGGCCTGTGGAAGGACGAGCGGATCGTCCAGGGGCCGCAGGGCGCCCGGGTGGCGGTGGGCGGGCACGAGGTGCTGAACTTCTGCGCCAACAACTACCTGGGGCTGGCCAGCGAGCCCGCGCTCGTCCGCGCGGCCCAGGACGGCCTCGCCCGGTGGGGCTTCGGGCTCGCGAGCGTCCGGTTCATCTGCGGCACCCAGACGATCCACAAGGAGCTGGAGACGGCCGTCGCGCGCTTCCTGGGCACCGAGGACGCGATCCTCTACACCTCGTGCTTCGACGCCAACGGCGGGCTCTTCGAGACCCTCCTGGATGAACCGGACGTCGTCATCTCGGACGCGCTGAACCACGCCTCGATCATCGACGGCATCCGGCTCTGCCGGGCCCGCCGCGAGCGCTACGCCCACGGCGACATGGCGGACCTCGAACGCATCCTGGCCGCCAGCGCCGGGGCGAGGACGCGGCTGATCGCGACCGACGGCGTGTTCTCGATGGACGGCGACGTCGCGCCGCTCGGCCGGATCTGCGAGCTCGCCGACCGGTACGACGCGCTCGTGATGGTGGACGACAGCCACGCCACCGGCTTCTTCGGCCCCACCGGCCGGGGCACGCCCGAGCACTGCGGCGTGGCCGGGCGGGTGGACATCATCACCTCGACCCTCGGCAAGGCGCTGGGCGGCGCGAGCGGCGGCTTCACCGCCAGCCGGGCCGAGGTCGTCGCGCTCCTGCGGCAGCGCTCCCGGCCCTACCTCTTCTCGAACACCCTGCCGCCGGCCCTGGTCTGCTCGGCCCTGGCCTGCCTCGCGCTGCTCTCGGAGTCGACCGCGCTACGGGACCGTCTCGCGGCCAATACCCGCTGGTTCCGCCAGGCGATGACGGAGGCGGGCTTCGGGGTCCGCCCCGGGGAGCACCCGATCGTGCCGATCATGCTCGGCGACGCGCGGCTCGCCCACCGGATGGCGGCGGATCTGTTCGACGAGGGGATCTACGTGGTGGGCTTCTCCTACCCGGTGGTGCCCCGGGACCAGGCCCGGATCCGGGTGCAGGTCAGCGCCGCGCACGAGCCCGCGCATCTCGAGCGCGCGGTGGCCGCGTTCGTGAAGGTCGGCCGGGCGCACGGGGTGATCTGACACCTCCAGCAGGCGCCTTGACCGCGATCTGAGGCGTCGTCGCCCCAGCGTCGCGCGAACTCCCCAGGTCGGCTCGACCGAACGTGCTGGTTTCCTTCGGTTTCCAGGACTGGCAGCGCTGTTGCTTCTGCCTCTGATGTGGCGGGCCTGACATGGAACCCCAGCAACGGACATTCTCCGTCGGCTATGTCATCGCGGCCCTGCTCGCGCTGGTGCTGATCCAGTCGCTCCTGTTCGCGCCGCACGGCGAGAACCTCAACGTCTCCTACAGCGAGTTCAAGGCCCTCGTGAAGAAGGGCAAGGTCAGCGACCTCGTGCTGGACAAGCAGACCATTACCGGCACGGTCGCCGCCGCGGGGCTCGAGGGCCTGCTGCCCAAGGAGAAGATCGAGGCGCTGAAGCGCTCCGGCGGAGGGCCCTATCGCTTCGTCACCGCCAGGGTCGAGGACCCCGGCCTCGTGGCCGAGCTCGAGGCGGCCAACGTGAAGTTCACCGGGCGCGTGGAGAACACCTGGCTCTCCACAGTGCTCTCGTGGATCCTGCCGACCCTGCTGTTCCTGGGCGTGTGGATGTTCGTGCTGCGACGCATGAGCGGCGCCCCGAGCGGGCTGATGACCGTCGGCAAGAGCCGGGCGAAGGTGTACATGCAGCACAGCACGGGCGTGACGTTCGACGATGTCGCCGGCATCGACGAGGCCCGGAACGAGCTGGTGGAGATCGTGGACTTCCTCAAGGCGCCCGAGCGCTACCAGCGACTCGGCGGCAAGATCCCCAAGGGCGTGCTGATCGTGGGGGCGCCGGGCACGGGCAAGACCCTGCTCGCGAAGGCGGTCGCCGGAGAGGCCGGCGTGCCCTTCTTCAGCCTCACCGGCTCGGACTTCGTGGAGCTCTTCGTCGGGGTGGGCGCGGCCCGGGTCCGGGATCTCTTCGCCCAGGCCCAGGCGAAGGCGCCCAGCATCATCTTCATCGACGAGCTCGACGCGGTCGGCAAGGCGCGCGGCATGAGCACCCTGGTCGGCGGCCACGACGAGCGGGAGCAGACGCTGAATCAGCTCCTGGCCGAGATGGACGGCTTCGACACCCGGAAGGGCGTGATCCTGCTCGCGGCCACCAACCGGCCCGAGATCCTCGACCCCGCCCTGCTACGGCCCGGCCGGTTCGACCGCCAGGTGGTGATCGATCGGCCCGATCTCAAGGGACGCGAGAAGATCCTCCAGGTCCATACCCGCAAGGTCACCCTTTCACCCGGCCTCGATCTCTCCCTGATCGCCGCCCGGACACCGGGGCTCGTGGGCGCCGACCTCGCGAACGTCGTCAACGAGGCCGCCCTGCGCGCGGCCCGGCAGGGCAAGGACGCGGTGGAGATGGTGGACTTCGACGAGGCCATCGACCGCGTGGTGGCGGGCCTGGAGCGGAAGTCCCGCGTCATCAATCCCCGCGAGAAGGAGATCGTCGCCTACCACGAGGCGGGCCACGCGCTGGTCGCGGAATCCCGGCCGCACGCGGATCGCGTGGCCAAGGTCTCGATCATCCCGCGCGGGGTGGCCGCCCTCGGGTATACCCAGCAGCGGCCCACCGAGGACCGGTACCTCATGACCCGGACGGAGCTGCTCGATCGTCTCGACGTGCTGCTCGGCGGGCGCGTGGCCGAGGAGCTGATCTTCGGCGACGTCTCCACCGGGGCCCAGGACGACCTGCAGCGGGCGACCGACATCGCCCGCCACATGATCACCCGCTACGGGATGGGCGAGGCGCTCGGGCTGGCCACCTTCGAGCCGCCCCGGCCCTTGTTCCTGCCCGTGCCCACCGCCGGGCCGAAGGAGTACAGCGAGCGCACCGCCGAGACCATCGATGCGGAGATAAGAAAGCTGCTCGACGCGGCGCACGCGCGCGTCCGCGAGACCCTGACCGCAAGACGGCTGACCCTCGAGGCGCTGGCGAAGCGACTCATCGAGAAGGAGGTCGTCGACCGGGAGGCGCTCACCCGGCTGATCGCCGAGACCGGAGCCACGTTCAGTCCTCGACCGTGAGCCGACTCTCCACCATCGACACCCCGGGGGCCGAGAGGGCCGCGCGCTCGGCCTCTTCCAGCTCCGCCCAGGAGCGGACCGTCCCGCGGAGCAGGACCTTGTTGCCTGACGTTTCCACGGTGATCCGTCGGGCATCGAGCCGGGCATTCCGCTCGAAGGCTCGCTGGATCGCGAACGTCACCGCTTGCGGCTCCAGGTGAGGGACGACCGCGACCTGGTTGCTGATCCCCTTCACGCCGGTCAAGGAGCGCACGATATCCTCGGCGGCCCGCTTCTGGTACCCCCATTCCACCGTCCCATCGAGGGTGATCCACCCGTCCTGCACCGTCACCTTCACCTGGTCGCGCGGCACGATCGCGCTCCACGCAAGCACGTTCGCGGCCGCCTGGGCCAGCTGGACGTCCGTTCGCTCGCTCAGGCCCGGGAGCTGGACGGTGATCTCATCGGCGACGGCCCGCACGCCGCGAACGCGCTTGACCGCCCGCTCCACCGCCCATTTCCGCGAGAGGCTCGAGACCTCGCCCCTCACGGTGACGACGCCGTCCCTCACGCTGACCCCGATCTCGGTCGCCTCGACCTCGGGGTCCCAACGAAGTTCGTCGACCACGTCTTCTTGAAGGTCATGATCGTTCGACATGGACTCCTCCCGCTCGAAGATGCCAGCTCACCGATGGCGTCGGCGCTTGCCAGGAGCCACCGTCGGGGCCGCGGTCGGCGCCCACCGCCCGATGGCGTACTCACGCTCGTATTGTGCCGTGACATTGCGGATGGTCACCCCCACCGTCCCGGCCGCGGTGCACACGTAGCACTCCTCGAGCTCCTGACCGGCCGCCGCGTCGAAGCGGGCCACCGGCACCCGCTGGAGGTCGGGATGGGAGGCAAGCGCGGGGTCGAAGGGGAACCAGACCTCGTCCCACACCGCGATGTCTCCCTGCGGCTGCCCCTCCCCGTCCACGTGGCTGGCCTCGAGGTAGCGGAAATGCCCCACGTTGTGGGCCGGCCGATAGCGCCGCTCGACCGCGAGTGGCGGCTCGCCCGGGCCGGGCAGCCGGGTCCCGCGCGGAAAGATGGTGTCGAACACCATGAGCCGCCCCCCCTCGGCCTCCCGCCATACCCCGAAGTTCCGGGCGAACACGTCGCGGAGCGCATACCCCGAGGTCGCGTCGGCCTGGATGGCGAGGCCGATGGCGGTCGCCGAGCGGGTGTAGACGCTGCGCCGCACGCGGCGGCCGAACGTCTCCCGGAGCATGCGGCCCACCAGCGGCAGCTCGCTACCGCCGCCGGTGACGTAGAGCGCCTCGATCGGATCGTCGTCCACGAGCCGGGCCACCGTCCGGATCGTCTCCGCGATCAGGGGACGGCAACGCTCGTAGAACACAGCGGCGGGGATCGTGACCTGCCCCCAGCCCTCCCGGCAGTGGTCGAGGTCGACGACGATCTTGCGCGTGTTGGGGTGCAGCGCTTCCTTCTGCCGCCGACATTCCTCGAGCAGCCGGAAGAGCTCGCCCGCCGAGAGACCGGCGAGGGCCGGCTCCCCCGCCGCCATCTCCGCGAGCAGCTGATCGAAGTCGTCCCCGCCGAGCGTGGCGATCCCCTCGCTCGCGATCACCGTATGGACTTTCTCGCCGAGTTCCACGAGGGACGCGTCGAAGGTCCCGCCGCCCAGGTCGTAGACCAGCACGCGGCCGGTGAGCTTCTGGCGGTGGCCGAACTCGATGGCCGCCGCCGACGGCTCGTTGAGCAGGCCGAGGACGTGAAATCCGGCTCGCCGGAAGGCCTCGACGGTCAGGAAGCGCTGGTTGCTGTTGGCGTTCGCGGGCACGCCCAGCATGACCTCGAGCGGCCCTTCGAGGCCCAGGGCGCGCTTGAGCTCGCCGGTCATCCCCACCAGCAGCTCCATGAGGGAAGGGCACCTGCCGTCGATCTCGAGCAGGCTCTGGGGCCCGGCGTCCTCGAGCGTCCGCTTCAGGGATCGGACGAAGGTCCAGCCGGGCTCGGCCTGGCTCACCCAGGCCGACCATCCGAAGCGGCGCTCCGCGCCCCGGAGCGCCACCGTCGGGGGAAACCAGTCCATCGGGCCCTCGGAGGTCTCGAAGGAGAGGATCGGATAGTTGCCGCGGTCGACTGCCGCCACCACCACTCGCGTGGTTCCGAAGTCGATCCCGAGTCTCATCTCTGGTCACCCGCCCCCCGGCGTCGAGCATACCCCCGAGCAGCGCTCAGCGCGGCCGGCAAGTCGGCACCGAGATCCATGGTCGCTCTCAGCTCGCGGGCCCGCCGGGCGTGGCGCCGCCGGCCGCTGCCTCGCGAGCCTTCACCACCGAGAACAGGTCGACCTTCGCATCGATCAGGACGGCGAGCGCCACGATCGTCTCGCGCCCACCGCCCTGATCCCCCGCGTCGGGATCACGCCTGCCTCCGGAGCCTCGTCGCCCAGGGCGAGGAGCCGGGTCATGATCTCCCGCCGGGCTCGACCCGACACCCGCGGCGACGAGGACACGAGCAGGTTGAGTCCACCCATTGTTCACCGCGCCGAAGCGGAGTGAAAGTCGATGTCGCTCAGGGCCACCACACGGGCACCGGCTGGCCCTCGAGGGCTCTCGTGATCGCCACGACCGAGGCAGTTGGTTTCGTCCATCGCAGGGTCTCGCTAGCCGATCGGCGTGAGCCTGATGCTCACGGCAGGCTCACGGGCGGGCTCGGAACGCGAATCTCGGGCTTGAAGTGTTTGCACCGGCAGCCCGCCGCGTGGCATGCGCCTGTCGGGCCGTGTTCCCGTTCCGAATGTCCACAGATGCACATGTCCATGCGGCCACCTTCTTCTCATGCCAGAGTGCGCTGCTCGCCACGCTCGTCCGCCTACAATGGGCGCCCCACCGGTAGCAGAGTGAGCGGCTCCTCGTCCCGGGCCAGTCCCAGGACCCGCTTGAGCGGACCGTCCTCGAAGGCCCCAACGACGACCGCGCCGAGGCCGAGGGCGGTGGCCTGCAGACAGACGTTCTGCGCGGCATGGCCCACCTCCATGTGGACGTACCGGACGCCGCGCCCGCCGTACTTCCCGGAGGTGCGCTCGTACACCGCGGCGAGGGCGATGACTGCCGCGGCGCCTCCGACGCAGTCCTGCCCGTGCGCCGCCGCCCTCAGCTCCCGTCGCCGGTCGCCCTCTCTGCTCACGACCAGCTCATGACGGTCGGGCTTGTACCGGTAGATCGCGCTCGGCAGGCCGTCCACATCTCCGACCACTACGTCGACTTCCAGGGGATAGAGCGCTCCGGCTGATGGAGCGGCCCGAAAGCCCTCGGGACCCGTGACCCCCTGGGCCGCCCAGAGCAGCTGAGCCAGCTCGTCACGAGTCAGCGGCTTCCCGGAATATTCCCTGACCGATCTTCGCTCTCGCAGGGCGCTCTCGAGCGATCGCCCACTCGAGAGCGTGAGCTGCGACAGCCTGATCGGCACGCTGGCCGGGCCCATGCGAGCAGGGCTCTCAGGGACCCTGCCTGGGCCGACCCAGCTGCCGCAGGGCGTGCGCTTGTCGTTGCTCGGCGACCCTTCCCTTCGGGCTCACGCGTCTCGAGGCCAGCACCCGTGCAATGGTGGCCGCGTCCCGGGTGAAGAGCCGGGCGGGCGGAGCCGTGGATACCGTGGTCACGGTGTGGACCCAGTAGTGCGTGGGGCGCCGCCCGCGCCTGGACCGGTGGCGGCCCGGCGCGTGGCGGGGCGCCGACCGGCTGGCCCTGGCCGTCATCCCGGCTATTTCCCCAGGCGCGCCCTGATACACTCGCCGACCAGCAGCGCCGCCGGGTAGAGGACCTGCTCCTCGGTGAGCGCATGGACCTTGAGCGCCTCCGCGAAGCGCGCCGCCTCTGGCTTCTTCTCCTGCTTCGCCGCCCCCGCCAGGCGACGGAGCGCGCCGAGGACGAGCTTGTGCTCTTCCAGCATCCGCGGCAGCTCGGCCCGCAACTTGTCGATCATCGGGAGCACGTCCTTCATCTCGGGCTTCACCCGTCCGTCGGCGACCTCGATCAGGAGCCCGAGCGGCGGCAGGGCGAATTCTTCCTCCTTGGTGAAATGCGGATGGAGCAGCGTGGCGACGGTCCGCGCGGTTTCGCCGACCTTGCCGCGCAGCAGCGTCAGCCTGACCAGCTCCGCATGGAGCGCCTCGTGCTCCGCCGTCACGGCTTTGGGGATCTTGGAGATCAATTGACCGCCTCCCGGGCCGCGCGTCCGGCCACCTGACTCGCCGTGGACCGCATCAGGAACACGGGCACCTCCGCCTGGCGGAGCACGGCCTGGGCGACCGACCCGAACATCAGGCGGCCCAGCCCGCCCCGGCCGTGGGTGGACATCGCGATGAGGTCGGCCCCCGCCTCGCGGGCGGCCGCCACGATCTGGTCGACTGCGTTCCCGCGGCGGACCCGGCTCTCCACCCTCACGCCTTTGTTCCGCAGCTCCACGGCAATGGGCGCCAGGTACTCCTCGGCGTCGGTACGCCGCAGCTCGAAGTCCTCCACCTCGATGTGCCGTGACCCCTCGAGGGCGATGGGCGGGACCGGCTCGACGACTCGCAGCAGGACTACCTCCATGTCGAGCGGGCCGGCGATCTCGAGAATGAATGGGATGATGGTCTCGGCGACCGGCGAGCCGTCGAGCGGGACGAGCGCGCGCTTGTACATTGGATCTCTCCTTGGCGGGGCGGGCCCGGCCCGCTCCCTCGGGGGCTTCGACGAGTGCCTATCCCTTCTCCGCCTCGCGCTCTTCGTCCTGCGTCGGGTCGCGCGGCTCAGGGGCCGGCGCGTCCGGCTCGGGCGCCGGACCGCTTCCGCGCCAGCCGATTGGATGAGGAGGAGGTACCGGCGGCTCTCCGGCCCGACCGCGCTTCCGTCGCTCCGGCGGTTTCGGGCGTACCCTGAGGCGTCTGCTCTTCCTCGCCATGATTCCCTTCTCTCGCCGGGGTGGTGCAACCCGCCTGCCAAGCACCGGCGACCGCGACTGCTTCCGAAACACGACGTTGGTCGCCGCCCGTCCGGCCTCCCCTGGGGCTCCTCTTCCTCAGCTGAGGCGGACGCTCCCCACGCTCCGCGCGGTCACGCGCAACAGCGGCCCGGCCGTCCTGAGCGCCCCCTCCCCGCGGCCGCCCTCACCGAATTCCGGGCCGACCCGTGGCGGAGGCGTCCATGAAGGCGTGGCGCAGGACCTCCTCCGCGTCGTCGACGAGGATGAACTCGAGCTGCCGACGCAGCTCCTCCGGAACGTCTTCGAGATCGCGCTCGTTGCGCGCCGGCAGGATCACCGTCCGGATCCCCGCCCGGTGCGCGGCTAGGACCTTCTCCTTGATGCCGCCCACCGGGAGCACCTTGCCACGCAGCGTGATCTCGCCGGTCATCGCGAGGTCGCGGCGCACGGGCCGGCCGGTGGCGAGCGAGGCGAGCGCCATCATGATGGTCACACCGGCCGACGGTCCATCCTTCGGGATGGCCCCCGCGGGCACGTGCACGTGGATGGTCCGCCCTTCGAAGACCTTCGGATCGACGTCGAGCGCCTCGGCATTGGCCCGCACATAGGACACCGCGGCCTGCGCGCTCTCGCGCATCACGTCTCCCAGCATGCCGGTGAGCACCAGCCGCTCCTCGGCGCTCGGCATCATCGTGGCCTCCACGAACAGGACGTCTCCACCGGTCGGCGTCCAGGCCAGCCCCGTGGCCACCCCGGGGCGCGCGGTCCGATCGGCCACCTCGTCGAAGAAGCGCGGACGGCCGAGATAGTCCCCCACCTGGCCGGCGGCGATCTGGACGGCCTGGGCCTGGCCTTCGGCCAGCCGGCGGGCCACCTTGCGGGCGACCGCGGCGATCTCGCGCTCGAGACCGCGCACGCCGGCCTCGCGGGTGTAGCCCCTCACGATCTGGCGAAT
>Ga0070694_100001637_pt1 | contig 13162 bp, 10 predicted proteins | sample KBSK1251metaG_FD_65470 | JGI IMG/M metagenome (GOLD analysis project Ga0070694, IMG submission 65470) | Corn, switchgrass and miscanthus rhizosphere microbial communities from Kellogg Biological Station, Michigan, USA - KBS K1-25-1 metaG | ecosystem: Host-associated > Plants > Roots >... | reverse complement strand
GCGACGCACTTCAACCGCCCGACGTACCTCGACTGGCTGCCCGACGGCACCTTCTTCGTCTCCGACGGCTACACCGGCACGCGCGTGGCAAAGTTCGACAAGAACGGCAAGTTCGTCGCGCAGTGGGGCATCAAGGGCGTCCCGCCGAACGAGAAGCGCCCAGGCTACATGAACAACGTGCACGGCATCGCGGTCGATCCGTCCAACCGCCACGTGTTCGTCAACGACCGGAACAATCACCGCATCCAGGTCTTCGACGAGAACGGCAAGTACCTCTCCGAGTGGCGCATCGATGCGGACCCCTCGAGTCTGCACCTGCTCTACATCGGCCAGGACCACATGGTGTGGACCTTCGATCGGAGCACCAACAAGATGGTCCAGTACGACCAGCAAGGGCACCTGAAGTACGCGTGGGGCACGATGGGCGCATTCCCCGGCGGCCTCTGGGGCGTCCACGGCATGAGCGTGGACTCTGACGGGAACCTGTATCTGGCGGAGGTGGACAGCGGGCGCGTGCAGAAGTTCAAGCCGCGGCCCGGCGCGAACCCGGCGTACCTGGTGGCCAGGCCGGTGAAACCGATCTGGGCGACCGCGACGAACTAGGAGATTGACGGGTCCGCGGCGCGGTGTCTCGCCGCGCCGCCGGACCCGTTCGACCGTTGCGGAATTACGGCTTCGGCGTGACCGACACGCTGATCGTCAGCCGCTTCATGTACTTCACCGGCTTGCCGTCGAGCGTCGCCGGCTGATACAGCCACTTCTTCGCGGCGGAAAGCACCATCGGGTCGTAGTTCGAATCGATTCCGACCTGCATCACCGGCGTCTGCACCGCGCCGCTCTCGTCCACCACGAATTCGACCACGCCGCTCAATGGCCGCGAGACGGCTGCCGGGAACTTCGGCACGCGCTGCTGGATGGCAACGGGCCCGACGACATCGCGGTCTTCCGCGGAGTAGACGCTGCGGACCGGGCGCACCGGCTTGGCCTCCACCTTCGGCGCCGGCGGCGGCGGCGGCGCATTCAGTTTCATGCTGAGATCGCGGAAGCTCGACGCGAGCGTCTTGAGGTCCGCGAGCGGCGGCGCAGCGGCGGCCGCCATGATGTCGGGATCGGCGAGGCTCTTCAGCACGTCGTCGAAACCGGTGGACGCGACCTTGTAGTCCTGCCGGTCGAACGCGCCCTTCGCCTCCGCGTATGCCCGCTGGATGACGCCCGGCAGGATCTTCTTGCGCGCGGTCTGAAACGCCGTCTGCACGCGAGGCGACAGTTCCTCGCTCGACGCGCGGAAGAGCGGCTGGCGCATCAGCATCGCTTCGATGACGCGGTCCGCATCGGCGGCGCGCCCGAGCGCGAAGAGGCAGAGCGTTCGATACAGGTCGATCGACTGCTGTTCGTCCGTGCTGCGGGAGCTGGCGGTCAGCCCGCTCAGCATCGTCAGCGCGTCGTCATACGACGCCGAGACGTACAGGTCGCGGGCGGCGGCCAGCGTGCCATCGGCGGCGTGGGCCGAGACTGCGAACGCAGTCGAGATCAGCAGGATGACGGCGCAAGTGGTGTGTCTCATTTCTTCCTCATATCGACGCTCAGCCGGGCTGGCGCCGTGGCCGTGACCGTTGCCGTAAAACGCTGTTCACCAAGCTGCGGATGCCGGAAGACGACTTCGTGCGTGCCGATCGGCACCGACGTGTTGCCGACCGGGGTCTCGCCAAGGTCCTGTCCGTCGAGCGTGACGTTCGCCCACGGCGTCGCGTTGATCGCGATCGTGCCCTGCGGCCAGTCCGGCCGGAGCTTCGCGGTCTGGCCGGGCCCGACCTGGATGGTCTGCGTCGCGCGATAGCCGAGCGCCTCGTTCGAGTACTCGATCTCGTGACGTCCGGCGGCGACCATGATGCGATCCGTGCGGCTGCTGCCGAGCAGGCGCTGGTTCTCGAAGATCTGCAGCTCGGCGGGCGCGTTGATCGAAATCCATCCCGAGACCGGCGCGCCCTGCGGCGCCTTCATCGGCACCACGAGCGACGCGGTCACACCCGGCTGGATCGACACTTCCTCGTTCACCGAGCCAAGGTCGTTCTCGAGCACCACCATATGGCCTCCAGGCGTCAGGCCCGGGATGGTCACCGGAGAGACGCCGCGCGGCTGGCCGTCCACCGAGACCTTCGCGCCGGCGGGATCGGTCCGCACCTGGAGATCGCCGGTGCCCGCGACGGCCTTCGGCATCTCGATGAACTGCGAGAGCTGCGCACCGGCCGTGACGTTGACCGTCACGGTGCGGCGCGCGCTGCCGCTCGACAGCTCGATGGTGTGCGCGCCCGCGTTGAGCGTCGCGGTCGTCGGCGTCACGCCGTGCGCCGTGCCGTCGATGACGACGTTCGCGCCGGCCGGATCGGTATTGACGGCGACAGTGCCCGACGAGGGCGGCGGGGCGACGGGCGCCGCGAAATAGCGGCGCGCGCCCATGACGCCGCCGGATGTCAGCGCGATGACCACCACGGCCGCCGCAACCAGCTGCGGCCGGCGATTGACGCGCGGGTTCGCCTCCTCATCCTCGTCAGCGCGCGCCTGCGGCGGCATCTCGCTCTCCAGCACGCGGTTCGGACGAGGCGGATCTTTCGGGACGATCGGCGCGACCGACGGCCGGGCGGCCGCGGGCGCGGCTGCGGCAAACGGCGTCGGCACTGACGCGACGGCGACAGGCGCCGGTGCCGGCGTCGCAGCAATCGGCGCGGGCGCGGGCGGCGCTACGGGCTTCGGCGCTACGGGCTTCGGCGCAGCGGGCTTCGGCGCAGCGGGCTTCGGCGCAGCGTCGGACGCCACGACGGGCGCGGCCACCGGTGCCGGCGCGGCAACGGGTGCGGCAACCGGTCCATGCGCGGCGAAGGGTGTGTGTGCAACGACGGGTGCGGGTGCAACGACGGGTGCGGGTGCAACGACGGGAGCGTGCGCAGCGACGGGTGCGTGCGCAGCGAAGGGTGCGTGCGCGGCGGAAGCGGGTCCCGCGATGGGTGCGGGTGCGGCGACAGGCGCCGGTGCAGGCTTCGGAGCCTTGAAAGGTGCCGGAGCGGGCGCGGCGGCTGCCGGAACCGCTCGAGCGGGCTCAATCGCATCGAAGCGCGAGTACTCGCGCAGAAACGCGAGGAGCCTGTCCTCCGACGGGACGTGTCCGCTCGTCTTCAGTCCATTCTCGAACGCGTGACGCGCCTCGACGGCCGACGCGAACCAGCGCGTCGGCTCGAGCGAGAGCGCCTGCGAGAGCCACGTACGCAGCCATTCGGGGAACGGCTCGAAGCCGCCGCCGAGGCCGAAGCTGCCGTTGGCGAGCGACGCCACGTCGGCCGGGTACTCGTCGTCCGCGATCGGACGGCCGAGCAGCAGCGCGAGCGCAATCATCCCGATCTGCGCCACGTCGGCGCGGCGATCGAGCAGCGGCGCGCTTACCGCTATAGGCAGCGCGACGCGCAGTTCTTTCCAGTACCGCTCAGGCGCATGCCGCAGCTGTGCGAGCGCGGCGCCGAGCACGTGTTCGACGACCACGATGCGCCCGGTGGACGTGACGACGACGCGTTCGGCCGCGAGCGTGCCGTGGCACGCGTCGGGCGCGTCGTCGTGCAGCTCGGACATCGCGACGAGCAGCTGGCGAAGGAGGTGGAGCGCGGACTCGACATCGAGCGGCAGGAGGTTCTGCTCAGCGATGGCGAGCATGCGGGAAAGGCGGACGCCGGCCGCCGCGCGCGAGACGATCGCGACCTTCGCCCCATCGGGCACGTGCTCGACGTCGTACACGCGCGCGAAGTGCTCGCTGCGCACATGTGCGAGACGGTTGACGCGTTCCCGCACGAGGAACTCGAATGACGGAATCGGTGCGAAGGCGTCGCGCAGGACAAGGATCTCGAACGGCCCGTCGGCGTCGTCGCGGCGGTATCGAAGACCGAGGCCGTCCTTAAAGATCGCCTGACGGGGATCATGTACGCGCGTAGCGTTGGCTTCCATGCCGCGCGCATGACCAAGCGGCGTGCCAGCTCGGGAAACGCCAGAAATCGCGTGTCTCCGACGAAAAACGACGGCGGCCTATTTCAGGACTGTGTTCGAGTTGCGAATTCCGTGATTGCTGCGCGGCATTTCCCGCTGTCGCTCGAGTCTCATCGGGTGACTTCCATTCCCTTCGCTTTGTAGGTCGCGGCCGCCGCGGATCCGTGGAGGACCGCGATCGTTTTCGCGGCCCTTGCGTCGCCCGCCGCCTTTGGCGACGTCGCCGCGGAGAAGCCGAGATACGCCTGGAAGTCGGCCGGCAGCGGCCCGGCGAGCTCGACGCCGGGCTCGGGAAGGATCTCGCTGATCAGCGTGAGGACCAGATCCGATTCGCCCTTGCCGACCGACGCGGGCGCCGAGCCGGCGGCGGTCAGGTGCGATTTCGCCCGCATCTCCTTCGCGATGCCGAGCCGCTCGATCATCGTGTCGATGGCCGGACGGCTGGCGCCGTTGCCCGTGTAGGCGATCGCCTTTGCGTTCAGCAGCGACTGCTTCATCGCCGCCGCCGTGCGGACGTCTGGCCTGGCAGAGCCCTGGCGGTAGCCGACACCGATGCCGACGCGCGCGAGCTTCGTCAACGTCGGCGAGACCTTGCCAACCTTGACCAGCGCCTCCATCGCATCGTCTGTGAGGATGGCCACGTCGAACGCTTCACCCTTCTCGATCCGCTCGCGCAGCGTCGCCGCGGTGCTGAACTCGATCGACAGCGTGCTGCCGGTCGCCTGCTCCAACTGCGACTTCAGCGCCTCCACCGCGGCCTTGACGCCGTTCGACGCGAGCAGTCGAAGCTCCGCGGCAGGCGCCGAAGATGCCGCGAGCAGCAGCGCGGCCAGGAGCGTCGCAACGGTCGTAGACAGCTTCCGCATAGCCAGCCCCTTTCTATCCGTATGACTCGCCCTTGGCGGCGAGCGTGGCCGGGCGCGACAGCGTCGTGAAGTCGCCCGGCTGCAGCCATTCGTGATCGGCGAGCAGCATCGCGCGTTCGATGGCGTTGCGCAGCTCGCGGACGTTGCCCGGCCATTGGTGCTGCTCCAGCATCCTCAGCGCGTCCGGTGAGACGCCGCGCACGTGCCGCGCCAATTCCCGGTTGAACAGGTCGACGTAGTACGCGGCGAGAGCCGGAATGTCGCCCTGCCGCTCGCGCAGCGGCGGCAGCGCGACCGGCGTCAGCTGCAGGCGGTACAAGAGATCCTCGCGGAACGTCCCGCCGGACACGTCCTGCTCGAGATTGCGGCTGGCTGCCGCGATGACGCGGACGTCCGCACGCAGGTCGGTCAGGCCGCCGACGCGCCTGAAGGCCTTCTCATCGAGCACGCGCAGCAGCCTGGCCTGGAGGCCGGCCGTCATCTCGCCGATCTCGTCGAAGAAGACGGTGCCGCCGGCGGAGGTTTCAAGCAGGCCGCGCTTCAGTCGCGCGCCGGTGAAGGCGCCTCGCTCGTGCCCGAACAGCTCGCTCTCGAGCAGGTGCTCGGGGAGCGCAGACATCGCGATCGTGGCGAACGGCGCCTCGGCACGATCGCTGTTGTAATGGATGGTCTTCGCCGCGAAGCCCTTGCCCGTGCCGGTTTCGCCCGTGAGGAGCACCGCGGGCGCGGAACCTCTCGCCACGCGCCCGAGCGTCGCCTTGAGCGTCTGGACGGCGGGCGACGATCCGATGATGGCGTCGAAGGCGTACTCGCGTACCTGGCTCCCTTGCAGCGCGCGGACCTCGCGGCGCAGCGCGCTGGTCTCGAGCGCCTTCTCGACGAGCATCGCGACCTCGTCGAGGTTGAACGGCTTGTTGACGTAGTGATACGCGCCCAGCTTCATCGCCTCGACGGCCGTGTCGACGGCGGGCGACGCGTTCGTCAGGATGACCTGGATCTCCGGCGACACGTCCTTGATTCGCTTGACGACCGTCAGGCCGTCGCCATCCGGCAGCTTGGAGTCGAGGAGGACGAGATCGATGCTCTCGATCGCCTGGAGCCGTTCGAGCGCCTCTGACGCCAGGCCGGCCTCGAGGACGTCATAGCCGTCGACGTTGAGCCGCTCGCGCAGCGACCACCGGACCTGGGCCTCGTCGTCGACGATCAGAACGGTGGCGGACGGCACGTCCAAGTATACCGACGGCGCTTACAGCTGATCGTCAGTCCCGCCGCGCTCGTCGAAGAGCCGCTCCATCAATGGCAGCAGTGCAAGGACGACGACCGTCAGGGCCGCGCCACCGGCCGCCACGGTGTACAACCCCAGGCCCGTGGCCATGCCGATGCCCGCGTTCACCCAGATCGTCGCCGCCGTCGTCAGGCCGTGAACGTTCTGACCGCTCCGGAGGATGGCGCCGGCGCCCAGGAAGCCGATCCCCGTGACGACCTGCGCCGCGATGCGATCGGGCGACCCCGCGGCCGTGCCCACTTCGACCGAGAGGATGGCGAACAGGGCCGAACCGAGGCCGATCAGCATGTTGGTCCTGATCCCCGCCGGCTTGCGCCGGTATTCGCGCTCCAGCCCGATGGCGCCGCCCAGCCCGGCGGCCAGCGCGAGGCGCAGGAACACGTCCACGAATGACGTCGGAATCATCCGACTAGAGTAGCCGCTCTGGAAATCGCAGGCGCCGGCTGAGCCCCGCTCTGGCATACCCGGTGCTAATCGACTTCGCGATCAATGACAGCGAGACAGATTTGGCACCAAAGGTGTGGCGTTCTTGCGCTGGTGATCGTGGCAGTCGCCGCGGCCGCCGCGAGCGCGGAACCCCAGCGGACGCTGGCGCTTCGAGGTCACGAGCAATTCCTGCACGTCTCTGGGCCGGCCGACGGCCAGCCGGTCATCGTCTCGAGCGGGGACGGCGGGTGGATCCATCTTGGCCCACATGTGGCGGATTTGCTTGCGGCCCGCGGCTGCTTCGTGGTCGGCTTCGACGCGAAGGCCTACCTGACGGGCTTTACGGGTGAGCGCTCGGCCCTGCGGCCGTCGGACGAGCCGCGGGACTACAGGATGCTCGCCGCCTTTGCCTCGGCGGCGACCGGCCGCAAGCCCATTCTGATCGGTGTGTCAGAGGGGGCCGGACTCTCGGTGCTCGCCGCCAGCGATCCGGAAACGAAGGCTGCCATCGGCGGCGTCATCGCCATCGGCCTTCCGGACGTGAACGAGCTGGGATGGCGCTGGAAGGATTCGCTGACGTACCTGACGCATCACCCGCCGAACGAACCGGTGTTCAGCGCGGCCGGCCTGGTCGGCGCCGTGGCGCCGCTGCCGCTCGCGCTGGTGCAGTCGACGCACGACGAGTTCGTCCCGGTATCCGACACGCGGCGCATCTTCGACCGCGCCGCATCGCCGAAGCAGCTCTGGCTCATCGAGGCGTCGAATCACCGCTTCAGCAGCAACCTGACCGAGTTCGACGCGCGATTGCTCGAGGCGCTCGAATGGGTGCGACGGTTCCAGTCACGTTGAACGAGACGGCGACGGCGCGGCTGCGACGAGCCGCGCCGGCAGTGATCGGCCTCGTCCTCTTCTTCGCGGCGCTCGCCGTGCTGCGCGCGGAGCTGCGCCAGGTGACGTGGGCCGCGCTCACCCGCGATCTCTCCTCGATGCCGCCGCTGCGGCTCGCCGCGGCGTTTGCCTTGACCGTCCTCAATTACACGGTGCTCATCGGGTACGACCTGCTCGCGTTCGTCTACATCGGCAAGCACGTGGCGCGCGCGCGCGTGGCGCTCGCCTCGTTCGTGGCGTACGCCGTGGCCAACAACGTCGGCTTCGCGATGGTGTCGGGCGCGTCGGTGAGGTACCGCTTCTACACGCGCTGGGGCGTGACCGGCGAGGAGCTCTCGCGCATCGTCTTCTTCTACGTCACCACCTTCTGGCTGGGCCTGCTGCTGATTGGCGGGATCAGCCTCGCGACCAGCCCGCTGCCGGACGACCTGCAACTGCCCGGCCGACCGCTTGTCGTCGCCGCGGGGTGGCTGTGCGCATCGCTCGCCGTCGCGTACGTCGCGGCGACATGGATCTGGAGAGGGCCGTTCCGGTTCGCGCGGCTGGACGTGACGCTGCCGCCTGTCCGCCTGGCGGCCGCACAGCTCGCCATCTCCACGTGCGACTGGGTGCTTGCGGGCGCCGTGCTCTACGCGCTGCTGCCTCCGGGTGGTCCGCCGCTGCTCGCGTTTCTCGGGGCCTTCCTCGTGGCGCAGCTGCTCGGCCTGGCGAGCCACGTTCCCGGCGGCGTCGGCATATTCGAGGGACTCATGATTCTCTTATTGCAGCCCTACTTCACATCGGGGGCGCTGCTGCCCTCGCTCATCGCGTATCGCGCCGTCTACTACGTCCTCCCGCTCTGTGCCGCGGTCGTGACGCTGGTCGTCGACGAGATCTCGCATCGCCGCGCGCAGGCCGCCCGCGTCGGCGCGGCGTTCGACTGGCTGACCGAGCAGCTGACGCCGCGCGTGCTCGCGATCGTCACGTTCCTCGCGGGGGTCGTGCTGCTGTTCTCGGGAGCGACGCCCGCCGCGGAAGGCCGGCTCGCGCTCCTGGATCGCATCGTGCCGCTCGGCATCATCGAGGCGTCGCACTTCATCGGCAGCATCGTCGGCGCCGCGCTGCTGCTGCTGTCGCAGGGGCTCGCGCGCCGGCTCGACGGCGCGTGGGGACTCACGGTTGCCGCAGTCGCGGCCGGCATCGTCGCCTCGCTGCTCAAGGGCGCGGACTACGAGGAGGCGATGGTTCTCGGCTTCGTTCTCCTCGTGCTGTGGCGGGCACGGCCGGCCTTCGATCGACGCGCGGCGTTCTTCGACACGCGGTTCTCGCCGGGCTGGAGCCTCGCGGTCGCCGGAGCCGTCGGCGCGTCCATCTGGCTCGGGCTCTTCGCCTTCAAGCACGTGGCGTATTCGAGCGAGCTCTGGTGGCAGTTCGAGCTGCACGGCGAGGCCTCGCGGTTCCTTCGCGCGTCGGTCGGATCCGCGGTGGCGGTGCTGCTGTTTGGCGTGTCACGGATCATGTCGCCCGCGCAGCACGAGGCCGACGAGCCGACGGACGCCGAGATGGACACCGCCACGGGGATCGTCGAGGCGCAGACGAACGCCTCCGCGTATCTCGTCCACCTGCGCGACAAGGCGCTGCTCTTCGACGAGCAGCGGCGCGGATTCGTGATGTACGGCGTCGAGGGGCGGACGTGGGTGGCCCTCGGCGACCCGGTCGGCCCCGCGGGCACGCACGCGAACCTGATTCGACTCTTCCTCGAGCGCTGCGACGACTACGCGGCGACGCCGGTCTTCTACGAGATCAGGAAGGAGTCGCTGCACCAGTACGCGGACTTCGGGCTGACCTTCGTCAAGCTGGGCGAGGAAGCGGTCGTCGATCTCTCGCAGTTCTGCCTCGAAGGTTCGCGCGGCAAGCCGCTGCGTCACGCGCTGCGCCACCTCGAGCACCACGGCGCCTCGTGCCGCGTGGTCTGCCCCGCGGCGGTGCCCTCACTCCTCCCGGAGCTGCGCGCGGTGTCCGACGACTGGCTCGAGCACAAGGCGGGCGGCGAGAAGGGCTTTTCGCTGGGATTCTTCCGCGACGACTACGTGGCGCGCTTCCCCGTCGCCGTCGTCGAACAGGGCGGGCGCATCGTCGCGTTCGCGAACCTGTGGCCGGGGCCGCAGGCGATCGAGCTGTCCGTGGATCTGATGCGCTTCCACCACGAGGCGCCCAACGGCGTCATGGAGGGGCTGATGGTCCACGTGATGCGGTGGGGCAAGCAGCAGGGCTATCGCTCGTTCTCGCTCGGCATGGCGCCGCTCTCCGGCTTCGAGCGCTCGCCGGTCGCGCCGCTCTGGACGCGGCTCGGCTCGTTTCTCTACACGCACGGCGAGACGTTCTACAACTTTCAGGGACTGCGCGCCTACAAGGACAAGTTCCACCCTGACTGGCAGTCGCGGTATCTCGCGTATCCGGGCGGGCTGACGCTGCCACGCACGCTGGCCGATGTGGCGGCGCTGATTGCGGGCGGCTACTCGCGAATCCTCCGGAAGTAGCCGCCGTTCATTCACCGCGGCGCGGCGCGCCGCGCCGCCTCAGGCGGTTGTGCGTTCCTGCTGAAGCGTGTCGTGCCGCAGCGGCATCTGCAGGAAGCTGCGCATCACGTGCCACAGCTGATCGCGATTGAGGCCGAGCACCACCGAGTGCGACATCCCCGGCAGCACGATCAGCTGGCGATCGCGGTTCGGCAGCTTGCGGAAGAAGCTGACGAGATCGTCCTCGGTCGCGATGCCGTCGTACTCTCCGCGCACGAGCAGGACCGGCGCGTGCACCTTGAGCGGATCGACGACGGGGAGGTTCGCCGACATGTCGAGGTACGTCCCCGTCGGGACGCTGTCGCCGAACGGCATCTCGGCATCGGCCAGCGCTTCGGCCACCGACGGATCGGCCGTGCCCGCCTTGTCGCGCGTGAAGATGCTGCGAATCATGTCGCGGTCGCGCGGGCGGCGGTTGTGCGTCTTGTAGAACTCGAGCTGCTTGGCCCGATCCGTCAGCGTCGGTGATCCTTCACCCGTATACGTGAACGCCGCGAGCACGAGGCGATCCACGCGATCCGGGTACGCCATGGCGAACGCGCCCGCGCGCAGGCCGCCGGACGACTCGCCGAAGAAATGGAAGCGGCGCTGGCCGGTCTCTTTGATCACGAGGTCGGTCGCGGCCTTCAGGTCGCGCACGCCTTCCGCGATGTCCGCGTTGCCCTCCGTCCGCGACGACCGCCCGTAGCCTTCGAAGTCCATGGTCCAGACGTCGAAGCCGTAGCCCGCGAACGTCTCCATCAGCGAGTACTCGACGCGGCCGGGCACGCTCAGGTCGAAGGTCGGACGGCCCGACAGCGAGGAGCCATGCACGAGGAACAGCACGGGAAGCGGCCGCTCACCTGCCTTCGGCGCGGCGCGCCGCTTGCGGAACATGTAGAGCTTCACGTCGCCCTTCTGCGCCGAGTACTCCTGGCTCCAGGACGAAGACTTCGCTGTCTGCGCGAATGCCGAGGGTGGGACCAGCGCGGCCAGGCTCCCGGCTCCGACCCGCGCAAGAAACGATCGTCGTGAGTCGTGCTCGCTCATTTCAGCCTCCGACCCTGATCCCTGATTCCTGATTCCTAGATCACGCCTGAAACCTGAAACCTAAAACCTGACACCTATCTCTGATGAGAGTGAATGTAGTTGAGCGCGAACGGGCGGAACCGGTCGTTGAGCCCGAGCGCGTTGGCTTCGGTCAGCGCGCGCTGCTCGTCCCAGCCGTCCGCGAGCACGCGCTTGATCATCCAGAGCGATGCGGCGCGGCCGCCGGCCGCGCAGTGGATGTAGGCCGGCTGATTGGCCGGCGCCGTGACCGCCGCGATGAAGTTGTCGATCAGGTGCGCGTCGGGGTTCTGCGCGTCGAACGGCAGGTGCACGTACTTCATGCCCGCCGCCTTCACCGCTTCGCCTTCCTCCTCGACCTGCGCACCCGCTTCGCTCGCCAGGCGCACGTTGACGACCGACTTGAAGCCCATCTTCGCGATCTCGCGGATGGCTTCGGGCTTGGTCGCGCCCCCGCACGCGATGGTCGTCTCGACCTGCGCGAACGTCGAGATGCCGGGGATCTCTTTCTTCGTCACCTGCTGCGCGAACGCGACGGATGACATCAACACGACAAGTAGGATGGTTTTCATATCAGGTGTAGGGGCGGGTCTTCAGACCCGCCCATCAGGTCTTCGGACCGGCCCATCAATGCGTCAGAGCATATAGGAGAATGTCGATGCCGACGGAATACGCGTCGGGCGAGAAGTTGAGGAAATATTCCTTCTCTTCACCCTCGCGCTCCCAGCCGTCGGGAATATCGTCGTCGTGAATCATCACGACCATCAGCCGCCCCTTCTCGTCCACCACCGCGCGCGCGCTCTGATTGCCCGCCGGGAGGCCCCGTTCGGTGATGCCGCCGCCGGTGCGCCGCCATGACTGGATCGACGCCATCTGCGGGAGGTGCTTGAGCTCGAACTGCGTGTGCCAGATCGGGTGGTCCATCGGCAGGTCGATGATCGGATACTTCTCGCGCGGCAGCACGAGTCCGATCTGCTGGTCGAACTGATCTTTCGCCTGCGGTCCCCAGTAGTCCGAGACGAACGCGAAGCCGCCCTTCAGGAAGTACTCGCGGAACTGCTTCACTTCCTGATCGTTGAAGATCGCGGTGCCGGCATCCTCCATCAGCACGAACGGGCACTGGAAGAGCGCCTGGTCCGTCAGACGAACGACGACGTACTCGGGTTCGCCATGGTTCGGCTGCTTGGTGACGCGCGTCCGCGTCAGTTCTCCGAGACGGACGCTGAAGTTGATGTCGGCGCCCGGATAGTCCGTATCCCACCCCCGCTTTTCACGGCGATTGCTCGTGAACATGACGCGGCACATGTTGAAGGCGCCCTTGAAGCTGTTCGCGGTGGGAAACCTGGGCGGCGTGTACCCGTAGTAGCCGCTGAAGATCTGCTGCGCGTACGCGATGCCGGCCGCAGCGCCGAACCCGAGGGCGAGAACCGCAACAACGACCGCAACTGCCGACCTGCGGTGCATGGGAGGCCCCCATGTTACTGCCGAAGGTCCTTGACTGCACAGACTGCCGGGGAGCACACTCAGGCGCCCGTGCTCGCGCCGTGGGAGACGTCCGCGCGTTGGCGGGGCAAGCTTAGGAGGCTCGATATGAGGATGACGCGCCTGATCGTCTTGCTCTGCTTCGTCCTGGGGTCAGCCATCTCGCTGACCACGCTCCGGGCCCAACAGGGCGGCGGAGCGGTCGCGATCGACAACGACGACATCGGCGGCGTCGTCACGGGCGCCCGCGGACCCGAGGCGGGCGTCTGGGTGATCGCGGAAACGCGCGATACGGCGACGCGCTTGATCAAGATCGTCGTGACCAACGACCAGGGGCGGTACGTGCTGCCCGACCTGCCGAAGGGGACCTACGACGTGTGGGTCCGCGGGTACGGGCTCGTCGATTCGCCGAAGGTCAAGGCCACGCCCGGGAAGGCGGTGAACCTGACGGCCGTGACCGCGCCGAACGCCGCCGCCGCCGCGCAGTACTACCCCGCGCAGTACTGGTGGTCGATGATGCAGCTGCCGCCGAAGAGCGACTTCCCCGGCACGGGGACCGGCCCGGGCGGCAACGGCATCGCGCC
>Ga0070694_100001635_pt1 | contig 13166 bp, 6 predicted proteins | sample KBSK1251metaG_FD_65470 | JGI IMG/M metagenome (GOLD analysis project Ga0070694, IMG submission 65470) | Corn, switchgrass and miscanthus rhizosphere microbial communities from Kellogg Biological Station, Michigan, USA - KBS K1-25-1 metaG | ecosystem: Host-associated > Plants > Roots >... | reverse complement strand
GTCAAAGAGGCGCTCGAAGTGCTCGACGGCAAAACTTTCGCGGTGTCGCGCTAGATCAAAGCACGCGATAGATGTTTTCATTCAAAGACCGCCAAGTGAAGTTAGTTCCTTGGCGGTCTTTGCGTCAAACGACCATTCCCACTTTCCAGTGAAATCCAAAGCGAAGAAGGAACGTCTGGATAAACTGCTCGTCATGCGCGGGCTGACCGAGACGCGCACCAAGGCGCAGGCGCTCATTCTCGCGGGCCAGGTCTTCGTTGACGAGCAGCGTCTCGATAAAGCCGGTCATCTGGTGGCTGAAGACGCGCTCATTACTATCAAAGAGCCGATGCCTTTTGCCAGCCGTGGCGGATTGAAACTCGCCGCCGCGCTCGCTCATTTCAAAGTCGAAGTCAGAAACAAAGTTTGTCTCGACATCGGCGCTTCAACCGGCGGCTTTACTGATTGCATGCTGCAAAAAGGCGCCGCACGCGTCATCGCGCTTGATGTCGGCCACGGGCAATTGGATTGGAAGCTGCGGCAAGATGCGCGCGTGGAGGTGCGCGAACACGTCAACGCGCGTTATCTCATGCCTAGTGATTTTAGCGACCGTTTCGATCTCGTGGTCGTAGATGTCTCTTTCATTTCACTCAAGAAAATTCTCCCAGTTATTCCTCCGCTCCTGGCTGATGGCGCGCTCGTCATCACCCTCGTCAAGCCGCAATTCGAGGTCGGCAAGAGCGAAGTAGGAAAAGGCGGCATCGTGCGCGATCCGGCAGCACAGCAAAGAGTGGTTGAAGAGATCACTGCCTTCGCTGCCACGCTCAACCTGCGCGCGCGCGACGTGATCGAATCACCGATTCTCGGAGCGGATGGAAACCGCGAATTCCTCGCCTGCTTCGATCTGATGAAGGGCTAAGCCTTGAGTTCTTCAATCATCAATCTTGAGCCGAAAAAACGGGACAATTGCAGCCAGCTTGACAGCCCTCAGGCCGGTTGGTAGACTGCGAAACCTTCCTTTCAGATTGCTGCCATCTAGCTCCGTGGTCAGCCAAGGCTGCCAGCGGAGTGTGGGGATGTGCGGCTTGCGGAGTTGAATCTGGGAAGGCACGAGGTTCGGAGTTCATAAGGAGGTTTGTCTTCCATGCCTATTTTTAATGGGATCGAAACGCCCACTGATGGTCAGCCGATCAAGGTTCGAGATGGCCAGCTACGCGTGCCGAACAATCCAGTCATTCCGTTCATCGAAGGCGATGGCACGGGGCCGGATATCTGGCGCGCTTCGCAGCGCGTGTTCGATGCGGCAGTGGAAAAAGCTTACGGCGGCGAACGGCGATTGGTCTGGTATGAAATCTTCGCCGGCGAGAAAGCCTACAAGCGTTTCAGCGAATGGCTGCCTAAGGGGACGCTCGACGCCATCCAGCATTTTGCCATCGCGATCAAAGGGCCATTGACGACGCCGGTGGGCGGCGGCATCCGCTCGCTCAACGTCACGCTGCGCCAGGTGCTCAATCTTTACGCTTGCGTGCGGCCCGTCCGCTACTTTCCCGGCGTGCCCTCGCCAGTCAAGCATCCTGAGCAGGTGAATGTCGTCATCTTCCGCGAAAACACCGAGGACGTCTATGCAGGCATCGAATTTCAAGAAGGCTCGGAGCGCGCCCGCAAGCTGATTAACTTCCTTGGCGATCTGGGTTACAAGATCAATCCTGATTCCGGCATTGGCATCAAACCTATTTCCGCGACTGCGACCAACAACCTTGTGCGCCGCGCCATCAATTACGCCATCGCCAATGGCCGTCAAGTCGTGACCCTCGTTCATAAAGGCAACATCATGAAATATACCGAGGGGGCATTCCGCGATTGGGGCTATCAGTTGGCGAAGGCCGAATTTCGCGATCAGATCGTAACCGAAGCCGAGGTCAACGAGCAGCACGGCGGCAAAGTGCCGGAAGGCAAAATCCTGATCAATGACCGCATCGCCGACTCGATGTTTCAGCAGATCCTGTTGCGTCCCAGCGAATATCAAGTCGTCGCCACACCGAACCTCAACGGCGACTATTTGTCGGACGCCAGCGCGGCGCAAGTCGGCGGCTTAGGCATGGCACCGGGCGCGAACATTGGCGACGCCGCAGCGGTCTTTGAAGCCACGCATGGCACTGCGCCCAAGTACGCTGATCAGGATGTCATCAATCCTTCGTCGGTCATCCTGTCAGGGGTCATGATGCTTGAGCATCTGGGCTGGCCAGAGGCGGGGCGATTGATTATTAATGGCATCGTCAAGACGATTGAACAGAAGCGCGTGACTTACGATCTCGCGCGCCTGATGGAAGGCGCGACCAAGGTCAAGACGAGCGAGTTTGCCAGCGCAATTATTGAAAATATGAAGTAGTCAGGTGTCATTGGTCACTGGTCATTTGCAAATGATCAGTGACCAATGACCAATGACGGAAAGGAAAACAATGGCTCGGAAGAAAATCACAGTCGTAGGTGCGGGCAATGTCGGCGCGACTACGGCGCATCGGTTGGTTGATAAAGAACTGGGTGACGTAGTGCTGGTGGACATCATCGAAGGCATGCCGCAGGGCAAGGCACTTGATCTCGCTGAATCAGGGCCGGTCGAAGGTTATGATTGCCGTCTCATCGGCACGAATGGTTACCGCGAAACGGCGAACTCCGACGTCGTCGTCATCACCTCCGGCATCGCGCGAAAACCAGGAATGAGCCGCGATGATTTGCTCAATACCAACGCCGGGATCGTTGGCAGCGTCGTCGAGGAGGTCGCGCGCCACTCGCCGAACGCGATTCTGATTATCGTTTCAAATCCGCTTGATGCCATGTGCCAGGTGGCGCTGCGCCGTTCAGGGTTCCCCAAGAATCGTGTCATCGGCATGGCTGGCGTGCTCGATTCGGCGCGGATGCGGACGTTCCTGGCCGAAGCGCTCAACGTCTCAGTAGAGAACGTGACGGCCTTCGTGCTCGGCGGTCACGGCGATACGATGGTGCCGCTGGTGCGATATTCGACTTGCGCTGGCATCCCGGTCGGGGAACTGCTGCCAAAGGATGTGCTCGATAAAATCGTTGATCGCACGCGCAACGGCGGCGCGGAGATTGTCAGCCTGCTCAAGACCGGCTCGGCTTATTATGCCCCATCTGCCGCCGCGGTGGAGATGGTCGAGTCCATTCTCAAAGACAAAAAGAAAATCCTGCCGTGCGCTGTATATCTCGAAGGCGAGTATGGCGTTAACGGCCTCTTTGTTGGTGTGCCGACCAAACTCGGATCCAACGGCATTGAGGAGATCATCCAAATCAACCTGACTACTGAGGAGCGCGCACAGTTGCAGAAGTCAGCCGCTGCCGTCCAGGAATTGGTCAACGTGATGAAGCTTTAGGAAAGTCATTGGTCACTGGTCATTGGTTTGTTGCCAATGGCCAATGACCAGTGACCAATGACTCCTGACAAGCGATTGAAGCGCGCCCCAACTTGTGATAGCTTTTTTTCGCTGCCGCAGTCTCGCCCCTGCAAGAGTAGGGCGACGAGTTTGCGGCAGTCGTATTTTCAAGTTTGACAATTAGCGGTCAGCCGTCAGCTATCAGCCACCAGCTTTCAAGGAATGAGATTTTAGTTCCTTAAAAAGCTGATAGCTGATAGCTGACGGCTGTTGGCTGCTTATTTTGGAAGGATCAAGACCGTGAGTGAGGAGAAAGAGCTAACGGGGAAAGAGAAAGTGCTCGCGGAGCTGCGCGCGCTCGAATACGAATTGACTATCGAGCTGCCGCGTGCGCTCAGAACTGCCGCTGCGCTCGGTGATTTGTCGGAGAATGCTGAATACAAATCGGCGCGCGAACGTCAGGATTTTGTGCGCGCCCGCGTGCGCCAGTTGCAACAGCAGATGGCAAAGCTTTCGAGCATTGATGTGAGCCGCCTGCCACACGACCGCGCTTCCTACGGCTCGACTGTCGTGCTCCGCGATATTGATCGCGGCACTGAAGTCACCTACCACCTCGTCACTCCAGAAGAATCAAATATCGAACAAGGCTTGATTTCGACTTCTTCCCCGATCGGCAAGAGTCTCCTCAATAAAGAGGAGGGCGATGAGGTCAAAGTGACCACACCATCTGGCGCGCGTTCCTTCGAAATCATCAGCCTGACCACCATCCACGACAAAGCCGAAGGCAACCAGACCGAGTCATAGACAGCAATACGACAGCAGGGTTTTGGAAGGAGATGAGCCATGCAACGAGCCAGAATCTGGCAAGACTGTTTCGCTCTCGTCGTCGGCTTAGTGATAGCTATGTCTGTGGCTTGGGGGCAAGCACCATCATCTATTCAAATTTTTATGCCGGATGGGAGTCTGCCCGCGCATGAAATGCGCTTCACGCTGACCAGCACCGATGGTTTTGTGGATAACTTCTACACCGATTCCAAAGGCAAGTTTCTGATCACTGGCGCGCTGAACCGTGACCGCGATTACACCGTCACGGTTGAAAGTGATCGGCGGACTTTCGACCGGACCATCGTCAATTTCCGCATCATCCGCAGTATAGCTTACGTGACAGTCTTTCTTCGTCCGCTCAAAAGTGATGCTCCGCCGTTGCCCAAAGATGTAGTAGATATAGACGATATGGCAGCGCCACCGGAAGCTCGCACCGCTTATGAGCAGGCCAGAAAGGACATTGACGAGGGAAAGACGGGGGAAGCGATCACGGACTTCAAGCGCGCCATCATTCTCTACCCACAATATCTGCGCGCCCTGAACGATCTTGGCGTGCTCTATCTCAAACTCAATCGGTTAGACGAAGCTGCCGAGACTTTCACCCAGGCCATCAAACTCAATAAGCGGTTTCCTTATCCACGCCTGAACCTCGGCGTAGTTCTCAATCGTCAGGGGAAGTATAAAGAAGCGGCTCAGGTGCTCGGCGAGCTACAGAAATCGAATCCGGATTTGACCAGCGTTCGGCTTCCGCTCGCGGATGCGCTGACGGAAATCGGCAAACTCGCCGAAGCCAAAGAGCATTTGCGCGCGGCACTCGGCGACGCGAAGCTGGATCGCGCTGCGCAAGCCGAAGCGCGCTTCAAACTCGGCGCCCTGCTGAACCGTGAAGAGCATTATGCCGAAGCCATCACAGAACTTGAACAAGCCATTGCACTCGCGCCAAACACGACGATGGCGCATCTCCAGCTTGGCGGAGCCTATTTGCAATTGAAGAGGCTCGCGGAGGCCGAGCGTGAGTTGCTGCGGGCTTATGAATTGGGTGGGAGCGAAGCCGGCGGCGCGCAACTCCTGCTCGGCCAGCTATACTTTATGCAGCGCCGCCTTGAGCCTTCCTTGCGCGCCTTCGAGCAGTATTTGAAAGATGTTCCTGCCGCTCCCAACGCGGCGCAAGTCAAAAAGGCAATTGAGCAGATCAAAGCCTCGATTGGCAGCAAGCAATAGAACTGGCAGTAAAACCGAAAGCGACCTTTCGAGTAGAAGACAAAGTCAAAAGGCGCGGAGATAAGCTAGAAGATGTAGAACAGTGCCAGCTTATCCCCGCGCCTTTGTTTTTAGGCGGTGAAACTTCTGAAGCTAAGGCTTAGAAGTTGAGCCGCAGTTGGAATTCAATCAGCCGCCCGCCGGGATCGTTCGTGCCCGACACGGTGAAATCGCGGAAAGCGTTCCGGGTCTGGCCGAAGGCGGTAGTGATACCCAAGCTAGAAGCATCAGTGCCAGGGCCACGGATGGTGAGAGCCGATTGATTGAAAGCATTCAGGAACTGAGCGCGGAACTCGAAGTTGACCTTCTCGGTGATCTTCGTTCTCTTCATCAAGTTGATGTCGAAACGCGAGGTCCACGGCCCATATAGGTAAAGAATCGAGCCGAACTGACCAGCTGCGGTCGGCGGGCCGATATACGGCTTAGTTGGATCTAAAGTGCCGCCCAGATCGAAAGCAGCAATAGAGTTGTTAATGATGTCTTGCGGCAGGAAGTAGACCACCCCATGACAGGTAGATTGGACGCCTGGAGTGTCGCAGACCGTCTCCTTGCGAATCTTGACCATGTCCTGGAGCTGATTGCGCGTGATGTTGCGAAGCACCACACCCGCATCGCGGTTATTGACGGTTTGTCGGCCGCTGGTGATAAGCGTCGGCGCGCCGGACTGAATACGTGCCACGCCGCCCAGTTGCCAGCCTTCGAGCGCCTTCTTGACGACCGATGGCCCGCCGCTCAGGAATTGACGACCCGGCCCGATGGGCAGTTCATAGATGTAATCGAACTTCAGGGCATGCCGCATATCGCGCGGCGTGACCGATTTGTCCTGACCGGGGTCGCGCAGCGTCGTCGGTTGGGCGTTGGCCCCTTGGCTGTTGGCGAATGCATTGGTGATCGCCTTTGCCCAAACATAGCTGCCCTGAACGAGCAAGCCTTTGCTCAGTCGCCGCCGCAACTCGAGTTGCAACGAGTGGTAGTTGCTGTCGGCGCCGTTGGTCATGAAGAAAACCTGGCCAGGCGCGCGAGGGTTGACCAGGAAGTAGTTTGAGAGGGTGATGTTCTGGCCCGGACTGTTTGGATCCGGCAGCGTGATCGGCTTAACAATCGCCGCTGTGGTTGGATTAGCGATCAGCGTATTCATTCGAGTGAGGTTAGTAGCAATGCTATTGGCTACGCGCCCGGCTTCACCGCGGTCAATTGAAGTCAGTGTCGTCAAATCGGTGTTGCCAATCGCCGTGCCGATGATCGGAATGGCAACCTGACCAGCCAGCCCGGAGTTGCCATAGTTGCAAGCTGGCTGTCCGGTCCTACCACAGAGCGGATTAGCCGTGCGGAAGATGGCGAGGTTCTGCTGCGCCGCCTTGAACTCATTGATAAACCCGTTCTCAAAGATATTGACATCGCTGAGCTCGATTTGCCGCCACAAGCGGGTGCCGTGGTTGCCGACATAGCGAACTTCGAAGGCCATATCTTTGGTCAGCTCGCGCTGAATGCCGAAAGTCCAGGATTGGGTGTAACCCGGCCTCAGGTTCGGATCGAAGTCATTGAGCGGCCTGCCCTGACCTGCCGTGAAGGGGAAAGTGGCTGATGGGAAGGGCAGAAACGGGTAAGTGCTATCGCGGAGCAAGCGGCTGCCCGCTGCGCCGAACTCGGCGGGATTGTTACCAGGACTGGTGCCCACGGCAACGGCAGCTCCATCATTTCCACCAAAGATACTGGTGAAAGTGCCGAAGCCTTCACGCACGTAAGCAATAGAGTAGCCGCCCCGCAGCACTGTTTGGCCGTTGTCACCGAAGACGCGGCCCAGGATGCCGGATTTGAAGCTCGGGGACCAGGCAAAGCCGAGGCTCGGCGCAAAGTCCTTGTATCTGTTCGGGAAGCCCTTCTCTCCCGGTCCCAGCAAACTATATTGCGCGTTGACGGGATTGCTATAGACGCCAGGCTTGAAGAGGTTGCCGAAACCGGAGACACCGAAGAGGGCTTCCGGCGTAGTGCGGGTATAGACATTATTGTCGTTGACTGGCGAAGGATCAAATTCCCACCGCAGACCGCCATTGATGGTCAGATTGGGTTTGATCTTCCACGTGTCTTGCGCATAGATGCCCAACCCATATTCATGACTGCGCACAATTGTATTGTTGAAGCCATACTGGCGCGTCGTCTCATTGAGGGCCGCCGATCTGGTGGTTGAAGAGATGCGACCGGCCAGCAGCGAGTAGAGCGCTGCCGCTTCGGTGCGCTGCGCAGCGGTGCTGTTCGGGAAGTTCGCCGCCGTGAAAATACTGGTGCTCCCGGTGTTGACCGGGTCGTTGGTCGCTATGTTGAGCGTGACCGTTGGCACCAGCGCTGAGCCGACATCAGATGTCCAGGAACTGACTCGGTCATAGCTGCCACCGAAATTGATCGTGTGGTTTCCCTTGAGCCAAGTCAAATTGTCATTAACCGATTTGACCGGCGTATTGCGCCGCGAGTTGGAAGTAAAGGTCCGGAACCCGGAAGTATAGGTCGGGCCGTCAACGACGTTGAAGCCGTTGAAAAGCTTGAATTGGTCAGCGCTGAACTCGCGCCGGAAATTCGACGTGCCGTTGCCGGAGGAAGTGAGGCGAATTTCGTTGACCAGATTGTTTCTGATCGTCCAGCGCTCCGCAAACACATAGGAGAAAGAGTTGCGGTAGACGCTGCCCGTGCTGCCATCACCGCCCAGAACTGAACCGGTGCCAGGATAGATGGAAAAGATACTATTCACGCCGTCCGGGTTGGCGAAGTAGTTCTGGTAATTGTGGATGAACTCAAAGTGATGGTTGCTCGTGATATTGAAATCCAGGCGAATGGTCGGGAAATGCCGCATGTTGTTGCCTGGATCCTGGAACGCCAGGTTGAGCCGGTTGTAATCGTTGTTTGAGGTGATGCGGCTGGTCAGGACACCTTTGGCCAGAGACCCATTGATCAGAGGAAATGTTTTGGCAATCGTCGGATCAACCGTTGTCGGAAAGGCACGGACGGTTGACGGTAACGTTGCGTTGGCGGTTGCCGCGAGTTGATAAAGATTTCTGGTGACGATAGCGCCAGCCGAATCTTTGTACGTGAAGATGCCCTGCTGTGCTGTGTCAGTCAACACTGTGCGGGCAACGTTGTAAGTTTGCGGCAGGCGGAATTCTTCCATATTGATAAAGAAAAATGCCTTGTCGTGCCCGTTAAAGATCTTCGGAATGATGATCGGCCCGCCGATGTTGCCGCCGAATTGATTGAGCAAAATCCGGTCGCGCGGCAATCCGTCAATATTGTTGAAGAAGTAGTTCGCATTGAGCGCATTGTTCCGATGCTGCCAGAACAAGCCACCGTGGAAATTATTCGATCCCTGCTTGGTCACGAACTTGATCTGCACTGCGCCGCCGCCAGCACTCTCGGCGCCCGGCGTCGCGGTCGAGACCGTCACTTCCTCCACGGCATCCGATTTCGGCTGAATGTCGGTGAAGAAGCCATCGCTAGATTTAAGCAGGTTGTCTTGAACGTTGGCGCCGTCAATCGTGATGTTGAGCGAACTCTTCGGCAGACCGTTGACTGACGAAGTACGCGAAGTGCCCGGCGTTTGCACGCCCGGCATGACTAACACCAACTGCATGGCGTCGCGCGTGCTGAAGGGCAATTCGTGAATTTGCTTGCCGGTGATGGTCGAGCTGATGTTGGCGGTTGAAGTCTGCAGCACTTCGCCGCCGCCAGTGATGATGACTTGATCGCCGACCTGGCCGACTTCGAGCGCGGCGTTAACGGTGGCCGGCAGGCCGACATCCACTTTGACATCCTTGACGATGGTGGACTTAAAGCCCGGAGCCGTGACCGTCACGGTATAAGTACCGGAGGGAACCGACGGCAGCGTCCAGCTTCCTTCTTTACTGGTGACAGCATTGAACTGGCCTTCAGCTTGATTGCCTTTGACTGTGACTTGGGCGTTAGGCACCACGCTGCCTTGCGGGTCAGTCACGGTGCCGGTCAGCCGTCCAGTGGTCGAAACCTGCGCAAAAGCGGTTGCTGCCAGGGTGAACAGCATGACTAACAAGCCGAAGATCAAGCCTCGGCTTGCAGGGTAAAAGTATTTCATAGATTCTCCTTTTGAATTAGCTTCTACTGCTAGATGATGCAGAAATTGCTGCCGTGAGGTTGTCAGAGATGGGGAGTTTCACGCGAACCGATCAAGCGAGAGGCTTCAGATTATTTTGCCTAAAAGAAAACTTTTGTATTCTTGCTCCAAGCCTCTCAAAAAAACGCACAAGACATCTGGATCATTGACCTCAAAGCACGCTGTGCTCTACCGCAAGATATATTCCGATGTGCTGAGGTGAATGAGACGGGCAAACTAGCAGTGTTACTAGATGACTTAGCGTGATTCTGGAGATTTCTCTAAACTGTATGCAGGCTGATTGTGATTACGAAATTCTGGAGTTAGCAGGAATTTTTGGATTTAGTGTTTGCCGTCACGTTGCTCAGTGGAAATTACGATGCATAGTTGATTCAAAAAAATGAAGGATGGGTTGCGGGTGATTCAAGAGTTATCCACTGCCGACAAAACTCTGTAAAACGTAGCGCTATGAGCGGGTGATTATGTGATGAAGATACAGCGCCGGAGATGCGAGAAGTTTGGCAGAGGTAAAAAAGGGAGAGAAGAATTTTTCCGATTCTTCTCTCCCTACATTTATTTTGACTCTTCTGGCGGAGCTAGGCGCTCCTTAGAAGTTGAGTCGTAGTTGGAATTCAATCAGCCGCCCACCGGGATCATTTGTGCCCGACACGGTGAAATCGCGGAAAGCGTTCGCGGTCTGGCCGAAGGTCGCACCAATACCCGTGGAAGAAGCATCAGTGCCCGCGCCACGAATAGTGATGGACGATTGGTTGAAAGCGTTCAGGAATTGAGCGCGGAACTCGACGTTGACCCTCTCGGTGATCTTCGTGCGCTTCATCAAGTTGATGTCGAAGCGCGAAGTCCACGGCCCATAGAGATAGAGAATCGAACCGAGTTCGCCGGGTGCGGTTGGCGCCCCGATGTAGGGCTTGGTTGGGTCAAGGTTCGCCAACGTCTTGCCGCCCTGCTCAAATGCCGCGAGAGTGTTGTCAATCAGATCCTGCGGCAGATAGTAAACCACCCCGTGACAGTTCGGATCGCAGACCGTGGTCTTGCGAATCTTGACGAGGTCTTGAAGCTGATTACGAGTGATGTTGCGGAGCACAATCCCGGAATCGGCAGCATTGAAGGTCTGACGCCCGCTGGTAACGAGGGTCGGCGTGCCGGATTGAATACGGGTCACGCCGCCTACTTGCCAGCCTTCGAGTACCTTCTTGATGACCGACGGGCCGCCATTGAAGTAATTGCGCCCTGGCCCGACCGGCAGTTCATAGATGTAATCGAACTTGAAAGCGTGCCGGAGGTCGCGCGGCGCCACGGCTTTGTCACGGCTAACGTCGCGCAGCGTTGTCGGGGTACTAAAGGCAACAGAGCTGTTGGCGAACATGTTAGTGATGGACTTCGCGAACACATAGCTGCCCTGCACCAACAAACCCTTGCTCATCCGTCGCCGCAACTCGACTTGCAGTGCGTGGTGGTTGCTGTCACCAGAGTTATCCACGATGAAAGAATTGGCCGGTGAGCGCGGATTGACGAGGAAATAGTTCGAGAGAGTGATGCTCTGACTCGGATTATTCGGATCCGGCAGCACGATCGGCTTGACGATAGCCCTGGTGGTCGTATTGTTATACAACGCAGTCATACGGGTGAGGTTGCTGGCGATACTGTTAGCCACGCGCCCGGCTTCACCGCGGTCAATTGAGGTCAGCGTGGTGGCGTCAGTACTGCCAATCGCGGTGTTGATGATCGGAATGGCGACCTGACCAGCCAACCCGGAGTTGCCATAGTTGCAGGCTGGCTGTCCGGTCCTGCCGCAGAGCGGATTAGCCGTGCGGAAGATGGCGAGGTTCTGCTGCGCTGCCTTGAACTCATTGATGAACCCGTTCTCAAAGATATTGACCTCGCTGATTTCGTACTGCCGCATGAGCTTCGTTCCGTGGGTGCCAACGTAACGAACTTCAAAGGCCATATCTTTGGTCAGCTCGCGCTGAATGCCGAAAGTCCAGGATTGAGTGTAAGCCGGCTTCAGGTTCGGATCGAAGTCGTTGAGGGCCGCGCCCTGTCGCGCCGTGAATGGGAAGACTGCTGACGGCAGAGGTAGGTATGGATAACTGCCATCGCGGAACAAGCGGCTGCCTGCCGGGCCAAACTCGGTGGGGAAGTTAGCTGGGTTGGTGCCGGTCGCGAAGGTGACGCCTTCGTTGGCCCCGAAGATGCTGGTGAAGAGATTGAAACCTTCACGCACGTAAGCGATAGAGTAGCCGCCGCGCAGCACGGTTTGGCCATTATCTCCGAAGACACGCTTCAGGAGGCCGGATTCAAAATTCGGCGTCCAGGCAAAACCGAGGCTTGGCGCGAAGTCATGGTAGCTGTTCTTATAGCCCTTCTCTCCCGGTGACAACGACCGATATTGCGTGATCGCGCCGTTGTAGACGCCGGGATTGAAGTAATTGCCAAAGCCGGAGACACCGAAGAGGCCTTCGGGGCCTGGGCGGGTGTAGACATTATTGTCATTGATTGGTGAAGGATCGAACTCCCAACGGATGCCGCCGTTGAGCGTCAGACTGGGTTTGATCTTCCATGAATCTTGCACATAGAGACCCAGTTCATACTGGTGATTGCGCTGCACTGTGCTATCGAACGCAAACTGCTGCGTCTTCTCGTTGAGGGCAGATGCTCTCGTCGTAGAAGAGATGCGGCCCGTCAGGAGGGCGTAGAGATTGGCTGCATCGGTCCGGTTCGCGGTCGAACTGTTGGGGAAATTCCCGGTCGTGAAGATGCTCGTGCTGCCGGTATTGACCGGATCGTTGGCCGCGATAGCAATGGTGATGCCAGGCACCAGCGCTGAACCAATGTCGCTGTTCCAGGCGCTGATCCGAGTGTAGCTTCCGCCGAAGTTGACCGCGTGATTTCCCTTGAGCCAGGTCAGATTGTCGTTCAGTGATTTGACCGGCGTATTGCGCCGCGAGTTGGAAGTGACGATGTTATACCCTGAAGTGAATGGGTTGCTCACATTGAAGCCATTGAAGAGCTTGTAATTCCCCGGGCTGAACTCGCGTCTGAAGTTCGACGTGCCGTTTCCTGAGGAGGTGAGGCGAATTTCGTTGATCAGGTTGTTCTTGATCGTCCACCGCTCGGCCAGCGCGAAGGTGAAGGCATTACGGTAAATACTCCCTGTCGCTCCATCACCGCCGAGCACTGAGCCAGTGCCAGGAAAAGCTGAGAAGATGCTATTCACACCGTCCGGCTGCGAAAAGAAATGCTGGAAGTTGTGCACGAACTCGACGTGATGTGAGCCTGTCACGTTGAAATCGAGGCGCACTGTCGGGAATCGCCGCAGGTTCCGCGCCGGATCCACGAAGTTCAAATTCAGCCGGTTGTAATCGCTGTTGGTTGCGATGCGGCTCTGCAATATTCCCTTCTGCGCCGCTGTGTTGATCAGATTCAGCGCATTGGCCGTCGTCGGATCAGCAGTCGAAGTATAAGTTCTGCCGCCTGCGCCGGTCGCCGCGAGTTGGTAGAGATTGATGTCCCGGATGACGCCGGTCGTATCCTGATACCTGAAGATCCCTTGCCGCGCCAAATCCGTCAGCACTGTG
>Ga0070694_100001633_pt1 | contig 13167 bp, 13 predicted proteins | sample KBSK1251metaG_FD_65470 | JGI IMG/M metagenome (GOLD analysis project Ga0070694, IMG submission 65470) | Corn, switchgrass and miscanthus rhizosphere microbial communities from Kellogg Biological Station, Michigan, USA - KBS K1-25-1 metaG | ecosystem: Host-associated > Plants > Roots >... | reverse complement strand
GGGTCTCGGTGGAGTCATGTGCATGGGGCCACTCGCCCCTCACCCGGCCCTCTCCCCAGGGAGCGAGGGCGTGAATGCTAGCGTGAGATGGTCAGGCGCTCGCGGCCGTAGTTGTCGTCGTCCACCCATGGGCGGCCCTCGGCGAAGCGGGCGGCGCGGAACGGGGTGAGATCGACGGTGCGCGGCTTGCCCTCGAGGATCCACTCGGCCAGGCACTTGCCGATGGCGGGGGAGGTCTTGAAGGAGGTGCCGGAGTCGCCGAGCATCACGTAGAGGCCGGGGATCGACGGGATCTGGTCGATGATCGGGCGGCCGTCCGGGCTCATCATGATCATGCCGGCCCAGCCGCCGCGCATCGTGGAGTCGGCGAAGAGCGGCAGGCGGTGAGCGAGGCGCTCGCGGCAGAGCGCGACGAAGCCCTCGTCCACGCCCTCGTGCAGCTTGTCCGGATCGCCGCCGTAGGCCGCGCCCAGCTCCACGCCGATCAGGGTCAGGTTGCCGGCCACCGGACGGATCCACGCCCTCTGGCCCGCGTCGATGATGACCGGGTGTCTGCGGGTGAGCGCGGGCGGCCAGCGGAAGAGCGAGACCTGGATCCGGAACGGCTGGAGACCGTAGTCGAGGCCGAGCGGATCGAGGAGCGGCTGGCCCCAGGCGCCCGGTACCAGCACCACCACCGGCGCCTCCACGCGCCCGCCCGCGGTCTCGACGCCGATGACGCGCCCGCGCTCGGTCAGGATCCGGGTGACGTGGCAGCCGGTCTCGATGGTGACGCCCAGGCGTTGCGCGGCGGTCGCGAAGGCGAACGCGGTGGCGCTCGGATCGGCGTAGCCGGAGCCGGGCTCCCACGCGGCGGCCCCGATGTCGTCCACGCGGCACTCGGGAAAGAGCGCGCGGATGTCGTCGCGCGAGACTTCTCGGGTGTCCACGCCCAGGCGCTGCTGGCGGGCCAGGTTGCGGCGCAGGGCGGCCTCGTAGCCGGGCGCCACGATCTGGAGAAAGCCCGGCGCCTCGAAGCCGCAGTCGCCTCCCACGATGGAGGTGAAGTCGCGGAAGATCTTCAGGCTCTCGATGGCGAGCCGCGACTCGTGCTCGTTGGTGTAGTGCATGCGCACGAGGGCGCCGGACTTGCCGGTGGCGCCGGCCGCCAGGTGGCGGCGCTCCAGCAGGCGGACGTTCTTCGCGCCCATGCTGGCCAGGTGAAACGCGGTGCTCGTGCCGTTCGCGCCGCCGCCGATGATGACGATGTCCGCCGAGGGGCTCATGGCGCTGAATTCTGTCATGTTTGGCACACCTTCGCCACCGGCGGCCCGGCTTGACAGGGTGAGGCGAAACCCCTATAAATGACGCACCGCGAGCGGTCTCCGTCGCCCGCCGCGGTATCCAGACGGAGCCCTGACGCCAGCTCGAACTCGAGGAGGAACCACCACTATGGAATTGACCCGACGTGACCTGCTCAAGGGAGCGGCCGCCCTCGGCGCCGCCGCCACGGTGCCGCTGACCGCGGGCGGACCCGCCGTGGCCCAGACCACCCAGAAGAAGGAGCTGGTGACCGCCCAGGCGGGCGACATCTCCAAGTTCGACCCGCACTTCAGCACCTCGTCGAACGACATCCGGGTGTCCTTCAACCTCTTCGACAACCTGACGAGCCGGCACCCGGACGGCAAGCTCCACCCGGGGCTCGCCACCGAGTGGAAGCTCGAGAACCAGACCACGTGGCGCTTCAAGCTGCGCCAGGGTGTGAAGTTCCACAACGGCGACGCCTTCACGTCCGCCGACGCCAAGTTCAGCATCGAGCGTACCTACGACCCGGCGGCCAAGACCATGGTGGCCACCGCGCTCGCCACGATCGAGAAGGTGGAGGCGCCGGATCCCTTCACGCTCGTCATCACCACCAAGAAGCCGGATCCGCTGCTGCCCGCGCGGCTGGCCTTCTACGGCGGCCAGGTCGTCCCGAAGAAGTACCTCGAGTCGGTCGGCAACGACACGTTCAACGCCAAGCCGGTCGGCACCGGCCCGGTCCGGTTCGGCTCGTGGGTGAAGGACGACAAGGCGGTGCTCGAGGCCAACCCCGACTACTGGGGCGGCAAGATCGAGGTGGACCGCTGGATCATGCGGCCGATCCCGGAGACGGCCCCCCGCATCGCGGCGCTGCTCAAGGGCGAGGTGGACGTCATCACCCAGCTCCCGCCCGACCAGGGCGAGCGGGTGGCCGGCAACGCCACCACGCGGGTGGCGGGCGCGCTCTACGCGGGCCTCTACGTGCTCGGGGTGAACAGCAAGCGGCCGCCGCTCGACAATCCGCTCGTGAAGCAGGCGCTGTCCCTCGCGATCGATCGCGAGGCCATCGTGAAGGAGCTGTGGCGCGGCCGCGGCATCGTCCCGAGCCAGCCCATCGCGAAGGGTGACAATCACTTCGACGCGAGCCTCCCCGGCCTGGCCTACAACCCGGCCGAGGCGAAGGAGCGGCTCAAGAAGGCGGGCTACAAGAACGAGGAGATCTTCATCGAGACCACCGTGGCCTACGTGGCGCAGGACAAGGCGATGTCGGAAGCCATCGCGGCCATGTGGAAGGACGTGGGCGTCAACGTGAAGGTCGAGGTCATCGAGTACTCGGTGCGTGCCCAGAAGAACCGCGAGAAGAGCTTCAAGGGCGTGTTCTGGTCGGACCCGACGTCCACTCTCGGGGATCCGGACGGCATGATGTGGCGGCTGCTCGGCCCCGGCGGACCTCAAGATTACTGGCGCGACGCCAAGTTCGACGAGCTCGGCAACGCGGCGCGGTTCAGCGTCGACGAGAAGTTCCGGGCGGGAGCGTACAAGGAGATGACCAAGATCTTCCTGGAGAATCTGCCCTGGCTGCCCGTCATCCAGCCGTACGAGGACTACGGCCTGCAGAAGTACGTGGACTTCACCCCGAACCCGAACCAGCAGTTCGAGGTCCGTCGCTTCAACCTGAAGCTTCGTCGCGCGTAGTCGTCGCCACCTCGGCCCCTCATTCGCCCCTCTCCCCATCGGGGAGAGGGGCGGAGGGGCGGAGGAAGTCAGTCATGCGCGGATTTGTCCCGTTCCTCGGCCACCGCCTCTTCCGCGCCCTCATCGCGCTCTGGCTCGTGTCCACCGTGGTCTTCGTGGTCATGCGCCTGTCCGGCGATCCGGTGCCCCTGCTCCTGCCCCCCGACGCGCCGCACAGCGAGATCATGCGCGTGCGCCGCGACCTTGGGCTCGACAAACCGCTCCCGGTGCAGTACGTGATCTTCCTCTCGAACCTCGCCCGCGGCGACTTCGGCCGCTCCATCCACTTCCGCGAGCCCGCCTTCGACGTCGTGCGCGGCTACCTGGCCGCCACCCTCGAGCTCGGGCTCACCGCCTTCTTCCTCGCCGCCCTGATCGCGGTCCCCATCGGCCTCTTCTCGGCCATGCGACGCAACACCCTGGTGGATCACGCGGCGATGGGGCTGGCCCTGATCGGGCAATCCGCGCCCACGTTCTTTCTCGGCATCCTGTTCATCCTGCTGCTGTCGCTCAAGGCCGATCTGTTCCCGACCTCGGGCCGCGGCGACTGGCGCAATCTCGTCCTGCCCGCCCTCACCCTGGGCGCGTTCACCATGGCCTCCATCGCCCGGCTCACCCGCTCGGCGGTCCTCGAGGTCCTGGGGGCGGACTACATCCGGACCGCGCGCGCCAAGGGCGTCTCCGAGATGTGGGTGGTGGCCAAGCACACGCTGAAGAACGCGGCGATCCCGATCGTCACCATCACCGGCCTGCAGTTCGGCACGCTGCTGGGCGGCGCGGTCGTCACCGAGACCGTCTTCTCGTGGCCGGGCATCGGGCGGCTCGCGGTGCAGTCCATCTACAACCGCGACTACGCGGTCGTGCAGTGCACGGTGTTCCTGGCCGCGCTCATGTTCGTGGTGATCAACTTCTTCGTCGATCTCATCTATGGCGTCCTCGATCCCCGCATCCGCGCCGGCTGACGCGGTCCTCGCGCCCGCGGCCCGGGCTCCCGCGCGCCGCCGCCGCCGCTTCCCGGCGCTGGTGGTGGCGGGCGTGGGCTTCGTGGGGCTGCTGCTGCTCGTCGCGGCCGCCGCCCCCCTGCTCGCGCCCCAGGACCCGATCCGCCAGAGCCTGCGCGGACGCCTCGCCGCGCCGACGTGGCAGGGCGCCGACGGGCGCGCCCACCTGCTCGGCACCGATCACCTGGGCCGCGACGTGCTCTCGCGCGTCATCTACGGCTCGCGCGTGTCGCTCGTGATCGGCTTCTCGGCGGTGCTGGTGGGCGGCATCCTGGGCTCGGCGGCGGGGCTCGCGGCCGGCTTCAGCAGTGGACGGGTGGACGCCGCGATCATGACGGTCGCGGACGCCCAGCTCGCGTTCCCGTTCATCCTGCTCGCCATCGGCATCATCGCGGTGCTGGGGCCGAGCTTCCCCACGCTGGTGGTGGTGATCGGGCTCTCCGGCTGGGTCTCCTACGCCCGCATCCTGCGCTCGCAGGTGCTGGTGCTGCGCTCGCGCGAGTTCGTGGAGTCCATCCACGCCCTCGGCGGCTCGCTCGCCCGCGTCGTGCTCCGCCACGTGCTGCCCAACGTGCTCTCTTCCATCGTGGTCATCGCCACCCTGGAGCTGGCGCGGGCCATCGTGCTGGAGGCCACGCTCTCGTTCCTGGGTCTGGGCATCCAGCCGCCCACGCCGTCCTGGGGCGGCATGGTGCAGGAAGGCCGCGAGTACCTCGACTCGGCCTGGTGGATCTCGACGTTCCCCGGGATCGTGCTCATGATCACCTCGATCGTGGTCAGCCGCACCGGCGACTGGCTCCGCGACGTGCTGGACCCCACTCTCCGCGGCGAGTAGGGCGAAAGGAGTGTTCCGATGCCCATCACCGAGCTGATCGAGTACGAGTTCGCCAGTCCCGAGGTGCGGGCGGTCTACGACGACATCATGGCCACCCGCAAGACGGACTGGATCAACAACTTCTGGAAGGCGCTCGCCAACCACCCGCCGACCCTGCGCCGCACGTGGGAGAGCGTCAAGCAGATCATGGGGCCCGGCGCGCTCGACCCGCTGACCAAGGAGATGATCTACCTCGCGGTGAGCGCGGCCAACGGCTGCGACTACTGCATCGCCGCGCACACCGCGGGCGCGCGGAGGGCGGGCATGACCCCCGCCATGCGCGGGGAGCTGCTCGCGGTGGTCGGCATGGCCTGCGAGACCAACTCGCTGGCCGACGCCTATCAGATACCGGTGGACGAGCGGTTCCGCGACCCCGATCCCGACACCGACTGACCCCCGTCCGCCCGCCGTTCCAGCTGCAGGTCGGCCAGGGTGTGGCCGGCGAGGGCGGCCAGCACGATGGCGCCGCCCACCAGCGACGGCAGGCCGGGGTTCTCGCCAATCGCGAGCCAGACCCACACCGGCCCGAGCACGCTCTCCAGCACCCCGATGAGAGCGGCTTCCGCCACCGGGATGCGGCGTGCGCCCGCGGTGAACAGGATCATGCCGAGGCCGAGCTGGCCGCTGCCGAAGAGCGCGAGCAGCAGCAGGTCGCCCGCGCCGGCGGTGCCGGGCTGCGCGGCGGCCGCGGTGAATAGGCTCGAGAGCGCGGCGGAGAGGGCGGCGGCGGGGAGCATGCGCACGTGGCGATTGCGCCGCAGGATCACCGTCGCCAGCGCGAAGGCCAGCGCCACCGTGAAGGCGAGGAGATCGCCGCCGATCGAGCCCGCGACCGTCTCGCTGTAGAAGTAGCGCGAGACCATGATCGCGCTGCCCAGGAGCGCCACGCCCATCGCGGCCCACGTCCGGCCGGCCACGCGCTCACCCATCCAGAGCCAGCCGAGGAGCCCGGCCATGAACGGGCTCAGGCTCTGGATGATCAGCACGTTCGCGACCGCGGTGCGGTGCAGCGCCATGATGAAGCAGGTGGAGGCGATGGCAAAGCAGGCCGCCATCGCCAGGCCGCCCCCGCCCATGTCCAGGAAGACGCGGGGCGTCCGGTGGCCCTCCCGCAGCGCGGTCACCGCGACCAGGAAGGCGGCGCAGAAGATCCCGCGCCAGAACACGGTGGTCCACGGATCGGTGTCCACGAGACGCGCGATCAGGCCGCCGGTGCTCCAGCACACCGCGGCCGCCCCGACCAGGAGCCGGCCGCTCCGCCCCGCCTCGGTCCTCATCGGGCCATCGCCACGCAGGCCACGCCGGCGAGCACGACCACCGCGCCGGCCAGCCGCCGCCCGAGCCCGCCTTCCTTGAGCCACAGGCTGCCGATGAGCGCGGAGAGCACGATGGACATCTCGCGGGCCGCCACCACGTATCCGGTCTTGCTGAACTGGAAGGCGAAGAGCACCAGCAGGTAGCCGGTCGGGCTCATGAGGGCGGCCGCCGCGATCGTCCCGCGGTTGGCGCGCCATTCCCGGCGCGCGAGGTCGGCCTTGGCGAAGGCCACCGGAGTGAGCAGCGCGCAGGAGCCCATCTCCATGAGCCAGATGTAGGCGAACGGGTGCAGCCGCGCCACCCCCGCCTTGTCGAGCAGGGAGTACGAGGCGATCAGCACGCCGGTGGCGAGCGCCCAGCCGGTGCCCGAGGCGAGCAGGGCCGCCCGCGTCCACGCGCCCGGCCGCCAGTGCAGGGAGAAGATGCCGCTCGCCACCAGGATCACGCCGAGGATGCCGAGGGGAGAGAGGCGCTCGTCCCACAGCATGAGCGCGGCGATCGGCACCAGGGCCACCCCGAGGCCCCGCGCGACCGGATAGACCAGAGAATAGTCGCCCGCCGCGTAGGCGCGGCCGAGGCTCCAGAAGTAGAGCGCGTGGAGCACGATGGTGCCGAGCACGAACGGGATCGCGGCGGCGCTGAAGCCGTGGCGCGCCAGAATCACCAGCGCGACCGGGGCGTAGATCGCGCTCGCGAGCACGCCGACCCACCAGAGGAACACCACCGGATCGCCCGCGCGCTTGGTGAGCGCGTTCCAGCCCGCGTGGAGCACGGCCGCGCTCAGGACGAGGAGAAGCGCCGCGGCGGTCACCCGGACAGGGTAGGGGTTTCGCCGGGCCACGCCAAGCGATTACTATGGAGTATCGCTCGATGGCCTACTCGCTTCGTCTCATCGAAGATCGACTCGCCGCGGGCGCGGCGGCCCCTCCGCCGCGCGCGCCCCGCGTCCTCTACGCGCGCTCGGGTGCGCTCCTGGACGGCCTCGCCACCGAGCCGGTGCCGGCGGTGGGGCCCGCCGATCCCGTCGCGCGCGCCGGCCCCGAGGGCGCGCTGCTCTACCGGGTCGAGCTGGTCCGCCAGCCACCTCCCGCGGCGGACGGGCGCGTGCTGCTCGAGCACCCGATCGATCTCGCGGGCGGCGCGGGCTGGCTCATGCGCTGCGATCGCGTGGATTTCGACCCGGGCGGGATCGCGCCGCCGCATCGTCACCGGGGCGGCGGCATCCGCTGCCTGCTCCGCGGCCGCCTCGAGGTGACAGTGGCCGAGGGCGCGCCGCGCACCGTGGCGCCCGGCGAGGCCTGGTTCGAGAGCGGGCGCGAGCCGGTGCTCGCGGTGGCCGCCCCGGAGGGCGAGACCAGCTTCATCCGCTTCTCGATCCAGCCCGTCGCGATTCGCGGGCAGAGCTCCATCCTCTACGTGGATCCCGCCGACGCCGGGCGCGGCCGCCCGCGCCGCTACACGGTCTACGTGGACGAGCCGATCGCGCTCTGAGCGCCATGCGCATCCTCATCCTGAGCGCCAGCTACGGATCCGGTCACGCGGAGGCCGCGCGCAGCCTGGCCGCCGCCATCGAGGCGCGCGGCGGCCAGGCGGTGGTGGTGGATCACTTCCGCGAGCTGGTGCACCCGCTCTTCGCGCACGTGAGCCGCGCGGTCTACTACTGGCTGCTCCGCCGCGCGCCCGGGGTATGGGCGCTCGCCTACGGCCTGGGCGATCGGATGGGGCCGGAGTCGCCGCTGTCGTTCGGCATGACCCGGGTCGGCACCGCGCGCCTGGCCCGCCTGCTCGACACGATGCGGCCGGACGCGGTCATCACGGTCCACGCGACGCCCGCGGTCGCCATGGCCGCGCTCGCGGCGAGCGGCCGGCGCCTGCCGCCCCACACCACCGCGGTCACCGATTTCGTGGCCCACAGCCAGTGGATGCCGAGCCCGGTGGACCGCTACTGCGTGGCCGCGGAGGAGGTGCGGAACGAGTTCGTGGCGCGTGGCATCCCGCCGCAGCGGGTGATCGTCACCGGGGTGCCGGTGCGCCAGGAGTTCGCGCGCGCGGTCGATGCGGACGCGGCGCGCCGGGCGCTCGGCCTCTCGCCCGGCCTGCCCACCATCGTGGCGATGGCGGGCACCCAGGGCTCGCTCGGCCGGCTGCACGACGTCACTCGCGCGCTGCTCACGATGGAGCGGCCGATGCAGGCGGTGGTGGTGGCCGGCCGCGACGAGCGCCTGCGCGCCGGCCTCGCGCGCCTGGCCGGGACGAGCCCGGTGCGCGTGGTGGGCTTCGTGGACGACGTGCGCACGCTCCTCGGCGCGGCGGACCTGCTCGTCACCAAGGCGGGCGGGATGACGCTCGCGGAGGCGACCGCGGCCGAGGTCCCCCTGCTGCTCTACGGCTCGCTCCCGGGCCAGGAGCGCGGCAACGAGCGCTTCGCCTCGCGCGCGGGCATCGCGCTGGTGGCGCGCTCGCGCGGGGCGCTGCGCCGGCTCCTGGATCGAGCGGTGGGCGATCCCGACACGGTCGAGCGGCTGCAGGGCTCGCTCCGGCGCCTGCGCCGCCCCGACGCGGCCCAGCACATCGTGGACCTCGTGGTGGAACAGATCGCCCAGCGCGGCCGGCCGTGACCACCCAGTTCGCGTTCTGCCTCGACAGCGCCGAGCGCTCGATCCGGGACGGGCGCTACGTGGACGCCGAGCACGCGCTCACCGCGGCGCTCGCGCTCGAGCCGCGCAGCGTGAAGGCCAACTTCAAGCTCGGCCTGGTGCTGGAGCGGCAGCGGAAATGGGCCGGGGCGGAGGCCGCCTTCCGCACGGCCATCCGCGGCAAGCGCGATCACGCGACCGCGTGGCTCCGGCTCGCGGCGGCGTGCCGGCGCCTGGGCAAGGCGCGCGAGGAGGAGGCGGCCTCGCGCGAGGCGGCCCGGCTGGCCCCGCGCAGCGCGGAGGCGCGCCACGGGCTCGCGGTCACCCTCGCGCGCCTGGGCCAGACCGACGAGGCGGTGCGCGAGTTCGAGGCGACGATCTCCCTGGCCCCCTCGAACGCGATCGCGCGCCACGGCCTGGGACTCGCGCTCGCCGCGCAGGGGCGCGACCCGGAAGCGGCCGCCGCGTTCGCGGAGGCGGCGCGGCTCGACCCACGCGCTCACCGGGCGCACGCCCAGCACGCGGAGGCCCTGCGGCGGTTGCGGCGCTGGGGCGACGCGGTGGTGGCCTATCGCGAGGCCGCCGCCCTCCGGCCCGACGAGCCCGTGCTCCACGGCCGCCAGGGCCTCGTGCTCGAGCGGCTGCGGCGGTACCGCGAGGCGGTGGCCGCCTACTCGCGCGCCGCGCGGCTTGCCCCCACGAACGGCCGCTGGCGGGCGCGCCTCGGGCGCGTGCTCGAGCGGCAGGGGCGGTTCGCGGACGCGGAGGCCGCGCTGCTGGAAGCGCTACGCCACGAGCCGGACCTGCTCGACGCCTACGTGGGCCTCGCCACGATCTATCGCCGACAGGCCAAGTGGTCCGAGGAGGCGCGTATCTACGAGCGCGCGATCCAGCTCAAGCCCGACGACGCGCACCTGCACGCCGATCTCGGCCTGGCGCTGGAAGCGCAGGGGCTGCTCGGCGCGGCGGAGGGTGAGTTCCGCCGGGCGGTGGCGCTGGCCCCCGACAACGCCGATCTCTACGTCGAGCTCGGCATCGCGATGGGCCGGCAGGGACGCCACGCGGAGGCGGAGGGGGCGCTGCGCGAGGCGGTGCGGCTCAATCCCCAGGACCCGGTGGCCCGCGCCAACCTCGCGCTCGGCCTGGGCCGGCAGGGGCGTCACGCGGAGTCCGAGGCGGCCTATCGCCAGGCCCTCGCGGTGAAGCCCGACGGCGCGCCACTGCACCGCGGCCTCGGCATGGCGCTCTACTCGCAGGGCAAGCACGCGGCGGCCGAGGCGGCCTTCCGCGGGGCGGTGGCGCTCAAGCCGGGCTACGCGCGGGCGTGGGGCGACCTGGGCGAGTTGCTGACCGAGACCGGCCGCCACGATGAAGCGGTGGAGGCCTTCCGCGAGGCCATCCGGGTGAAGCCGCAGCGGATCGCCTCGTACCGGGGGCTGGGCGCCGTCCTGCTGGTGCGGGGGGACAACCGCCTGGCTGAGGCCGCGTACCGCGACGCGCTCGGCCTGCGGCCCGACGACGCGCAGAGCCACTTCGGGCTGTGGACCGCGCTCGAGCGGCAGGACAAGCTCGCCGAGGCCGAGGCCGCCTACCGAGTGGCCATCGAGGTGAGCCCGGACCTCGCCGAGGCGCACGCGCGGCTCGGGTACCTGCTGGCGCGTCAGGGCCGGTGGCGGCAGGCGGAGGCCGCCTATCGCGAGGCGGTCGTGCTGGATCCGGGCGACGCCCGAGCCCGCGTCGCCCTCAGCGCCATCCTCCGGCGCCGGTAGCGAGGGCGCCCCTTCGACTAACTGTTCGTAGGGTCGGCTTCGATGTTGGTGATGCGGAGGTAGCTGACCGCGACCCGCTGATCGTCCTGCTCCAGGAGCACGCCGTCCTCGGCGATCTGGGCCAGGCTGCCCGCGATGGGCTCGGGGGCATTCTTCACCGAGATGAGCACGCGCCGGCCGAGGTGCTGCTGGGCCTCCGCGTGCCACATCGTCTTCTGCACCTCGTCGAAGACGCCGGCGGCCTGTCGGGCCGCCGAGGCTGCCCGACTCGCCGCGGTGATCGTGCCGAGCCCGGGAACCATCAGCCCGCCGGGGCCGGTCCAGGGCGGACTCGCGGGGCCATTGCTGGCCACCGAGACCGGCCGGGCCGCGCGATCGCCGGCCGAGCTCGTCTCGCCGGGGCCGCCGGCGGTCGCGGGCGTCGGCTGCTCCTCGAGGAAGCGCAACAGCTCGCCGAGGCGCGCCATGAGGTTCGAGAAGATGAAGAGCCCCACCAGCGCGCAGCCGAGCGCGCCGCCGAGCCCCATCTGGGCCTGGAACTGTCCGATCTGTCCGAGCAGGTAGAGCGTGTAGGTGAAGAGCAGCAGGGGAATCACGGCGGTCAGCGCGAAGACGATCGACGCCGCGTTCCGCAGCGTATACGTCCGACCGTTACTCATGGCGCCTCGAATCTAGCGCGATCGGCCGCGCGCCCAAAGTTTTCAGAGAGCCGGTGCCGGCGCCGCCCCCCGGGCTCGCGGCCCGCGTGTTAGTATCCGACCGCCACCCATGAGCCCGCCACGGCGTACCCTCCGCGAGATGCGCGGCCTGGTCTTCGATCTCGACGGTTGCGTGTGGACCGGCGAGGTGCTGACGCCGGGCGCCGCCGAGGTGCTCGCCTTGATCCGCCGGCAGGGCAAGGGGCTGTGTTTCCTCACCAATAACTCCCGCGCGCGCGCCCGGACCATGCAGGCCAAGCTCGAGCGCCTCGGCGTGGAGGCCAAGGAAGCCGAGGTGCTGACGCCGCTCGAGATCCTGGGCGAGGTGGTGGCCCAGCGCTGGGGCCCGTCGCGGGTCCTGGCCATCGGCGGGCCGGAGCTGGCCGAGGTGCTGGTGGAGGCCGGCCACACCCTGGTGCCGGCGGACGCCTACCGCGACGCGAGCGTGGTGGTGGTGGGCAACGACTTCGAGTTCAGCTACGAGCGCCTGACCGCGGCCGCACGTGCGGTGGACGCGGGCGCCGCCTTCGTCACGCCGAACATCGATCCGCGCCTGCCGATGGAGGACGGCCAGTTCCTGCCCGGCTGCGGCGCCATCGTGGAGGCGGTCGCCTCGGCGGCGGGGGCGCGGCCGATCGTGATCGGCAAGCCCGAGCCGCCGCTCTTCGAGCTGGCGCTCCAGCGCATGGGGATCGGGGTGGACGACGCCGCGATGGTGGGCGACAGCATCGACTCCGACGTGCGGGGCGCGCGCCGCGTCGGCATGACCGCGGTGCTGTTCGCGCCCAAGGGCGGTCCGGACGGCGTCGCGCACTACATCGTCAAGTCCATGTCGCAGCTCAAGCGCCTCCTCGGCCCCTAGCGCATGCGCGTCTTCCTGCACTCGGGCGGGCCGCTCGGCCCGGTGGGCCGCGCCGCGCTGCCCGACTTCTTCGGCCCGCGCCGCCGGGTGGCCTTCGTCACCGCGGCCAGCCTGGGTGATGAAGCGGTTTCTTTCGAGCGTATCCGTGCCGCGCTCGAGCCCGCGCCGCCCGAGGGCGCCGGCCTCGAGCTCCTGCACCTGCGCTGGGATCGCGAGCCGCTCGTGACGTTGGCCGCCGCGGAGGCGCTCTTCATGGGCGGGGGCAATACCTACGCGCTGCTCCAGCGGCTGCGCGGCGCCGGGCTGCTCGAGGCCATCCGCGCGCGCGTCGCCGCGGGCATGCCCTACGCGGGGGCCAGCGCCGGCTCCAACGTGGCCGGCCCCACCATCCTCACGACCAACGACTGGAACGTGGTGGGGCTCGATCGCTTCGACGCGCTGGGGCTGGTGGGCTTCAACATCAATCCCCACTACAAGGAGATGGATCCCGCGATGGCCGCCTTCAGCGAGACGCGAGACGACCGCATCCGGGAGTATCACGTGGTCAACTCGAACCCGGTGCTGGGGCTGGAAGAGGGAGCGTGGGTCATCGTGGACGAGGGTGCCGTGACGGTGCACGGCACCGCGCGGGTCAAGCTGTTCCGGCCGGCCGCCGACCCGGTATGGTACCGGGCCGGCGACCGATTGCCGGTGTCCTGACGGTCAGCTGGAACACCTCTGGCCCTTCGGGGTCTCGACGTTGGCCACCTTGAAGGTCCGGACGAACGAATCCTCCCAGACCTCGAGGGCGAGGCGTCCCTTGTCCTCCACCCCGTCGAAGACGTTGAACTTGGCTCGGCGGGTGAACTCGCCCGCGGGGACGCGCTTGGCGAGGAAGCCGAGCGTGGTCTGCTTGTCACTCCAGAGCGCGAGCGTCTCGTTGATGGGCTGCACGGAGCTGCCGCCGGTACCCGGCTTCAGCCAGGAGAGCACCACCGAGAAGCCCTTCACGTCCG
>Ga0070694_100001632_pt1 | contig 13170 bp, 8 predicted proteins | sample KBSK1251metaG_FD_65470 | JGI IMG/M metagenome (GOLD analysis project Ga0070694, IMG submission 65470) | Corn, switchgrass and miscanthus rhizosphere microbial communities from Kellogg Biological Station, Michigan, USA - KBS K1-25-1 metaG | ecosystem: Host-associated > Plants > Roots >... | reverse complement strand
CTGCAAGTGGTGCAACCGCCGCAAGGCACAGATTGGCAAGGGTTCGTCGGCGATGGAACCGCGGTGAATTCCAAGAGCGCTGATATTACCCTCGACGGTCTTCCCACCCTCGAGGCCAAGCGGCACATCACCGCGTGGCTCGAACAGCAAGGCCGCGGACGCAAAGCCATTAACTACAAGCTGCGCGACTGGCTGTTCAGCCGGCAGCGGTATTGGGGCGAACCGTTCCCGATTCTTTGGCGCCATGGTCACCATGAAGCCGTGCCGGAAACCGCTCTGCCGGTGATCCCGCCGGAGTTGACCGATTATCACCCGACGAAATCCGGCGAGCCGCCGCTGGCCCGCTCGCCGCAATGGGTGCAGTTGGCGGACGGCAGCACCCGTGAGGTGAATACCATGCCGCAATGGGCCGGGAGCTGCTGGTATTACCTGCGCTATCTGGATGCCAGCAACGCCGAGACGTTCGTCGGGACTTCCACCGAGCGTTATTGGATGAGCGCGGCGTCCGAGGCGGCTTCAGCGGCCAAGCCCGGCGTCGACCTTTACGTCGGCGGGGCTGAACACGCCGTGCTCCACCTCCTCTACGCTCGTTTCTGGCACAAGGTCCTCTACGACTTGGGCCACGTCTCCAGCCCCGAGCCATTCTTCCGCCTCGTCAATCAAGGGCTCATCCTGGGCGAAGACGGCCAGAAGATGTCCAAATCCCGCGGCAACGTGGTCAACCCCGATGACATCCTCAAACAGTACGGCGCCGATTCGCTCCGTCTTTATGAGATGTTCATGGGGCCGCTCGAAATGGTCAAGCCGTGGAGCACCAAAGGCGTGGAAGGCGTCTACCGTTTTCTCGGACGCGTGTGGCGTGTGTTCGTGGACGAGGCGAGCGAAACCGAATTCGAGCAGGCCGAGACGGCCTCCGCGGAAGCGTCACGCGACCAGTTGCTGGGTTTGATTCGTTTGTCGCCGGCCATCCAGCCGGTGCCGCCAACGACGGTCCAGCGCAAGGCGCTGCATGCTTGCATCAAGAAAGTCACCGAAGACCTCGACGGCATGCGATTCAACACGGCCATCTCGGCGATGATGGTGTTCGTGAATGAGGCCATGACTTGGGAGATTCAACCGGTGGAAGTGCTGCGGGGATTTCTCCTGTTGCTCCAGCCGTTCGCGCCGCATCTGGCCGAAGAATTATGGACCAGGCTGGCTGGGGCTCACGCGCCCGCCTCCGAGCTGCCATTGCCCTATCAACCTTGGCCAGCGTTCAATCCCGAGTTCCTGGTCGAGCAGGAGCTGGAGATTCCCGTGCAGGTGAACGGCAAACTGCGTGACCGCGTGACGGTGCCCAACGGGGCTGCTCCGAAAGAGCTCGAAGCCGCCGCGCTGAAAGCAGAAAAGATCCAAGCCCTGCTTCAAGGTAAAACGCCGAAGAAAATCATCGTCGTGCCGGGGAGGCTGGTGAATATCATTGTGTAAGCGAGCGCGCAGGCACGTGCCAGCAGCGGCGTTGGGAAGGGTTTAGCCGCCCTATTCGCGGTGCGCCACTCCCGCCTTACCCAATCTCTTCGCGCACTTTTTCCAACAACCGTTTCGTCGCGCGAATCCCGTCGGGTTCGCTGAGCTTGCTTCCCTCGTACTCGATGCCGAAGAAACCACGATAACCGCCATCCAGAACAATCTTCACCATGCGCCGATAATCGGTCTCGACACAATTGCCCTGGGCATCGAAGTCGTGGGATTTGGCGCTGACGGCTTTGGCGAAGGGCATCATTTCGGCCACGGCCTTGTAGCGGTCGTAATCCTGAAAATTGCCGAAGTCCGGCAAGGTGCCGCAATTGGGAAGGTTCACTTTCTTCATTACGGAGGCGAGCCAATCGCCGTGGGACGAAAGGCCGCCGTGGTTTTCGACGATGACATTTAATCCCAGCTTGCCGCCGTATTCAGCCAGGCGATGCAATCCATCGGCCACGAGCTCGCGTTGTTCGTCCGGCGTCCCTTTGGAGTAAGCATTAACGCGGATGGAATGGCACTCGAAGAACTTCGCGGCTTCCGCCCATTTGTAATGATTCTCGACGGCCTTGAGGCGCGCCTTCTCATCCGGATCGCCCAACTGGCCTTCGCTATCGCACATGATGAGCAGAATCCTCACGCCTTCACCTTCCGCCCGTTTTTTGAACTCGCGCAAGTAGGCTTGGTCGGTGGCCTTCTTCATGAAGAACTGGTTGACCAACTCGATGGCCTCGATGCCGTAATCCTTGGCGGCGGCCTTGGGGAAATCGAGGTGCTCCATCTTGTTGCCGAACAGCGCATGATTGAGTGACCACTCAGCGAGCGAGATCTTGAACTTGGACCGTTTCGGTTCGGCGCCGAGCAACGGGCGACTGGCGGAGGCCACACCGGCACCGGCAGCGGCCACCACGGCTTGTTTCAAAAACGTCCGGCGCGATGTCGGAAGCGTTGGGTGCGAGCGCATGTTACCTCCGCATGGATTAGTGAGCAGCCACCGTTTCCCGCCGTGGGGCCGGCTGCGAATGTTGTTGGTGAGGGGGCGGACGGAAGAAGAGAAGGAGAGCCGCGGCCGCTCCCAGCGCCGACAGACAGGGGACGAGGAACAGTCCGCGGAAATCGGTCACATCGTTGGTCGTGTAAACTTTTTGAATGAGCCACGGGCAGATGGAATTGGCCAGCAGCGCACCCACCCCGAGGATCATGACGTTGAACAACCCCTGGGCACTGGAGCGGACATCTTTGGGAAAGTATTCATCGACGAAGATGTAGACGGTGGCGAAGAAAAACGCGTAGCAGATGCCGTGAAGGATTTGGACGGCGATAATGAGCTCTTTTTGGGGAGCGAAGGCGTACACGGCAAACCGGGCGGCGTGTCCTAAGATCCCGATGAACATCGTGGCCCGCCAGCCCAGCCGCTTGAGGGTTGCGCCCAGGATGAACATGGTCAGGATCTCGGCGATTTGCCCGATGCTCATCACCGGCATGATCCAGTTTCCTGGCACTCCCACGGTGGCACTGCCGAGGAAGGTGCCGGTCCAGTTGAAGTAACAATTATGGACGAAGGAATCGACCAGCGTAACCAGCCAGAGCACCATCACAAACGGGTGCTTCAGCAGCTTCACCGCCTCTAGCCAAGCCAGACTTTCGCCCGCGCCGGCGCCGACTTTTTTCGGTGGCGTGTGGGGCAGGGTGAGGCTGAACGCCGCCAGCACCAAGGAGGCGACGCCCGCGACGATGTAGGTCCATTTCGTGGCATCCTGCAGCGCGGTGCCGGTAAGTCCGTTGCCGAGCGCGGCCCCCAGCCATGCTACGAATCCCTGCGGATTGGCCGCCTTCACCTTCGCCCAGTCCACAAGAATGAACGTGAACGGCCACGCGGCCAGAATCCAGCCGATTGTGCCGCCCATGCGAACCAAACCGAACTCCTTCTGCGGATCCTTCATGTTGGCGAAGGCGATCGAGTTCGTGATCGAAATGGTAGGCACGTAGAACAGACAGTGCAGCATCATCAAGCCGAAGAACGGCCAGAACGACTTGGTCATGGCCAATCCCAGCATGGCCACCCCGCCCACCAGATGACTAAACGCCAGAAATCGTTGGGCGGCAAAGTTGCGGTCGGCGAATTGGTTGCTGAAAAACATTCCGACGATCGACGCGATGGGAAACGCATTGAGTATCCACGATTGCTCGGCAGGCGAAAACCCCAGGCTGGGCAGATACCCAAAAATCAACGGCAACCACGCACCCCAGATGAAGAACTCCAGCACCATCATCAGAAATAGTTTGAAGCGAATTCCGTTGTTCATGCGTTTGTTGCGTTGCCGATTTTTGTCCGGTTGTGTCCACTCCCGCCCATCGCGCTTGCGTGCCTCGAGGCTCTTTGACCACGTTTCGAGTCCGGGCGGGCGTGAGGCTATGGAACGCGCGCACGTTACGGAATATTCCCGGAAACACGCAAGACAAAGAAAAGTCTCCATTGGGTGCTGCTACCTCCCCACGTGCAGACCGCATGCGAAACAGGCACCGGCGCTACCCCGCCGAACGCCGCGTCTCTTCCTCCAGCTTCTGTCGAAGCGTCCGCATTCGTGGGGGCTGTGGCATGGCCTGGCCATCCCACCGGGTCACTGGAATCACTCCTTGCGTGCTGTTGGTCAGGAACATTCCTTCGCTGACGCGGACGTCCGCCGGCGTCGCCAACTGCTCCACCACAGGATCCCCCTCCTGCCTCTGTGTCTCCAGCAGCACGGAGCGCATCACGCCAGACAAGGCGCCGGCTGCCAGCGGCGGCGTGTAAATCCGACCGGCGGAAATCCAGAACACATTGCAAGCCGCCGCCTCCGCCAAGTACCCATCCGTGTTCAGCAGCAGGGCTTCATCCGCTCCGTTGTCCTCTGCTTCCGCCCGGGCCAGCACCGAGACCAGCTTGTTGGCCGTCTTGAATCGAGCCAGCACGTCCCCGGCGGCGACGCGCATCGAGGCCGTGCGCAGCGTCAGGGCCGCAGCCGGTAGCATGCGCGCATGCACGGTCATCGCCAAAGTGGGCGAATCCGCGCCGCGCGGCGAATAGCCCCGCGCACCGGTGCCGCGCGTCAGCATGACCCGCACTACGGCATCCGTGGTCGCATTGGCGCGGAGCAGCTCCACGACGGCCTGCTTGAGCGACTCCGGCGATTGCGGCAGGGCAATACGCAGGAAGCGCGCGCCTTCCGTTAAGCGGCTAATGTGCCGCTCCCAAAAGCAGGGGCGTCCTTCCAGCGCGCGGATGGTTTCAAACAGCCCATCGCCATACCACAAACCCCGGTCGGTGAGCGGGACGCGCGCGTCTTCTGCGGGGACGATGCTTCCGTTCAGGAAGACTCGGCTCATGGCTCACCACTTGAGCGCCGGCAACCGGCGGGCGACCTCCTCTGCGTTGGCCCGGCTGTTGAAGGCGGAGATGCGGAAGAACCCTTCGCCCTTGGACCCAAAACCGCTGCCGGGAGTGGTCACCACGTTGGCTTCATTGAGCATCTTGTCGAAGGCCTGCCAACTGGTCATGCCACGCGGCGTCTCGGTCCAAATGTAGGGCGCGTTGAGGCCGCCGTAGACCGTCAAGCCCGCGGCTCTGGCTCCCGCCACCAGGACCTTCGCGTTGCCCATGTAATGGTCGATGAGCGCGCGGACCTGTTTCTTGCCTTCGGGCGAGTAAAGAGCTTCCGCCGCGCGCTGCACCGGATAACTCACCCCGTTGAATTTGGTACTCATCCGCCGATGCCAAAGCGGATGCAGCGCCGCGAGCTTGCCGTCGCTGGTCGACGCTTGCAGTGATTTCGGCACGATCGTGAAGGCGCAACGCACCCCGGTAAAGCCGCCATGCTTCGAAAAGCTCCGAAACTCGATGGCACAGTCGCGCCCGCCGGGAATCTCGTAAATCGAATGCGGGACGGCCGAGTCTGAGATGTACGCCTCGTAAGCCGCGTCGAAGAGAATGATGGAACGATGCTTCAAGGCGTAGTCGACCCACGCCTGCAACTGCCCCCGCGTCGCCGTCGCGCCCGTCGGATTGTTCGGCGAACACAGATAGATGACATCCACTTTCTCAGTGGGCGGTTCGGGAATAAACCCGTTGGCCGGCGTGCCCGGCAGATACACCAGCCCGCCATAGACGCCCGCGTCGTCGGCCGGCCCGGTGTGGCCCGCCATGACATTCGTATCGACATATACCGGATATACCGGGTCGCTGATGGCAATCCGGTTTTGATGCCCGAGCACGTCGAGGATGTTGCCGCAATCGCATTTCGAGCCGTCCGAAACGAAAATCTCGTCGTCGGCCACTTCCACCCCCTTATCGCGAAAATCATTCTGCGCAATGGCCGCGCGCAAAAAGTCATAGCCCTGCTCCGGGCCGTAGCCGCGGAACGTGGCGCGCACGCCCATCTCATCGACGGCCCGATGAAGCGCCTCGAGCACGGCTCCCGGCAACGGCTCGGTCACATCGCCGATGCCGCAACGGATGAGGCGCTTGGCGGCCTCTGGGTTCGCTTCGCAAAACACCTTCACGCGCCGCGCAATCTCCGGGAAGAGATAGCCCGCTTTCAACTTCAAGTAGTTCTCGTTTAGATACGCCATACGTTCGATGGCCGATTGCCGGTTGCCGATTGCTGGAAGGCCAAATGACAAATGGCCGATGGCAGATGGCAGACGGCCGATGGCCGATGGCCGATGAGCCGGTCGCTCGGTCGACGAAGGGCGGACGTTATCGGAAGGCGCGACGGGATGCAAGCGGGCGCCAGCACCCTGGCGGGCGGCGCGCAGCGCCGCTTGGGGTGTCGAGTGCCGGGTGTCAGGTGGCGGGGTCCATTAATTCCGTTTACACGCCTTACCAGTTCGTGTTGCCTTGGTTAATGCGGGACGAACGAATCGCCGCCGGGCCGACAAGATTGTTCTTCTACTTACTCTTGCTGGGCGCGGCGGCCGGAGGGACGGGGTGCACGATGCTGGGAATGCCTGGAAAAAGCTTCGAAGGAACGCTGCCGCCTTTGACGGAAGCGGAAATGGCCTTGCAAACGGCGCTGCAGCGTGATGTGGAGAAGCTTGCGGGCGAGATTGGGGAGCGGAACGTTTTGCGCGCGCCGCAATTGCGTGCCGCCGCGGCGCATATCGAGGCGGAATTCGCAGCTGCTGGGTGGTCGGTCCAGCGCCACAGCTACGAGGCGCAGGGCGAACAGTGCGACAATCTCGAGGTTACTCTCCCCGGCAGCACCCACGGGAAAGAATGTATTGTCGTAGGCGCGCACTACGATTCGGTCGCCGGCAGTCCCGGAGCCAACGATAACGCCAGCGGCGTGGCGGCCTTGCTCGCATTGGCCCGCCTCTGGCGAGACCGCGTTCATAATGAGCAATCAGCGGTCGGCGATCGGCCATCGATCATCCCAATCCAAAATCCAAAATCCAAAATCCAAAATCGGACGGTCCGCTTTGTGGCATTCGTCAACGAAGAACCGCCCTTCTTCCAGACGGAGAAAATGGGCAGCTTGGTTTATGCCCGGCTCTGCCAGGCGCGCGGCGATCAAGTCGTGGCCATGCTGGCCTTGGAGACCATCGGCTTTTATTCCACGGCGAAAGGCAGCCAGATCTATCCATTTCCCGTCCAATGGTTTTATCCGTCCCGCGGCGATTTTCTGGGCTTCGTCGGCAATCACGCGAGCGCGAAGCTGGTCCGTGGCGCGATTGGTTCATTTCGGCAACACACCTCGTTTCCCTCGCAAGGCGCCACGTTGCCGAGCGTGATACAAGGTGTGGGCTGGTCGGACCACTGGTCGTTCTGGCAGGTCGGCTATCCTGCGATGATGCTGACCGACACGGCTCCATTTCGATATCCCTATTATCACACTGCCAAAGACACTCCCGACAAGTTGGACTACGAACGTCTGGCTCGCGTCGTGGCGGGCCTCGACCGCGTCCTGGTGGAGCTGGCCTCAAATTCGTGGCAGGCAGGCAAGAGTTAGGTGAGGGCTTCCGACGTAGCGCAGGCTTGGAAGCGCTGGGAGACCTGCGCTGCCTCGCCGCGTCTTTGTGCCTTTCGTTGACATCCGGAAGATGCTTGTCCACTCTCCACGCATGGCCAAACCAGCTCTGGGACGTGGGCTGGGTGCGCTGCTGGGTGGAGCTGCCCCATCTGCGAAACCCGTGCTGCCTCCGTCCCCCTCATCCGCATCGATTGTTAACGAGCCCGTTACGACGGACTCGACCACCGCCATGGCGGTGGCGAGCGAAGTCGCGGGACAGGTGCGGCGAGTCGCTTTGGCGCGCGTGCGGCCCTGCCCGTTCCAGCCGCGCAAAGAATTCACGGCGGAAGCGCTGCAGGAATTGACCGATTCCATTCGCGAGCAAGGCATCATTCAACCGCTGATTGTCCGCGCTCAAGGGGACGGTTACGAATTGATCGCCGGCGAACGCCGCTGGCGCGCCGCGCAACGCGCCGGGCTCACCGAAGTTCCCGTGATTGTTCGCGAAGCCGACGACCGGGAGGTGCTCGAACTGGCGTTGATTGAGAATCTCCAGCGCGAAAACCTCAATCCACTCGAGGAAGCCCAGGGTTACGCAGAACTCACCGACAAATTTCAACTGCGCCAGGAAGATGTCGCGCTCAAGGTGGGCAAGAGCCGCGCCGTCGTGGCCAACGCGCTGCGGCTGCTGAAACTTCCGGCGGAAATCCAGAGCTACGTTCGCGACGGGCGCCTGTCGGTCGGCCATGCCAAAGCGATCTTGGCCTTGAGCAGCGCCCCGGAGCAATCGCTGGCCGCCGAACGCGTCCTGAAGCAGGGCTTGAATGTGCGGCAAGCCGAGGCGCTGGTGGCGCACCTGCAGCAGCAGGTCTCGGCCACGCCGAGTCATCGCGCCAATGGCAGCGGGACAACGGTGGTGCCGGACGTGCATGTGGCAAATCTGGAAAACAAGCTGCGCGAACGCCTGGGGACAAAAGTTCAACTCCGCTATCGCCAAGGCAAAGGGGCCCTCGACATCCGGTTTTACAGCGACGATGAACTCGAGCGCATTCTCCAACTGCTCGGCATCTCCACGGCCTGAGCGCGACGTCATGAATCCGTGCCTATGACGCGTTTCGATTCTCCACAACCTAGTGCCCTGATCGACAGGAAGCCTCATGCTGCACCCGGAAGAGTTTCGTGAACAGACCGCCGCCCGACTGGTGGGGGGCATCCAACAGGCCAGCCGCTTGCGCGCCTTCGTCGGCCTGGACGGTTTCGTGGATGAGATCATTCATGTCGTCGACAAGCGCGACAACGCCGAACAATTCAATCGACTGCCGACCATCTCGCGCCTGGCGGAACGCCTGGCCGGTGCCGCCGGCAAGAGCACAAATATCGAACTGGTCCCCCAGCAGACCAAGCTGGGCGGCAATGGCCCAATCATGGCCAATGCCCTGGCTCGGCTCGGAATCAAAGTCACTTACGTCGGCGCCCTGGGTTATCCCAACCTCCACCCTGTGTTCGCCGAATTTGCCCGCCGCGCCGAAGTCCACAGCGTCTGCGAACCGGGCCACACCGATGCGCTTGAATTTCAAGACGGCAAGCTCATGCTCACCAAGACGGAGTTCCTCAAGGAACTGACTTGGGAGAATATTCAGCGCCGCTACGGACGCGACCATTTCATTCACAACTTCTGCACGGCCGATCTGGTCGGGTTCGTCAACTGGACTATGATTCCCTATATGAGCGAGCTGTGGGAATCGTTGCTCCAGGAATTCTGCCCGCTGACTCCCGGCCCGAAGCGGCGCATTTTCTTCGACCTGGCCGACCCGGAGAAACGGACGCCGGACGACATCCGCCGCGCGCTGCGCTTGATCACCTCGTTCGACAAACATTTTGATGTCATCCTCGGCTTGAATGAGAAGGAGGCGCACGAGATTGGCGCGGTGCTGGGCCTGGACACGACGGAACGAACGCGCGATGGCTTGGCGGCGCTGGCCGTGGCGATTCAGAAAATCACTCTGGTCGAGACGCTGGTCATCCATCCGGTGACCTATGCCCTGGCCTCCACAGCCGGGCACGTCTCCATCGTCGACGGTCCTTTTGTGGAGAAGCCGTTGATCACGACCGGCGCCGGCGACCACTTCAATTCCGGCTTTTGTCTGGGCAAACTGCTCGGGCTCGACAACGCCGCGTCGGTTTTGGCCGGAGTGACCTGCAGCGGCTTTTATGTTCGCAATGCGCAGAGTCCGTTCATGGAGGATTTGGCCGCCATGCTGCGCAATTGGCCGGTGCGAGACACGTAGGGGATGACAGATAGAAACGTGTTTGAAATGGGAGAGGGATGATGGGTTTGTTGAGAGCTAACGGCTGGATGTTGAGTGTAAAACGTTGGGGGATTCAATCTCACGCGTGCCGGGTTGGTTTGCCATGATCTTGCCCATTGTCCAATTTGGTCACCCTGCCCTGCGCCAGAAGGGAGCGCGCATTGCGGAAGTGACGCCAGAGATTCAGGAACTGATCGCCAATATGTTTGACACGATGTATGCGGCATCAGGGATTGGTCTGGCGGCACAACAGGTCGGCCAGGCGCTTCAAATGACCGTGTTGGATGTGCGCGAAGTCAAGGACCGCCCGTCCACGCTGGAATGGGAGGGCCGGCCGGTCGAGGTCGCCAACTACATGCCGTTGGTTTTGATTAATCCCGAGGTGCAGCCGCTTGGTGAGTTTGTTTCCGGACCGGAAGGTTGTCTTAGTTTTCCCGAGATTTTCGAGGACATCGCCCGACCGGCCTCCGTCGAAGTGACGGCGATGGATGCCAAGGGCCGGCCGCTCCGATTCAAAGCGGGGGGTCTGCTGGCGCGAGCGATCCAGCATGAGGTGGATCATCTGAATGCCATCCTGTTTATCGACCGGATGCCGGCCGCCACGAAGCGGGCGCTAAAACCTCAACTCGACCACTTGCAACAAACGACGAAAGAGAACCTGAGCAAATCGCGAACGAAGTCATGAAGATTCGGTGGCTCGCCACTTTGTCCCCGCGCCGCCGTCGCCTCCTGTTGTGGAGCGTTGGCTTGCTCCTCTTCTATACCATCACCGGCTTCCTCATCGCCCCACCGCTCATTCGGCGCGTCGCTGCCGGACAGATTTCCAAGCTGCTCAATCGTCCGGTGAGCATCAAGAGCGTCCGGCTCAACCCCTACACCATGTCGGCTTCGGTGCGTGGGTTTCTCATTTCGGACAAGGACGGCGAGCCGTTTGTCTCGTGGGATGAGGTGTATGCGAATTTCAAATTCTTTTCGCTCTTTACGCGCTCGTTTGTCTTCCAGGAGTGCCGGGTCGTACATCCGTATGCCCGAGTGGTGGTCAATTCGGATTACACGCTTAATTTCACGGATATCCTCGAGAAGCTGGCTCGCGAAGCCGCGGCCCAGCCCGTCCCGCCGCCGCATCCCGGCGCGCGAGGCCGCGGACTGCGGGTCGAGTCGCTCAAGATCTCCGGCGCCCGCTTTTCGGCCACCGATCGGACCACACGGAATCCCTTCACCAAATTCATCGGCCCGTTGGAGTTGTCGGTGGATCATTTCGCCACCGGCCCTGACAACAGAACGCCTTATTCCTTCCGCGGCACGACTCAGGAGGGCGAGCGCTTCTCCTGGAGCGGCTACTTCTCCCTGGAGCCAATCCGCTCTGTGGGCGAGTTCGCGCTGGAGAACGTTTCCCTGACGCGCTACGCGCCGCTCTACCAGGACGCGGTGAAATTCGAAATTCGAGGTGGGACCGTCGACGTGCGCTCTTCCTACCTCGTCGAACAAGGCGCCACTACCAACCTGGCGCGCTTGACCAACTTCACCGTCGTGGTGCGCGCGCTGGAACTGGCCGAAGTCGGCGCGACCAACCCCGTCCTGCAAGTGCCGCAATTCAGCCTGACCGGGGGCGACATCGATGCGTTCGGGCGTAAGGCGGGCATCGACACCATGACCACGCAAGGCGGACGCATCGAGCTGCGCCGCAATTCCGATGCTTCCATCAACTTCATCGAGATGGCCAAGCCACAGGCCACCAACACGGCCGGCTCCATCACCCTCCTTCTACAATCCCTGACCAACATGGTGGAATTGCTGCGTCGCAGCACGAATGCCTGGGCGGGCAACATTCGGGAAATTAGCGTAGACGATTATGCCATTCACCTGGAGGATGTCTCCACGGCCCGCCCGGTCCTGCTCGATCTCGACCAGCTGAACATTGCGATTCGTGATGTCTCGAACCTGCCCGGAAGCAACCTGACCATGCAAGTGGCCGCCCGGTGGAACACCAACGGCCATGTTCGCATTGAATCTGAAGTGGGCCTCTTCCCCTTGCAGGCCCGGGTCAAGCTCGGCCTCAACGATCTGGAATTTCGCGCGCTGGATGCCTATTCGGACCCATTCTTCAACCTCCGGATCACCCAAGGGCGGTTCGGACTCGATGGCGAAGTCGTGCTCAAAACCCAAGCCGGCACCAACGACCTGCCCGACGTCAAATTTCGTGGCGGCCTTTCAGTGAAAGACTTAGCCACCGTCGACGGCGTGTTGACGGAGGATTTCATCCGCTGCGAGGAACTGCGAATCGACGGCATCGAGGCCCAACTGCTGCCGCTGTCGCTCGCGATCAACTCCATCTCTCTTCGCGACAGCACCGCCCGATTGGTGATCGATTCCCCGCAGACCAATAACCTGTTTGCCATCCTGCGCCGCACCATCGGGACCACCAACGACAGCGCTTCCTCTACCCCGGCCCCCGTCAAATCCTCCAAAGCTCCTAAACTCGAAATCCCAACCAACCTGATCGCCGCGGTCCAAGCGTCCCTGCCGAAGATCACGGTGACGGATGTGGCGCTGACCAACGTTCACCTCGATTTCCTCGATCGCTCGCTCAAGCCGGATGTGAAGATGTCCATCAATGAGCTGGGCGGACATATCACTGGGCTTTCCTCGGAAGATTTGTCGCGCGCCGACATCCAACTCCACGCCAAGGTGGGAAAGAACGCGCCCATGGACGTCAAGGGCAAGATCAACCTGCTGGGACGCGACGATTTCACCGACGTGAAAGTCACGTTTCACGACATCGAACTGCTGCCCACCAGCGGTTACTCCGGCAGGTTCCTGGGCTACCGCGTCAGCAAAGGCAAGCTGAGCCTCGACGTGCATTACGAATTGGCCGCCGGCAAACTGAAGGGCCAGAACGTCGTCACGCTTGACCAACTGACCCTCGGCGAAAAGGTCGACAGCCCGGACGCCACCAAGTTGCCGGTGAAGCTCGCCCTCGCCATATTGAAAGATCGCTCCGGGAAGATTGAACTCGATGTCCCGGTGGAAGGGAGCTTGAGCGATCCCGAATTCCGTCTCGGCAAAGTCATCACCCGCGCGCTGGTCAACGTAGTCACCAAAATCGTCACCTCCCCGTTCGCCGCGCTGGGAGCGGTGTTTGGCGGCAAGGGCGAGGAAGTCAGCTATCAGGATTTTGAGCCGGGCAGCAGCGAATTGCGGGCTGCCAATCGCGAGAAACTCGATGCCCTGGTCAAAGGGCTCTACGAACGACCCGGGCTTCAGATTGAAATCGAAGCGGCCGTGGATGCCGCCGCCGATCGTGACGCCATCCGTCGGCTGAAACTGCAACAACGGTTCCGGACAAAAAGGTGGAACGAGATGCGTCGAAGCGA
>Ga0070694_100001631_pt1 | contig 13171 bp, 11 predicted proteins | sample KBSK1251metaG_FD_65470 | JGI IMG/M metagenome (GOLD analysis project Ga0070694, IMG submission 65470) | Corn, switchgrass and miscanthus rhizosphere microbial communities from Kellogg Biological Station, Michigan, USA - KBS K1-25-1 metaG | ecosystem: Host-associated > Plants > Roots >... | reverse complement strand
GATACGGATCCAGAAGCAGGTGGCAACCCTGCCATTGAATGAGGAAACCGCTTTGGCCGAGCCACCAGAGGTGCAGTCGGTCGGCTTGGGCACGCGCCTGGCGCACGTCGTGGAGGAACCTGTCATCTTGCTGCACTGGTTTCAGCATGTGCGCCATGGCGCTGCGAAGGGGTCGCGCGGCGGCCAATGGATGTTGCGCCTGCAACACCGGTTTCACCAATCAAAAATCTGCCCGATGTAGCGCAGGCTTGGAAGCGCTTGGAAGCCTGCGCTATGTCGGCGCTACGTCCGCGCTCCGGACGTTTACCGACAAAAATCCGTTTGCCAAGGGTTCGGGAAACCAGTGGAGTGACGGGACGGGCAAGCGACCGCTCAAACAACGCACCGAGCTGAACGCCGCCACCTTTGGCTTCCTGGGGGTCTTGGCGCTGTTCTTCGGACTTTTTCTCTTTTATCCGGTGGTGTTGCTGTTGAAGGGCGCGTTTGTCTTGGAGGGCCGGCCCAGCTTGCGCTTCTTCAGTTTGCTCTTCGCCAGCCCCTTGCAACGCGAAGCCCTCCTGAACAGCACGTGCATCGCCCTCATCACGACCGTGCTGGCGACGCTGTTGGTCTTTCCGCTGGCGTGGGGTATGACCCGCTTTGCCTTTCGTGGGAAAAGCATTTTGAGCGCGCTGCTGCTGGTCCCCATGATCATGCCGCCGTTTGTTGGCGCCATCGGCTTGCGGCAGTTGCTCTCCCGCTATGGGTCGCTCAACCTGCTGTTGATGGATGCCGGGTTGGTGTCGCCGGAGCATCCAATAGATTGGCTCGGGGCAGGAGGCTTCTGGGGCATCGTGCTCCTCCAAACGCTCAGCCTGTATCCGATCCTGTTCCTCAACGTCTCGGCGGCCATGGCAAACGTCGACCCTGCCATGCGGGAGGCGGCGCAGAACCTCGGCGCCAATGGCTGGCGCCTGTTCCGTACCGTGACGCTTCCACTGATTCTTCCTGGTTATTTCGCCGGGGCCATCATTGTGTTCATCTGGGCGTTCACGGATCTGGGCACGCCTTTGATCTTCGGGTATTCGCGCGTGGTGCCGGTGCAGATCTTTGATGCCGTCAATGAAGTGCACACCAATCCGATGGGTTACGCCCTGGTGGTGCTGGTCTTGGTGCTGACCATCGTTTTGTTCGTCGTCAGCAAAAAATGGCTGGCCGGTGGACGCTATGAAATGATGGCGCGCGGGCACGTGGCGGCGGAAACAAAAGTTGGTATGAGCGGGACCATGGCGATCTGGGTGGGCGCGGGCGCGCTCATTGCCGTCGCCTTGCTCCCGCATGTCTTGGTCGTCGTGCAGAGCCTGGCGGGACATTGGTTCTTCAGCGTGCTGCCGGGGCGTTGGACGGTTTCGACTTACGGGGAAATCGTGCGCGATCCGCAAACCTTCCTCAGCGTGCGCAACAGTCTGCTATTTTCCAGCGCGAGCGCGCTGGTGGATTTGGTGCTGGGAGTGATGATTGCGTGGTTGCTGACGCGACGCCGGATTCCCTTCGCTGGATTGCTGGATGCACTGGCGATGTTGCCGTTGGCATTGCCCGGCTTGGTGCTGGCCTTCGGTTATGTCGCTGCGTTTGACAATTTCAAATGGGCCTGGCTCAACGATTACGTCAACCCGCGCAACAACCCAACTCTCCTGCTCATCATTGGTTACAGCGTGCGGCGGTTGCCGTATTTGATGCGCGCGGCTTATGCCGGATTCCAGCAAAGCAGCGTCACGCTGGAAGAGGCATCGGCCAATCTCGGCGCTGGTCCCTGGCGCACGCTGCGCCGGATAACGCTGCCGCTGGTGATGGCCAATTTAATCGCCGGCACGATTTTGACCTTCTCCTTCGCCATGCTGGAGGTCAGCGATGGGTTGGTGCTGGCCATGAAAGAGCGCTATTACCCGGTGACCAAGATGATTTATCAATTGATGGGGCGGCTCGACCCCAGCGCGCCCTCGGTGGCCTGCGCGTTGGGAGTGCTGGGGATGTTGCTGCTGGCCGCTAGCTTAATGGGGGCCGGGCGCGTCCTTGGTAAAAAACTGGGGCAACTCTTTCGGGCCTGAGCCCTTGGCTCAGTCTGGCTCGAGTGTTCGGCGCAACGCCTTGACTTGGTGAAACAGAAAACTTTTCTGAATAACAAGGATGCCGGAACCATCTGTAACGTAGACACAAACGCTGCTGTCTGGGATAGTCTGGTGCTTCGGGCAACGGCGCGTTGGATCGGCGGGGCGCTCCCGGCTCTGCCAGCAGACTCAAACGACGAATGAAATTGCTAATAAGCTTGGCGGTAGTGGCTGGCCTGGGTGTCGGCGGGTATCTGTTTTACACGCGGTCCCCCAGCCCCGCGACCGACACCGAGCATGCCGGCCATCCCACCACGGCCGTGGTCGAGTCCCGCGATATTCAGTTCGCCGTCACGGCCGCCGGGGATGTGGGGCCGGCCGATCAAGTGTCCGTCCGTTCGGAGATCAACGGGCGCATCGAAGAGCTTCCGGTAGATATTGGTGACAAGGTGAAGCGCGGGGATTTGCTCTGCCGCCTGGATGATCGGGATTTGCAGATCGAACGTTCGCAGCGGTTGACGGAGATCGATGGCGCGCGGCTGCAACTGCAGAAAGCCACTCGGAACTTCGGACGCTCCAAGCAACTCTTTGGCGAGAAGCTCATCTCCCAGGAAGTCTTCGACGATAGCCGGACGGAATTCGATTTGGCGACCAACGCCTTGGACCGCGCGGAACAAGGCTTGCGCCTGGTAGATGACAAGCTTCGCAAGACGCGGATCATCGCGCCGTTCGATTGCACGGTGCTGACCCGCTCGACGTCGCTGGGCCAAACCGTCTCCGGTTCGGCCGGGTTCAACAGCGGCACCGAGATCATGACCATCGCCAATCTGAATGACATGGTCGTCAACGCGCATGTCAATCAAACCGATGTCGTGCGTTTGAGCCAGGGCCAGGAAGTCGAAATCCAGGTCGAATCGGTGCCGGGCCTGCGGATGAACGGGCAGGTGGAACGTCTCGCTCCCCAGGCGGTCATCAAAAATGGCATCAAAGGCTTCGCCGCGCGCGTCGCCATCAAGAACATCGATCCCCGCGTCCGTCCCGGCATGACCGCCGTGTTGAGCATCCCCGTCTCGTCCGCCGACAATGTTCTGGCCGTCCCGCTGGCCGCCGTCTTCACCGAGGGAGGTGAACGATTCGTCTTTGTGAAAGTTGAAGAGCGCCTCGAGCGCCGTCCCATTGTCATCGGCGTGACCGACTATTCGCATGCCGAAGTCGTCAAGGGCTTGACGGAAGGCGAAGTGGTTTCTCTGGACCAGACCGTGAATACCGCCGCGGCGCGGGCCTCCGCCTTGGCGTCGGCCAATGCATCCACTTCGGGCAATGGCAAGAAAACCGCGGCCCGTGAAGGCACAGGAAATTCGGAGGGACGCCGCGCGGCCAATGCGGCGAACTCAGCCAGTGCGGCGAACGTGGGCAGCGCGGCGCCCGTTGCGCCGCCGGGCGTTGGCAGCGGCAACGGCAGCTCTGCCCCACGGCCGACGCCAGTCTCGGCGCCCAATACGGCGCGACCTCCCTCCCGTCCGGCCGGCACCTGAGCCGCCGCCTCTGTTCCCGCCATGCCCCTCGTCGAATTGCGCCACGTCAGCAAGATCTATCATCTGGGCGGGGAAGAGATTCGCGCGTTGGATGATGTTTCGTTGGACATTGAGGCGGGGGAATTCATTTCCATTATCGGACCTTCCGGCAGCGGCAAATCGACCTTGATGCACATCCTCGGGTGCCTGGACACGCCGACGCGGGGGACGTTTCAATTGGACGGTCTTTCCATCCACACGGCGTCGAAGAGCAAGCTCGCGGCCATCCGCAACCAAAAGATCGGGTTCGTCTTTCAATTCTTCAACCTGCTGCCGAAGCTGACGGTGCTGCAGAACGTGGAATTGCCGATGATTTACAGCGGCATCGGAGGGAAGGAGCGCCGGGACCGTGCCATGGCCGCTCTGGAACTGGTCGACTTGTCCAACCGCAGCAAACATCGTCCGATGCAATTGTCCGGCGGGCAGCAGCAGCGGGTGGCCATCGCACGGGCCTTGGTCAACAGCCCCAGGATCGTCTTTGCCGACGAGCCGACCGGCAACCTCGATTCCAACACAGGCGAAGCCATCCTGAGTTTGTTCCGCACGCTCAGCCAGGAAGGGCGGACGATTGCCCTGGTGACCCACGACCCCGGCATTGCGGCGCGCACGCCGCGTCGCATCGAGATTCGCGACGGGCGCATTGCGCAATCGGTGGATCCCCGGCTCGCCGGCCTCGACCATTCCAGCCCTGCCGCTCCTACTTCCGTTCCGGCTCTGGCCTGATGAATCTGCTTAACGCCATTGCGGTCGGGTTTAAGGAGATTTGGGCACATAAATTTCGTTCCGTCCTGACCATGCTCGGCATCATCCTCGGTGTCTCGAGCCTGGTGGCCATGTCGGCGCTGGTCAAAGGCATGGAGAACGGCATGCGCGAGGCGCTCATTGCCATCGGGGGATTGGAGAAAGTGCGCATCGAACAGCAGGAGATCCCCGCCGAACAACATCATCTGGCCGATCAAGCCGTCGGCCTGACCGTGCAGGACCTGCACGCCTTGAAGGCCAGCGCGCCGCTCATCGCCCAGGTGGCGCCCGAGATGCGGGCCCAGAACATTCGCGTCACGCGCGCCGGGCGCAGTCCCGACTGGTTCAATCTGGTGGGAACATGGCCCAGTTCCATCGAGTTGAATCAACATGTTATCGAGTACGGTCGCATGTTCAACGAGATCGACGACGAGAATGCCCGCAACGTGTGCGTGATCGGCACCAACATTCGCGACCAGCTTTTCGGCAGCGAGGAGGAGGTGGGGCGAGAGATCATTCCCATCGGCGAGACGATTCAGCTGGGCACGGAGCCGTTTGTCATCGTTGGCATGTTCCAGCGTTACGAGAGCGAGACGGAGAAAAAGCGCCGGGCGCTTCTAAAGCTGCAACCGCAGAGCAGCGAGTCGGGTCCGGCGCGCAGCCGCGGCTGGGGCGGGCGCGGCCGCGGCGGAGACTTTGTCTTCCGGATGAAAAACAACACCATTTATATTCCGCTAAACACGATGTATCTGAGGTTTCGTTCCGCCATCGGCACCAACTCTGCCCCCGATCCGCGGTTGTCGTTCGCCAACCTGAGGGTCACCAGCATTGATGCCTTGGAACCGGCCCTGCAGCAGGCCCGCAATGTTCTCATGCAAACCCATAAAGGGATCGAGGATTTCTCGTTCATGACGCAGGAGAATTGGTCGGAGGACATCACCGTCCGGATCCGCAACGCCCGGCTAAGCGGGGGCATCATCGCCATCATCAGCCTGCTGGTCGGCGGCATCGGCATCATGAACATCATGCTGGCCAGCATTACCGAACGGATCCGCGAGATCGGCATTCGCAAAGCCATCGGGGCCACCCACACCAATATCTTCATCCAAATCCTGGTCGAGAGCACGGTCATTGCGCTCCTGGGAGGCGTGGCCGGCTTGCTCACCTCCTACGGGCTGGTCGAAATTCTGGGCTGGATTTCGCCCGTGGACAACACCCCTGAGATTACGCCCAATGCCATGCTCGTCGCCTTTGCCTTCAGCGCTGCCGTGGGCGTGCTGGCCGGGGTCATCCCGGCCGTCAAAGCGGCCAAGCTCGATCCCATCCAGGCCCTGCGCTATGAATGATGCGCTGCGTGCTGCATCGGTTGCGTTCGAGAATGCCGGAATAATTGCTCACCCCAACCCTTTCCTGGGGGAGAGGGTGAGGGCGGACCACCGTGGTATCAGTTTTGTCCGCCCCTTTCAATTCACACCCGGCTGGATCTTCTGACTTCCCGTGAGCCAGGCTTTTGCCGCATGCTCCCAACACAATGAACCCTCGTTTGCTCCTGCTCCACGTGAGCCTCGCGTTGGCGTGCTCCACCGCGGCTCGGGCTGAGATCATTGAGTCGGACATCTGCGTCTTCGGGGCGACTTCCGGCGGCATCGCCGCGGCCATCCAAGCGGCGCGCATGGGCAAGTCGGTGGTGATCGCAGAGCCCGGGCGGTTCCTGGGCGGGTTGACCACCGGCGGATTGGGCGCCACGGACATCGGGAACAAGGCAGCCATCGGCGGGATTGCGCGGGAATTTTACGGGCGTGTGGCCCGGCACTACGCCAGCGACGCCGCCTGGAAATTCGAAACGCGCCAGGAATACTTCGCGCGGCGGAGCAGCGGCCAGAGCCAAGCCTCCGACTTGACGTCGTCCAATGCCACCATGTGGACCTTCGAGCCGCACGTGGCCGAACGCATCCTCAATGACATGCTGCGGGAGACCGGCGTCGAGGTTTACTTCGAGCAAAAGCTTTCGCTCGTGCGCAAGGAAGGCGTTCGGATCAGCGAAGTGGTGGTGGACAACGACAACATGTTTCGGGCCAAGGTGTATCTCGATGCCACCTATGAAGGGGATCTGCTGGCCAAATCCGATGTCTCCTTCGTGGTTGGGCGCGAATCGAATCGCGAGTACGGCGAGACGCTCAATGGCGTTCGCGGCGAAACCCCCAAGCACCAATTCGTCGTTGCCGTGGACCCGTATGTCCACCCCGGCGACACCAACAGCGGCCTGCTGCCGTTCATTCAGTCCGATGAAGGGGATGCGCCAGGGACGGGAGATCGCCGGGTGCAGACCTACAATTACCGGCTTTGTTTCACGACCAATGCGGCCAATCGCATGCCATTGGAGCCGCCACGGAATTATGATCCCGCCAAGTTCGAGTTGCTGGGCCGCTATCTCGAGGCGTTGGTGGCAGCCGGGCGCAAGCCCGTGTTGAGCGAATTCTGGAATCCCATCTGGCTCCCCAACCAAAAAACCGACATCAACAACAATGGCGGGTTCTCCACCGATTACATCGGCGCCAACTGGGATTATCCCGAGGCCGACTACAAGAAGCGCGAAAACATCGAGCGCGATCACGAGGATTACACGCGCGGTTTCCTGACCTTTCTGGCCACCAGTCCGCGCGTCCCGGAAAACATCCGCAAGGAGATGTCGCGCTGGGGCCCGTGTCGCGATGAGTTCCTCACGACCGGCGGGTGGCCGAGGCAGATCTATGTCCGCGAGGGACGCCGGATGATCTCCGATTACGTCATGACCGAGACTCATTGCCGCGGGAAGGTGGAGGCGGAGGATTCGATTGGACTGGCGGCGTACAACATGGATTCGCACAATTGCCAGCGCTTGGCGCGCAATGGACGCGCCGTGAACGAAGGCGACGTGCAAGTTCCCCCCATGCGCCCCTACCCGATCTCCTATCGTGCCCTCGTCCCGAAGCGGAGCGAATGCGAAAATCTTCTCGTGCCCGTCTGCCTTTCCTCGTCGCACATTGCCTACGGTTCGATTCGGATGGAACCGGTGTTCATGATTCTGGGGCAATCGGCTGCCACGGCCGCCTGCCTGGCGATTGATGCCAAGGTTCGGGTGCAGAAGGTGGAGTACGAAAAACTTCGGGCCCGGTTACTGGCGGATAAGCAAGTCCTCGCCTGGGGTACGCCGGCCAAAGCGGCGTCCAAGCCGAACGCCGCCAAACCGCCGGCGGCTCCAGCCAAGGACAAACCGCGGAAACCGTAAAGACTCGGGTTCGCTTGCCCGACGTGCACATGGGTGCGTGGCACTCGCGAATAGGCCGTCATTTTATTATGAACAAACTGACATCATTGCTTCTCTGCTCCGTGCTGGGTTTGGCCGGCACCATCACTGCGCTCGCCAAAGATTGGGTGGTTTACCAGGGCGACAAGGGCCCGGGTCACGGCAAACAGATCGTGTTTCTCTCGGGCGATGAGGAGTACCGTTCCGAGGAGGGGTTGCCGCAATTGGCGAAGATTCTGGCGGTGCGCCACGGGTTCAAATGCACGGTGCTATTCTCGATCAAAGATGGCCTGATCGATCCCAACACCAAGAGCAACGAGCCGGGCCTCGAAGCGCTCGATTCCGCCGACCTTTGCGTCATGCTGCTGCGTTTCCGCGAGTGGCCAGATGAGCAGATGAAGCATTTCGTCGAGTACTACCTCGCCGGCAAGCCCATCATCGCCCTGCGCACCAGCACGCATGCCTTCGATTACGGGAAGAATTCCGAGAGCGCTTACAAAAAGTTCCATTGGCAAAGCAAGGAATGGCCCGGGGGCTTCGGCCGCCAGGTCCTCGGCGAAACGTGGGTGGCCCATCACGGCGCTCACAAGAAAGAAGCCACCCTCGGCATCATTGAGAAAGCTTCCGCCCAGCATCCCGTGCTCACGGGCATCACGGATGTCTTCGGCGATACCGATGTTTACACCGCCAATCCTCCGGCCGATGCGCAAGTGCTCATCCGCGGCCAGGTCTTGACCGGCATGAAGCGCACCGACCCGCCGGTGGAGGGCCCGAAGAACAATCCGATGCAACCGGTGGTTTGGGTGCGGCATTATCAGAACGAAGCCGGCAAAACCAATCGCATTCTCACCACCACTCTCGGCGCGGCCACTGACCTGCAGGACGACGGACTGCGCCGGTTGCTGGTGAATGCCGCCTATTGGGCCACCGGCTTGGAAAAACAAATCAAACCCAATGCCGATGTTTCCGTGGTCGGCGACTTCAAACCGACCATGTATGGCTTCAACGGCTTCGTCAAAGGCATCAAACCCGCCGACCACGAACTCAAGTGAACTCGTCCTTCCTGCTCTCGTCCATTGGCGCACTCGTGCTTGGGCTCAACGTGGCCTCCGCCGCCGACTCCGGCCTGCATCGCTATCTGTATTTAAGCACGCCGGATGGCGCGCAACCCGGCGGTTCCGGCAAGGGCATCCTGGTCTTCGACATCGACGCCGGGCATCGATTCGTCCGGCGCATCGAGATCCCGTTTAAAGAGGGGTTGCGCGGCTTCTGCGGCAACGCGCGAAATCATGCCGTTTATTATTCCAGCACCAGCCGCAAGCTCGGCGCCTTTGATCTGGAGACGGAGAAAATCCTGTGGGACAAAACCTATGAGGCGGGTATCGACCGGGCGTGTATCACGCCGGATGGACGGAAACTCTACGCCCCGACCGGTTGGTGGTATCGGGGAACCAACAGCGGCTTTATGGTTATCGACCCGGCGAACGGCGCCGTGCTGAAGTGGCTGCCGGCCGGCCCGCAAGCGCACAACTCCGTGGCGAGCCTGGACGGGCAGTTCGCCTATCTCGGCACGGAAACCAATTTTTGGGTGTTCCGCACAGATAACGACGCGTTGGTCCGGCGATTTGAAGGCGTGGGCGAACGCGGCGTGTTCCCATTCACGGTCGATCGCGGCAACCGCCGTGCCTACGTGTGTCTGGGCGAGCACGTCGGCTTTGACGTGCTTGAACTCAAGACCGGCAAGACAAGTGCGCGCGTCTTCGCCACGAAAACCCCAATCGCTCATCGCACCCACGGCGCCGGGCTCACGCCAGATGAGAAGGAACTATGGATTAGCGATCAGGATGGGAAGAAACTGTTCATCTTTGATGCCACGCAGCAGCCCCCCAAAGAAGTCGGCCACGTGGACCTAACCCAAGGCGGCCACGGCTGGATCTGTTTCAGCCTGGATGGGAAATTCGCCTGGTGTCACACCTCGGATGTCATCGACGTGAAGACCCGCCAACTCGTCGCGACACTGAAAGACGACACCGGGGCGCCCGTCAATGGCTCGAAGTTTCTCGAAGTGCACCTGCGCAACGGCAAAGTTGTCGGCCTGGGGGATCAGTTCGCCTTGGGCCGCGGAGAGTAGCGCCCAGCCCGGAGCCAATCTTGCATGAGAGAAACTCATGTGAGGACTCAATTCCCGGCCTCACCGCATCACAAACCCATCCCCGGACCTCATGCTGGCAGGTGCAGTGTTCATGGAGTCGAGGCGGGCCGTTCGGTACAACAGAACGCGGCACACCGCTACCTCGCCGCCGCCGCCAGCTTGAGTATCGCCCAGGTGTTGAGCAGTGCCTTCGGCACGAACGACGAGACTTCGACATATTCCGGCACCTTGGAGCCGTCGGCGCTCCATTCGGAACAATGATCATTGTCTCCCCATGGGCCTAAACCATCCAAAGTGGGCACGGCATCCCAGAGCAGGTTGCCATCGCTTAAGCCGCCGCGTTCTTCGATGTTTACCGCCAAGCCGAGTTCCTTGCCAGCCTCCTGCCAAAGGGCGGCGAGGCCGTCGGTGCCGGGGTTGCGAGGCCAGGGCCGGGTCTCGCTTAAGATCTCGACATGAGTGCAACACGCGAAGCGGTCGACGGGGCTGAAAGTCGTGCCCGGTCCGTTGAGGGCGAGCAGCGCGGCTTTGGCTTGCGCGTAAACTTCGGGGTCGAACGCACGCATCTCGCCTTGGGCCACGGCTTCGTGCGGAACGCGATTTAGGACGGTCCCGCCGGTCACCTGCCCGACGTTGAAGGTGAGTTGACGCTTGTAGTCGGTGAGCCCCGCGATGGCCTGCACAACGCGGCCCAATTCGACGATGGCATTGGCGCCGTGGGCGTGCTTTGCGCCCGCGTGGGAGCTGCGTCCTGAAACCGTGGCGCGCCACGTGGCCCGTCCTTTGCGCGCCACCACCATTAATTTCTCGTTGCCCAACCGGCCCTCGGCCTCGAAGACCAGCGCGGCGCGCGGGTCGTTGCCGAAACGCCTGCGGCAGACCTCCGCGAAGTCCGGCGAGAGCGTTTCCTCTGACGAATTCCAGAACAAACGCCACGCGAGTCGTTCGAAAAGTTCCGCGCACTCCCGTTGCAGAACGGAGAGCACCAGCCACATCATCACTGTGCCCCCCTTAATGTCGTGCGTGCCGGGGCCGTAGATGCGGTCGCCGTCGGGGCGCCAGCGAAAGTTGTTGCGCGCCTCTTCCTCAGGTGGGAACACGGTGTCCAGGTGCGAGATCATGGCAATCGAGGACGGAGCATGTCCCGGGCGCGTCAGCACCAGATGATCGCCGTACTCGGGGTTGGTGGACGGAACGAACTCGGGTTTAAATCCAAGCGGCCCGAAGCATTCTGCAGTGAACCTGCCCAGGCGATTCACGCCCTCGCGATGGCCGGTGAAGCTGTTGATCTCGACCATGCCGCGGAGCTGTTCGAGCGCCGCCGGGAGAAGTTGGTGCAGTCGGTCGGTGAGTTGTTTGGGCTCAAGCACGCCCGAGCTTGCCGCATTGCCGCGGGGAGGGTCAACCAGACATGACACGCTCGGGTGCAGGTGAAAGGGCTCGATGAAATGTCCGCTACCTAACCCATCTTCCATCGGCTCCGAGCGGATGACATTCTGCAATTTGTAGTTGAGACATTTGCCATGCCGCGCGGAGGGCTGCCAGCCCTCCGGGCTGATTCAATGCGCGAGGCGCTGTTTCAGAGAATTCTCTGCCACTTTCAATCAACCCGCTACCTCAGTTCGATTCCTACCGGGCAATGATCAGAACCGAGGATGTGCGGACGAATGAAGGCGTGGCGAAGACGCGGGCGCAGCGCGGCGGAGAGAAGAAAGTAATCGATGCGCCAGCCGATGTTGCGGGTGCGGGCGCCGGCCATGGGGCTCCACCAGGTGTAATGTCCGCCTTCGGTCTGAAATTCCCGGAAGGAATCGATGAAGCCGGCTTTGAGGAAGGCGCCAAAGCCCGCGCGTTCTTGCGGCGTGAATCCGTGATTGCGCACATTGGCCTTGGGATTGGCCAAATCAAGCTCGGTGTGGGCCACGTTCAAGTCGCCGCAAAAGATGACCGGCTTGGTCCGCTCCAGCCGGCGCAGGTAGCGTAAAAATGCCAGATCCCAAGTCAGTCGGTAAGCCAGGCGCGTCAGCTCCCGTTGGGAATTGGGGACATAGACATTCACCAGGTAAAAGTCCGCAAATTCAGCGGTGACCACACGTCCTTCGCTGTCGTGCGCCGAGTGCCCGATGCCGTTGCTAATCCGAATGGGCCGCGACTTGGTGAAGATGCATGTGCCGGAGTAGCCTTTGCGTTCCGCCGCGTTCCAATAAGTCGTGTAGTGGGCCGGCCAGAGTTGTTCGACATCGTTGGGGCTGGCCTTGGTTTCCTGCAGACAGAGCACATCGGGGCTTTCCGCCTCGAGGTACTCGAGGAAGTTTTTGCGCAGCACGGCGCGCAGGCCGTTGACATTCCAGGAAATCAGTTTCATGCCGCATCAACGCATTAAGGCACAGGCGCGTTGCCCTGCGTGGCCGTCGAAAGCATCCGGTCCTCGGGATTCTCCGACAAAAGCAGCCCGCGAAATCGGTATTCCTGCGGACGATTGTTGCTGTGCAATTGCAGTCCGATGGGCGATTCGCGCAGCACGCCGGGCTCGTCTTTGAAATCCATGAAGAGACCTCCGTTCAGGGCCATGCGAATGCGGTCCCCGCGCACCAGCACTTCGATGCGATTCCAGTCGCCGACTTTCTCCCGCCCATTTTGCCAGGTGCCGTTATGTTTGGCGGGGAAAACGCGGTTGCGGCGGTTGGCGTCCCACATCCCCCAGTCGTTACAAAACATCAGGAGCGGGCCTCTGAAGCTGAAAGAGTCGCCGTGGTCGGTGAACTTCTCGCCGAGCACAGCCACGGCCGAATGCATGGTGGAATAGCGCGGGCCGCGGGTCTGTCGCACCTCGAACACCAGCCGGAAGTTTCGATAGGACTTGGTGGTAAATAGATAAGTGCTGGCCGCAATGTTGGTGTCGTTGGCGCCGCGGATTTCGCCATCCTCCACCCGCCAGTATCGGGCCACTTGACCTTCCCAACCGGTTAAATCGCGTCCGTTGAACAGTTTCACCGGCGTTTCCGTTTTCGGGAACACGAGTGTCTCGGCCCACGTCGTCTCGTTCTGCGCTGCGGCCGGATAAGAGGCCGTTGAAAGGAGGCAGGCTAGAGCGCCCCAGAGCATAAACCGATTTGTCATGCCGTCAGCATGCCCGATGTAGCGCAGACTGGGAAGCTTGGAAGCCTGCGCTCCGTCGCGGACGTTAGCGCGACCTGGGGGTCACCACGCGATAAACCCGCGCGGTGCTGTTCGGCTGCAGATCCGGAATGGCGACTGGACCGTTGCTCTTCTGCGCGGGTAAATCCAGCAGGGTCTGCCACGGCGTGAGACCGGTTGGTTCCTTGTATTG
>Ga0070694_100001630_pt1 | contig 13171 bp, 9 predicted proteins | sample KBSK1251metaG_FD_65470 | JGI IMG/M metagenome (GOLD analysis project Ga0070694, IMG submission 65470) | Corn, switchgrass and miscanthus rhizosphere microbial communities from Kellogg Biological Station, Michigan, USA - KBS K1-25-1 metaG | ecosystem: Host-associated > Plants > Roots >... | reverse complement strand
TCGAAGGACGGCAAATGGTTCTACATGGCCGGCTGGGGCAGCCAGACGTTCATGCGATTCTCGCACGGCCAGACGCCGGTCAAGCGCGACGAGATTCCGGTCGGCTTCCGCCTCGACAACCTTCGGTGGGCGCCCGATGGCTCGCTCATCGGCGCCGGTCAGCAGATCCCGGCCGCGGGCGGGTTCGCGATGGCGACGTCACGAGTGATCAAGATCGATCCGAACACGCTGAAGGTCCAGGATCTCATCAGCTATCCATACAACGACACATTCAACTTCTCGACCGTGGCGATTCAGCTCGGAAAGGAAATCTGGGTTGGATCGGTGCGCGGCGATCGCGTCGCGCGGTTTGCGGCGCCGTGAAGCGGCCAGACTTCGCCCTGACCTCGCCCGAATTGGTGCGCTCCGAAGGGCAGGGCGTGAGGTAGACTCTCGCGAGTCGGGATGAAGAAGCCGATCGCGACCATCGGCGCCTTGCTGACACTTGGCATCGCCGCCGGCTTCGCCCAGGCGCAGCGGGGCGCGGCGCCACGCGCGCCGGTCGTCACGGCCGCGTCCACGTATAACGGACCGCGTACTCCTGACCGCAAGCCGGATCTGAACGGAATCTGGCAGGTCCTCGGCACCGCGCATTGGAATATCGAGGCGCATTCGGCGAGCGAAGGCGTCCCCGCGGGCTTCAGCGTCGTCGAAGGCGGCGCCATCCCGTACCAGCCGTGGGCGTTGGCGAAGCGGAACGAGAATTTTCAGAACCGGCTCATGGCCGATCCGCTCCGGAAATGCTACATGCCCGGCGTGCCGCGCGCCACGTATCTGCCGTTTCCCTTTGAAATCACGCAGACGCCGAACCACATCGGGATCGCGTACGAATTCGCCCACGCCACGCGCACGATCTTCCTGGACGGGACGCCCCATCTCGAGGATCTGGACTTCTGGATGGGCGACGCGCGCGGAAAGTGGGAAGGCGACGCGCTGGTCGTCGACACGGTGAGCCTGGGCGACAAGACCTGGTTCGACCAGGCAGGAAACTTCCACAGCGACGCGCTCAAGGTCACCGAGCGCTTCACGCCGATGGACGCCGCCCACCTCAATTACGAGGCGTCGATCGACGATGCCAAGGTCTTCACGCGGCCGTGGAAGATGAGCATGATCATCTATCGCCGGCTCGAGAAGAACCTCGAGCTGCTCGATTACGAATGCGCCGAGCACGTGTACGAGAAGCTGTTCAAAGGGCGAGGCGGTAAGCCATGAGAACGTCGACCACGATTGCGGGTCTCCTGCTCGTCGTGCTGTATCTGCCGACTATCGGCGGCGCACAGGATGGACGCGGCGCCGCGCCTGCGAGCTATCCGCCCTACACGCGACCGGCCAGCACTTTTGTTCCGCCGCGGACTGCCGACGGCCAGCCGGACATCTCCGGCCTCTACGTTGCGATCCCGCTGCCTCGCGGTATCGAAACGCCTCTCGTGCCGCTCTCGAACCGCGCGCCGAACCGCGCGAACAGCGAATTCTCGTACAGCCTCAACGAACGCCCGAAGCTGCCCGAGGGGGCGCAGGTGCGGCCGGTGGGCGTGGATCCGCCGGACGGCAAGATCCCGTTGACGCCCGAGGCGCTGGCCCGACGCAAGGAGATCATCGCGAACCAGGAAAAGATCGAACACCTCGACGGTCGCGTGCTGTGCCTCGCCCCCGGCGTGCCGCGCTCCACGATTCCCGCGCCGGTGGTCGGCTATCAAATCTTTCAGAAGCCTGGTTACGTGGTCATCTTCTACGAGCAGAGCCACCTGTATCGGACGATCCCGATCGACGGGCGTCCGCCGCTCGATCCGAACATCCGCAAGGCGATGGGCGTGTCGCGCGGCCGCTGGGAAGGCAACGTCCTCGTCGTCGAGGTGACGAACTTCACGAACAATCTCAGCAACAACTGGGTGATCGGCGCGATCTCCGCAACGCCCGGCGTTCCCGCGGAGTCGCTGACGACCGGCCACGGCATTCCGCACAGCAATCAATATCGCGTGACCGAACGCTATACGCCGATCGACGCCAACACGATCCACTACGAAGCGCGGCTCGAAGATCCAAAGGTGTTCACACAGCCGTGGACCATCGCGTACTATGCGTTCGCGCGCGCGCCGAAAGGCTACGTGCCCGTCGAGTACGCCTGTTTCGAAGGCAACGACAAGAACCTGCTGCTGATGACGAACACCGACATCACCGGGATTCGCGTCAGCGTGCCGTAGAAGAGAAGAACGCAAAGGCCTCGACTACGTGAACGAGGGGAACATGCAGCGAACGATCGCCATCTTCAGTGTTGGCGTCATCTTGCTCACCGCGGCGGTAGGCGCGCATCATGCGTTCTCGGCGGAATTCGATCAGGACAAGCCGGTCCGGCTCGAGGGCGCGCTCACGAAAGCGGACTGGACGAATCCGCACGCGTGGATCTACATCGACGTGAAGAATCCCGAGGGCAAAGTCGTGAACTGGGCGATCGAGATGGGCCCGCCCAGCGCGCTGCTGCGCCGCGGCTGGAAGAAGAGCTCGATGAAGGTCGGCGCGATCATCAAGGTCGAGGGATTTGCCGCCAAGAACGGCAAGGAGTTCGCGAACGCCACGAACATCACGATGCCCGACGGCACGAAGATCTTCGCCGGCACCGACGAACCAAGGTAGCGCAGGCCTTTTTGGGCCTGCCAATGGCTGACGGCAGCCCTGAAGGGCTGCGCTACGGTGTCGAGATCGGTAATTCGGCCGCGAAGAGCATCGTCCGGTCGTTGTCGCGCGCGGCCCAGTTGAGCAGCGTCCGGATGTCCCGCTGAACGATCCCGTCGAAGACCGTCCGCCCGTTCACCACCACCGTGACCGCGCGATTCAGATCGAACTGATCCGGCGACAGCAGCAGCGTGAACGCGGCCACGCCTCTGGTCTTCGCCTCGATCGTGTTTCCAGTCCGCATCAGATCGACGCGACCCGACTCGCGCTGCCGCGGAAACATGGCGTCGGATTCGCCCGGCAGCACGGACGGCGCGTAGCGCCCCGACACGCGCACCGATTCACCGCCGCGCGCGACCGTGATCAACAGCGGCCGGCCGGACGGATAGCCGCGCAGAAGCTCCGCGAGATCGGTGCCGGGAGATGCGGGTTGATTGTTGATTGTGAGCACGACATCACCGGACCGGAGGCCGATCTGTTCGGCGTTGGATCCTTTGATCACGCGATTGATGCGCGTGCCGCTGCCGCGGATCCCGAAGTCGAGGGCGGGACGCACCGACATCCTGTTCACGTCGGACAACGAGGACGCGTTCGGCTCGCCGGCACCGAGGCGATCGATGACCAGCCAATGCGCGCGGCTCGGGATGTTCGGCGGTCCGCTTTCCCAGGTCAGCGCATCGGGCAACGGCGTGCGTGGATGATCGGCGACGAACCGCTCGAATGAATCCTCGATCTCGGGCCACCACGACGTGTCGTGCGCCGCGCCGGGCTGCGGTCGATACACGAGATCGACGCCGGCGTTCTTCAGGTGCTCGACAGACGGATCGACGAGGCTCGTCGGATACATCGGATCGCGTCCGCCATTGACGATGAAGAGCGGCTTGTTCCGCAGGTTGTTGGGAAACAGATCGCCATCGGCTTCAGCCGTCTCGTTCTTCAGGACCAGGATGAAGCCGTTCAGCGCCAGGAAGCTCGCGAAGGGCGTCGTATCGCGCATCGCCGCGAAATAGGCTCCGGTTCCACCGTCGGATACGCCGGCTACGACGAAGCGGTTCTCGTCGACGTTGTACGTCCGCTTCACGGCGTCGAGAATCGCGCGGAGATTCTCGATCTGGCGTCCGCTCCACCACGGCGCGTCGCGCCAGGCGTACGGCATGACGTAGATCTGTTCGACGCCCGGCAGCCGGCCGCCTGATCCAGCACGCGGAGGTCCGCTGGCTTCGAGGCGTCCGACGCCGCCGTGAAGCTGCACGCGGACCTGATACCGGCGTGCGGGGTCGTAGCTCTCCGGAACGTCGAGCGTGTAGAAGTACTCACCAGCCTCGCTGCGGTAGCTCGCTTGCACGACGCCGCGGGGCACCTCGCGCGAGTAGACACGGCCTCGCCTGAGCCGGCCGAACGCCTCGTCGAATCCAACGCCGCTCGCGACGATCCGATCCGAGGCGGCGGCAGCCTCTCGCGCAGTGCGAGCGTGAAAGAAATTCGCGAATGTCGCGTCGACAGCCGATGCCGAACCCTGCGCCGCACAGAGCGCCACGCCCGCCAGCGCGGCGAGCGCGTGTTTTCTACGGGATGCTGACATTCGGTTCGCCGAATGTGGCGGCGTCGATCTGGACATTCACTTTCACATCGCCGAACTCGAAGTTGTCGCGGCCGTCCAGCCATGCGAATGTCCAGCGGAACGGAAACCTGATGCCGCCGACGTCGCGATAGTCGGAGTAGTCCACCTGCGTCGGCACGCGGCCGATCGGCGATCGGCCGTGACGCACCATCCGCACCAGCAGGCCTGACGCGTCGTCGAAGTACAACGTCGCCAGCGTGCCGTTCGGGCCGTTTCCCTGAAGGACCGTCACGTCCTGGTCTCCGATCGTCGACGGCGGACCGACGCGCAGATTCGTGAGCGCCTGTTTGATCTGCGTGGGGAAGGACAGCATCGCATCCAATCTCGCGCCGTCCCGCTCGCTTCCCGCCAGCTCGTATTTCCGGACGACTGCGAGCGGCGTCGCAATCCAGCCGGTCCGGCCGTCGTAGGTCCTGACGCTGACGCCGCGGTCTGGATATTCCGGGAAGCTGATGTGGATCGCGCGCTTGTCGGGCGCCTGCGCCGACACTTCGACGAGACCGCCGCCGCCGAACCCGCGATAGCCGACGCTCTTGCCGCTGGCGACGAAGCTGGTGACGCCCGCGACATTCCGGGTTCCACCGATCGCCTGCAGATATTTGTCGAGCACCTGATCGACCGACGGCACTCCCTGCGCCTGGGTGAGCACGTCGTCTGCGGATTCATCGGCCGGCGGACCGTAGACGACGTCCAATGTCATCGTCGTCACCGGCCGATCGCGACCGCGATGACACGTCCAGCAGGTGACGATCTGCCGTCCGTTGAAGTTGTCGCGGTTGATCGCGGTCACCATCTGCACCATGCGGCGCGCGGTCCGCTTTCTCGGCGTGTCGAGCGCCCAGTCGACGTGATCGGTGCCGGCCGACGGATGACAGCCGACGCAGTCGGAACCGACCGCGGCGGACATGATGCCCATCGTCAGCAGGAAGTCGTCGACGCCGAGGCCTTTGAGCGCCTGGACGTTCTTGAAGACGTCCTCGACCATCTTCGGTTTCGTCGACGCCGCGGCCTGCGCGCCTTGTGCCGCGGCGCGCCGGCCCGATCCAATCGCCGCCGCGAGCGTCATGATGATCGCAGCGGCGATCGCCCGTCTCGATCCGACCCTCATGTGCGGACCCTCATTGCTTCTGCGGCTTCGCGCTGCTGATCCCACGCGGCGGCTGGTCGCGCAATTGCTCCAGGCGGCGCTGGAGCTTCTGATAGAACTCGGCGCCTTCGCCCGGATACCAATAGCTGCGATGACACGCTTCGCATGCGTTGTCGAGATTCTCGCCGAGGTCCCACAGCTCGCCGACGTCTTTTCGCTTGACGACGTCGAGCGCTTCGAGCGCCACGTTGCGGAGCGCCTCGATGCGTGCGTTCCACTCCACGGGATCGCGTTCGACCTTCGCCGTGATCGCGGCCGGCGACAATTCGACCGCGTCCGGTCCGGTGCTGTTGTTCTCGTCGCCAGGCGGCGTGAACGGCCGGCGGATTTTGAGCAGGTACACGCCTTCTGCCAGCGAGACCGCGCCGATGCGGATCTTGTCCCAGTCCTCCTCGGTCCTCGGCTCTACGTCGACAATCCCGTCTTTGGTGATCGTGCTGCCGACTGCGTTGAAGAGGTTGTCCGCGGCCGGATCGATCATGTACTTCATCAATTCCTTCACGGACACGGTCGGCTTGAGGTCACCCCAGAGCGCGGCGGCCTGTAGAGTCCCGGCGGTTTGCGCAGGTGCCGGCTCCGGTGTCGACGACGTACATGCGGCGATCGTCGCGGAGAGGAGAACCAGCCCGGCGCATGTGATGCGGCCGTGAGGTGTGCCAGCGGTATCCACTTCAGCTCCAGTCGGAGGGCAACTGTACACGACTGGCGCTGCTGGACGTCAGGCGTCGCGCGCCGTCTGTGTCAGACGGCGACGACCGCTTCGCGCAGAGGTTTCGACGCCCGCGTCGGTTTGCACCGTTTGCTGAGATCGAACCTCTCCATCGGACAACCGCGCGTAGGCGCCGTTCGCCTTCTTGCAGAGGAACTCGGCGTCCACCAGTTCCTCGAGGACCGCCTTGCAGGCCGTCCGCTCGACGCCGCACAGCCGTTGCGCCTGCTCGAGCGTCAGTCGCAAGCCGGGCATTTCGAGATACTCGGCGCGGATTCGATTGAGCAAGGCGTCGTTTGGCATGGCAGAACCCTGAAGCGAGTGGGACGAACCGGCGCTGCTCGGAAGCGGCTTGCGTGGCGAGAGGACGCTCGTCGGCAGGCTGCTGGTGAGCGACCAAAAAACTGTAGCGTGGCAGGCCGTAGTGTTCAAGACGGCGGCTTCACGATGCTTGAGAAATTCACTCGCGACCGAATGTGCGAGCTCCGGCGTTCCGGCAGACATCAGCGATCGTCATGCGACACGTTGGTCGCTCCCGCCTTCGAGACAGCCGTATTCGAGTCGCGCGCGGCCGAAGGCGCGGGCGGCACGGGCGGCATGACGCCCGTGGGCTGAAGATCTGGTGAGGCCGCCGGCGCCCGAGCGTGGCACGATCCGCTGCGCGTGGCCGCGTTGACCGACCTTCGATATTCGGCGAGGAGTCTCGCGCGAACGCCTGGGGTGGCGCTCGCGTTGTTGTTCTCGATTGCGTTGGGCATCGGCAGCAACGCATCCGTGTTTGGATTCGTCCACGGGTCTCTCACCCCCAACGTGCCGCTCCCGGGGATGGACCGCGTCGTTTCGCTCTTCGCGCGGGACGGTCAGGGCGCGTTCGGCCCGGTGTCGTACGAGAGCTATGTATCGCTCGAGGCGCAGCGCGACGTGTTCGAGTTGGTCGGCGCCGTCCGCGAGTCGCAGGGCAACGTCGTACTGGCCGATCGATCGCGGGTGATGTCGGTGGCGGCCGTGACCCTCGCGCTCGCCGAGGCCTTTCACATGTCGTTGGGCCAGGGCGTCGTCATCAGTCATCGCGTCTGGCAGGCCGAGTTCGACGCCGCCGCCGACATTCACGCCGGGCGCATACGCATCGACGGCGTCGAGACCCGCGTCGCCGGCGTCAGCCCGGAGCCGCTCGAAGGTTTGTATCTTGGCCGCGCGGTCGACCTCTGGGTGCCCCTCGGCGAGGAGTCCCTTCAAACACTCGATCGCAGCGGCTCGAGCTTCTGGGCGCTCGCGCGCCTGCGCCCGGGCGTTTCCATCGATCGGGCCCGGGCCGCGGTGAACGCGACGGTCGTCGTGCTTCCCTATACCGGGATGACGCCGGAGACGGCGGCCGGCATGTCGCGCATCGCCGGTCTGCTGAGCGTCGCGGCCGGCGCCGTGTTCCTGATCGCATGCGCCAACGTTGCGTCATTCCTGCTCGCCCGCGCGTCCGCCCGCTCGCACGAGACATCGGTTCGCGTCGCGCTCGGCGCGCGCCGTGGCCAACTCACCAGGCAGCTGCTCGCCGACAGCGTCCTCGTCTCCGTGGCCGGTGGGGCGGCCGGCGTGCTGCTGGCCGTATGGACGGCGCAGATTGTTCCCGCGCTTTTCTTCGAACAGGATGCGGAGCATCTCGTGTTCGCGCCGGATCTCTACGCCATCGCGGCTGCATCCGCCGTGTGTACGGCAATCACGATCGCGTGTGGTCTCGTGCCGCTCGTGCAGATTCGACACGATCATCCGGCCGTCGTGTTTCAACGTGAGAGCGCGGGGCCGTCGCAGGCGGCGCGCCGCCTGCGCGACGGTCTCGTGACGGCGCAGATGACGTGCTGCTGCCTGCTCGTGATCTCCACCGGTTTCCTGTTCCTGAGTTTTCGTGACGCGCTGCTGACGAGCGCCGGCCATCGTCTCGGCCGTCCGATTCTCGCGACCGTTCAGGCGCGCGTCGACTCGAGCTCGCCGCACGAAGCCACCGCTCATGGTCTGAAGTATTTCGACGTCGTGGAGCGCGAGGCGCGGGCGGCTGCGGGCGCCGCTCGGTCCGCATGGGTCGGCACGCTGCCGGGCGGCGCGCCGGCGTGGCAGTCGATGCGCATCGAGCCGCGGCAGTTGCCTCTGCGTGATGTCGTGATGGACGTCGCGAGGTTCACGCCCCAGTCGCTCGCAACGATCAGAGTGCCGCCCGTCGCCGGGCGATTGTTCGGCGGCGGCGACACGCCGCAGGCGTGCACCGTCGTCATCGTCAACGAACAGGCCGCCGGCGAGTTGTTCGATCGCGACGCCGTCGGTCGATCCATCGCTGATCCGTCGGGCCGGCGTGTCGAGATCGTCGGCGTCGTCGCTACACGGAAGGCGCCGCGCACGGCAACACCCGATCGTCCGAGTGTGTACTACTACGCGGATCAGACACCCACGCCGCTGGACCACATCGGTCCGGCGCTGTTTCGAGTCCCTGTGCGGCTGGCGATGACGAGCGCCGTGCTCGACGTCAACGTGGTGTCGCCGAGCTATTTCGACGCGATGGGTTTCTCGCCGATTGCGGGCCGGGTTTTTCAGGACGATCCTGCGCCTCGGGGCTGTCGTGCCGGCGTGATCAACGAGGAAGCGGCGAACCGGTATTTCGGCGGAAACGCCGTCGGGTCCGCCGTCATCGACAGCGTGGGCCGCCGCGCCGAGATCATCGGTGTCGTGCGCTCCGCGCGGCTTCGAAGCGCCGAGCGGCGCGAGCCGCCGGCGATCTACTTTCCGATGACGCAGGACTTTCGGCCGCGCATGACGCTGATTCTCGGATCGCCGCACGCGGACCGGGCGGTGCTGGCCGCGGTTCGGCAGCGGCTCGACGCCGTGGTGGGCGGTGCTGCGCCTGTCGTCGTGACGACGCTCGACGCGCACCTGAGCCGGACGGCACTGGCGCCCGATCGCATTGCGACGGTGCTCGTCGGCGCGTCCGCTGCGACGGCGTTGATGCTGGGCGTGCTCGGCTTGTATGGCGCGATGACCGACGCGGCGCACCGGCGGCGCCGCGAGATCGCCGTGCGCATCGCGCTGGGCGCACAAAGCTGGCGCGTGATCGGTCAGCTGTTCGCCGAGGGAGTCCGGCTTGCGGGCGCCGGCAGCGTCGCCGGCATGGTCGGATCGGTCCTGGTGGCGCGATCGTTGGGGCGGCTCACATTGATGGAAGGCTCGTCCGCGATCTGGGTGTGGCTGGCCGCTCCGCTCGTCTCGGTCGGCGCGGTCGCGATTGCGAGCGTGCTGCCCGCGCGCCGCGCATTGATGCTGAATCCGCTCGCGATCCTGCACGACTCACGATGACCTGGCGCGAGCTCAGCGGACGACAGCACGATCAATCCGGCGAGACATCCAGCCGCAGACCATCGGGCAGCGGCTCGCCAAACACGCGGTTCGCGTCGAACGTCGACGTCGCCACCACTTCCTCGAGCGGACGGAGCGCGTCGCCGTCGATTCCGCCCTCGGAGAGACGCGTCCGCGCGCGCGCGAGCCGCTCCTCGTCGAGATCGCGCAGCGGGTCGCCCACGCGTGCCGCGATCTGCACGATGGCCGCCGCGAGCTCGGGCGAGATGACCTCGATCGACAGCAGCGCATCGAGCCACCGTCCGGCATCCTGCGGCGGCACGATGCTGCTGAGCGGACCGTACAGCGGTGCGCGCGCGCCGAGGCGTCCGATGGCCCAGAGCAGGCTGGCATTGCCGGCATCACGACGCACGCGGCGCACCAATTCGTCGCCGATTCGTGCGCGCGTCGAGGGGTCGAGCCGCTCCAGGCTCGCGAGCAGCCGCCAGCTCTCGCGCTCGATCTGCGGATTCAGCCGCGCCGCTTTCTTGGCTCCCAGCCCCAGCTCGCCCATCACGCGCTGCGCGAGTTCGCGCTGCTGCCCGGTCGAGAAACCGCCGGCGACGCGCTGCCAGAGGACGAGCCACTCGACGCGATTCTGAATCGCTCCCGGGAACGCGAGGCCGGCGGCGTAGATCTTCCGCGCCTCGCCGATCCGCCACGGGTCTTTCGCGGCGCCGAACCCGGGACGAAAGCAGAATCCGAACAGATTCAGCCAGCGCGCCTCCAGCGATGCCGACATGCGGCGGCGCGCAGCCAGATCGATCAGCACGTCGGTGAACCGACGCATCACCGGGAGCGGCCACGCCGCCTTGCCGAAGCCGATGGTCTGCTCGACGTGCGCGACGAGGGTCTCGGCGGTGATCGTGCCGTCGACGCCGTTGAACACCGACTCGATCGCCCGCTCCGCTGCCGTCGTCAGCTCGTCGGGAACGACGGCGTCAGCAGGAGGCGAGGGCGCAACGTCATCGTCCTGTTCATCGTCTCCTTCGTCGCGTACCTGGAAGGCGAGGCGCCACCGGTGATTGCTCACCTGCGACTCGCACCAGAGCTCGAGGATGCCGACTTCGGTGAACGCCACCGAGAGCCGCACCGGCAACTCGACCTGGCGCGACTTCCGTCCGTAGCGAAGCACGGTGACGAGCGGCGCGTGCTCGCGCGCGTCGTCGTCCCTCGACGCCGAAGGGTCGCCGTGCAGCGACACGATGTCGCCCGCGCGATCGGATCGGATCGTGGAGCTGTAGAGAGAGAACGAAATCGGCCGGTTCGTTGCGACGGTGAAGGGATGCTCGAGGCGGATCTCAGTCCCCTCTTCGGTGCCGCGCGAGATGACGCACACGGCCGCGTCCGCTTCGTCGCTCCCTGTCGCGCTCGATGTCGCGCGCAGCCCGACATAGTACGCGCGCCCGCTGCCCGCCTTCACCATCGGCATCGCGGGACCGACGCCGGCGCGCAGCCGCGCGTACGTCGCGGCGCCGACGGCGACCGCCGACTCCAGGTTGCTCGTGGTCAAAACGATCGGCGCGTCGCCGAACCATCCCGCCACCGCGTGCACGACACGATCGCGCGCGGCCTCCGGCGTGAAGAATCCGCCGTTGAACAGCACGAGATCGGGACGCATCATCCGGCGGCCCGCCACGTCGACGACGTTCGGGCCGGCGATGCCGGATGCCGCCCGGGCAAGAAACGCCGCGAGGTGACGCGTGATCGCGGCATCGGTCTCGTACGGCAGCCCGAGCTCGCGCAGGCCGGCGCGTCGATCTCGTGCGATTGCGACGTCGGCGGGCGACGTGATCGGCAGAAATTCGTCGAGCGTCGCCTGGACATCTTCGCGCGTGAGGCCGGTCGTCATCGCGGCGCCAATCACGGTGCGTCCGGCGCCAAGAACGGTGATTGGGACGCGGTCCGGCGGAGTGTCGCCGAGCAGCTGCTCCTTCGCGGCACTGCACAGGCGGCGCAGCGCGGCACGCTGGGTGATCGCGAGCCGCACGTCCGGGCGCGATTCGGTGAGCCGGCGCTCGACGAGCGTCGCCAGGGCGAGATCGACGTTGTCGCCGCCGAGCAGCAGATGATCGCCAATCGAGATTCGCTCGAACGTCGGCGCGCCTGCCCCGGAACCGTTGACGCCGACGCGGATCAGACTGAAATCCGTGGTGCCGCCGCCGACGTCGCAGACGAGCGCGACGCGATCGTTTTCGAGAAGACCCCTCGCGCGGCGCGTGTGATGCTCGGCCAGCCACGCGTAGAAGGCGGCGATCGGTTCTTCGAGCAGCGTCAGATGATCGAACTGCGATGCCCTGGCGGCTTCCACCGTCAGCTCGCGTGCCTCCTCGTCGAACGATGCCGGCACCGTGAGCACGATCCGCTGGCGCTCCAGCCGCAGCTGGTCGTCGCCGGACGCCATCGTCGCGTTCCACGCGTCGCGGATGTGCATCAGATAGCGCGCCGACGCGTCGACGGGCGAAATCTGCGGAGACGACGCCGCCCCCCACGGGAGAATCGCCGCGCGCCGGTCGACGCCCGGATGCGCGAGCCACGATTTGGCGGAGGCGACCTGGCGCGCCGGCGCGAGGGCGCCGCGCTCGCGCGCGAGCACGCCGGCGATCGGATCGGGCGCCGGGTTCCACGGCAGCGCGACGGCGCCGCTCTCGATTTCGTGCGGCTCGCAGAAATAGAGGAACGAAGGCAGCAGCGGCTGCGGCGCGACGACCGACGGTTCGATCAGCTGCGGGATCGGAAACAGCGTGACGCGCGGGCGGCGGGCACGCGTGTCGACGGCGGCGACGGCGCAGTTCGTCGTGCCGAGATCGATGCCGACGAGAAACGGGGAATCCGGCAAGTCAGATTTTCAGATCCTGGGAAGCTCGCGTCCTCAGGGTTTCGGGTTCCCGGATATTCAGTTCCAGTTTCCAGCGCCCTTGACCGTCGCGCTCCTTGCACCACAGCTCGAGCGTGCCGATTTCGGTCACGCGGCTTTCCAGCGTCACCGGCGTGAGATCGGAATCGTGGCCGCTGCCGTCCGCGGTGAGCGTCACCTCGAGCGGCCCGAGCTCCTCGAGGTCGTCGCCCCAGTCCTCGATGAGCGCGCCGGGCTGATCGTTCTTGCGGACCGTCGAGCTGAGAAATCGAAACTCCGCCGGCTCGCCGATCGCGAGGCCGAACTCGCGGCCGGCGATCGCGGTGCTCGTGCCTTCTTCCATCCCGAATGGGACGACGCAGAGCGCCTTGAGCGGTGCGGGGAATCCGGGCACGGCGGGCAGCGCGCTCTCGATGCCGACATAGTAGGTGCGCGGCGCGCCGCTCCGGATGCGCACCCCGCGCCCGCTCGCGCGCACGCGGCCGTAGGCGGCGGCGCCCCGCGCGACGGCATGATCCAGATCCGGCGCGTCGAGCGCGTGCATGGCGTCGAGCGGTGCGAACTCTTCCTGCTGCAGCCAGCGATTCAGCACCTCGACGATCCGCGCGCGGAGCGGTTCGGCCTTCATCACGCCGCCGTTGAAGAGCACGTGCGTCGGGCACGCGAGGCCGCTCGGACCGCGGCGGATCGCGGACGTTTCCGGTCCGCCGGATGCCTGTCGCATGAGGAATCGCGCGAGATGCCGCGTCACGGCGG
>Ga0070694_100001623_pt1 | contig 13220 bp, 13 predicted proteins | sample KBSK1251metaG_FD_65470 | JGI IMG/M metagenome (GOLD analysis project Ga0070694, IMG submission 65470) | Corn, switchgrass and miscanthus rhizosphere microbial communities from Kellogg Biological Station, Michigan, USA - KBS K1-25-1 metaG | ecosystem: Host-associated > Plants > Roots >... | reverse complement strand
CTAGGAGGCACGGCCGTTTCGCAGACGGTCTTACACAATATCTTTTTACCACAACACCAAGACATCGTTTACCAGTGGACACAGGGGGGCCTGAGTTTCACAGAATAAAACAATAGCAATTTGCCCTGATGTAAGTTTTTTTCTCGCCCTCCGGAATTCACATCGCGCGCCGGTCACTCCGACAGTCCAACACTTCATACACTCATGGCCCTATCAGAGTGTCTCACTACTTATCCCCAGACTGCCCACTCTTTGCGCTCAGGCTGGCCTACAGCGCGCGTTTTGCCTGCTTCCCCTGTCTACCTCATCGGTCAGCCAACACCTAAACCAACCGCCAATAATTCCAACCGTAAGCACTTCACCTGCTCGCTACTCCGCCACTCCGACAGGCCGGCACTTCGACAGCTTCTAAACTTCCCGCCTGTCGGACATCCTTATATAAGATGAAGCGCGTGCAAATAAAAGCTCTTTGAAATCAGGCAGATGATCTGAGATCAACGTCGGGATCGCAATCACCACATGGTGATTGCACAGTACGGAGTATGGCTACCAACCAAACTTCGACTGATCCCGACGCGCTCTTGAGCTTAGTTCAACGCGTCAAAGAAAACTACCAAGCGCCACCACCAGCGCCGCCCAAGCGCGGCAAGAAGCGGGACTTTTCCGCGCTCTCGTTTTTGCTGTTGGCCGCCGTCGCTGTCACGCTTCGCACCTTTAGCAATAGCGAACTCCGCAAGTTGCTGGAGAAAGATCATCGCTTGCGCCAGGCGATGGGCTTTCAGCGCGTCCCGCATCGGACCTCAATCGGACGGCGGATCGCCGGGTTAGTGGCGGAAGCCGAGCAGCAGATTGCCTTGCTCGGCCAACGCATCGTGACAGAGGTCAGACCTGAAGCCGACCAATCCGCAGTCAGCGCACTTGACGGGCGGATGTACAAAGCCCAAGGCCCCGCCTGGCACAAGAAGGATCGGAAGAAAGAGCTTGTACCTACAGGCTTGCGCAATGTTGACACCGAATCCAAGTGGTCCAAGAGCGGCTATCGCGGTTGGGTCCAAGGCTACAGGCTGGTTCTGCAAGGGCTGGCCTTTCCGGAGCCAGCGCCGATTTTTGCCGCCTGGCGTCCGAATAACGAGTACGAAGCCAACATTGCGATGGAAGCATTGGAAACCGATAGACTCAAAGTGACCAGCGTGTTACTCGGTGACGAAACCTTTGGCGGCGGTCTCTTCCCCTATCTGTACCAGGAGGCTGGCGGTTGGGTCTTAACGCCCAAACAACTTCCTGAAAAACGCCGTTCGTGGAAGGACGACTTATACGACTATCGCAAGCAGACGATTGAACTACTCTTTCAGCGCATCATTCAAGCCGCTGACTTAAAAGAGTGTCAGGTCAAAGGTGCCGGTCGCAATGGTGCTTTCGTCCTCGCCAGTGTCTGGCTCTATCAGATTTGCTTCCTCGCCGACTACCGCGAGGGCAAACCGCTGGCCCATATCAAAGAGCATCTGGATTGCGCTCGCTGGCGCATTCCAAGTGGTTAATTGCACTCAAATTCAATATGCTCACGCTTCATATAAGATATAAGCGGATCCACACTGCCCCTGCCGATCTGGCCGCCGTCCTGGATCCACAACGCACGTCAGCAAATGGCGATAAGATTTCAGGTCTGACTTGTCGCCAAGTCGTCGCCTTTCATTTCGCCACGCGATGATGATAGATTGTTTCGCAGCACAAGTCCCCGTTTCTGACAATCAGGAGGTTGACACTGTGAGCCAACGAACGGCCCCGACGGATACGACTGAAGTTTGCTCGAACGTCATTGCCATTTATAAAGCATCATCATTTACTACACTCACACGCCCGCTCTATCAGACTCGTGTCTCGGCAGGCTTCCCTTCACCCGCTGACGATTACCTGGAAGGCCACCTCGACCTCAACAAACACCTCATCAAACACCCCGTTGCCACCTACTACGTGCGCGCTGGCGGTGACTCGATGATCGGCGAGCAAATTTACGATGGCGACCTGCTCATCATAGACCGGGTGGAGGAACCGGAAGACGGCTCGATAGTCGTGGCCAGAATCAACGCTGAGTTTTGTATCAGGCTCTTGAGGATCAATGGCGATCAGGCCCGGCTCTGTGCGGCGAATCCCAGATACACCGACATTGAAACCAGTCCAGACCTGGATTGGGAGATATGGGGCCGCGTGATGTACTCCATCCATAAGCACTAGGGCGGCCATCCATGCCGGAAGCCATCGCACTCATAGACGCGAATAACTTCTACGCTTCGTGCGAGCGTGTCTTTGATGCGAGGCTGCACGGCAAGCCGGTGATCGTGCTCTCGAACAATGACGGCAATATCATCGCTCGCAGCCAGGAAGCCAAAGCGCTCGGCCTGCCGATGGGCGCTCCGTTCTTCAAAGTGCGCGAGATCATCGAGCGGCATGGCGTAGAGGTCTTTTCGAGCAACTATGCGCTCTACGGCGATCTCTCAAGCCGGATGATGGACATCCTTTCGGACTTCTCGCCGGAGGTGGAATGTTATTCGATTGATGAAGCGTTCATGAGCCTGATTGATTCCAGCCGCCAGCCGCTTGATAAGATCGGGCGCGCGATCCGGGCGCGAGTCAAGAAGCACATCGGCATTCCGGTCACGGTCGGCATTGCTGAGACCAAGACTCTCGCCAAAGTTGCGGCCTATCACGCCAAGCGTTCCGAGAAGACGAAAGGCGTGCTGGATCTGACGCGCTCGCCTTATCAGGAATTGGCGCTCGCCCGAACGCCGGTTGAAGAGGTCTGGGGCATTGGGCCGCAATACTCTGCCTTGCTCACATCGCACGGCATTCTCTCGGCTCTCGATCTGCGCAATGTGCCTGATGATTGGGCGCGCACGCAATTGACAGTCGTTGGCCTGCGGACGGTGCATGAGTTGCGCGGGATTCAATGCCTGCCGCTCGATCTCTCACCTTCGACGCGAAAGACAGTCACGGTCTCACGGTCGTTCGGCTCGACAGTCGAGACGCTGAAGGAACTGCGGGCGGCAGTTGCCTTCTATGTTACGCGAGCGGGTGAGAAGCTGCGGCGTGATCGGCTGGCCGCCGGATCACTTACCGTGTTCATCGAAACCAACCGCTTCAGCAGCGAGCGTCAGTACAACGGCGCCAAGACCTTCCAACTCTCGCCGATGACCGACTTGACGCCCGAACTCATCGTTGTGGCGCTGCGGGGGCTTGAGACGATCTTCCGCGAGGGCTACAAGTACAAGCGGGCTGGCGTGACGCTCGATAACCTGGCCCCGGCTGAAACGCTGACCAAGCGCCTCTGGGATAATGAAGCCTATGAGCGGATGCGGGAGTTGATGAAAGTGGTTGATGAGATCAATGCGGTGTTTGGACGCGACACCGTGCGCTTCGGCTACTTCGAGCGCGACGGCAAATGGCGCACGCGGTTCGGCAAGCGGTCGCCGAGATATACGACCAGATGGGAGGAGATTTTGCGGGTTGGTTCTACGCTGTCAGCCCCTATCTAGCATGCTGGATCTGCGCAGTGATGCTATAAGAACGGATGAGCCGGAAGGCTCACACCTCGGCCGGATGAGGCCACACTACGCTTGCCGCCGTTGGGCGGCTTTTCTTCGCCGGTTAGTTGTAAGGTCAGCAATGATTTCATCAGGATCGCTTGCAGCAGGAAGCAAGCGCTGGTCAACCTTATCAGCCTTAATATCCATCTCGATCAAATAGTTGATAAAACCTTTCGGCCTATTCAGGCGATCTATGATCTCTTTATCTTCATCGCCGCGCGCGCATCTAGCTACCCATTTCCCTAAATAAGTTCCCAGCTTAGTTGGATGCGTAGCGTCGAGCGGACGCTTCAATTTTGCAAGTGATACATCTCCAAGTATGAGAGCGTCGAGCGCATAAATTTCTTTTTGTGTATATACAACAACCACGCTCTCAAGTGTGATCTCAAGCATAGTTTCAATTTGATCTTTGAGCTTATCTACTTTGTCTTTGGATAAAGATAGAGAGCGGACAGGCTTAGCTTCGGTCAGTTTCTTAGCTTGAAATAGAATTGCCTTTTTGACCTGCTTCGTTTTTGTTTGAATTGTGACCAGAAATCCGCCGTCTGCGCCCGTGTCAGGCTCTTCCCGGATCTCCCCAAACTTCCTATATTTGAAGATAACAGTTGTGTCTGTCTCTTGAATGTAAAGAGAGTCTCTTATTAATTCCTGGCCAAGTGCGGCAGTAAGACCATTCTCGGTGTTGTGAGGATCAAGGCCATTTATTACGCGGCGCGTAGCCTTGTTTATGAATTCTGCGATTCGATTTTGTGTGTGTAGATCGAGAAGCCACTTTTCAGACATTGGATGCCGCCTATCGGATTGATGATTTGATAATGGCGACGGCGAGAGCGAGCCGAGCAGCCGCGCCCGAAGATGGCTCTAGGATTCTACAGCGCCAATGGCGGCGGGGTTCCACTTTCCAAATGCCTGGCCAGCTTGCAATGAGCCTTCTTCAGAGTTTTTTTCAGTGGTTCGTCTTATTGCATGGGATAAAGCGATCTTCGCCATAATGAGCATTTGGGGCGCTTGCCACCTCAGCAGGAAACTTACCAAAGGAATACATTCTTAATTAAGCATATCTTGCTAATGCATGGGCAAGAATCGTCTCAAAACGCTATCCTGGTTGCGAGAGACCTCAATCACTCTACCCGGAGTGACAATCATTGCACTCTTGGCCCTCATTATGATTGCGTTCAGACCTACGAGCGTTGCGAGCCAATCACAAAGCCCAAAGCGCTCAGAATTGGCCAATCTTGCTTTGGATCTGATGCCTAAAGCCGTTTCTACTGCTTCTAATAGCCCAGTCTTTGCCCCAGGAGAGATATTGGTCAAATACAAGAAACTTAATCATCTCTCTGTTACCCACGAATCTGCTGAACAAATTCGCTTGCTTGAAAGCCGGTTTCAATTGACGGAGCTTTCTATTAATCGCCATCTCGAAGTTCACACTTATAAATTGCCTGAAGGTGGAGATGTGCTAGAGACAGTCACAACCCTATCAAATGATCCAGCAGTGGAGTTTGCCGAACCGAACTATTACCGCTACTTGACGATCATTCCTAATGATCCAAACTACATGAATGCTATACAGAGCGGAACTCAATACCCAAACAGCTTTCAGCGCTGGGCCTTTAATGGCGCAGGCACGGACAGAAATCTCAATGGGGAGGCCGCTTGGAACTTAACTGCGGGACGGCCTGATGTGGTGATAGCGATCATTGATTCTGGCGTAATGCTCAATCACCCTGTCCTGCGGCAGAATATCTGGCGCAATCCACGTGAGATTTCCAATAATGGCCTGGATGATGATGGTAATGGGTATGTTGATGATGTCAACGGCTGGGACTTTCGCGGCAACACCAATAGCAGCCCTTCAGTACCAGATAAAGACCCTAATCCTGATTTAGGGGATGGCCTTGATAATGATAATGAAAAGGGAGCCGACAGCACCGCTTGGCATGGAACATTTGTGGCTAGCGTTGCAGCAAGCCGTGGCAATGATGGCATTGGGATCGCTGGCGCTTGTTGGTACTGCCAGATCATGGCACTCAAAGTTTTCACTGATGATGGTGGGGCCAACGTCAGTGACATTGTTAATGCGATTACTTACGCGGCCAACAACGGAGCCTCAGTAATTAATCTCAGTTTAGGCAGCCCAACGAAATCACAAATGGAGGAAGCAGCTATTGAATATGCGCTCTCTCGCGGGGTAGTCATTGTAGCCGCGGCAGGCAATGAGAATAAATCAGTACCGCATTATCCAGCTTGGTTTGACGGAGTAATCTCTGTGGGGGCTACTGATTGGGGTGGGGACATTGCAGTTCCGCAATCCACCTCACGGTTCAATCTACAAAAACGTGCCACCTTCTCGCAGTATGGTTCAGGCGCGGTTGATGTCGTCGCGCCAGGTGTCGTGGCCGGGGGAAGGTTTTGGACAAAGGCTGATGAATTGCGGGGGAACGGCATCGCAGGCACCCCTGTGATAGCAACAGGTGATGGAACATCCTTTTCATCTCCACTCGTCGCAGGATTGGCCGGTCTGTTGCTTTCCTACTCGCGTGACCTAAATATCCCGCTGACGAATTTCAATGTCCGCCAGATCATTTTGGATTCAGCAGTAAAACTAGATGACGATCCGGCTGACACGCCCGATGGCGGCGCGTACTGGGATAACTACGGTCGCGTTGACTTCCTTGAAGCCCTCAAAGCTTTGGATGGTAGTGGCATTCGCTACAGCCTTTTGACATCGGGTGTCTCACAAACAGGTTCTGTTCCCGCTCCGACATCTCAATCAATGCTTGGGCTGACGCAATACGCGATCTTCGTTCCTACTGGGACACAACGGTTAAGCGTGTCACTGACTGGGGGCACCAATCTTGAGTTGTATGGTTCATTGGGGCGACGAGTCAAAACTACCGCTCAGTTCATCTACGGAAGCCATTATGCACAAGGGCCTGGAGGCAACAAATCTTTGGTGATTACTCCTGCCACAAGTCCACCCCTCACCCCCGGTTATTATTACATTGGCATTCAGAATAATGGGCCTGGGCCAGCTAGCTTCTCAGTCACGGCGACTGTTACGATGGGAAGCCCAGCCATTGATTTACAGCCGACATCAATAAGTTTCGGCAGCGTTGCGATTGGGACTACCTCCGAGCGCACATTGACCATACGTAACACAGGCACTCTTGCGCTTACCGTGTCTGCCGTCTCTATCAATAATCAGCGATTCAGCGTTGCTATGCCTAGCCTGCCTTTCAGTATCGCTCCCGGCAACCAGCAAACAATCGGCGTGCGCTTTAGCCCGCTAGCTATTGGGACTCAATCAGGCACAATTACGATTACAAGCAATGATCCAACCCGGAGCACAATTCCTCTTCAAGTCAGCGGTGAAGGATTGGGGAGTCCTGACTTGAAGCTGACTAAAACACATCAAGGGAATTTTCGCGTAGGCACAGATGGGATTTACACTCTAACAGTGAGCAATGTGGGGACAGCAACAAGTACAGGCACGATCACGGTCACTGATCCGATTCCGCCTAGTTTAAGCTTGATCTCGGCAGGCGGCACAAATTGGTCTTGCACGTTTTCTGGGCAAACCATTACTTGCACAACGCCTAATGCACTTGCTCCTGGGGCGAGTCTCTCATTATCGCTTACGGTAAGGGTAGGAGCCGCAGCTTTTCCCTCCGTCACCAACACAGCCATTGTCACCAATTCAAGCGACACCAATTCATCCAACAATCAAGCGAGTGACGCTACTGCAGTTGGCTCAGCCTGTACCTTCACAATTGGGGCTGCAAATCAATTCTTTGAAAGCAAAGGGGGCAGCGGAACGGTCAGTGTGGCTGCCCCTCAAGGATGCTCTTGGACAGCTACCAGTAATGCAGGATGGGTTACAATACCACCGTCCAGCAATGGAACCGGAAATGGCGGTTTGATCTACTCTGTAGCGGCCAATACCGGGGTGGCTATGCGGAGCGGTGAGATCCAAATCGGGGGACAAAAACTTAGCATAGTGCAGGCAGCCCCGCTCGTCACCGTTTCTGCCGCAAGCTTTATTGGGTCGGTGATCGCTAGTGAGTCAATCGTCTCAGCTTTCGGCTCTGGCTTGGCTACCACTGTAGCAGCCGCGACGACTCTTCCGTTGCCAACCTCGCTCGCTGGCACGACCGTCAAAGTGCGCGACAGCGCTGGTGTGGAGCGCTTCGCACCGCTCTTCTTCGTCTCCGCAACTCAGATCAATTACCAAACCCCTCCCGGCACTACTCCCGGAACCGCTACAGTGACAGTGACGAGCGGGAGTAGTCTCATCTCCACCGGCACATTGCAAATTGGGAGCGTCGCGCCAGCACTCTTCACCTTCACTTCTGACGGGCAAGGTGTGCCTGCAGCAGTCGTGCGGCGGTTCAGAAATAATCAAGAGTTGCAGTCAGTGCTGGCGGCACAGCTTGATGCGCAAAACAAATGGATCCCGCTCTCAATTGATCTTGGCCCTGAGACTGATCTAGTCATTCTGGAAATGTTCGGCACCGGAGTGCGCTTTCACAGCAACAGTGCTTCATCAGTGACTATGAAGATCGGGGGCGCAGATACACAGATTTTCTATGCTGGACTGACTCCCGGTTTAGTTGGCCTTGACCAAGTAGATGTCGTGATCCCGCGCAGCTTGATCGGGCGCGGCAATGTAGACATGGTGCTTACAGTTGATGGCCAAACCGCAAATACTGTTAGAATCAGCATTCGCTGAGATACTCCAATATCAATTATCAGTGTGCTTCCCCGAACAGACTGGCGTGACGCTTGATAACCTCCCCCGCCTAAGACGCTTACGATGCGCCTCTGGGATAACGAGGCTCACGAGCGAATGCGGGAGTTGATGAAAACGATAGATGTGATCAATGCCCAATTCGGGCGTGACACGGTGCGGTGTGGCATCTATGAGCGTGAAGGCTAATGGCGCACGCGGTTTGGCAAGCGGTCGCCGCGTTATACAACTCATTGGGCAGAGATTTTGCGCGTTGGCTCTACACAATCAGAGACTTTGTCTATAAATCGTGTAAACTCTTCTGCTTATTAGGCAAGCTGAGTTTCCGCCTAAGAGGTTGGGTGGGTGCCCAAAAGCATTTTCCAGCATAAGAACTTCTTGACAATGTAACTTTTTGGCCCCACAATCGAGGCCGCAAAAAGTTACATGGAGGTTCCCACTCATATGGATAATGCAGTTTACAAAGAAGCATGGGACGCAAGATGGCGATTGAAAGAACTTGGGTTGACTCTTGAACAGTTGATCGAAGTCGTTAGGGCGAGCGTTGCGGGTCGTGGTGACTGCACAGACAACGATCCACCTTCCGCCCCTGGATGGAGTTCGTGGCGCTATGGCATTCGCCGGTTGCGAGAGATTTTTCGTCAAGAAGGTTGGGAGAAAGATGATACAGGCCAGCTTTCAACAATTGCGAATCATGAGCGGCGCATCAAGGTCGCAGTTTGCAATACAGATGATGGCACAGCAATCGAGAATCGGATCCCGCGCAATCGTTCAAGAAAAGGGGTAATTTCTGAAAGAGCAACTGATAGAAATGTGACGCCCTACATCTTCCCGGAGATGGAGGAAGACGCCGCAAGAAATACTGCGGATTATGTCACTTGGTATCTATGTATTTACAATGAAGATGATTGTGTGCGCGCCGAACTGTCCTGCCCCAGCGCTTTTGAAGCAGGGTATTTTACACGTTACAGCGAGCGCATTTTCATTCTTAGCGAGGATGATTGGAAGACGATGGATTTTCCACAACAAGACGATAATTCCGGGCCTGACATTGAAGTCAGTGTGCGCCGAAAGTAACCGCCATGTTTAATCCAAAGCGTCTTACCCTAGCTAGGCGTAGGCGACGTCTGACAAAGATATTGCTTGCCGGGGCTATTAACGTCACTCCTCATACGATACTTAGATATGAGAGCGGGGATGTGTTGCCGCCAGATGACAGTATTGCCAAGCTTTCAAGGGCTTTATCTTTCCCAATAGACTTTTTCTTCGGCCCTGATATTGATGAGCTATCTGACAAGACGGCCAGTTTTCGGAGCCTCTCTGCGATGACTGCTAAGGAACGAGATGCCGCTCTAGCAGCGGGATCGCTTGCTTATCTGTTTTCTGATTGGGTAGAACAGCGGTTTTATCTTCCAAAACAAGATCTAATCAACTTAGGTGTTGAAGAGCCAGAGGGAGCTGCTCGTTCGCTCAGGCAGAAGTGGCTATTAGGTGAACAGCCCATAAAGAATATGGTGCATTTACTTGAGGCTAAAGGTGTCCGAGTCTTCTCATTATCAGAGAACACAAAAACAGTTGATGCCTTCTCGGTTTGGAGAGGGGATAGGCCATATGTTTTTTTGAATACTGAAAAAACGCCTGAACATAGCCGCTATGATGCTGCTCATGAACTTGGACATCTTGTTCTTCACAAACATGGGGGGCCTCAAGGGCGCAAAGCAGAAGAAGAGGCTGACCGTTTTGCTGCATCATTTTTGATGCCCTCATCCGACGTGAAGGCTATTCTTCCAAGAGTTACGACTCTAAACCAAATTATTCAGGCAAAGAAGAGATGGAGTGTATCGGTTGCCGCGTTGAATTACCGCTTACATAAATTAGGTATCGTTTCAGATTGGCTATACCGTACATTTTGTATTCAATTGACCGAACGCGGTTTTCGTGAAAAAGAACCTTACGGAATTAAGCGTGAACAGTCTATAGCATGGCGGAAAGTCTTTACTGAATTATGGAAGGAAAAGGTTACAAAGAAAGATGTGGCGAATGAATTGAACCTTCCTTTCGAGGAAGTCAACAACTTATTGTTTGGCCTCGAAGGTCAACAGGGAGCTGAAGATAATCAAAGCAACGCAGGACTCAGGCTTATTTGAAGACTAAACTTTGTAGCAAAAGCGCAAAGCGATTGTTGACTTTTGAGAATTAATGATAGACTACTTATACACTAGAAGTGAGCTAAATATAGGTTTTCATGAGGATTAGACAACTAGATATAGATACCTAATAGTGATGGCCAGCAGATTTATAAAACCGGCTGGCCATTCACAAAACCCTTCGTGCTGAACACCCTGGAAAAGTAGACAGCACAAGGTAAGGTTCAAATGAAATTATTAGGTGAGCATGGCCGACATGTCAAGGGCTGTGCCTTCGTTCACGAGCAACTCGCAGCTTTACCGTATCCACGCGGCCCGCCGATTCTCTCTAACCACACTCAATTCACACACATTCTAAAATCTGCTGACAGCGAAGAGCATGGGTATACCTATACCCTAGTTGCTGATTCGGCAAAAGCAAGGAGAACTTGATCATGCGTACATCACCGTGGCATTCCGTCAAACAGAATGTCCATCACAACAACACAGAGTGCAATACCGGCAATAACATTGAGCGTGAAAACTTGCGCTCAGGGACAGGCGGCAAGCCTCTCTGCAAAGAGTGCGCCGACGCCAATGCTAAGGGCCGCTAATCAACCCTACCGGTTCCCGGTGGGAATGAAGGTCAGTTCCCACCAGGGGCCGGTAGGCTCATTGTCTTGCAACGGCCAGACGCGCCGCAGTTCGGCAACTTGCAATCCTCCTTGTATTGCAACCGCCAGCGCTTTGAATCCTTCTGCCTGATCTCCGTGAAACCTGACCGTCGGATCGGGATAAGCATGTCCCGTCCCTCCCTGACAGGATTCAAAAGTTTCCACTCCAGCATCACTTAACACTCGAACGGCACTGGCGATACCAGGATCTAAAGGCGGGTCGTAGTTATTCATAAACTGCTCAATCATTGTTTTCGACACAGCACATTTCATGCACGGTTGGAAGTTAATGGAAGCATTGCGAGCCAAGCCAAAACCGGTAGCAGAAAAATCGAAAATAATTATGCGCTCAAGCCACATTGTACGAATGGCACACACCATCCTCCGATACAACTATCTACCCTAGCCGAGTCTGCGACCAGCATTCCGGCGGTGCGGACCTCACCAGATCGAAGGCACTGCCCGCTCGTCGAGTTCCAGCATCTTCCCGTCCGGCAGGATGTGAATCAGATGCGTGCCTCTGGCCCGGAGCGGCGGCGCGAGCAAACCAATGCGATGACAGTTGGCGCGCGGCTCACGCACATGCTTGGTCAAAGGCTGCGATTCCGAACACATCAGCGCGACTCGCAACTCTGCCGCCAGTTCCATGATGCGATCTAGCCCGCGCGCCAGTTCCTTCGGTGGCGCGATGACCTTGCCCCCGCATTCCGGCAGATGCTCATAGCCAATGCCGTGCTTATGTAGCGCTGCGGCAAGCGTCGGCCCATTGTATTGCGGCCAGCGTGACCGGGCAGCGCTTCGCACATCGCACACAAAGGCAATCTTGTGCCGCTTGAGCAGCGCGACGAAGTCAGCAAACGGATGGCGACCGTGGCCGATGGTGTAGATGGTGGGGCCATGATTATTCATCAGATCATACTGAACGCTGAACTAAGGGCAAGACTCTTCATGCTGGGCCTGGAATTTTTTTCTAAAATTTTCGGTCTCAAGTCAAACCGCACATTGCCAGGGGGGGGGCTACCCCCTGCGACAATTATTTCCCCGGCCAATCCCGCGAACGAATCCAACATTATTACATCGCGTCTCGACTGCGGCGCGAATGATGGTGCCTGTAATATGGCGCGGCAGGTAGCGCGTCTCACTGCTCTTTTTTCTTCCTGCTCTTATTCCGACGCGGCGCGGCTGCTCTATCCTGCTTGCCGTCATCGTCAGACGGTGGCTTGGGCGGGCGGCCAGGTTTGCGGTCGGCAACCAGTTTCAGGTCAGCCAAGCGAATCACATACACAGGGCCGAACCTTTCAGCCGGGAGTCGCCCCGCCGCAATCATTGCCCTGACCCGTGTTGCAGTGATGCCTAACCGTTCTGCGGCTTCTTCGGTCGTCAAAGTATCTTTGTCCATAGCGTAACTATAGCGAGAAAAAAATATTATGCAAGCGCAATAAATACCTTGACAAACTATTGCGACGGCGCTATAGTTTGCTTGTCAGGTAATGAGACTGATTCTTTGACAATCGAATACCAGAAACTGAAACCGACTAGGCCATTACGTTGCTGTGGGGAGTAAGTGAAAGGGCGCGAGTGAAGCGGCGGCGTAGACAGCGGCTAGATGATCGGCGACAGATAAGCCGGTTCGCCTGACTGGTGAGATTGTGCAGGCGCAGGAAGCGCAACCGAAAAGCGCGCGCGCGTGAGTTATAGAGTTTAGGCCATCAATACGAAAGCCGAGTGTTAGTAGCACTCGGCTTTCTCTTCCAGCCCGCGTTAACGGGCAAGAAAGGTCAATACGACGATGAAAGTCTATTACGGTTCAGACCCTGAACTCAAGCAACTTGTGAATGATCCCTGCTCGGCCTATGGCTCTCACCAAGAGAGCGAAGATGACCCAGAGAGCGAGCCAGCCCCCGCTTATACGTCCTACACAGAGCACCGCGAAGGCGAGCGCATCTATCTGGACGTAAGAGAATCCAAGCCGGTCAAGCTTGACGGCTTCGACATCTAGCGGAGGTGACGCCATGCTCAATTGTCACTTCTGCGAAAAGCGCATCCGGCCCGGCGAATTGAATCAGCACCACACCAAGCCGAAGAGCGA
>Ga0070694_100001622_pt1 | contig 13224 bp, 11 predicted proteins | sample KBSK1251metaG_FD_65470 | JGI IMG/M metagenome (GOLD analysis project Ga0070694, IMG submission 65470) | Corn, switchgrass and miscanthus rhizosphere microbial communities from Kellogg Biological Station, Michigan, USA - KBS K1-25-1 metaG | ecosystem: Host-associated > Plants > Roots >... | reverse complement strand
ATCCGACGCTTCAAGTTACAAAACGCGAGCGATGCTTTGTGGAAGTACAGCGACGAACACGACCGATGGTCTGCTTTGTAAACGTGCAAAGCGTTGACAGAATCATCTATTCCATCTTCTATCGCTTTAACTTGGAGTGGAAAACCTGCACCCTCGAGGTTTTTACACAAGCAGCTTGACGTCACCGGAGTCATCGAGCTTCTTGACACGGCTTTGGCTGTGTGATAAACGCTCGATGAGTAGCAATTAAATCGCGACTTCTTCAGCTCAATCCGCATCCGCGGGCACTGCTTGTCCTCGCGCACTGTTATCCCTTTCCAAGTTTTTTGAAAACCTCATGCTCAAGACAACTGACAACACGTGGTTTGGAACTCCAACTTTTAAACTCAGAGTGCGCGGCATTCTAGCGGCACTGTCAGTCCTTGTCGTTTTCTACATCGCTTTGCCAACTATCTACTGGTATCTTTGGACCTTTGTTTACGTTAATGAAGCGAGTCCGCCAGTCATTCCTACCAGGCCATACAATGAGTTGGTTCAGGGGGCCATACAAGGCAAATTGTATCTCTCAAACAATTTGTTTCAGGTGGGACTGTTAGTTACAGCAGCAGTGGCTGGATTGCTCATTGCGAAAGATGGCGAAGCAGGCTTTGTTCTCACCTGGAAAAAGAAGAATTCTCCGGAAATCATCATGTTTACATGCACGAGCATCCTCCTTTTATTGTCATTGATCCTGAATGGTCTCTATCTAAGGGAAGTGAGCTATATTTATTCTCTTTCGGGATCAAAGGGTATCTACAACCCAACCACTCCTCTGATGGCTGATATTTTCAATGACAACGTCAACTTTCTTTTCATCAACCAATTATGGTGTCTTATAGGCGGTGGTGCTCTCGCATTCGCAACGTTCCTCAGCGCACACAAGCTCAAGGAGAGATAAACGGCCATGAGAATTCTCAGTTCGATGTTTCTGGCATGTGCTCTACTAACCACCCTGGCCTGTTCTACTAATTCGGTTTCAAATCGAAATGCAAATCAAAATACTTCATTTGCGAATCCCGCTTTTCAGACGACCGCCCGAACGATCAAAAACCAGAGGCCGGAGATTTCTGACGAAAGGCTCATTCAGGATGGACGAATGATTAATGAACAATCGCCAGCGATTGTTGCCTATTATGAACAGAGAGGGTTTAGTAAAGAGCAGGCGCAGAAAGCACTCTTAGCAACTTGGCAGGATCTGCGCCTCCACCAAGCGACAGCATCACTGAACGAACAAGACTTTACAGCTTCTGCAAAGGACTGGGGGGTTCTCGTCGTCAAGTCGTCGCCCGCAGAGGCGAGTGTAATGGTCGCTGACAAAAAGCTGGATGAGCCAACAGAAACCGAGTCCTTACTAAGACCGGGTAACTATCAAGTACAATTGAGTAAGCTTGGCTATCGGACCGTAACAGGCACGTGCCAAATTGCGGCCGGAAAAAAGACCGAATTCATGAGAACACTTCCTCCAGTCACTCCGTAAAGAACTCAGAAGTAAATAGTCGCAAGGCAGCGACGATCGAGAATAACAGCGTCGGGACGCCGGTTCCCAAGTTCCCAATCACAACCGAACCTCCACAGGTCCGACAAAGACCGTGACAGCCGGTAATCTTTTTCAGAATACCGGCCCTGCGCCATCGTTAGCCCGATATCGTCGACGATAGGTATTCCCAAAAGCTTGTGATCACCACTTAGCGGCGAGTAATGGGATCTGGTACTTGATTAAATGGGGTTGGGAATTAGTCAAAGCGCTATTGATGACAAATGACGACGTATCTTCTGCCCTCTTGTGCGTCAGCCGTGGACCATTGTAATTGACTACTATCTCCCGAAAGCAGGGGAGGAGCCTCTGCCTTTCTCTCAGCACCTATGATGCGGACATCCGCACTAAAAGCCTCCGCCGTCTTACATGGTCGCTGCTTAGGCACTTCAATTATGATTCCCAGATTTTGAGTCGGCCAATTAACACTATGTACGACGTAAGCTTTGTTGTCAGGTTCAGTACCAAGCATTTCAAAGCTGGACGCAAACGCGACCACTTCATTGCGCTTGGGAGGGTTGGGAAAGTTTAGTTGTAGTTGCCACTGGCCACCCTCCTCCACTTTATTCAAGTCAAAATCTCCGTTTAAACGGTCTATAGTGACGTTTCTTATTTCGCCGGTAGCTCCCAAGCCACCCCAGAAGATGTTGTGGACATTATCCTTTAGGACTTTTAGCTCTGCACGCATCTCAAAATGGGCCGATTTACTCTCGAGGTCTGTTCCCACTGCCTTAATGCTGAGGCGCTCGATTATGTACGGAGGGATTGCCCTACGGGCAGAGTGCGTCCCAATTAAGCCGACAACGACGAGGGAAGCTATTGCAGGGCCCCACCGCCAGAGTGAAGTTTTACCAACGCGACTGATTAAGAATGCATTTGCCAGGGCGAGGAGAATTCCAAAAGCTAGTATTGGCCATGCACCTGATAGATCACCAACACCAAAGAGTCTGCCCACCGTTGCAGATAAAGGGAGCACAGCAAAGATAACGAGAAGATTTAGCGGTATAGCGAGGTAACGCATCACGGCTTGAAGGAATTGAGGATGCCGCCCCGCGCGACGGGATCAACCAAATAAAGTCTGAAACCCGGAAGGATCGCGGATCCTCGAGCTTGAAACTAACTTTGCCACCAAATCGCAAAGGAACGACAAGGCAGTCGCTCCATCCGTTTCATAATTTTGAACTAGCATCGGAGGTGTCTGGCCTCGCCCAGGACCTGATTAACCAAAACCGGGTGACCAATTGATCAAATCTTCCCCACGTTGTTTGACGAATTGAGTTTTCAAATTTCGTATCCGCCAAGCAGTTACAAAGCCGACACGAGGACAGCACCCGCTAGAACCATTAACGATCAATCTGCACGTCTAACCCACTCCTTTCGGCGATGTCTCATTAGGCGCTGTAGGTCTCGTACCAGTTGGAGTTGCCTGCTCTGAACTCGGCGGAGAATTTATGATTACAAACAACACACCCGTTAACATACAGAAGATGACCCCCGTCATCCAAAACCAGTTGGCTAAAGTGGGTTGTGAGGTCGATAAACGAACAGGAAGCATAATGTTGAGAACCCACAAAGCTATGCCAACCACAATTAGTGACCAGACAAAACTCTTAACGAAGTCCAATGTCTCTTTCGCGCCGGGGTGAAACTTTATATGGTAACCCCCCTCTGTTGAGACTTCCCCAAATCTGTGGTGAAGTATCTCATCTGACAGCAAATAAGGGATGAGACTTCCGAGCCCGTACATGGCGAGAGCTGCGCCTAGTTTCTGTGTGTATGCTACTGAATCTGCGGGTTCAGTTATCGCCTCAAATGCGAGAAGGAGTGCGACAAAAAAAGGGACAGCGAGGAAGCGCAAATAGTTGATGATCGTTCGCATCATTAGAATGATCTTTCAGTGAGAAAAGGACGATCAACGATCAGCCATTCCAGCAGTCAATATGTATATACCAAGTTGGGGAAAGATGGTAATTTCCTACGTCATAATTCGCTCAAGCTGAGTTCTTTGCATGTAGCTTTCATCTTTCTGTTCAATTAAATGACGCATGCTATTACCGTGATAACCACCTGTCAAGGAAACCCGAGTGGTAGTGCTAGCATGCCAGATAAGAAGCAAGTCAACGTAAGGAACGGAGTGTTATTTCTGAAAAGATTTCCTTTCGATCTTGGCGATGAAGTAAATCGTCAAAGACTGGAGTGTTGGGATAGCCGAGGAGGCTATTTGGGAGGTTGGACTCGGCCAAACAATTCACAGTAACCAGTCACATAAAGACTGCTGATGGCTCCCTCAAAGAAATAAGACTGGGTGACATCCTGTTGCTTAATCCTGAGTGTGAAGTAGCTAGTCATCTAATCTCCGGTTTCGGGCTTGCTTGACAAGAACTCCCTGCTACGTCGGATCATCGGCTGGGCCGACTAGTCGGCTTGGGCACGTTACGATCTTGTGACAATACTCAGCATTCTTGTCAGGATTACAAACGGTTAAGCCGCTTTCCTAGTCCACTGAACAACAATTACTCGTTCAGTATTAGTGGATTGACCAATTGCTGGTCTATCAAAGCCGCCTCCTCGTGAACGGCTTACCGGATTGACATCCTTCAATCTAAAGGAGTGGTTATGTCCAAGCATAAACTATACCCGACACGATCTGGAGACCGCCGGATGTTCTGGTTCTTAGTCTCACTGACTCTATTTGGTTGGTTTATTAGAGTCGTCAGTTATAAGAGCGGGGAATTGACTGAATGGTATAGCTGGCTGGTTCTTCTGTTCGCAGCGCCAATGATGCTGGTGTTGCTGTATGTCATTCAGGATCTGCCAAATGAAGGAGCGGAAGACGCGTACATAAGAGTCATCGCAAACATCAGCGCCATGGGCAAGCAACTAAGCGAACTAGCTGAATTCTTGAAAAAAGAGCAAATGAAGGTTGCAGAATCGGAAGCAACCCTAAAAAGACTGCAAGATGAGCAGACTCAGTTAGAACCTGTCGTTGCGACACAAAGACAAACTGTCAACGCCATCTTGGCTGCAAACGCAAGGACAATGGCGGCAAAAGCTTGGAAAGAACGCGTCTTAACGTTTATGAGCGGAGTAGTGGCCTCTTTGCTGGCCACTATGCTTTTCGAATCCCTCCGCCGCTGATGGCGAATTATTCTGAATCTCAGACCAGGACATTACTGTCAGTAAAATCAAAACCCGGCCGAGAGTCTTTCCCCGAGTTCGTCCCACCGGAGAATCTCGAGAAGATTGTCTCGAATTCACGCAGAGACATTCGCACTGCTGTTTGAGATAGTTTGCAGTTCTTTATTGAATCAGTCGTCTATTTCGAGTCGAGGAATCAGATGTTTTTCATTGAAGTCTTTTAGCGAGGCAAAAACTTCTACTCGATCAGGATTCAGGATGTCGATAGCTAAGTCTTGATGGCAACCGAGCGTCGGTAATAAAGTCACGTTTGCTGTGATAAACGCAATCCGCTCGTGTCCTGACCAAGTAAGCTGACGTAACGACTCCCAAATCAGCAAATCGCGATAACCAGAACCATTAATTAGTCAACCGTAAGAAATAGGTTAGGGAAGAACGGCTTAAATGACTTTTGGGGCAAAAAACTTACTTTTGGGGCAACATCGACTTTCAAGGCAAAGCCGCGAGCCCTTTAGTCCGCCAAACATTAGCTCGTAGAACCCCTCATTGCCGGGCGCTATTGGAACCATTAAGTTGCCGGAGCGGCAAATTAATGGCGCAAGTTACAGTCGTCGTCGTCGCGCTTTTCGAGAAAGTGCGACGTTAATGCTATTGCTGTCCTTTTACTTTCGGGAAGACGTCAGGGAGATTAGCGAGATAACGCGTGCTTTGCCACTCTGACCCTTGGCGATGAGACGATAGGTACCATTCGAGGTGACAACGTTCCAGACCGCGCGTGAGTCAGTTAATCCGATAGCGGAAGAGAGACTTCCCAATTCTGCAAAAGGCTTCTCTTTTCCCGGACGCAGAAATCCGGTAATCCAGACGACCCGACTTCTTCGATCAACCTTCAACGCAACATTCGAATAGTCGGTTGACTTCAAAGTCCATGCCATTTTTCGGCCGCCTTCACTCTCTTCGCTTTCTTCACTCTCTTCGCTTTCGTCTTCCCGTTCTTCGCGCGCATTCTGCGATTCACGCAGGCTGTATCGATCAAGCTTTGCGCGTGCGCGATCGAGAGTAGTTCCAATCCGAACGCCGAGGATGGAATTAATGACACGCGGTTTTTCTCGTGGTTGGGCGAAAATCGCGGCAGAGGAAAAGGTGAGCACGAGTGTTAGAAAAAAAAGCAGGACCGGCCCTGCGAGAGGGCCGGCCTGCCGAGTTTGGGAACAGCATTTCATCGTTACAATTTCATCTTCGTTAGCGATGAATTTGGATATTGCCCTGGGTCAAATTCCCGGCCCGGGTGGACATGTGGGTGCCAGTGATCTCGATTCGGAAGAAGTCGTTATTTCTTCCAGGCTCGCCGTTGTCACGAACCGTTACCTCGAAGTTCACCGGATCCCTACCTATCGTCCCCGTACCGCTGAATGTGACCTCGTTCGGTCCAGTCTCGACAAAAGTAAGTATTTGTGTCGAAACCAGGTGGAGCCCCTGTTCCTTGTCCTGATAATTTAGGTGGCCACTCAACGTCATATTGGCGTTGAATCCAAAGCTAACAACCTTGACAGCGATGCTGCCGCCTCCAGTCACTTTCGTGGCGGGCCCTGGCGGCGGGGGCGGAGGCGGTGGTGGTGGCGGCGGCCCATTCGGGCAGCTTCCAAAGGTGTACTGCGTACCCCCACGCGTCAAATCCTCCTTTGCGTTAACATTAGACGTGAAGGCTTGCCCGCGCAAACCAACCAACACTGAACCCGGACCAATCGGCGGCCCGTGAGTGACAAATGGGTTCAGTTTGCTAACCAATACTTTGACAGTGATTGTATCGGTCAGGGGATCAAACGAACCAAAATCAGCTGCTCCACGCGTTGTGTAGGTCAACGAGCCATCGGAATTTCTGACAGCCGTGCCATAGGAATACGTTGGAGCGCCTGACGCATCAGTCGAGGCGCGCACGAAGAACTGGTCACCGCGATCTGACAGGCCAAACGTATAGTCTCCCGTCGGGCTCAGTGTGCTGTTAGGCGCATTGGCAGTGAAGTTCATACGCCAGTTTGACAGCGGCTGGGCCAAAAGGTCTGAAACCTTCATCGTGGCAACCAGCATTGATCCTGACGTGGAGTCCTCGCACGAATACTTGATAGAAAGAATGTCTAGTGGATCATTTGCGGGAACCACACCCAGTAGACCTATCGCCACGTCCTGGGCGAAGTCGGTAACCTGTTCTCCACCTGGACCAGGTTGCGGAGGCGGAGGTGACAGACCCGGACTAAACGGTCCTGGCCCCTCTACTGGCGCCGGTACCGTCGTCCCGTTGATGCCCTTGCCACTAATCTGCCGGGTGACAAAGGTGTGACCATCAAAGTCATTATGGTCGTCCGTGTAGTCGATTACGGCTGCGCCCTTGGGATCAAACGAAATCTGGAAGTAGTCGAGTAGATTCCGATTCGCAGTCCCAAGAGTACCTCCCAGCGAGATATTGCTGCCGTGAATGAAGTGATCACTAGCTACCACCTGACGGAAGCTTGGCGAAACTGCCGTGGCGTTGAAGCTCTGCGCAAAAAAGACCTGCCAGTTCGCGTTGTCATTGTTAGTCAACTCAGTGGTTCCGTACCAGGCTATACCCACTGAACCAGGCGTCGGCCCGGTCTCAAGCCACGGGAGCAGACTTGTCTTAGTGTCCGTGCCGTCACTGACGCGAACCCGATTACTCCAGGTAACTCCTTTGTCAGTTGAGTGTCGCAGGTAGATATCGTGGCCATCGGAGTATGCGACGTATACCGTTCCGTTGGGCGTTCCATCGTCGGCCACCTTAACAGGGAAGAAGATGTTCGCAACACCCGGTTCTGGCGCCGCCTGGTGACATGAGTAGACGGCGGCCTCTCCGGTTGGCAGAGTGACGGTGCTGTGACAGACCTGACCGGTGCTGCCGCTAATGTAGACGGTTCCGGTGGCCTGATGAACGTCGATATACCCGGCCTGCCCGATAGTACCGGCAGTTTGCGCAGGCCCGTATGTCAGGCCGCCATCAATCGATCGTTGGATCATGGTCACGGCGGGCGCTAGTGTTCGGTAATAGAGGTACACATTGGTACTGCCGTGGAACTCAAGCCATTGTCGATCGTCTCCTGGCGCGCCACCGGTCGCATTACCCAAGGGATTCAGCGTGAAAGTTTGCCCTCGATTGGTCGATTTACCCGTCGAGATATTGGCAGCTACCAGGCTTGAGAAGGCGAGAGTCGGCGGATCCAGTCCATTCATCCCGACTGCAAGATCAACGTCGCCACCACCATCGGCGCCGACGGACGTTGCATCATCCATCGTAAACGAATCCGGCTGCCCACGATAAACCGGATGGCGCATCAGCGGATCGTAGGCAGTGCTGCCTGGCCGCAAGTCGAAATACCAGAGATCGACACCTGCGGGAACGCCGCGAATTCCCGAGACATAGTGATTACCGAATTTGTCGGTTCTGCTGCTCGGCTCACCATCGCGTCCCGCAACCGGGGCCTTAACGGTGACGTTAGGGCTGAATGCGATTCCGCCTTTCAGATAGGTTGCGTTGCGTGACGCTGGCTTATTCTCCACGGTAGCGGTTCCGTGATATTGGTCGACCAGCGGTGTGACGGAGAAATAAACTGTGTGTACAAAATATTTACCGGTGCCGGTCGAACTAGGATCGATAGACGTAGCTTCTTCTGTTTCGGGAGCCCCATCTCCTGAAGAGGCCACTATCGGATCACCGGGGTCCAGCACGCCGTCATTATTAGCATCGTAGTGGACATAAAGATCGTAGTCGTTGGCCGGAATTGTCCAAGTGATCTTTATAGCGATCTGTTTGCCGGTCCAGGTACCCGCCAAAACATTCAATGTAAAGGTGTCGCAATTAACCCCTTCTACACATGTGTCTTCGCCGGCAGACGAAGGGCCAGTCGCCGTACCATCCCAGCTCCCTGTGAAGGGCAGTATTGGGCCCGACGGACTGATGTCACCCGACGTAGGATTAGCAGCCCGCGACACAGGCAATGGTGCAAATAGAAAGCTCAAGGCGAAGATCGCGCTGACCACGACCGCGCTTAGAACTGCATAACCACCGAACTTGACGAGCGAGGTCTTAAAACTGTTTCTCGTTCCTCTTTCCCAATCACTAGCAGTTTTATGAGACGCTCGATGCATTGAAGCTGGACTTTGCGTGCTGAATCTCATGATGCTGCCTCCTCGAAACGACGAGTCATGCGTGGCAAAGTTGCGCCGAACAGCGATGCCAAGGGGGGTTGAGTCAAGTGCTGAGTTGACGGGTGCATCATATTTTTTTCGAGTTGAGGAAAACTTGAGCTTGAGCCTTGAGGTTTTTAACGAGCGTTTAATCGTCCTGTTATCTGAGCTTCGGCTTCACGAGATTGCTTGGTATTTCGTTAGGAACGCGAATTTGATTCAATGATTTTCCGCGCATCAAGTGGCTTTGACGACAGCGCTTGATCTGAGTTTTCTAAGAACGAGGACGATGGTGGTATTAACTTGAGCGAGCAACTTGGTTGGACGAAGGTGCACAAAGAGGCTCGATTACATACTGCCAGCCTTCATCCTTTCAATTGGTGCTGGATTGGGAATTCCGGCTTATGTGGGCGGACGGTAAGGACATCCAATTTCAGCAGGAGTGCCGAATTCCTATCGGCAGTATGTCGACGATGCTTCGCCTCATCGTGCCCAGATCCCGGATTCTACAAGCGATAAATTAGAAACGAACCGCGCGGGTTGAAACGGTGAAAATTAGATGGTGCCGAGGGCGGGAGTCGAACCCGCACGTCCTTTCGGACAACGGATTTTAAGTCCCGTGATCGAGGTGCTACCTAGTCTTACGAAACGATACAAGCCAGTATTTACGCGCCTAGCGGTCGTCAAGGTATCGCTTCGGCTGGCTTCGTATCAACACGTCCCGCCACCATCTTAGCCCCATCTCTTATCCCTTGGAGCATACTTAGGTTGTGAGAGTTTTTGATGTTATTGCTGCCCATGTTAATCGGTCTTATGGCGCTCTCTGAATTCGGTCTTTAGCGCTATATGACGCTCTGCAATCTCTATCGTTCGTCGTACGAGCGGACTTGGATCGTTGGCGGCTTTTTTCAGCCACGGCAAACCTGCTTGTAAGCCTAGCTCACCGAGAGCTTCGGCCGACTCATGTCTTACTAACTCATTTGAATCTTCCAAAAGAGAGCGTCCAAGCGCTTCTGTCGCCCCAGCGAAATGCATTGTGCCTATAAAGTAAGCAGCTTCGTGGCGAACTATCGGACACTCATCAAATCGCAATACATGTTGTAGTTCTATAGCTACCTCTTTTGGTTCTAACAAACTTAACAGATAAACGACCTTTGTCCTCGTAAGCTCATCTCCCGACGCTAGACCCTCGCGAAGGCTTTCGAGATTAGTATTTTGGTTTGCGTATTCACACGCCGCCGTCTTTCCTCTTTCATTCCATATTTGTTCACATCGTAAGGCAATGCGATCTAACAACCTCATGCTCATAACACCTTCGCTTGAAGAAATTTGAGTGGCCGAGGTCGCGCTAAAATTCTCTGACATTTCCTAGTCTCCTTAGATTCGTGTTTTACGGCGGCTTAGCTACGATTTTGTTAACATCCTGAACTTAATTCTGAGTAACGGCAGATTGTGCTCTTTGTCGTCGCGTATCTCTACTGCTCTTCCAATAGCTGATCCAATCGGTAGATCGCGCAGGGTGTCAGGTAAGTCTTTTAGGTCCTCTTCACTATATCCCTCGTCGTGAAAAGTCTTAATGATCACATCCACCTCCTGCCGATTTCGAATCTTGCCAATAATTCGATTATGGAGCAGGCCAAGCACGTCTGACGCACTCTGATCATCGTGACCTAACTGACTGGGACGCTGAGTGGATAACCAAATACACCAACCCTTCCGGTAAGCTTTCGAAAGCACCTGCTTTAAGAGAATCACATTCTTCTCGATAACGTCAGGCGAACTCCCGAGCGCATCCCCTACCTCCTCCACAATTAACATCTTAGTGACTCGGCGTGGTTCGTTGCTAGATGTCAAGTCAGGAGATGATTCGATCTTCGTCAGCAATTTCTCAAAGACTGATGGTAATTCGCTTTTTGTAGTGGTCAAGAAATAAAGAACGTTTTCATCAGATAAAAACTGACTGAATTGCGAATTGTTGTACCCTGACACGTTAACGATCTTCAGTTTACCAGCAGCATCGGATGGTAAAGTGTTGGCTTTGTTCTCGATACCTCCTGAGGCGTCCAAAACCAAGATGGACTTTAAATGATGGCACGCCTCGCTCGCTAATACGAGGTCCATGTTAGTTTTGCCACTTCCAGACTCACCGAGGGTGACCCCTTGGCCACCTAAACCACTTGTAGGGAACGCGACCTCAGGAGGCTTTTGCAAAAATGGGTGGCTTGGCCAACCCAAAAACAACTTACGATCTTTGTAACCACGTGAGTACGATTTCGCTTTGTTGATAAACTCAGGTAAATCTGAAAGATAAACAGGACTCTCGTTCAACGTGCTTTCGAGCGGATAGTTATAGAGGTTTATATCAATGTCTGAGTGGTTATAAATTGCTTGTTTCCATTTGGTTCTTTCCCCAGGAAAATCATACTGATTGATGAAAAGGTAGTTGACCTCACCTTCAGCCGGGTCACCAAAACGAATTGGTCTAACCTTGAGCCATTCGCGAACTGGTCGAATTAATGCCGGCTCCTTCTTTGCGTCGTCAAGAATCTTATTAATTGGACCTTCTTGATCTGAAGCTAAGATCATCGGTACGTAGTCGCGGGCAATGCCGAATGAAAAATCAAAAACAATGTCATAACAAACTATCACCCCATCGGATTTAAGCTTGGCCAAATACTCTCTTAATCGTTTCTCATTTTTGTCGAAGAAATCTAAACTTGCCTTTGAGCGATAGTCCCTGTGAACAGTTTCAAATCTAACGCGGTCCATCAACAAGGCGTCGATGGTTTCGTCAGAAGGGGTTAGCATTTTTCGTAAAGGCTTTCCGCACATCATTATCGGATCGAATGCCTCAAAATAAGTGATCACATTGTCAACCTTACCTTGGCCCAGGAGTCTCTCTATTCCGGGTCTGAGAACAGATCTCAACTCCTCAATGAACTCATCAAATTGACCCTGTTCCATCTGGATATCACACAAAAAGTCAGCCCAGCCTCCGGTATAGTAAGAAGTTATGTTTGCAGTTCGACTTTCTAGAAATTCTTTGACCGGGTTGTAGATAACACTTCGTAAAGTGTCAATCGTTAAGATAAAACGTTTAAGCCTTCCGCTCCCCCCAACGAAAGCGTCAACAACTGCTGGATGCAATTTGAACGTCCACGCTTCAATCCGAGGAACAATGCCCTTGTCGTCTTCGAAATTCTCAAGGAGTGTTTGCGTTTTTTTATCAAGCTCGTAATAAGAAACTCCTTCCAGGGTGGGAAGTGCCTGCCTCAATTTCCAGAAAAGCGTCGGAGCTGAATCGCGCTTACGCTTTGCTCTATCAGACTTATGCGGTTTCTTCTTTGACGATTTGGATTTACTTGCTGATTTAGATGATCCTGGTTTTGTTTGCTTTGAACTTTGTCGAGCTCTTGGCAGGGGCTTTTTGGACGATTTCTTTGAAGTCGCCTTGCTTTTCGGCTTGCGATTGCCGCTTTTAGCCCGCGAAGGCTTCGATTTCTTCTTTGATGGAGCCATTAGGGTAGGTGAGCACCTCTGTTTTCGAAGGATCCAAAAGCGTTTGAGCTACGCCAATACCAAAGCGGAGTGGATAGCACTCTACGTTTTTCGTTGGGCGGCAGTCAAGTATAAATGTCGACGCATTTTGAACTGCTGTTCGCTTGAGCTGCGTAGCAGGTGATCCCGTCTGCTCCGACAAACATAAGAGAATTCAATCACCTTTAAGAGGGGTGCCAACGTTCGGCGCACTACCATGTGGTACCGCACACTTATCCGGCAGTGGAAGAGCAGGACTTTGCCAAGAATTTCCGCTCCTTGTTCGGCGTGTAGGTGTTTACGGGCCAGAATCGGCATCGAAGTTCATAGCGGTAACACAATGTCTTGAGCATACTCAGAAGCGTTCAACAGCCGCTACAGTAACTTTTCTAGCCCTCTTGGCCTTTCTCTAATTATTTCTCTTCTCGGTTCACGAATGTTTCATCAAACTCCGGCCGTTGGAGAACTGTGCTAAAGCCACCGACTGGCAAGTCCTTGTGCTTGTAAATTCCGGTGTAGGCGAGGCTGGCGTCTTCGTAACGTTTGAAGCCGAAGACTGCCTCGTTCATCTTGGCCTCGTTGAACAGATTTAGGCTCACCATTAGCTCAAAATCTTTCTTTTCAAGCCCTGTAACTTTGCGGAAAAGCTCAGGCTCAAGCTCGGTGATGACATCCTTCAGGCTACGCTCCCGATAATCCGTCAGGTACATGAATACAGGAACTCGCGTCGCAAACTTCAGGAGCTTTCGCCTGATCTCCTCACGTTTTGACTTAAGCTC
>Ga0070694_100001620_pt1 | contig 13227 bp, 13 predicted proteins | sample KBSK1251metaG_FD_65470 | JGI IMG/M metagenome (GOLD analysis project Ga0070694, IMG submission 65470) | Corn, switchgrass and miscanthus rhizosphere microbial communities from Kellogg Biological Station, Michigan, USA - KBS K1-25-1 metaG | ecosystem: Host-associated > Plants > Roots >... | reverse complement strand
CGAGGCCGAACAGGCCGTGCAGGTCGCCGAGTTGGGTCCCTTCGCGCCGAACCGGATCGACACCTGGCCCGACGCGAGATTGATGATGGCCGACGGTATGAAGAAGGGCGACACCTTGCGAGGGCCGCCGTTGAGCAGCGCTTCGTGCTCCCGCTCGATCGTGATGAACCCCCCGATGCCGGAGCCGATGTAGACGCCGATGTTCGGCGCGTTGTCCGCGGTGATGTCGAGACGGCTGTCATCCATCGCGAACTGCGCCGCCGCAATCGCGTACTGGATGAAGAGGTCCATCTTCTTGATGTCCTTCTTCTCGATGAAGGCGAGCGGGTCGAAGCCCTTCACCTCGGCCGCGATCTGCGTCGCGTAGCCGGAGATGTCGAACCGCGTGATCCGGGTGACACCGCTCTGACCGGCCCGCACCCCAGACCACGTCTCGTCGGTCCCGATGCCGAGCGCCGACACGAGTCCGATGCCGGTTACGACGACACGCCTGTTCACCGCTCCCTCCGCGCCTCTTTCTGGCTCGCTCCTGCTCTTCCTACTTCTTGGTCTTGGCGTGCGCCTCGATGTAGTCGATGGCTTCCTTGACGCGGGTGATCTTCTCGGCGTCCTCGTCCGGGATCTCGATCCCGAACTCCTCTTCGAACGCCATCACGAGCTCCACCGTGTCGAGCGAGTCGGCGCCGAGATCGTCGACGAACGAGGCATCGGCCGTCACTTCCTCTTCATCGACGCCGAGCTGCTCCACGATGATGCTCTTCACCTTGTCTGAAACTGCCATTTGGCCTCCGTTGCTGGTGAGTGGTTCGAACCACCAACCAGGATCACATGTACATGCCGCCGTTGACGGCAAGAACCTGACCTGTAATATACGACGCCTCATCCGAGGCAAGAAAACAAACCGCCGCGGCGACATCGGCCGTAGTGCCGAGTCGTCCCAGCGGGATCTGCGCCGCCCAGTCGCCCTGCGCCTTCTCGGTGATCGCCTTGGTCATGTCGGTCGCGATGAGCCCCGGCGCGACGACGTTCACCGTGATGTTGCGCGAGGCGACCTCGCGCGCCAGCGCCTTGCTGAACCCGATGAGCCCGGCCTTCGACGCCGCGTAGTTCGCCTGCCCCGCGTTGCCCGTCTGCCCGACGACCGAGCTGATGTTGATGATGCGCCCGGTGCGCTGCTTGATCATCGGCTTGAGCGTCGCCTGCACGAGCGCGAAGGCGGGCGTCAGGTTGGTCGCAATCACCTCGTCCCAGTCTTCGCGCTTCATCCGCAGCATCAACTGATCCCGCGTGATACCGGCGTTGTTGACCAGGATGTCGATGCGCCCGTGGCGCGCAAGGACGGCCGAGATCATCGCGTCGATCGACGCGGTATCGGTCACCTCGAGCGGGACCGCTTCGGCCTTCCGCCCGGCCCCCTCGATGTCCGCGACCGTGCCGGCGGCGTTGTCGCCACGCGCCGCCGCGACCACGTGCGCGCCGCGCGAGGCGAGCAGCATGGCGATCGCGCGGCCAATCCCCCGCGACCCGCCGGTGACGATGGCGACCTTGCCGGTGAGATCAAGCACGCAGGCCTGCTTCCACCCCCGCGAGATCGTCCGGCGAGGCGAAGTTGAACACGCGTGCGTCCTTGTGAATCTTCTTGACGAGACCGCTGAGCACCGTGCCGGGGCCTACCTCAACATAGTTGGTGACGCCTTCCGACGCAAGGCGACGCACGACCTGCTCCCATCGAACCGGGGCCGACACCTGCCGCACGAGCGCGTCGATGGCGGCCGCCGCGTCGCGCTTCGGCTCGGCATCGACGTTGGCGACGACTGGCACCGCTGGATCCTGGACGCGCAGCGCGCGAAGGTCGGGCTCGAGCCGCTCCTCCGCCGGCTTCAACAGCGCGCAGTGGAACGGCGCGCTGACCGCGAGCGGAATCACCCGCTTCGCGCCAAGGGCTTTCGCGCGCTCACCCGCCCGCTGCACGGCTGCCGTCGCGCCGGCGATGACGACCTGCCCGGCGCCGTTGATGTTGGCGGGGCTGACGACCTCTCCCTGCGCCGCCTCCTCGCACGCGCGGGCGACGGTCTCGCTGTCGAGGCCGAGAATGGCGGCCATCGCCCCGGCGCCTACCGGCACCGCCTCCTGCATGTACTGGCCGCGCCTCCGCACCACGCGCACCGCATCCGCAAACGCCATCGTGCCAGCGGCGACGTTCGCCGAATACTCGCCGAGGCTGTGGCCGGCGACGAAGGCCGGCTCGATGCCACGGGCGGCGAGCACACGCTGCCCCGCAATGCTCACGGTGAGGATGGCCGGCTGCGCGTTCTGTGTCAGGACGAGCTCGTCCTCAGGACCGTCGAAGATGACCTTCGTGAGTCCCGGCAACGCCGCTTCCGCCTCGTCAAACGCGGCGCGGGCTTCGGGATAGGCGTCGGCGAGCGCGCGCCCCATCCCGACCTTCTGGGAACCCTGACCCGGGAACACGAACGCGATCAATGACGCGACACCGTCGCGGCGGCGATCTCGTGCTCGACGCGCTGAATGAAATCCCCGGCGGCAAACCGGTAGGCCATCGCAATCGCGTTGCGGACCGCCTTCGGCGACGAGCGGCCGTGACCGACGATGACGAGGCCGCCGACGCCCAGCAGGGGCGCTCCACCATATTCGGAGTAGTCGACGCGCCGCCGGAACCGGCGGAACGCCCGGCGCGACAGCAGATACCCGACCTGGCTCGAAAACGTCCCGCGCAGCTCGTCGCCCAGCAGCGTCTCGATCACCTCCACGAGCCCTTCGCTGGTCTTGAGCACGACGTTGCCGGTGAAGCCGTCGCAGACGATGACATCGGCCACACCGCTGTAGATCTCGCGGCCCTCGACGTTGCCGATGAAGGTGATCGGGGCGGCCTTGAGGAGGCGATGCGCTTCGCGGGTCAGCTCGTTCCCCTTCGTCTCTTCCTCGCCGATGGAGAGCAGTCCGATGCGCGGCGTGTCGGCGCCGAGCGCGACGCGCGCGAACACGCCGCCCATGATCGCGAACTGCAGCAGGTGCTGAGGCCGGCACTCGACGTTGGCGCCGGCATCGAGCAGCACCGCCGGCCGTCCGCGTGTGGGAATCGTCGTCGCGAGCGCCGCGCGATCGACGCCGGCCATCATCCCCAGCGCCGCGTGCGTGGCGACCACGGTCGCGCCGGTGTGGCCGGCGCTGAAAAGCGCCTCGGCCTCGTGCCGCGCGACCAGGCCGGCGGCCACGCGAATCGAGGCGCCCGGCTTGCGGCGAACGGTTCCGGGCGAATCGGTCATCTCGATGACGTCGGGCGCGTCGACAACGGTGACCGGCAGGCTCCGCCAGTCCGGATGCGCATCGAGCGCCTGCTCGACCTGGGTGGGGACGCCGACGAGTGCAATCTGGATGTCGAGGTGTCGGGCCGCCGCGACCGCGCCGTCCACGATGGCCGCCGGCGCCTGGTCGCCGCCCATCGCGTCAACGGCGATGCGAATCATGGAAATGGTGGATGGATCACTCCTCGTCAACCGCCCTGACCTGCCGCTGCCTGTAGTAGCCGCAATGCGGGCAGATCCGGTGAGGTGCCTTCGGCTCGTGGCACTGCGGGCACAGGCTGGTCGCGGCCGGCTGCAGCGCGTCGTGCGTGCGGCGCTTGGCCGTCCGTGTCTTGGAATGTCGGCGTTTTGGATTAGGCATTTTTTCCCTTGATCGCTTTCAGCGCCGCCAGCCGCGGGTCCTCCCACACCGGCGCGCAATCGCACGTGCCGCTGTTCAGGTCCGTTCCGCACTGCGGGCACAGGCCCTTGCAGTCCTCGCGGCACAGCGGCTTCATCGGCAGCGCGAGATAGAACTGCTCGCGCATCAGCTCGCTCAGATCGATCTGGTCGTCCGAGTAATAGCTGGTCTCCAGGTCGTCGTCCTCAACCTCGCGCTCGGCCTCGGTCGACGCCTCGGACGAGGGGAGATACCGCTGGTCGAACTCGGCATCGATCGGAAACCTGTAGGGCTCCACGCAGCGGCTGCAGGCGAGCTCGAGCTCCGTGCGCACGCGTCCCACGAGGCGGAACCTGCCCTTGTCCTTGTGGATGTCGAACTCGAGCTCGACGGGCGCCACGATCTGATAGGCGTCCGACTCGCCGCTGACGTCGCCGGGCTGGAATATCCGGCCGAAGTGACTGACCGGCGCGCGATACCGCGTGAGATCGAGCTGCATGGCCCTTCTATCGCGAATTTCTCGCGAAAGACAGACCCTCGATTATAGCTGATCCCATGCCATGGGCCCGACCCACGGCTTGGGGATGAACAGCCGCTCGTAGAGGGTGACGGCGAAGCGGTCGGTCATGCCGGCGAGGAAATCGCGCGCGGCGACGTCGAGCCCGTCGGTCTCGACGATGCGGCGATCGAGGAATTCGTCCGGCCGCTCGCGCACCTTCTCCCAGAGCCCGCTGAGGATGCCGGTCGCCTTGCGGAACTCGGCGGTCGCCTCGTGGTTCTCGTAGACCGCGTCGAACAGGAAGCTGCGCATCGTCAGCGTGGCCTCGAGAATCGGTTCGCTCATGCGAATCTCGGTCAGCGCGCCCTGCTGCGTTTCGGTGACGACATCCTTCACCATCGCGGCGATGCGCGCCGAGGAGCTCGCGCCGAGCACGGCGACCGCGTCGCGCGGCAGGTCGCCTTCCCTGAGCACCCCCGCCCGCACCGCATCGTCGATGTCGTGGTTGACGTAGGCGATGAGATCCGCGACCCGCATGATCTGCCCTTCGAGCGTCACGGCACGCTGCGAGGCATCGACGCCGACCGGCGATCCGCCCTTCCCCTTCGAGTGGCGGCCGATGCCGTCGCGCACCTCGAAGGTGAGGTTGAGGCCCTTGCCGTCGTTCTCGAGCACGTCGACGACACGCAGGCTCTGCTCGTAGTGGCGGAAGCCGCCCGGCACGATCGAGTCGAGCACGCGCTCGCCCGTATGGCCGAACGGGGTGTGACCGAGGTCGTGGCCGAGCGCAATCGCCTCGGTCAGCTCTTCGTGCAGCCTCAGCACCTTCGCGATCGTCCGGGCGATCTGCGAGACCTCGAGCGTGTGCGTCAGGCGCGTGCGGTAGTGGTCGCCGGCGGGCGCGAAGAAGACCTGGGTCTTGTGCTTCAGGCGCCGGAAGGCCTTGCTGTGGATGATGCGGTCGCGATCGTGCTGATACGCCGGCCGTACATCGTCTTCGCGCTCCGGTTTCAGGCGGCCTCGGGTGTCGGCGCTCTTGGCGGACTCCGGCGCCAGCGTCTCGCGCTCGCGCTGCTCGAGCCCTTCACGGATGGTGGACAACGATGTCCTCCAGGAAGCTCGTGCCATGCGCGAGCGGGCCGACGCCGAAATTGGCGGCCAGCGTCTGGCCGAGATCGGCGAACGTCCGTCGGGTTCCGATGTCGACACCTCGCCTCACTCGCGCGCCCGTCGCGATCACGGGAACGTACTCGCGCGAATGATCGGTGCTGGGCGTGCTGGGATCGTTCCCGTGGTCGGCGGTGACGATGAGCAGATCGGACTCGCGCAGCGCCGGCAGCAGCCGTGTGAGCGCCTCGTCAAAGCGCTCGAGGTTCGCGGCATAGCCGGGCACGTCGTTGCGATGACCGTAAACGGTGTCGAAGTCCACGAGGTTGACGAACACGAAGCCGTCTTCTGCCTCGCGGACCGTCTCCGCCAGCCGCTCCATGCCCTCCGCGTCGCTGGCCGTGTGCATCGAGTGCGCGACGCCGCGTCCGGCGAACAGGTCGTTGATCTTGCCGATGGAGGTGACCGGCACCCCGCCGCGCGTCAGCAGATCGAGCAGCGTCTCGGCGGCCGGTTCGAGCGCGTAGTCGTGACGATTCGCGGTCCGCTTGAACGAGCCGGGGGCGCCGATGAATGGCCGCGCAATCACCCGGCCGACGCCCATGCCGCGCCCGACGAGATCGAAGGCGATCTCGCAGATACGGTATTGCTCGGGAACCGGTATGACGTCTTCGTGCGCCGCGATCTGGAAGACGCTGTCGGCCGACGTGTAGACAATCGGCCGGCCCGTCCGCAGGTGTTCCGGCCCGAGCCGATCGATGACCTCGGTCCCCGACGCCACGACGTTGCCGATGGTCGCGCGGCCGATGCGCCGCTCGAACTCGGCGATCAACTCCGCCGGAAAGCCGTGCGGGAACGTCGGGAACGGACGATCGAGCACAATGCCCATCATCTCCCAATGACCCGTCACCGAGTCCTTCCCGGGTGATGCCTCGACCATTCGGCCGTACGCACCCTCGAGCGGCGACGGGTGCCCGCCAGGGTGCGCACCACGGGGGTCCAGCGACACCAGCTGCCCCAATCCCAGCGACCTTAGCGTGGGAATCCTGAGTGGAATCTGTCGCGCGATGTTGCCGAGGGTGTTGCTCCCCTCGTCACCGTATGCTCCTGCGTCGGGTAGCTCACCGATCCCGACGCTGTCGAGCACGATGACGATGACGCGGGGAAAAACCAATCAGGAATGGTGGGTGGCGAAGTAGTTCGCCACCGATCGCTGGGTGCTGATCGTGGCGATGGCGTGCTTGAACACGAGCTGGTCGGCGCCATTGACCTCGACGATCACGGCGAAGCGATCGAAGTTCTTGATGCGGCCGTCGAACTGCCGTCCATCGAGCAGGTGAATGGCGACCGCGAGTCGGTCGCGGCGCGCGTAGTTCAGGAAGACATCCTGGATGTTGGGTTGCGCCGGGGACGATCGCTGTTCAGTGACCTGCGCCATCAGGGAAGCACTCCTCGCGAAGCCTGCGTGGCGAGCGCATCTTCCACGAGTCGAAGTACATCGTCGCGCTCACCGGGGCCTTCAAACCACTTAAGATTAGGCTCTTTACGGAACCAGATCAACTGGCGGCGCGCGTATCGGCGGTTCTCCTGCACGATGAGCGCGCGCGTCTCCGCCTCGCCGCGCATACCGCGCAGCATCTCCATCACCTGCCGGTAGACGAGACCGCCAAACGGTCTCACGTGTGGCGAAACGCCGCGCGCGAGCAGCCCCTGCACTTCGGCCACGATGCCGCGCGCGAACTGCTCGTCGACGCGGCGAGCGACGCGCTCCGCCGTCAGGGCCGGCGGCAGCCGCAGCCCAATCGCGAAGACCTCACAATCCGCAATCGGTGAGGCGGTCTGCGCGAAGTGCGACGTCAGCGACCGGCCCGTCGTGTAGTACACCTCCAGCGCGCGGACGATCCGCTTCAGATCGCGAGGCATGATGCGTGCCGCCGAGTCGGGATCGACGCGGTCCAGCAGGCGGTGCAGCCGCTCGGGACCGCGCACGTGTGCAATGTCGCCGAACCGCTCGCGAAGCGCCTCGTCCGCGCCGGGGCCCGGGAAAAGCCCGCGCGTCAACGCCCGGTAGTAGAAGCCGGTCCCGCCGACCAGGATGGGCAGTCTGCCGCGCACGTGAATGTCGCGGATGGCGGCCGCAGCGTCGCGCGCAAATTGAGCGGCCGTGTAGACCTCGGTCGGATCGGCGATGTCGATGAGGTGGTGCGGGATGCCGCGCCGGGCGTCCATCGGCACCTTGTCGGTGCCGATGTCGAAGGCGCGGTAGACGGCCGTGGAATCGCAGTTGATGATCTCTCCGCCATGCCGCTCGGCCAGCGACAGCCCCAGGGCGCTCTTGCCCGATGCGGTCGGGCCCAGGACGGCGAGGACGAGCGGTCTCACGCAACAATCATAAGTAGGCCGGGTCCCGCGACGCGATGCATGCCCATGCGTCGCGGACCCGGCGCCCCGTACCGTGCGTCATAACAAAATGCCATTTCGATCCGTTTCCCAGGTCATCTTCGCGCCGGCTCACCAGATGGGGCCGCTCACCGTCAGGCAGCCGCTCCCCTCCGAGCAGCTTCCCTACCTGGACCCGTTCGTCCTGCTGCACCACGCGCCGCCCAAGGACTTTTCCGGCGGCGCCGGCGTCAGCTGGCATCCACATCGAGGGTTCGCCCCCGTGAGCTTCATCTTCAAGGGCGGCATCCGTCACCGCGACACGGAGGGCAACGACGTCACGGTGATGGCCGGCGGCACGCAGTGGATGCACGCGGGCAGCGGCGTGCTGCACGACGAGACGCCGCTGGCGGGCGAAACGGAGATCATCCAGCTCTGGATCAACTCGCCGGCGCTCCACAAGATGGACCGGCCGTCGTATCACCCGCTCACGCCGGACGCGACGCCCGCGAGCCTCAGCCCCGATCGCCTCGTGACGCTTCACGTCATCGCAGGCGAGCTTGGCGGTGTCAAGGGACCCATCCGCACGTTGAGCCCGGTGAATGCCGCGACCGTGGACGCCAGGCAAGGCGGCGCCATCGAGATCGTGCTGCCGACGGCGCACAACGCGTTCATCTACCTGCTCGACGGCGCGCTGCGCTTCCCCGACGGCACGACGGCGTCCGGCCTGCACCAGGTCGTCTTCGCCGCCGATGGCGAAGCCGTCCGCTTCGAGGCGCTCGAGAACACGCGCGCGCTGCTGATGTCGGGCGAGCCGATCGGCGAACCGATCGTCAGCTACGGCCCGTTCGTGATGAACACGGAGGCGGAAATTCGCGCCGCGTTCCGCGATTATCGCAACGGCGAAATGGGAGTCGTGCCATAGTCTCGTAGCATGATGCGCCAGCTACAGCCGCGTGCCGGCACTCGCTGAAGAACTGGCAGCGTGGCTGGCCGCCGCGCAGCCCTCGACGCTCCCGCCCGCCGCACGCGAGACCGTCCACCGTCTGTTTCTGGACGTCTCAGGCCTCTGCGTGGCGGCCCGCCAAAGCGAGTACATCCGGGCGACGCTCGCCAGCGTCGATCGCGGCGGCCGCTGCACCGCCATCGGCCACGATGGCAGCTTCGACGCGTTCGGCGCCGCGCTCGTCAACGGAACCGCCGCGCACGGCGAGGACTTCGACGACACCTTCGAAGGCGGACCGGTGCACGCCGGCGCCGTGGTGGTCCCGGCTGCGCTCGCCGCATGCGAGCGCGAAGGCCTTGCGGGCGACCGGCTCCTGCTCGGCATCGCCACCGGCGCGGAGCTGATGTGCCGCCTGAGCCTCGTGGCCCCGAAAGCCACGCATGCAGCGGGATTCCATCCGACAGCCGTCTTCGGCGCGCTGGCGGCGGCCGGCGGCGTCTCCGCCGCGCTCGGCTTGCGCGCGCCGGAGATGGCCTCGGCACTCGGCATCGCCGGCAGCATGGCGTCGGGCATCATCGAATACCTCGCCGAAGGCACATCCACGAAACGCATGCACGCAGGGTGGGCGGCGCAGTCGGGCATTCGCGCCGCGCTGATGGCGCGCGGCGGCTTCGACGGTCCGCGCACGGTCCTCGAGGGGCAGCACGGCTTCTATCGCGCGTTCGCGCCGTCGGTGAAGCCAGACTTCGAGCCGCTTCGACGCGACCTCGGACGCGCATGGCTGATGCAACAGCTCGCGTTCAAGCCGTACGCGTGCGGGACGATGACGCAGCCGTTCGTGGACTGCGCGATCGAGCTGGCGCAGCAGGGCGTGCGTTCCGACGACATCAGCGACATCGTCTGCGAGGTGGGCGAGGGCACGGTTCACCGCCTCTGGGAGCCGTTGGACGTCAAGCACAAGCCGCCTACGCCGTACGCCGCGAAGTTCAGCACACCCTACTGCATGGCGGTCGGGTTCTTCGACGGGCGCGCCGGCTTCGCGCAGTTCACGCAGGCGCGGATCGAGGATCCCGCGGTGCTGGCGCTCGCCTCGAAAATCCTTTATTCAATCAACCCGAGCGACGAGTACCCGCGCAACTTCACGGGCCACCTGCGCGCGACGCTGAAGGACGGCAGCCGGCGCGAGATTCGCCGGCCCTACATGCGCGGCGGCGTGCACGCGCCGCTGTCGCAGGAAGAATTGGACGCCAAGTTCATGGACAACGTGCTGTATGGCGGCTGGTGCCGGGACCAGGGCGAGCGCTTCCAGCGGCTCTCGCGTGAGCTGTTCGATCAGCCTGGGCTGGGCGCGCTGGCGGGGTTCCGCTCGTGAGCGGCGACGACCTCCAGGGCCGCGTGGCGATCGTCACCGGCAGCGCCCGGAACATCGGCCGGGCGATCGCCCGCGAGCTGGCCGACGCCGGGGCCGCCGTGGTCATCAACGCGAAGTCGAGCGCGGCCGAGGCGGAGGCGGTCGCCAGGGAAATCTGCGATGCCGGTGGCAAGGCGACGGCACAGCTCGCCGACGTCGGCACGCCCGATGGCGCCGCCGCGCTCGTCGCCACGGCGGTCGACCGGTTCGGCCGTCTCGACATCCTGGTCAACAACGCGGCAGTGCGGCGGGAGATCGACTTCGAGCGGCTCGACTATCGGGAGTGGCGCGACATCGTCGCGACCATCCTGGATGGCGCCTACCTGTGCGCCCATGCCGCATTGCCTCACCTGGTTGCGGCAGGCGGCGGCTCGATCGTGAACATCGGAGGGCTGTCGTCGTTCACCGGCGCGCCCCGCCGCGCCCACGTCATCGCCGCGAAAGCAGGGCTGGTCGGCCTCACGCGCGCGCTGGCGCACGACCTCGCGCCGCACGCGATCACGGTGAATTGCGTCGCGCCCGGATTGATCGATACGCGACGCCGCGGGCCCGAACCCGCGCATCACGCGTCGCACGTCACGCTGGTCGGTCGCCGCGGAACACCACAGGAGATTGCCGCCCTCGTGCGGTTCCTGTGCGGCCCCGAAGCGCGCTACATCACGGGCCAGACGCTGCACGCCAACGGAGGCGTCTACATGGGGTAGCTCCGATTTCGACTCTCGTAAGGCGTCGCTGCGCAACGTAACAGCGGACGGCGCGATCGCCGTTGTCCGTTCCATATCTGCGATCGCAGCGCTGGCTCCCGGATTGCTCGCGCAACCGCTCGCCCCCCAGACGATCCAACTCTGCAAAGGAGCCTTATGCGCAAGACGATCGTGCTGGGCACCACCCTCATCCTGTCGCAAATCCCACTGCAGGCACACGTGCTGCTGCAACAGCGTACGTGGGGCGGAGCGAACAGGGACGGAGCGAATGGGGTCGCCGTCGCCGGCGATGGCAGCGTGTACGTGACGGGAAGCACACGGAGCTTCGGGGTCGGCGACGACGACGCGATGCTGCTGAAGTATGCGCCGAACGGAACGCTCATGTGGCAGCGCACCTATGGAACCGCGCCAGACCCTTTGAACAGCGGCGAAGAATCAGGCATCGACGTCGCCGTGGCCCCGGACAACTCCGGCGTCGTGGTCCTGGGGAACTACCGTGACGGCAACATCTTTCTCGCGAAGTTCGATCCCGCCGGGTTGCTGCTATGGGACCTCACGTGGGGAGCCGCGACGCCGCAGGAATCGGCAGACGCGATAACGATAGCCGCGAATGGGACCATCTATGTCACCGGCTTCACGTCGAGCTTCGGCGCCGGACAGGGTGACGCATTCCTGTTGAGCTTCACGTCTCTCGGAGCGCTCAACTGGCAGAAGACCTGGGGCGGCGCCGGCTTCGATGTTCCGAACGGCGTCGCGGTCGCGAGCGATGGCAACATCTACATTGCTGGCGACACGCAGTTCAACGCCAACTCCGCGTTCCTCGTGAAATTCGCGGCGGCGGACGGATCCGTGATCTGGCAACGCGAATGGGGGTTGGTCGGGAAGAACGGCGTACCCGGCGAGACGCAGGGCACGGGCGTCGCAGCGGCACCTGCCGGCGGCGCCTACGTTTCGGGCTCGTCGACAGGCGCCGGCGCGGACCCGAACCTCCTTGTCGCACGCTTTGACGCCGATGGCAACTTCGTCTGGCAGAGGGTAGGCGGGCCCGGATTCGGCAACACGCAGGACATCGCGGTGGGGCCGGACGGCAGCGTGCACGTAACCGGCAGCATCCTGGTCCAAGGCAGCGGCGGAAACGCGTTCGTCTGGACCCTGCTCGCGAACGGCAGAGGGAATGACGCGTCAGTGTGGGGCGGCAGCGATCCGTTCGAGGGCGAGAACGGCCAGTCGATCGCAACCGCACCGGACGGCACGATCCTCGTCGCGGGCTCTGCCGGCACGGATCCCTACACGTTCAGTCGTGGATCGAAGAACGCGAAGGCGGCGAGCACGTTCCTCGCCACAATCGTGGGGACAATCACCACGCCCACCAGGGTGCCGGGAGGTTCGGCAGCGGTGGTGCAGACACCGGCCGGCAGCGAAACCTTCGCGGGCGTCTCGGACGCGTTCCTTCTTCGCGTTCAGCCGTAACCGCGGTCACGTCGGATCCCTGCGCGCCGCGCGCGGCGATGCAGGGATCCGGTTCGGTGCTACGGCGCGACCGGCCGCAGTTCGTATCCCCGCGGCGGCTCGGCGCCGAGCAGATTCCGCACGAAGTAGTCCCACCGGCGCCGGATCATGTACGGCTCCGCCGCGTACCCGTGCCGGCGGTTCGGCAGCAGCAGCAGGTCGAAGTCCTTGTTGGCCTTGATCAGCTCGTCGACGACGAGCAGCGTGTTCGACGGCGGCACGTTGTCGTCCATCGTGCCGTGCGTGAGCAGCAGCTTCCCCTTCAGGTTCTTCGCAACGTTCTGGTTCGCCTGGCTGTCGTAGCTGGTGCTCTCGCCTTTCCGCTCGAGCAGCCCCTGCCACTTCTCGGCCCAGTCGTCCTCGTAGTTGCGGTTGTCGTGGTTGCCCGACTCGGAGATGCCCACCTTGAAGAAATCCGGATAGCGGAACATCGCGCCGGCCGTCGCGTAGCCGCCGCCCGAATGTCCCCAGATGCCCGCGCGCTCCAGATCGATCCACGGGTACTTCGCCGCGAGCTCCTTCATCCCGGCCACCTGGTCCGGCAGCGTGTTGTCGCCCATGTCGCCGAAGTACGCGTCGTGGAATTTCTTCGATCGCCACGGCGTCCCCATCCCGTCGATCTCGACGACGATGAACCCGAGCTCGGCGAGCGCCTGCGAATCGCCGCGTGCCGCGAGGAAGTTGCGCGGCCCGACGCTCCCGGTCTGCGGGCCGGGATAGATGTGATTGACGATCGGGTACTTCGCGGAGGCGTTCAGATTCACCGGCGCGTACAGCAGCCCGTAGAGATCCGTCGTGCCGTCGCGCGCCTTGACGACAATCGGCTGCGGCGGCTTCCAGCCGGTCGCGAGCAGGCGGGAGATGTCGGCCTTTTCGAGCGTCGCGATCAGTCTGCCGCCCGCGTCGCGCAACACGGCGATTGGCGCGACATCCGGCTTCGAAAAGCTGTCGATGAAATATCTGGCCG
>Ga0070694_100001618_pt1 | contig 13228 bp, 8 predicted proteins | sample KBSK1251metaG_FD_65470 | JGI IMG/M metagenome (GOLD analysis project Ga0070694, IMG submission 65470) | Corn, switchgrass and miscanthus rhizosphere microbial communities from Kellogg Biological Station, Michigan, USA - KBS K1-25-1 metaG | ecosystem: Host-associated > Plants > Roots >... | reverse complement strand
ACATCACCTTGAGCCGCTACACTGGCGGCGGCAAGAACTTCCGTGGCGAGAATCCGCCATCGGGCACGGCCATCAGCTACTACATCAATGGCGCGCCGTCGGATGTCAAGATCACGATCTCGGATGTCACGGGCAAGGTGATTCGCACAATGAGCGGCTCGAAGGAAGCGGGCTTGCATCGCCTACAGTGGGGCTTGAACGCTGATCCTCCGCCTCAGGCTGCCGGGCAGCAAGCTGGTCAGGGCGGTGGCGGTGGACGTCAAGGCAGCGGTGGACGCCAGGGTGGTGGCGGCGCGGCCGGTGGCGGCGCAGCGGGCGGTGGCGCGACGGGCGGTGGTGCGGCTGGTGGTGGTGCTGGTCAAGGTCAACAGGGTGGCGGTGGCGGTGGTGGCGGTGGTGGACGTGGTGGCGGCGGTTTTGGCGGGCAGCCAGTTGAGCCTGGCACCTATCTGGTCAAGCTCACGGTGGACGGCAAGGACTATACTTCCAAAGTCGTGGTCGAAGCCGATCCGGGTAAAGAATAAGAGAAGAGCTGTCTGGCTCTGCCAGACAGCTTCCTGAAACAAAAGAACGAGCCGCCAAGGCGCAGGCTGCCAAAGCTTGCTTCGGCCTTGGCGGCTTTTTCTCTGTGAACCTTGCGCCGCAGCCCGCGGCAGGTGCATGATGGCGCTCATCAAGTTGATACTTCTGGCTGATATTTCTGGCTGGTGTTTCTGGTGAATGCTTCTGGCATTTCGGTGAGCATGGCGAGCATTTCCTGCACAGATCGTCCGGGCATTTTAAGATCCAACATCAAGACCTAACCTTTCGAAAGGATAGTTGCTATGCGAAGAAGACCGCATCCTCTCCACTTTCTAGCCGGGATGTGTTTGGTGTCCTGGCTAATACTATTGGGGGTTGTTTTGGCACAAGGCCCCGGTGGTGGCGGGCAAGTAGATCGCCCACCGGTTAACCTGTCCACTGACCCACTACTCAAAAACTTCCGCTGGCGCAACATCGGCCCGGCCAGCATGGGCGGACGCATTGATGACATCGCCGCCGTCGAGAGCAATCCTTACATCATCTATGTCGGCTTTGCGACCGGCGGCGTGTGGAAGAGCATCAACAACGGCACGACCTTCGAGCCGATCTTTGACACCTACTCCGCCTGCTCCATCGGCGACATCGCCATCAGCCAGTCGAATCCGGATCTCGTCTGGGTAGGCACGGGCGAGCCGAACAACCGGCAGAGTTCGAGCTGGGGCGACGGCATCTACAAATCCACAGATGCGGGCAAGACCTTCACCAATATGGGGCTCAAGGACTCGCACAACATCGCCCGTATCGTGATTGATCCGAGAAACCCTGACATCGTTTACGTCGCCGCGCTCGGCCACCTCTTCGGGGCAAACCGGGAACGCGGCCTCTTCAAGACCACTGATGGCGGCAGAACCTGGACCAACACGAAGTTCATTGACGAAAACACCGGCTTTACCGATGTCGTGATGGATCCTGCGGACAATAATACGCTCTACGCCGCTTCGTATCAGCGGCGGCGCACGCCATTTGGCTTCAATGGCGGCGGGACGGGGAGCGGCCTCTGGAAGACAACTGACGGCGCTAAGACCTGGACGAGAATCGAAGGCAACGGCTTGCCCACGGGGACGATCTTTGGCCGCATCGGCCTGGACGTTTCGCGCTCCAATCCGAATGTCGTCTATGCGCAGCTTGAAGTCGGTGTGAGTCAAGGCGCGGGCGGCGGCGCGGATGCGAATCCTGCCTGGCCCAATGTTCCCACTGGCCGTGGTGGTGGCGGTGGCGGTGGTGGCGGCGGCGGCGGCGGACAGGCCGCGAATCAGCCTCCTGATCCGACCCGGAGCGGCGTCTGGCGCTCGAATGACAAAGGCAAGACCTGGGAATTCAGGAGCAACAACAACAATCGCCCGATGTATTACAGCCAGGTCCGCATTGACCCGAAGAACGAAAACATCATCTACACGATGGGCGCGTCTTTCTTCAAGTCCACTGACGGCGGCAAGACTTTCCAAACCGTCCAGGGCATCGCCCACGGCGATCATCACGCTTTGTGGATTAACCCGCACAACAGCAACCATCTCATTATCGGCAACGATGGCGGGCTGGATGTGAGCTACGATCAGGCTGCGACCTGGGAGTATGTCAACACCATGGCGGTCGGACAGTTTTATGCCGTCGGCGTGGACATGCGTAAACCGTACTATGTTTGCGGCGGCTTGCAGGACAACGGCAGTTGGTGTGGGCCGAGCCAAACGCGTGGCGGCGCGATCATCAATGCCGATTGGTATCGCATTGGCGGCGGCGATGGTTTCTACGCGCAGATTGATCCAACCGATCACAACACGATCTACACTGAATCGCAGGATGGCAATGTGAGTCGGCTGGATCTGAAGACCGGGCGCAGCATCAGTATTCGTCCGCGCGGCCCAGGGCAGCGTCAAGGCGGAGGCGCTGACGAAAGCGGCGCAGCGCAGCCGCAACAAGGTTCCGGCGGACAACCGCAACCGAGCAACGTGGTGCCGCCGACTCCGACCGGTGAGCAGTATCGCTTCTTCTGGAACACACCGATTCATGTTTCGCCGCATAATCCGCGCACCGTCTACCTCGGCGCCAACCGGCTCTTCAAGTCGGTGGATCGCGGCGAGACCTGGATGGCGACGCCTGATCTGACCAAGAACGTTGACCGCACCAAGCACCCGATTATGGGCATCCCCGGCGATAAGCCGATGGCGTCCAAACACGATGGCACGGGCAACTTCAGCAGCATTGTCACCGTGGCCGAGTCGCCGGCCCAGGCCGGCATCATCTGGGCCGGTACCAACGATGGTAACGTGCAGATCAGCCGTGACGGCACCACGACCTGGACCAATGTGACTAGGAACATTCCAGGCATTCCTGAATTCAGCCACGTTACGCGCGTTGAGCCATCGCACTTCGACGCTGGCACTTGTTATGTGACGATTGATGCTCATCGCGTGGACGACTTCAAGCCCTATGTCTTCGTCACGCGCGACTTTGGCGCCACCTGGCAGTCCATCTCGAGCAATCTGCCGACGGGCAATGTCAACGTTATCACCGAAGACCCCAAGAACAAGAACCTGCTTTACCTCGGCACCGAGTATGCCTTCTTCATCTCGCTCAACGGCGGACGTGAGTGGAAGAAGTTTATGACCGGACTGCCGACCGTCAGGCTTGATGACATCCTGGTGCATCCGCGTGACAACGACCTAATCGTCGGCACGCACGGACGCAGCATCTGGATCATTGATGACATCACGCCGCTCCAGCAGTTGAGCGAGAAGGTGATGGCGGCAGAGGCGCATCTGTTTGATCCGCGTCCTGGTATTCAATGGAGCAATGATGTCCCGCTTGCCCGCAACATGGGTGGCGCGAAGCTCTTCCGTGGCGAAAACCCACAGCGCGGCACAGCCATTAGCTACCACCTCAATCGCGCGTCATCGGAGGTCAAGATCACCATCTCAGACGTGACCGGCAAGGTGGTGCGCACAATGACTGGCCCGAAGGAAGTGGGACTGCATCGCGTCCAGTGGAACCTGGCAGGCGATCCTCCGCCTCAGACTGATCAGGGCGGTGGCGGACGTGGTGGCGGTGGCGGAGGGGGCGGCGGACGTGGCGGGCAGGCGGCTGATCCTGGCCCTTATCTGGTCAAGCTCACGATTGACGGCAAGGAGTTCACTTCTAAAGTCGTGGTCGAAGCGGATCCAGGCAAACAATAACAGAGCGTTTCTGCCCCACAGTTTTCTGACATATAATGAGTTGCCGATAGATACCGAAAGCCGGCTTGAGCAGCTTGCCTCGGTATCCATCGGCAGCTCTATTTTCATCTTTTATCTCCTTTCGCGATGGCACTGGTTTGAGCCATCAACTTTACCAACAACAAATCCTCCCAAAGGAGTCTGACCATGCTGCGCCCCGTTATTGCAATCATCGGACTCGCGGTTATTTTCACCAGCCTCGCCACCGCGCAAGACCGAGCCACTTTCACCGTCGGCACCGCGACCGCCAAACGCGGCCAGAAAGTCACCGGCGTGATTGCCGTGCCTGCTGCGAGCGATCCCGCAACCAACATTGCCGTTGCCGTTGTTCACGGCTCAAAACCTGGGCCGGTGCTCGCGCTCGTTTCCGGCGCGCACGGCACTGAGTACGCCTCGATCATCGCCCTGGAAAAAATGATCGAACATCTCAACCCGGCGGAGATTTCCGGCACGGTCATCATCGTCCCGCTCATCAACGTGCCATCATTCGAGCAAAAGGTTCCGCACGTCAATCCGGTTGATGGCAAGAGCATGAATCGGTTCTATCCCGGCAAGCTGGACGGCACGCAAACCGAACGCGCTTCATTCCTGATCACCAAACAAGTCGTCGAGCAATGCGATCACCTGATTGACTTCCACGGCGGCGACACTGACGAAAGCCTCCGGCCTTACAGCTACTGGACAAAAACCGGCAACGAAAAACAGGATGCGATCTCGCGCGAAATGGTGCTCGCCTTCGGCCTCGATCACATCATCATTTCAGCCGACCGCCCGAAAGATCCGGCGGCTTCGCGTTACCTGGAAAACACCGCCACCACGCGAGGCAAGCCTTCGATCACGGTCGAAGCGGGCCACGCAGGCACGGTCGAAACTGATGATGTCAACGCGCTCATCAATGGCTCCTTGAGTGTCATGCGGCATCTCAAGATGCTGCCGGGCGCGCCGACGATGATCGAGCGTCCAGTATGGGTCGAGAAGGTAGTTGGCATCACCAGCGAGCAAACGGGGATTTTCTATCCGCTCGTCAAACGCGGGACTTATGTCGAGCAAGGGATGAAGATCGGCTATGTCACTGATTATGTGGGCAAGACGATTTACGAAGCGCGGGCAACGGCGGCGGGAGTGGTTTTGTACATCTGCGCGGTGCCTTCGATGACGAAAGGCGCAACCATTGCTAACATCGGCGTTGTCGTGCGCTGATAGATAGAATGTTTGACCACGAAGAACACGAAGAGCACAAAGTTTTTCCTGTTTTTCCTTCGCGCTTTTCGTGTCCTTCGTGGTGAAAGCTTCTTACTCGGTCTGCACGATGCGCGCTTTCTGTGCTGCGCTCCAACGCTGCACGTGAGCGCGATAGGCAGCGATGCGGTCAGGGTGGCGTGAAGCCAGATCGTTCCGCTCTTCCGCATCGTGGCATAGATCGAACAATTTCGACCGCCCGGATTCCAACTCATAAATGTATTTCCAACAGCCATCGCGCAGCCCCAACCAGCTCAGCGAATAATCGGTATAAAACAGAGCCAAACGCTGCTCCGCTTCGAGCAATGACTTTCCCTGCCAAGCTGGCGGCGGCTCAAGTCCGAGCAGATCCAGAATCGTGGGTGCAGTGTCAATCAAACTGGCTGCGCGAGCTACGCGCGTTTGTTCACGCAAAAGCCCCGGAGCAACGATGAGATAAGGCACGCGCAGATTCTCTTCATACAGAAAGAGCGAGTGGCCGGAGTTGCCTTCGTGCTGCCCGAAAGCTTCGCTGTGATCGCCGTAGATAACGAAAAGAGTATTTTGATCTAAGCCGCGCTCGCGCAATCCGCGCACAAGTTCGCCGAGTGAGGCATCGGCGTAATGCAAAGCATTCAAGTAACGATCCGCGTCACTGCGTTCGGGAAACGGCCCAGCTTCCGGCGTGTCGTAAGGATGATGTCCGGCGATGGGCAAATAGTTTAGAAAAAACCGCTCGCCGCGTGGCAAGCCGTCAAGCCATGACCAGATCCGTCGAATGGTCGAAGCCTCATCTACCCCGAAACTCGATTGATGTTGGCCGCTGATCGCTCCGGCATCTTCGAGCACCTGATAGCCGCGATTTTGCACGACAGCATCCATGCCGAGGTACATAAAGCGGCCCGAATGAAAGAGCGCCGTGTGATAGCCGGATTCCGCGAGCACGGCGGCAATCGAAGGAGTCGTGAGCCGCGCGTAGCTCTCCGCTTCAGTATCCATCGCCGGATATTGCGCGCAGAGCACGGAGAAGAGCGCCTTGATACTTTCGGGATAGACGGCATAGGCATGCTCAAAAAGAATCGCCTGACGCGCCATCTCCGTCAGGTGAGGCATCGGGTCAACTTGCGCGCCGTAAGGACGCAGGTATTGCGCGCCCGTTGATTCGAGCGCGATGAGCACGACGTTGCGGCCCGCTGCCGCGCCGCGCAAATGCGACAGATCATTGCTCGCTGCGTGATCGAATGGACTAGCGCGCCAATCGTCGCTCGCAGCTTGCGAAGTGATGCGCGGCCAGGCTGTCGCGGCCAGAGCGACAACCGCGTTGCGATGGAGGCCGATGGTTTCAATGCGTGAAGCCGCCAGCGGGCCAAGCATCATCAATGCAAGCGCCGCCAGCGCCCAGCCTTTCCAACGCTTCAACTGCACATGGCGCAGCAGCCACGGCAACGCGACGCCCGCAAGCACGATGAGCAGCATAAGCGTCAGATTCTCCAGCGTCGCATGATGCTTGATCGAACCGGAGAGCGTGCCGCGCGTGGCGCGCAACATCGGCCAGGTGAGCGGCGAAGAGAGCACGCGCACGAGCGGCACATTCACTGCCACGTACGCCACCGTCACTGTATATAGCGCCCAGCCAAACCATCTCCACCGCGCCAAGCCATCTACCAGAGCAAAAAGCAGCATGGCCAGCGCGTCTTGCCAAAAATAAGCCAGCGGCGTCCAAACGGTGAGCGGAACACTGTGCCCCGCCAGACACACGATCTTCGCCAGCGCGAAAACACCAAACAAACTGATCGCCCGCGCCGCTCTCATCGCTTCACCAAATTCAAACGCTTGAGCAAGGCCCACGACACGATCACGCCATGACCGCAACGATGCCACAGCCAGTCATGCACCAGCACAGCAGGCGCGGGCGGACTGTGATAAATCGCTGCACGTTCGCCAACCAACGCCAGCGGAATCACCAGCAGATCGAAATCAGCCTTCGCTGCCGAATCGAAGTAGTCATTGACGTATTCCACTTCGTTGCCGAGGAAGGCTTGCGCCGTCTGAAGATTTTCAGCGCTCAGATCAATCAACGCCAGATGCGCTTCCGGCATCACCCGTCGCAGAATCAAAGCCGTGCGCGGAAACAAACCGCCGCCGACAATTCCGACGCGCTGCAGCGGCGGCAGCAGCGGCAAGAGTCGCCGAAACGCCCGCTCGTGTTTTGTGAGCACGAACCGTTGGAGCAGCGCCGAACGCAATACCAATCGTTCCAGCCCGCACAGATTGAGCGATTCAATCCACCGCAACACGGCTGGCCACCGACTCACACAAGCGCCACGCTCCATTCGTTCCGGCAATTGCCGCCAATGTTCTCCCGGCCGCGCATGATGCTCGACGTGATAGCCATCATTGAAGAAGAGCAAATTGTACAGACGGCCATAGTGGCTGATCGTCCCCCGCGCGTGCTCGTACCGTCCTTGCAAGTAGCAAAGCCCCAATCCCAGAAGATAGCCGGGAAGATAAACGGTCAGAGCAAACGCGGGAGCGAAGACAAGCAGCGCCAGCCACAACGCCAAAATTAAACTCATCTCGATCACCATCAAACGCTCCCGCCGCATCGGCCTGACAATACCAGCGTGATGGGCGAGATGTCGCTCGCGCCAGAACGTCTGCGGGATGCCGAGCAATAGGCTGAGATAACACGAGAAGAGCGTATTCCACGCACGCGCGCGGAAGAATGGCCGATGAATGAAGTTGTGAGAGATCGTATTCGCGTTCCACCACAAGCCAATGGCGATGAGCGCCATCGAAGGCCGCGCCGTCAGCCAGACGCCCTGCGCCATCGCCAGCGCGACGAACAACGCATCCCACCTGGCGAACATCGTTTGGAGTTCCGGCTTCAGCCGGGTTTTGGTCGGCTCAAAAGCAAACCCGGCTGAAGCCGGAACTCCATGCACTGCGCGACGGCTTGATGATGAAGATGTCAGACTGACCGCCATTACTTGATCCCCACAAATTCACTGGAAGCCGTCGGGCCGTTGCGCTGACCATCTGTCGTTTTGACGCGCCAGATATATTTCTCACCCGCTTTGATTTGCAAATTAGGTGACCAGCTTGTGTCCTTAGCGCCAGCGGCCAGCGGCGAGCTAGTTTCGCTCTCGCCCGAACCCAGCGCTCTGATTTCAAACACATATTTGTGATTCGCGCTACTGGCGTAAGAGTTTCTCGCGGTGAGCGTGATTTTACCAGCTTTGACTTCACCGCCGTCAGTGGGCGCAAGCGGCGCAGGCAGCGCCCTCAGAGCAATTACCGGCTCGTAATTACTTGGCCGCTGACTCATCCTGGTCAACCCCCAAGCTACTGGATAAGGACTGGGCGACGCTGCTTTCTCGGCAGCTTTGCGCAATCGCCCTTTGGGGTTATCGCGCGCGCCGAACCCGATCACTTGCCCGGTACCCGCGATGGCTTTGAAATCCGCCCACTCCGCGCGGCAGACGCTCTCTTTGCCCGCGACCAACGAGTAATAAAGATAACCGCGCTCCGGCGGCATGTAGTTATTTCGATCTTCAGGCTGCGACATCGCAAACGCGCCCCAGATCTGAATCCGTTCAGGCGCCGCCTCGCTCGGCTCCAAAATCACTCTGTCAATCATCGCATAGATGCCCGCGAAATCGGACATCGGCGCGGCAGTGACAGCAGTGTCACTGCTCAGCCAAGTTTGGATGTTAGCGGCGAACTGGCCCAGATTGTTCTCCGCTCTCACCGCCGTGCTATGGAAAGCGAAAGCGGCAATCGTCAAGACCAATCCAAGCGAAAGAAACGGCAACGACTTCAAGAATGTCCGGTAAAACATAAGCAGTCCTCCTCAAAAGTGAATTTACCCTTTAGACGGCGCAACCGCGAAACTTCTTCCACATTTTTTCAAGCCATTTCCACGCCGCCCCGCTTGCGCTTCATCCCGCGCCCCGCGCATACTTCCGCTCAAGTTGCGATTAATCCGCCAAAGGAGAAAACATGAGGCCCCAAAGAATATTTCTTATCCTCTTTGCCCTGCTTACCCTGCTCATCACATTATCCGCCACTCCGGCGCAAGACAATCCAACTCCCGCGCAAAACCGAACTAATCAGGCCGCGCGGAATTACCCGGAGCCGGTAGAAGGCGATTTCACCATCCGCGATTTCAAATTCGACAGTGGCGAAACGCTCCCTGAACTCAAACTGCATTACCGCACCATCGGCAAACCGAACCGCGACGCATCGGGCGTGGTGCGCAATGCCGTGCTCATCATGCACGGCACGGGCGGCTCCGGCTCCGGTTTTCTCTCCGCGTCATTCGGCGGCATGCTCTTCGGCCCCGGCCAACTGCTCGACGCGACGAAACATTACATCATCCTGCCAGACGGCATCGGCCACGGCGGATCGAGCAAGCCGAGCAACGGGCTGCACGCGAAATTTCCGCACTATGGCTATCACGACATCGTCACGGGACAACATCGGCTCCTGACCGAAGGATTGGGCGTCAATCATCTGCGGCTCGTGATGGGCACTTCGATGGGCGGGATGCAGACCTGGCTGTGGGGCGAACGCTATCCCGATTTCATGGACGCGCTCATGCCGCTCGCCAGTTTGCCGGTGCAGATTTCAGGCCGCAATCGCTATATGCGCCGCATGGTCATTGATCCGATCAAGAACGATCCCGACTGGAACAACGGCGAATACAAAACGCCGCCAGTGCGCGGGCTGACTACCGCCATCTACACGCTGATGTTTATGCAGAGCGCCCCGCTGCAAATGTACAAGCAAGCGCCGACACGCGATGCAGCGGACAGAATGTTCGATAACGCTGTGCGCAGCCAGCTTGCGCGCACCGATGCCAACGATATGCTCTACCAGTTCGACTCCTCGCGCGATTACGATCCCGCGCCGAACCTGGAGAAGATCATCGCGCCACTCCTGGCAATCAATTCCGCCGACGATCAAGTCAATCCGCCGGAGCAGGGTATTATGGAGCGGGAGATCAAGCGCGTGAAACGTGGACGCTACGTTTTGATCCCGATCAGCGATCAGACGCGCGGGCACGGCACGCATTCGCTACCCGCAATTTGGAAACAACACTTAGAACAGTTGCTCAAAGAGTCGGAAAGATAACCCTTGGCAGAGTGGTCAGTAGTGTGCTGCAACTGACTATTCTCATCCTCAGCCGCCGCACGACAAAATCCGCGATTCCTCGGTATAGTTTGGTCAAGAATCTGGCTCTTATTCCATGAAGCCGGGGAGACTGATGAGGTGAAAGACACTCGGACACTGATTGCTCAAGCTGTGTCCACGGAAGCCACACTCATTGAAAGGCACGAAGCCTTCGGTGAGTTGGTCACGCGCTTTCAGGACATGGCTTTCGGTTGCGCCTACGCTGTGCTGAACGATTTCTACCTGGCGGAAGACGCCGCGCAGGAAGCTTTCATCACGGCCTGGCGGAAGCTCGGTCAATTGCGGCAGCCGGAGGCGTTTCTCGGCTGGTTCAAGCGAATCGTGCTCACTGAATGCAATCGGTTAACGCGAGGGAAGCGTTTGGTCTTCGTGCCGCTGGAAGCGGGGCTGAACATCTCTGCGGCGGCAGTTGATCCGCACGTGGTCACCGAGCAACGTGAATTGATGGAGAAAGTGGGGGCAGCCATCAAAGAGCTACCGGAACACGAGCGTATGGTCACGACGCTCTTCTACATCAATGAATTTTCGCAACACGAAATCGGCGACTTTCTGGAATTGCCGCTGACAACCGTGGCTAAACGTTTGTACTCTGCGCGGCAGCGATTGAAGGAAAAGATGATCGAGGAGTTCAAAGACAATTTGCAGGAGCATCGCCCTTCGCGCAACGAAAGCTTTGCCGATCAAGTAAGCGCGAGATTGCGCCCGTTCACTAAACAGGATTGGGAACTGGTTTGCGCCTTTGTTTACGGCTTGGAGCCGGATTTTCGCGAGGACGATGAAGCCTGGTTGCGCAATCGCCAGCAGTTTGACGAGACCCGCTACAGGCGGCGGCAATACGTAGCCGAGCATGCCGAGACGGGCGAAATCCTCGGCTATGGCTCGATTGAGCAAACGATCTTTCTTCCACAGTACCGATTGTTTTTGTTCATCGAACCGAGATGGCTGCGCGCAGGCGTGGGCGATTTGTTGTTCAATCGTTTGATGGAAGATCTGCGCGAAGCAGGCGCGATCACGGTCTGGCATCGGAACTACGCTCAGTTTACCGAGACCTTTGATTTCTTCGCCGAACGCGGTTTCGCCGAAACGAGGCGGGTGTGGGATTTGCGCCTGAAGGTCGCGGAAGTAGATCTTTCAGCTTTCGAGCCAGTCGTGGAGCAAGTGGCAGCGCAGGGCATCACGATCACGACTTTTGCTGAAGAGCGCGAGCGCGATGCGGAGAGCCTCGGCAAGCTCCACGAGTTTCTCAACCTGGTGAAAGCCGATGATCCGCAGCGCCAGCCCTTCACGCCCGTGCCCATGGAATCCGTGGCGCGCTGGTTTGAGAAACACTATGTCCTGGCCGATGCCTGTTTCATCGCCAAGCACGGCGACCGCTACGTCGGATTCACTGACCTAAATCACATCGAGCCAATACCGGGAGGCATCATGCACGGCTTCACGGGCGTCGCGCGCGAGTATCGGCGGCAAGGTGTAGCAACGGCACTCAAGCTGCGGGCGATTCGATATGCGCAGGCGCACGGCTACCAAACGATCCGCGCTTTCAATCTACCCGTTCATGCGGCGATGCTCGCGCTCAACGAAAAGCTCGGCTTCCGCCGCCGCTTCTGCTACGTGACAGTGGAGAAATGTTTGAAGGAAGTGGCGAAAATAAACCCGGAAATCTATGACGCTTATGTTGGGCAGTATGCGCCTGATCCGGATCTGCTGCGGCAACATGGGAAACCGGTTGATTTAGTCGCGACGATCAAAAGAGCAGGAGACAAGCTCATCACCGAGTTCGGTGATATGCAGGACGTGTTACTCCCTGAATCGGAGACCGAATTCTTCGTCAAAGAGCACTATGGGCAAATGGCCTTCGTCAAAGATGAGCAGGGGCAGGTGACGCACCTCATTTATCGTGAGCCTGGCTTGGAAGTGCGGGCAAATAAGATCAAGTGAGGGAGCTGCTCTGAAAGCGATCAAGTAAATAAGGACGCATCATCATGCAAAAATATTTCAAATGGGGCTTGGTTGTTATGCTGTGGGTGGTCAGCGCATTTCTGACCTTCGTGTTTGTGAATTCCGGGTGGCCTAAATTTTCTAATTCGAGCGGTTGGGCGCGAGCCTTCACTACCTGGGGCTATCCAACTTGGTTCCGCGTTCTGGTCGGTGTGATCGAAGTCTTGGGCGGTGTGTTGCTACTGCTTCCGTGGACTGCCATGTATGCGGCGATGGCACTAGCGGTGATTATGCTTGGAGCGATGAGCACACACATCGCTCACGGCAATCCGGCAGGGGTCTCCCACGAAGTATTTCCGCTCGCACTGCTGGCAGGCGTGATCTACCTACGCTGGCGTGGGAAAAAGAAAAGAGAGAGCTGATGAGCGCGAAGCTCGCTTGAAGCCATATCCATCGCAGCTCTCTCTTCTAGAGCAGCCTACCTTTCAGCCTTCATCCGTGTGCGCTTCTCACTTCTGATTTGCGCCGAGACGCGTTCTACGTCAGAGAGCAACCGCAGCGTGTTCTCGCCGAGAATCTTTTTGATGTCGGCATCGCTGTAGCCTTTTTTGACGAGCGCATCGGTGATCTTCGGCAATTGGGTGACATCTTTCATGCCTTCGGGCATCGAGCCGCCATCGAAATCCGATCCCAGCCCGACGTGCTCCGCTCCGACGAGTTTGACCGCGTGGTCAATGTGGTCAACGATCCGCTCCCAGGGCACGGTAGGCGCGGGGCCGAGTTGCTTGGTCATCTCTTCCTGCCGTTTGGCCGCGTTCTCCTGCCCCGGATATTTTTCGCTCAACTCGCGCCTCAAGGTTGGCGATTTCTGCGAGTACTCGTAGAGCGCTTTATCAATAAAGCTGTCGAGGTAGTTGATCTGAATCACGCCGCCCTTGGCCGCGAGCGCTTTGATCATCTCGTCGGTCATATTGCGTGGGTGAGCGGAGATGGCGCGGCAGGAGGAATGCGAGGCGATCATCGGCGCGCGGCTGATGGCCAAAGCGTCCCAGAAAGTTTTATCCGCGACGTGCGAGATGTCCACC
>Ga0070694_100001614_pt1 | contig 13236 bp, 11 predicted proteins | sample KBSK1251metaG_FD_65470 | JGI IMG/M metagenome (GOLD analysis project Ga0070694, IMG submission 65470) | Corn, switchgrass and miscanthus rhizosphere microbial communities from Kellogg Biological Station, Michigan, USA - KBS K1-25-1 metaG | ecosystem: Host-associated > Plants > Roots >... | reverse complement strand
ATGCGATCGCCGATGAGCATGCCGTTGGTCAGCACCGTCGTCGGCGCGACGGTCAACGCGCACGCGACCATCTCGAGCAGCTGCGCATGCAGGAACGGCTCTCCGCCCGTGAAATAGATCTCGCGCACTCCGCGCGCCGCTGCTGCCGCGATCGCCCGGTTCACCTGCTCCAACGTCATGAGACCGAAGGTGGTCTCACGCGGGCCTGCCCCGAGCGACGTCGAGGGGCCGCTGTTGTTGAAACAGTGACGGCATGCGATGTTGCAGCGGGTGCCGCTGACCTGGATCCAGAGGTTGTCGAGGTGTCCCAATTCGACGGCCGCCGCACTCGTCACCATGTCCACCTGCAATGCCTATCTTCTATGATAAATAGCCGCTTCATGAGCCGCACGCCCTGGTGGCGCGTGTTGGCGCCCCTCGTCCTGGGTGGCACGTTTCTGGTCCTCACCGCGCTTGAACGGCGGCGTCCCCTGCGGCGCGTCCGCGAAGCGAAGTGGCGTCACGTGTCGCGCAATATCGTGTTCGCGGGCGCCGCCGCGGCGACGGTCAACCTGCTCGAACGACCCGTCGTTGAGCCTCTCGCGAACGCGATCGAGCGGCGCCGGTGCGGGCTGCTGTATGTCTGGCGTCTGCCACCGCCGCTGCATCTCGTCCTGGCGGTCATCCTCCTCGACTACACCATGTACGTGTGGCACGTGCTCACGCACCGCGTCCCCTGGTTGTGGCGGTTTCATCTGGTTCATCATGTCGATCGCGATCTCGACGCGTCGACCGCACTCCGGTTCCACGCGGGCGAGCTCGCGCTCTCGGTCCCATGGCGCGCGATGCAGATTGCGGCAATCGGCGTCCCACCCGACGCACTCCGGATCTGGCAGAACCTCCTCCTCCTCTCGATTCTGTTTCACCACTCGAATGTCGAGCTGCCGATTGACGTGGAGAGGTTCGTGGCTCGCCTCGTCGTGACGCCGCGTATTCACGGCATTCACCATTCCAGGGTCCCCGACGAAACGCATTCGAACTGGTCGAGCCTGTTGACCGTGTGGGATTACCTTCATGGCACGCTGCGGCTGGACGTGCCGCAGCAGGCCATTACGATTGGGATCCCCGCATACCCGATGCCAGAGGACGTGACACTCGCACACAGCTTTGCGCTGCCCTTCGGTGCGCAGCGGCCATGGCGCGCGTTTCCGGGCGACGGAGAGCCGGAGATACACGGACGGGCACCAACGGTCAACGAACTGGCGCCGTAGGGGCGCGGTCAACCTGCGCTGTCGCGGACAGCGAGGTCCGCGTGCGCAGTCGCCCATGCGCGCGTGTATGTCGCGCCGCGCGGATCGCGCAGCACGCGCCGAAGGTCGTCGACCGTGTCGACGTCGTGCCACGGCGGCACGAACGACACGGTCAGACCGCACGTCTCTGCCATGCTCGTTGTGGCCGTCAGCACGTCGGCCGTACTCAATGCAACCGACGTGAACAACGCGGGACAGGGGCGGCACAGTCCGATCAGGTAATACCCGCCGTCGGTCGCCGGCCCAATCACCAGCGCATCCGGGCGGTCCCGCGAGTATTGGAATGCCTGCGCGAGGTGAGAGGTCGGCAGCGACGGGAGATCCGACCCGATCATCACGACGGTCGAGTACCCGGCCGCGAACAGCCGTTCGAATGCGTCGCGCATCCGATCGCCGAGGGTGTCGCCCTGCTGCGGGAACAACCGGGCTCCGTCGCCCGCGAGTCCGCGCATTTCGGCGATCGCATCGGCCGGCTCAAAGGCGACGAACAGATCGGCGTCGGCGATCGCTCGGGACGCGTCGAGCGTGTCCAGCAGCAGCGCTCGCCTCAGCTCGAGATGGTTGCCGCCGAGATCGCGGGTCAGTCGAGACTTCCCGCGCGTGTCGGACGGGACGCGTGCCATGACGACGAGCGCCTGGCGTGTGGAGCGGCGCGGCGGATGCGCATACCAATTCGCCAGTCGCTCCGGCGCCACCCCGGCGAAGAAGAGGGCCTGGAGCATCACGTTGCTCGCGCTCCTCCGCCACCAGCCGTCGCGCTCCCATCGCCGCGCCGAGGTGAGCACCGGTAGCGCCGAGTGATACAACTTGCCTGCCCGGCGAACCCGGCGCACGAAGTCGACGTCCTCCATCAACGGCCACTCGCGGTAGCCGCCCATCGCGTCGAAGACGTCGTGACGAACGAATAACGCCTGGTCCCCGTACGCGAGGTCCAGCCAGCGGACACGCCGGTCCACGGCGCGCTCGATCAGCCGCGCCTGCCACGCGGTGGAATCGAGTCGGAACCGAAAGCTGCCGCCAACCACGTCCGGATCGGCACTCGCTCGGCGAATTTCGTCGGACCACTGGAGCGGTAACCGGGTGTCGGCGTGCAGAAACACGATCCACCGGCCCGCCGCAGCCGCCGCTCCGACGTTCATCTGACGCCCGCGACCCGGGGCCGACGTCAGCAACTGGACGTCTGGCCGACGACACATCGCGTCCAGCCGATCCTCCGGCGCGCCGCCGTTGACGACCACGATATCCACCCCCGGATCGGCACGGATGGTCGTCAGCAGCCGTCCCAGCGGCTCGGTGTCGTCGAGCACCGGAATCACGATGGACAGCTCGTGAGGCGCCATCGACCGATTGTCCGCCAACACGTCACCGTTTACCCCGGCCCCGACGCCGGCGCTATACTCGTTGGCGGATTACACCGGCATTGCTGGAAAGGTGAGCCTCATGCGCGACGTACTTCTTACCGTAGCTGTCGTCGGGATCTTGATGGCCTTCGCACCGCGGGTTTACAGTGCCGGCGTAGATCAGACGAAGTTCACGCCGGTTGCCCCGCAGTACATCGCGGCGCTGGGCGATCCAGCAGCGAAGTCCGGGAACAATGCGCAGACGTGGGGTCTGTGGCGTGTCGATCCGGGTCCCAGAGGTGTGCCGCTGACCCGCTATCAACGGTTGATCGAGGTGGGTGGGGTCGCGCCGGCCAAATGGCAGTTCGACAGCAAGGACTGGTGGCTCGAGGAGCACGGCCTCATCATGGAGAAGCCGACGTTCCCGCTTGCTGCCGGAAAGTACCTCGTCACGGGAGACCGCGAGGTGACCGCAATGTTGACGGTCCATCGCCCGGACAAGGACGGCACTCAACGCTGGGAGCTCAGTGACGGGGCCAAGCTCTATGACGTGACGCACCTGGCCTGTCGGTCGGCGCGCTACACACCGACGAGCCCCAATTCATGCTCGCCAGCGAAGGCTCCCACAACGGCATTTCGAGTGGCGCCAGGGCGCCCGATGCCGCCCGTCGACGGCTGCAACAAACAAGACTACGCCGTCCTCATCGTGATTGGTGTCGCCGCGGAGCAGGCCGACTCGACGAAGTGAAGGCTCGCGCGCGGAATGCGTCGCGACATGCACGCGAGAGCCACGCCCAACCACGTCGCGAGGCGATCAGGCGAGCGCTTCAGCGCCAATACTGAGCATACTGAGCAAGCCATTGGCCTTGTTCAGGAGCTCCCGACGATGTGCCAGGCCGTTCACCCCGCCATTGATTCTCGTCGTCACTCCAACGACGTCGTCTTTGTCCGCAAGCCTGTTCAGATCGTTCCTGTCCCAAAAGAACACGGCTGAATGCACGGCGTACTCGGTAGAGACGAGGTCAGGTTCATCCATCACGTGCACATCGCCAATCCAATCCGCAAATGCCTTGTAGTTGGACCGGCCTGTCAGTTGGATCAGTCCGCGGCCCCGGTATTTCCAGCCGTCCCCGCTCGTCTCGTCGCCGTTGCCCATGCGGCCGGCATACACACGGTTCGCGATCTTCTCCGGGTTGCGTGCATACGCGTCTGCCTCCTCCCTGGTCGTGAAGTACTTGCCGAACACTTTCTGCAAGGCCTCAGAGGAGTAGTTCAGGTTCTCCATGTCGAACCGCATACAGCCGGACTCGTGGAGGACCTGAGCAAAGAAGTGCGCGAGCCGCAGCCGCGAGTCGGCGATGCCGTGCTTGGGCAGCGCCTCCTCGAGATGGGGAAGGTACTGCTCGGCGTCAGCGTCAGATACTCCCATTTCCTTCAGCATTTCGATGTGTGTTTTCATGCTGGTTCCCTCGTACGACGCGTCACAAACGACGTGGTAGAAACGTACGCCATCACAGATTCGCACGCGCCGAAACGTCCATGGTGACCATTTTGCAGAATTGCGAGCCTTCAGATTTCCGTGCTGGAGTGACGCCGCGGCGGACCTTTGCGACGAGTGGAAAGCGAGACGGCGAATCCGCTCCTCGGCGGCCTGAACCCGCGTCGCTTTCAGCGTCCAGCCGCGTTTTGCAGGAGGGTTGCCCGCTCGGCATTCGGGAGCGGCACGGCGTGCCGCAGTGTGTCAGCCGAGGCCGACGGTCAGTCGGGTCGACAGCTGGTATCTTCAATCCTCGGGTATCGTCCGCTGCGCGGTTTCATTCCACACATACAGGAAGGTGCCATCGCTGGCTGTGGCAACGTGGCGCCCGCTTTTCCGCGTCGCACGATTCAACGCTGACCGCACCTTCTCCTTGCTTTCTGCCAGTTGCGCGAGGGGCACCTTGAGCGCGACGCCTTTCTTGAGGTGATCGAGATCCGACAGGATTTTGGTGACGATCTCGTTGTGCTTTCCCTTGCGACCTTGCGGAACATCCGCCTGCAGCATCGACTTGAAGTTCATCGGATTCTTCCTCGTCCGGCCGGCCATCTGGCGACCTCCTCTAACGTTAGGTTAACGAGACGTAATCGTATCTGCTCGTGACGAGCCCCGCAATTATAGAGACGACACATTAACAACAGCTGGTGAGGTGTGTGGGGGGGGGGGACAGGATCCGTAAACGAGGAGCCTCGTCCTGTGCTAAACAGGAGGCCCCGTTCTGCAAAAGAGATGACCCGTATGCGGCCGGCGCTGGTACGGTGCCCGGGTGACGAAGAAGAACTCCGCCGCGCGGAAATCCCGAACTCATTTCGAGCAGATTCCTCTCGAGACCGTGAAGAAGATTGCCAATGGGGAGGATTCCCCGAAAGAAAAGGCTGGAACCGACAAGGCCCGTGCGCCAAGGTCCCCCGCTAAGGACTGAACAAAGCCGATGTCGGAACCGCGGCTCACTGAGACGCGCTCGTCTTCGCGCGGTATCACGCCCCCCGGACACGCGGCGCTGCGGCAGCTCGCCCTGAAAGTCCTGACACAGCATTCGGGATCGGCCGAGGGATCCGAGGCGCTTGCGACGGCAGCGCGACGTGCCTACGACGACCTCGCGCACGTGTCCACGCCGCTGATCGGTCAGGTTGGGGTTGATGCCCTGACTGCCCGCGCGTTGCATCTCGCGCAGCGGGAGTATCCGTGGCTGGCCGAGGCGGCAGAGTCCGAACACACGCACGAGCCGTTTGCCCAAGTGATCGTCAATCTGCGGCGACAGCATCCTGCAATCGCCACTGAAGGCACCGCTGCGGTGTTCGCCACCTTTGCGGGATTGCTCGTGACGTTCATCGGGGAACCGCTCACGACGGGTCTGTTGCGGAAGGCATGGCCCAACGCCTTTTCCGACGCGTACACAAAGGAGACGTAAGAAATGTCGGACAAGGTTGCGATTCGCCACCTGCCCACGGGCGTTCCAGGACTCGATGCGATCCTGGGGGGAGGGTTGCCGGAATTCTCCTTCAATCTCATTGCGGGCGCGCCCGGGGCCGGAAAAACGACGCTCGCGCAGCAGATCATGTTTACGCTCTCCGGCGCCGATCGTCCCGCGCTGTACATCACAGTAGCTGGCGAACCGCCGCTCAAGATGCTGCGGTATCAGCAGCAGTTCACCTATTTCGATCTCGCCCGCGTGAACGAGTCGGTCCGGTACGTGAATCTCAGCCAGGACATTGTCAACGGCCGGTTGGAGCAGTTGCTGGCACGGATCGTTGAAGAAGTCGAAGCGACGAGCCCTAGCGTGGTCGTCGTTGACTCCTTTCGTTCGGTCGCCCAGGCCGCGGAGCGAGCAGAGAACGGCGCGCTCGATTTGCAGCACTTTGTGCAGCAGCTCGCCGTCCGGCTTACGGGATGGGAGGCGACGACGTTTCTTGTTGGCGAATATCTCCCCTCTGAGGTTGAGCAGAATCCGGTCTTCACGGTCGCTGACGGACTGCTGTGGCTCTATCAAAGCCTCGATCGGAATTCGATGGTTCGCAAGATGCAAGTCATGAAGCTGCGGGGACAGGCGCCGATTCCCGGACTACATACGTTCCGCATCACCGACCGTGGCGTGCAGGTGTTCCCGCGGGTGATCGTCGGCCCCGAGCAAAAGACAGGCAGGACGCCGTCGAACACACCGGCGCCGCCCAAACGTCTCTCCGTCGGCGTGACGACGTTAGATGAGATGCTCGGCGGCGGCATCCCGGCCGGACACTCCGTGCTGGTCGCGGGTCCCTCGGGCTCCGGGAAGAGTGTTCTGGCGACGAACTTCATCATGGAAGGCGCTCGCCATGACGAGCCCGGCATCATCGCGGTGTTCGAGAAGCGGCCCAGCGAGTACACGCAGACGGGCCTGGGCGGGCGGGAGTTCGAGCAGATGGTGCGCGATCGAAAGATCGGCATCATCCACACGCGCCCACTGGATCTGTCGATCGACGAGACGCTCCACGACATCGTCACGGCGATTGACGCCTTGAAGGCGCGGCGGGTGGTCATCGACTCGCTCTCGGGTTTTGAGCTCGCCCTGGCACCTACGTTCCGCGAGGACTTTCGCGAGTCGCTGTATCGCATGGTCGCCGTGCTGACAGGCATGGGGATCACGCTCATGTTGACGGCGGAGCTGGAGGACAGCTACGTGGATCTCCGCTTCAGCCCCCACGGGACGGCCTTCCTGACCGACACGATCATCATGCAGCGCTACATCGAGTTGAAGGGTCAACTACGGCGTGTCCTGGCGGTGGTGAAGGTGCGCGGCAGCGCGCACAGCAAAGAGCTCCGCGCCTTCGAGATCACCCAGGATGGGATCGTCGTCGGCGACGCGTTGGGCGACTACGACGGGCTGCTGACGGGCCACCCGATCGCGCCTGCGGAAGAAGCGCATTCGAATGGCCTCTGAGAACAAGCCGGAGCCGGCGCGCGACGAGACCTTGACGACGCGGGAGGCCGCTGTCTCGGCGCGCGAGCACGCGGGTCTTGCACGGGAAGAAGCTGTTGCGCTTCGTGAAGCGGCGGATCGCGCGCGCGAAGAGGCCGCGGCGTTTCGCGAAGAGGCGGTCCGCGCGCGTGAGGAGGCCGCCCAGACGCGCTCGGCGCTCGACGCCCTTATGAGTCAGCTTCGGGAGGCCAACGAACATCTCATCGTCGCAAACCTTCGGTCACACGCGCTGGCCGACGAAGCGGAGACAGCCAATCGTCACAAGGACGAATTCATCGCGATCGTGTCGCACGAGCTGCGCACGCCGCTCAATGCCGTGCTCGGATGGGCTCGCATGCTGGCCTCGAAGCAGTTGCCCGAGACACGCGCCATCCACGCGATCCAGACGATTGAACGCAACGCCGCCTCCCTCGCGCTCATCATCGACGACCTCATGGATATGTCGCGCATCGTTGCCGGGACACTGAAGCTGACGTGTCAACCGGTGGACGTGGTTCCCCTGACGCAGGCTGCGCTCGATGTCGTCAGACCGATGGCCGCGGCAAAGCATATTGAGTTGACGTTGTCTGCGGATTCCTCACCCAGTGACGTCGTAAACGCCGACCCAGATCGGTTGCAACAGGTGATCGGGAACCTACTCACCAATGCCATCAAATTCACGCCAGACGGAGGACGTATCGAGGTGTCCGTTGAACACCTAGGGTCACAGCTGGAGATGAAGGTGGCCGACACGGGTCGGGGCATCAGTGCCGACTTTCTGCCCAATGTGTTCGACCGCTATCGTCAAGCGGATCGCATCACATCGCGGCAACAGGGTGGCCTCGGCCTCGGCTTGGCCATCGTGCGTGAGCTCGTCGAGCTGCACGGGGGCACCGTTCATGCGACGAGTGAGGGGGAGGGGCGCGGAGCCACCTTCATCATCCGCTTGCCGATTCTCACCGCTGCTCCAACGGAGCGATGGTCCGCGCTCGAACGACGTTCCAAAACCTCTGTCAATTCCCCGCAACCGCGCTCACAGAGGCTCGATCATCTGCGGGTTCTGGTGGTAGACGACCAGGCCGATAGTCGCGCATTCACGTCGCTGGTACTCACCGAAGCGGGCGCCAGCGTGATCGCTGTAGCGTCCGCCCAGGAGGCCTTCCATCACGTGCTCGACCAACAAAACCCGGACGTCCTCGTGAGCGATATCGGTCTCCCCCACGAGGACGGATACGCCCTGGTGCGTCGGATTCGCGACCACGAGGCAGAGCATGGCGGGTTTCTTCCGGCGATAGCGCTCACGGGCTTCGCACGCGCAGAAGATCGGAGTCGGATCCTTGCGGCGGGATTCCAGGCGCACATGTCCAAGCCGCTGGACCCCGCGGAGCTGACAGCCGTCATCGCCGGTCTTGTTAGAGCTTCGACATCAGCGGAGAAAAAGTCGGCGACCTGACGCTCTAACCGCTCCTGCCTTCAACTGGTTAGAGCCCGCCGAACCCTCGAAAGTAAGTTTGGTGGACCAGACCGGGATCGAACCGGTGACCTCGTGAATGCCATTCACGCGCGCTCCCATCTGCGCCACTGGCCCACTCTTGGCTGGACCTTTCATGTTAACGCACGCCCGGTGGCCCGGCAACTGAAGCGGAACGCGGGCAGTCGGGAACGCTGCACCGATGGTTTCTATGGTGCGCGCCTTGTATTCCAGCCACGCATGAAGCAAAACACGGTTTCTCACTTCGAGATCTATGCGAACGATCCCGACGCATTGGCAAAGTTCTATACACAGCTGTTCGACTGGGACGTTCAGCACATGCCGCACATGGACTACCGCCTCGTCAAGACGGTCGATACCGACGCGGACAACCGGCCGGAGACGGCTGGCGCCATCAACGGCGGCATCGCGACACGCCCTCACGGCTACGGCGTGAACGGATCCGTGAACTACGTCATGGTCGATTCGGTCGAGACCTACGTCGACAAGGCGCAGAAGCTCGGTGCGAGGCTGACCAAAGGCAAGACCGCGGCGCCGGGGATGGGCTGGTTCGCGATGTTCATGGACCCCGAAGGCAATCACTTCGCCGTCTTCAAAGCCGAGCAGTCGGCGAAGTAGCCTGCGGCTGGCTGATCGGACAGTTCGAAATCGCGCCTTCTGGCGCGTGTCAAACCGAAACCCGCGCGATGCCGTCTTCATGCACGGCATCGCCGTGTGACCCGGGTTGTCCGACGTCGCTATACAGTTGATGCCGGGACCGCGGCGGCGAAGCGCCGGTGCGCCAGCAGCAGCCACTCCGACAACTGCCGAGCTGCCTCATCCGGCGTCTGACCGTAGAAGGGCATCATCGCGGTGGGCACCCCCGGGCCGCGTCGCAACTGGGCACGCCACCTGTTGCTGACGGCCGTGACCTCGATCTGATAGGCGCGGCCGCCAATAGTCTCTTCGAAGCGATGAACAATCACGTTTGGCGTCCCTGGCGGGGTCAGGAGCGGCGACGATCTTATTCGGCGCCGCGGCGCGATCAAGCGAAGGGACACGCGAAGCGCCGGTGCACTGCGCCGCGCGCGGCGGATCGCCCGCATCGCGCGCGAAAAAAAATTTCGCTGTCGCGGTTGTCCACAGGATTTGCACCTGTCATGCACAGGATTTCCACACCGGGCCGTCCGGAGCGACGTTGTCGCAGACGCTACAATAGGAATTCGCCCAGCATGACGACGCGTCTGTTCTCCTTCGTCGTACTCGTGTGGCTGGCGGCCGCGCCGTCTGCGCGCGCGGCCACCGACGCGACGTTGTTCCGCTTGTTCTTCCAGGACGGCGCGAGCGTCGTCAGCTACGGCGAGTTCGCGCGCCTCGACGACCAGGTCGTCTTCTCGATGCCCGTCGGCGGCCCCGCCGATCAGCCGCGCCTCCACGTCGTCTCGCTGCCCTCGTCGCAGATCGACTGGGAGCGGACCGAGCGGTATGCGGCGTCCGCGCGCTTTCAGCACTACGCGGACACACGAGGCGAGGAAGACTTTCAGCAGTTGAGCGGCGACATCGCCCGCGTGCTGAACGACGTGGCGCTGGCGACCGACAAGAACGCGGCGCTCGATCAGGCGGAGCGCGCGCGCAAGACGCTCGCGGACTGGCCGGCCACCCATTACGGGTATCGCGCGCGAGACGTGCGCGAGGTCGTGGCGCTGCTCGACGAGGCCATCTCGGATCTCCGCGCCTCCGCTGGACGCAACGACTTCAACCTCGCGCTCGTCGCGACGCCGGAAGAAACGGGATACGAGCCGCTGCTGGGCGCGCCGGGCGTGGCGGAGCAGATCAATGCGACGCTCCGCGTCGCGCGGCTCGCGCCGCGCGTGGCCGACCGCATCTCGCTGCTCCAGGAAGTGCTCGCGCTCGTCGTGGAAGGCGGCTCTTCACTGCCATCCGACGAGGCGTCGCGTTTCCGCCGGATCGCCGAGGACCAGATCCATGGCGAGGTCGAGATCGACGAGCGATACTCGGCGATGTCGCACCGCCTGCTCGCGTCTGCGACCAACGCGGCCGGGCGCGCACGCATCAGCGACGTGGAGCGGGTCCTCAACCAGGTGCCGAAGGAAGACGAGCGCCTCGGCGGCCGCCGGCCCGAGGTCGTGCAGGCGCTCAGCACGGCGCTGCAGCTGCAGCTGGAGAACGCCCGCCGCCTCCGGCTGATGCTCGATCAATGGCAGATTCGCCGCGGCAGCTATCGCGAGTATCAGCGCGAGGTCGGCTCGCAGCTGATGCAGCTGGTCAAGATTCAACCGTCGCTCGATGCCATCCGCCGCCTCGCCGGCCCGTCGCCGACGACGCTGGTCCGGCTGCGGGGCCGGCTGTCGGGCGGCGCCGACCGGTTGCAGCGGATGACCGTTCCCGACGAGCTTCGCATGACGCACGCGCTGCTCGTCAGCGCCTGGCGGTTTGCCGAGTCCGCCGTGGACATCCGCTACAGCGCGGTCTCGTCCGGCGACGTCGCCATTGCGTGGCAGGCGTCCTCGTCCGCGGCCGGCGCCATGCTCATGGTGACGCGCGTGCAGCACGACATCCGCGCGCTGCTCGAACCTCCTCGCCTTCAGTGATCACACCCCGCACGACCCGACTCGTGCGGGCGTCGGATCTGCGGTCGTTTCGAAGCGCGCTGGTGGCGCTGGCCACCGGCGGCTCTCCGCTCGAGGCCCGCGACCGGCTCCTCGTCTGCCCCACGCGCGCGGCCTCGCACCATCTGCTCCGCTCGATCGAGGACCGGATGCCGGCAGGCGCCGCCCTCGTCCTTCCCGATTTCGTCACGCGCGCCGAGCTGCACGAGCGGCTGTTCGATCGCATCGAGTTGCCGCGCGATGCGGAGGGGCGGAGAGCCGGTCCTTACACGACCGAGGAGCGCGAGGCGCTCCTTGCGGCCGCGTGCCGCGCGGCGATCGACGCCGGCGCCGATCCGCCATTTCACGTCCGTCCCGGCCTCATTGGCGCGATGCTCGAGTTCTTCGACGCGCTGAAGCGCTATCAGAAGTCGGTGAACGACTTCGAACGGCTGACCGTCGGCAGGCTCGATGGAGGGCAGGACATCGACCGCGGCGCCGAGCGCCTGATTCGACAGACCCGGTTCTTCGTCGCGGCCTTCCGCGAGTTCGAACGGCTGTGCACCGCGTCGGGCGGCGTCGACGAGCACGCGATGCGCGACCGGCTGCTCGCGAATGCCGGCGCGCGTCCGTGGCGCCACGTCATCGTGGCCGTACGCGATCGCGCGGGCGACCGCTACGGCCTGTTTCCCGTCGACTGGGATCTGCTCGCACGCATCCCTGGTCTCGAGCGCCTCGACGTCGTCGTCACCGACACGATGCTCGCGGGGGCCTTTCACGAGCGCATCCATCAATGGCTGCCGGGAATAGAAGAGACGCGGCTCGAGCCAGCGGGCAGCGGGCAGCGGGCAGCAGGCAGCACGGAGGAGGGACTTGCTGCCCGCTTCTCGGTCGCCCGCGACCGCGAAGACGAGGTCGCCGCGTGTGCGCGATGGGTGCGCGCGCAGGCCGGCGGGTCCGAGCCGCCCGCGCTCGATCGCATCGCGCTCGTCGTGCGCCAGCGCCTGCCGTACGTCTATCTGGCACAGGAGGTGTTCCGGTCGTCCGGCATCCCGTGCCAGATGTTCGACGCGCTGCCGCTTGCGGCGGAGCCGTACGCGGCCGCTGTCGATCTGTTGTTCTCGTTCGTCAGCGCCCATTTCGCGCGCGGACCCGCCATCGCGCTGCTGCGTTCCCCGCACTTTCGGTATGCGGGATCGGACGGCGAGCCGATTCGCGCGTCAGAGATCGCGGCGCTCGACCGGGCGTTGAGCGAAACCGGATACCTTGGCGGCCTCGACGCGCTGGATCGACTTGTTGAATCGTGGCGTGCCGAAGGCTCGCGAGTGTCGAAGACGGCCGTCGCCGGCATGGCGGCTCTGCAGACGGTCGCCCGGGAGCTGGCGCCCCTTCGATCCGACGCGACCATTGCGGACCATCTCGATCGGGTTCTCGCATTTCTGACGACGCACGACTCGCCTAAGCCTTCGGCGGAGGCGGAATCGTTGCGCGCGCGGCAGCTTCGCGCGCGCGGCGCCGTTCTCGGCGTGCTGCGGTCGCTGCGCGACGCCCGCAGGCGGTTCGATTCGCGGATCGTGCCGTTCGAGGAGGTGGCCTCGATGGTGCGCCGCGGCATCGACATGCACACCTTCGCGTCGCGCCGGGGAGAATCGGGCGTGCACCTGGTCGACGCCGACAGCGCGCCGTTCGGCGAGTTCGACCACGTGCAGCTCGCAGGCCTCGTTGACGGCGAGTGGCCGGACCGGCCGCGGCGGAACATCTTCTATTCGCCGGCTATTCTCCGAGACCTCGGTTGGCCCGCGGATGCGGACCGGGTCGAAGCGGAACGCTCGGCCTTCGCCGATCTAGTGCACCTGCCCGCGAGGACGCTCGCCGTCTCGACCTTTTCGCTCGAGCACGATTCGCTCGTCTCACCGTCGATGCTGCTCGACGAGATCGAACGCGCGGGGATCGGAACGGGGGCGGGGACGGAGACGGAGACGGGGGCGGGGGAGGACGGAATCGTTCTCTCCGATGCCGCGAGGGCGTGGGCGGAGCGGCGCGCTGCGCGGCCGG
>Ga0070694_100001613_pt1 | contig 13239 bp, 12 predicted proteins | sample KBSK1251metaG_FD_65470 | JGI IMG/M metagenome (GOLD analysis project Ga0070694, IMG submission 65470) | Corn, switchgrass and miscanthus rhizosphere microbial communities from Kellogg Biological Station, Michigan, USA - KBS K1-25-1 metaG | ecosystem: Host-associated > Plants > Roots >... | reverse complement strand
GGGTGAGACAGCCGCGGCGATTTCCTCACTCACCGTCAGTGTGCGCAACCCGGCTCGTCGCTGGGCGTAGCCGCGCAGGCCCAGGCCCATGCCCAGCACGCAAACGGCAAAGAAGAGGGCATTCTGTTGGGTCCACGCAATGGTCAACTCCACCGCCACGAGCACGAGGAACGTCAGGCCCATGAGCAGGCGTTCGAACCAGTACATGCGCAACTCCTTGTTGAACGTGCATGTGCCCAGATTGACGCCGATGGCTCCCACCACGCCTATGGCGTAGAGCCCGGCCAACGACTGAAGATTCTTCGACAACCCGACGACCACTATGGGCAGAAGCACAGCCAGAGCGAGCGGCAGCTTCGGGACACCGTGCATGTTCAGCCTGGCAAAACTTCGCGGCATTTCGCCGTCACGCGCCATCATGTAAAGCAAACCGATGAGGGCAGCGACCGCAGTATTGACGGCGCTTAGGAGCAACAGGCCCACGACCGCGCCCACAATCCAGCCGAATATCTGCCCAACGGTCAGACCAAACGCCATGGCACCGTATTCCTCGGCCAGATAACGCAGCATGTCTTCCCAGCGACGCTCGAGGTCAGGCCGGAGATACTCCGGGAGCGACAGCATGGCCCAGCCGAGCAAGCAGGTCCCCAAGACCACTTCGATGGCCACGGGAAGGATGGCGCGCATGGCGGTTCCTCCGACCTGGGGGCGCTCGGGCGTTGAGCCGGGGTCGAGCCGCATGACCCCCGTCAGATTCGCCACCGCTTCCACGCCGCTCAGGGCCAGAATCACGCCGGTAAAGGCCACCCATTTATGCCCAAACGTCAGCTGCGAAGGCTGCAATCCTTGCGTCGACAAATGAGGCACGGCCAACAGGATGATAATGACCACCACCCCCACCATCGGCGCCGCCAGGAGCAACGCCAGGCTGCCGCTGTGTTTCGGCCCGTAGAAGTTCATTACCCCAATGGCGACGATCATCGCCGCCGTGGCGAACGGCACGGCCGCGTCCGGCACGCGAAAGTAAGTCATCGCCGCCCAGCCGCTCATGGCCGCCGTGACGGTGAAATTCGCTACCAGCAATAACGCCCCCACCACCGCCAGCAACCGGCTATGCCCCCGCGCCGCCGAATAAACCCCGCCTCCGTCCGGGTAATGTTTGCAAATGATGACGTAGCTGTAGCCGACGATGGCCGTCAAAGCGCAGACGGCCAGAATGATGGGAAGCGCAGCGTAGTGAGCGGCGACGAAGGCCAAACCGATGACATAGGCTTTGCTCGTGCCCCAATCGCCGTAAAGCAAGGCAGCGGCGCGTTTCCAATCGACATTGCGAGGGCGATGGACGCCTGGATTATCCATGCCGGGTCCCCCGTTGCCCAACCCGCCCACCGGGGCGGTGCACTCGCATAACGGACAGACCTGACAGCCAAAGACCTAAGCTCATCGGACGGGCGCGATGGTGATCGTAAAACCCCGGCTCGTCAATGGGAGTTGGGGCAGGGCTTTGGGGAGTTAGGGAAGCCTTCCTGGAAACTTCTGAAAGAGTAGTGCAACGCCTCCCTAACCCCCCAAATCCCTACCAGTCTTTGAAAACCCGTTCATGCCGGTTCGTTTTCAGGGCGGGACGGAACGCCATCACTTTCTCTTCTCCCTTTAGCGCCTCGAGCAATTGCACCGCCTGTTGCGGGGTCATCCGAACGGCTTGCGCCTTGTCGGGCGCCCCCTCCGCGTCCTCCGGTTGCTCGGACGGCTGGCCCTGCTGGCCCTGCTTTTGAGCTTCCTCCTTCTTCTTCTGTTGGTCCTTGTTCTCCTGTCCTTGTTGCTGTTGTTGTTGCTGCGGCTGCTCCTGCTTCTCCTTTTGTTCGTTTTGCTGCGGCTCTTGCTTCTGCTTGTCGCCTTTGTCCTGCTCTTTCTGCTTCTCCTTTTCCTTATCCTTTTGCTGATCTTGTTTGTCCCCTTTGTTGGGCGGCTGCTCCGGTTTCTTGAGTAGAGCGGCCAGCTCATTCAGCTTCGCGTCGTTTGGATAAAGGCGCTGTCCGGTTTCGACTTCTGTCTTGGCCTTCTCATTCTCGCCGAAGATGAAGAACTGCGCGCCATTGTGATAATAGTCATCCGCGCTCTGGCCCAAAACCGCTCCCTCGATGCCGACGCCCATGCCGAAGCCAAGGCCAAGCAGCAGGAGGCTACGGGCTTTGAGGGGAACGAACCGGAGCGGCCGCTGGATTCGAGATGCCATTGATCTGGCGCAGCCTTTCGATGTATTCGGCATAATAACTCGTGGTCGAATCGATTTTAAGTTGGTTTTCCATGATCTCAAGCGCCGCGCGATACTCCCTGCGCCGCACCGCTTCGTCCGCCTGGCTCTTGGCCTTCTTGGCCGCGTCACTCGGAGGTTCCTTCTCTTTGTCTTTGTCCTTCTTCTGGTCCTCGGACTTGAGTTGTTCCAGGCGTCGTTTGACCAGCTCCCGATTAAATTCGGCGTCCGCATCCTTGGGGTCCAATTTGAGCACACTCTCGTAACTGCTGACCGCCCGCTGCCAATGCGAGCGCTTCTTTTCCGTATCTGCTTCGCCTTCGCCCAACCGAAAGAGGGTATTGCCGATGTTGTAGTAAGCCCGCTGCTGCAGGAGCAAGTCCGGTGTGACCAAGGCCGACGTCAGATGCGTCAGGGCCTGCTCGAATTCCTTGTTCTGGAACGCCGCGGTCCCCGCATTGAAATGCAGTCGCGCATCGTCGGGTTTCTTGGCCAGCAGCTGTTCATATTCTGAAAGGGCGCGGTCGTACTGCCCACGCTGATACTGTTTGAGCCCTTCGGCGCTGGAGGCGTGCGCGGAGGAGGATGCGGCCAGCGCCAGCACACCCAAAAGCAAAAGCAGCCCCGCACTGGAGCCAATCACCCTCGCGCTCGTGCTGGGCGCGTCCGTGGACGCGTTTTGGGCAGCGGAAGCGAACGGACTGGGGCGCTCCGGAACGAATATCTCGAGCAACAGCAACGCGACCACCACGGCCAGCAGCCATTGATAGCGTTCATGCGGGCGTTTTACGCGCTGGGACGCCAGGTCGCCTTTGGGCAACGGCGCCAGACCGCTCTCATACAACGCCTGCATGGGGTTGGCTCCGCTCAACGGCAAAAAGAATCCGCCGGTCGCGTCCGCCATCTCCTGAAGCAGCTTTTCATCGAGTCGCGACTTCACCGCGTTGCCGTCGTTGTCTTTGATGAATTCGGTGCGTCCCTGCACATCCACCGTGCGAAGCAGTTCTCCCGCCGGAGTGCCAACGCCGACGGTGAAAACGCGCAAGCCGTCCTTGCCTGCCTTCTTGGCCGCTTCGAGCGCATCGCCATCGTGATCTTCACCGTCGGTGAACAAGACCACCACGCGATGATTCTCGCTGCTTTCGCGAAACGCGCTGCGCGCCGCAGCCAACGCTTCGGCCAGGGCGGTGCCGCCCTGGGGGATGATGTTGACGTCGAGGGCCTCGACACTCTGGCGGAACGCCTCGTCATCCAACGTCAGCGGGCATTGGAGAAATGCGCTCCCGGCAAACGCCACCAGGCCCAGACGATCCGTGCGCGCCAGACGTTTCAAATCGAGCGCGGCCAATTGCGCCCGGCGGAGCCGGTTGGGACTCACGTCGGTGGCCAGCATGCTGCGCGAGGTGTCGATGGCGACTACGATGTCCAGTCCGCGCGAGCGCGCCTCCTCCCAACTAAATCCAAACTGCGGGCGGGCCAGCGCGGCAATCAGCAAGGCCACCGCCGCCACCACCAGCCCCATCCGCAATTTCTGGCGCGACGCCGAGACACCGACCGTCAGGCTGGAGAGCAGACGCGCGCCCACAAACTGTGCGGCCAATTCGCGCCGCCGGCGCCAGGCCCAAAACAGAAATGCCACCAAGCCGGGTACGACCACCAGTAACGCCCAAAGGACATGGGGATGCTCGAAGGGCATCAGGGCAGCCTCCTCCACACGGTGTGAGCCAGGGCCAACTCCAGTAACAATACCCCCAACGCCGGCGCCACCAGCCAGGGGAACAGCTCCTTGACGTGCACAAAGCGCTTCACTTCCATCTCGGTCTTTTCCAGCGTGTCGATCCGGGAGTAAATCTTGCGCAACGTGTCGGTGCTGTCCGCGCGAAAATACTCGCCTCCCGTCTTGCCGGCGATCTCCTGCAGCGTCTTCTCGTCAATGTCCACTTCCATCGGCATGTAGTATTTCCGCCCAAACGGGTCGACTCTCGGGAACGGGGCCGTTCCGCGCGTGCCAACACCGATCGTATAAACTTTGATCCCGAGGGCCTGCGCCGCTTCGGCGGCCGTTAACGGCTGCACCTTGCCCGCGTTGTTTTGGCCGTCCGTCATCAGAATCACGATCTTGCTCTTCGATTTAATCTCTCGGATGCGATTGATCGCCGCGGATAAACCCGAGCCGATGGCGGTGCCCTCCTCAATGCTGTGCAATTCGAGCCGCTTCAAGTTCATGGCCAAAAAATCATGATCGAGCGTCAGCGGCGCCGCCACATACGCCTTGCCGGCAAAGGCCACCAGTCCAATGCGGTCACCGGGTCGTTTGTCGATAAATTGCCGCAGGACATCCTTGGCAATCTCCAGCCGATTGACGCGGTGACCTTTCAACTCGAAGTCCTCCGACTCCATGCTTCCTGACAAATCCAGCGCGATCACAATGTCGATACCGCTGGCCTTCACGGCTGTCTCACTCTCAACCCATTGCGGACGCGCCAGGCCGAGCACACACAAGACCAGGGTCAACCACCGCAGGAGAGACAGCGCCCGGCTGGCGTTGGATTCGCCAATGCCGGCGACTCCGCCCACCAATTGCACCGACGAATAGACGAAGGCCGGCGGTTTCCCTCGGCGCCCACGCAAGAACCACGCCACGAGTAGGGCGAGCAGCAACAGCGCAAACCACGGATGAGCAAAAGTCAAACGCATGGCTCAGCGAGGATGTCCGGCCAGCGGCGGGCGCGAGGGAGGCGTTGCCTGTAGCGCCGGTTCGACCGCCGAACCCGTCCCAGCGCCGGTCGAATCACTGGCGTCGACCGAAGCGAATTGCGTTTCATCCACCAGCCGCACGGCGGATTCATACAGTGTGCGCAGTGCGGCTTCCGTCGGCTCGAAGCGCGCGAACTTCACCAAATCACAATGCTGCAGAAATTCGCCCAGACTCACTTTCTGGTCCGGTAACAAGTGGGGGCTCGAACGCAGTTCGAGCAGAAATTCCTCCGTTGTGCGTTCCGGGGCGCGGAGTTGGAAGCGTTCCTCCAAATAAACGCGGATGGTGTCGGCCACCTGGGTGCAGAACCGGTTCGGATCAGTAATATGGAACAAGGCCGCCTCCAGGCGTTGCTTGGCCCGCACATGCGGCGGAATCACCACCACGGGTGTCGGCATCGAGCGTTGGCGCCGCCAGCGGCGCCACCAAAAACACAAACCGGCCGCCACCAAACTCAACGCCAGCCCCCACCAAAACCACGCCCACGGGTTCGGGATCGACACCGGCGGACGAATGTCGCGAATATCGTCCACGGCGGCCGTGCTGGCACCTGGTGGCGCGGGGGCAAGCGCCGGCGCCGCGGCCGCGACGGCAGCACCAGCCAGCCAGACAGCGCCGGACCACGACAACGGGCGATGACGCGACGGGTTCATCGCAAGCGCCGTTTCTCCCGCGCCTCGAAGAAACGTCCCAAAGCAGCCGCGTAAGGCTGGCCGGTGCGAAGTTGAATGTTGTCGATGTTGGCCGAGCGGAGCATGCGGGCGAGCTCGCCCTGCGCGCGGAGCTGGCGTTCTCGGAAGGCTTCCCGGTGCCGGCGCACACTGGTGTTCACTTCCACCAGTCGACCGGTTTCGGAATCTTCCAGCAGGATCCGTCCGACGGGCGGCAGTTCGAGCTCATGACGATCGGTAATCTGCACCGCCACCAGGTCGTGGCGGCGATTGACCTGCCGGAGCGCGGCGTAACAGCCCTGCGACATGAGCGATTGGCCGGCGCTGGCCGGCCCTGCGCCCGGGCGCCGCGCGTGGGTGGCCACGGCGTTCTCATCCAGGAAATCCGAGATTACCACCGCGATCGATTTGTGACTGAGCACCCGGCTCAAGAATTGCAGCGCGGCATTGAGGTTCGTTCCTTTCCGGCGCGGTTCATAAAAGAGAATTTCTCGAATGACCCGCAGCACGTGCCGGCGGCCCTTGCGCGGGGGCATGAACTTTTCCACCTCGTCGCTGAACAGCAACAGTCCCACCTTGTCGTTGTTGCGAATGGCGGAAAAGGCCAGCACCGACCCAATCTCCGCCGCCAGCTCGCGCTTGGCTTGTTCGCCCGAGCCGAACAACCCCGAGCCACTCACGTCGACGATCAGCATCAGGGTCAGCTCCCGTTCCTCGACGAATTTTTTGATGAACGGATGGTTCATCCGGGCTGTCACGTTCCAATCAATCGAGCGAACCTCGTCGCCAGGCTGATACTCGCGCACTTCCTCGAAATTCATGCCCAGGCCTTTGAAGACGCTGTGATATTGCCCGCCCAGCGTTTCGGTGACGAGCCGGTTGGTGCGCAGCTCAATCTGCCGGATTTTCTTGAGGATTTCGCGAGGGATCATCGACTGAGCTGCTGGAACGGCCGCGCCGCTTACGGCACTGGCAATTCATCAAAAATTTTCTGAATGATCGTCTCCGGCGTCTTCTCCTCCGCCTCCGCTTCGTACGTGATGGTGACGCGGTGGCGCAGCACATCCATGCCGATGCTCTTCACATCCTGCGGGGTGACGTAGCCGCGGCCGCGAATAAAAGCGTAGGCCTTGGCGCCGAGGGTCAGGGCGATGGTGGCCCGCGGCGAGGCGCCGAGTTGGATGAGCCCCTGTAGTTGCAGCTTGTAACGGGCGGGATCGCGCGTGGCACACACCAGATCCACGATGTAGTCCTTGACCTTGTCATCGATGTAAACGTCGTTAAGAACCTGGCGGGCCTTGAAGATCTGGTCGCGCTCCACCACCGCCACTGCTTCCGGCAGGTTGTTGGTTCTGGCCATGAGATCCAGAATGGACCGTTCCTCTTCCCGGCTGGGATACCCGATCTTCAGCTTGAGCATGAAACGGTCGACTTGCGCCTCCGGCAACGGATATGTCCCTTCCTGTTCAATGGGGTTTTGTGTGGCCAATACCAGGAACGGCTCCTCCAGTCGAAAGGTCTGGTCCCCAATGGTGACCTGCTTTTCCTGCATCGCTTCCAGCAACGCGCTCTGCACTTTCGCCGGCGCCCGGTTGATTTCATCGGCCAGCACCAAATTGGCAAAGATCGGTCCTTTGCGCGTGGTGAATCCGCCGGATTGCGGATTGTAAATCTGCGTCCCAATCACGTCGGCCGGCAGCATGTCGGGCGTGAATTGAAGCCGGGAAAATTTGACATGCAACGAAGAAGCGAGCGATTTGACGGAAAGCGTTTTGGCCAGGCCGGGCACCCCTTCGAGCAAGACATGGCCGTTGGCCAGCAAGCCGATGATAAGCCGTTCCACCAAATAGGTCTGGCCGATGAGCACCTTGCTGATTTCAGTGGTGAGAGGCCGCAGGAAGGCGCTGGCCTTCTGGACTTCTTCGTTAATCGCGGTGATACCCGTGTTCATGCGGCGGATAGTGTTGCCGCAAGCACCACAAAACCTCAAGCGGGCAGAGCCTTACACTTTTGTAATCCGGGCGCATCCGACACTGCCGATTTGACCGAAACGCGGCGGCGTAGCGGAGCCGGTGCGATACCGCAGGCTTGGACGCCTGCGCTACGTCGCCGTGTGGGGCACTTTCTGCATGCACCGGCCGAACCGCGCCCCCGCTTACGCAGGCCGCTCTGGCTCAATCGAAAAACGGAAAGAGCCGCTTGAGGTCCGTCTTGTTGGGTTGACCGCCGTACTCGCAGATCTCGAATGCCTCGGCGTGCTGGATGGAGGAGGCTTTGCCAGGATACCACCCTTCCAACTCCGTGCGGAAACGTTCGGTCAAATCCTTCTGGCGCTTTTGAAAACCGTCGCGCACCGCCTGTTGCCTTTTCTTCTGCCCGGCGGCATCCGCCGGATAGAGCTCCTCCGAGCCATTGGCGCCGCCTTCAGCGAACTGCGACACCATCACTCCCAATGCATCCAACTTTTTGTCCATCACTGAGTCCACCGAAATCACCACGTCGGGATGAAACGGAGCCGGCTTCTGGAATCGATCCGGGCTGTAGAAAAAGACCGGGTTCTTTTTCAGCGGCGTCACGTCCGGCACAAAGAACGGCACTGTGACCATATAAGCCGCATCTTGGACCAACACGCCGGTGTACCGATGATCCGGATGATAATCGTTGGGACGATGACTGATCACGATGTCTGCCTTCCACTCCCGAATCAGGCGCACCAGCGTGCGGCGATTTTCCACCGTCGGCAGAAGTTCGCCGTCATGGATGTCCAGGATGACCCCCTGGATGCCCAGGATTTGATGGGCTTGACGCACCTCGACCTTGCGCCGCAGCGCCAACGGCCCACCCGCTTCCCGCCAATGTCCAATATCGCCGTTGGTGACCGAGACAAACAAAACATGGTGCCCCTGGCGAGCCCACAACGCCGCCGTGCCGGCAGCCTGAATTTCGCAATCGTCCGGGTGCGCGCCGAAACAGATGATACGCAACTTCCCGTCCTCCGGCGGCATCACCACGCCTTCAATGGCCCCAAAGCCCGGTTGATACCAGACCAGCCCCAAAACGAGTCCAACAACTAAGAAAGGTTTCATCGATAATTTGGATTGTGGATTGTGGATTGGATTCGCTCGATTAAGAGCAACGGCCAGGCAAATGCCAATCTAAAATCCAAAATCCAAAATCCAAAATCATCAGGCCGCTTCGCCGCCGCGATAGAGCCGCGGCACGCGCTGGGTGATGGCGGTGAGAACCTCCCACGGGATGGTCCGGCACCAGGCCGCCAGCTCGTTGGCCGTAATTTCCTCCTCGCCCTGCCTCCCGATCAACACGGCTTCATCGCCGGGCTGCACTTCCGGCAGTCCGGTCACATCCACCAGCGTTTGATCCATCGTGATTCGTCCCAAGACGCGGCAACGGCGGCCGTGCACGAGCACAGAAGCGCGGTTGCTGCCCGCGCGAAGATAGCCATCGCCATATCCGGCCGTGAGCGTCGCCACACGCATGGCGCGCGGCGCGACAAACGTTCGCCCGTAACTCAGGGACGTGCCGCGCGGGATGGGTTTGACCATGCCGACCCGACACTTCAACGCCAGCGCCGGCTGAAAATATTTCCGGAACACCGCAACATCGCCGCGGGAACCGACCGGCAGCACGCCGTACACGAGCAACCCGGGACGGATCAGTGTCAGGCTGCCGTTGCGGGAGGCGGGAGTTTCGTGCAGCACAGCGGCGCTGTTGGCGCTGTGAGTCAACGGCACTCGCACGCCCAGCGCGCGCACGCGCCGCAACAATTGATGGAACCTGCGCTGTTGACGACCGGTGAAGCCGGCATCGTCCTCGGCGGCGGCGAAATGTGTGTAGAGGCCTTCCAGGCGGAGCTTGGGCAGCTGACGGATGGTGCGGACCAACTCCAGGGCGCGGGCTGGGTCGGCTCCCAGCCGCCCCATCCCGGTATCGATTTTCACATGCACCGGCACGAGGCGATTTTGATGGACCGCTTCCAGATGAAAGGCGTGCGCTTCGGCCACCGATGAGAGTGTGGGACGAACGTCGTCGCGTACGGCCGCGGCGATCTCATCCGGCAGACATGGTCCCAGCATCAGCACCGGCCAGCCTCGACCGACACTTCGCAGCGCCCGGGCTTCGGCCAGGTTCGCGACTCCAAACATGTCGGTGCCGCTTTGCATGAGCACGGCGGCAATCTGTTTCAAGCCGTGACCATAGGCGTCGGCTTTGACCACGGTGAGAATCTTGACCGAGCGTCCGACACGATGGCGCAGCCAGGAGAGATTGCCGCGCAAGGCGGTAAGATCGACTTCGGCCCAACAGCGGCGCGGCAGGAGCGGATTCATGAGAGCGGGAGGCGCGCCGGTGGCGCTTTGACAAACGTGGTGGCACGCAGGTAAATCGGCTGAAGCTGGTCGCCCGCTACAAACTCGCGCCGCGACGCCGCCAGGCGGGCGACCGCTGCGGCGGAAGGCTCGAGAATGCGCCCGGTGGAAAACTGAGAGTGAAGGTCCGGGCCGAGGAGCACCAATCCCGTTTTTGCCAAAGCCTGCGCCTCGGGAGCTGCCAGTAACCGCAATGGCGCAACAATCTCGGGCGACCCCGGTCCAAGGTCGTAGCCGGCGGAGTAGAATTCGCCGCGCTGCGCATTGATCACGACGTGAACGCGCCCGCGGCATCCATCGGCTTGCGCCTGGGCCGCCAGCGCGTCGGCGCTGCTGATGCCCAGCAGGTGGACGTTGCGCGCCAACTGCCAACCCTGCGCCACGGCAATCGCCGCGCGCACGCCCGTGTAGGAACCTGGGCCCAGGCCGACGGCCAGGCACTCCACCGCTTCCCTTTCCCAGCCGGCGCGGCGCAGGGCCTCGTCGATGAGCGCAAAAGCCTGCAGCCTGCGCCCGCCGTTCTCGGCGACCTCAGCCACCTCCCCGGCGCCGTCCCACAGCGCGGCCGAACGGCGCTCGGAGGAAAATTCAAGCGCCAGAATCTTCATAGGAAATACGGCGCGTGTTCTCATCGAGTGTTTCCAGGCGAACTTGCCGGAGCGCCACGGACGCGGCGCGCGTGAGCAGTTCGGGACAACGCTCGATCCACTCGACCACCGTTAGGCCGGTCGGCGCGAACAAATACTCCGCCAATCCCGCGCCTTGAATCTGCTCAAAGTTTTCCAGCCGGTACAAATCCAGATGCGCCAAGAGCAGCCGACCGCCATACTCGTGGACCAGCGCGAAGGTGGGCGAAAGAACGCACGCTGTGATCCCCAGCCCGCGCGCAATGCCTTTCACCAGTTGTGTCTTGCCGCTCCCCAACTCGCCGCTCAGACCAATAACCCATCCGGCGCGCGCCGTGCGCCCCCAGGATTCGCCCAAGGCCGCAGTTTCCTCCGGGCTATGTGAAATGAATGTAGCCATGTTCGGTCAGCGGGCGCAGGCCATCCTTGTCGCGCAACCGCAACCCGGGCTCGGCGGTGATACGTCCAATGCACGTCAGGGGCAGGTCCGGAAACCGTCGCTTCCAGCCATCGAGCAACGGCACCGCCTCCTTGGCAGCGACGGTAAAGAGCAACTCGAAATCCTCCCCGTCGGTCAGCGCTGCCAGCAGCGGCGTTTTGCCCGACGCCTCCTGCCGGGCCTGGCGTTTGGCGTCCGGGCTGATGGGAATCGAAGCTGTCCGCAATTCCGCGCCGACCTGGGCCTGCTCCATGAGATGGCGCAAGTCACTGGCCAGCCCGTCGCTCAAGTCAATCATCGCGTGCACGGCCACGTGTTCCACCAGCCAGTCCGCCTCGACCAAGCGCGGCTCGAACTCCAGGTGGCGTCCCGCTAACGAGCCGCCCAGCCGGCCGGTGACGAACACGGCATCTCCGGGCTTGGCCCCGGTGCGCCGCACGCATTTGGCCTGCTCCACCGTACCCAGCATTGCCAACGAGACAAACAACCGTTCGGGATTGGCGGTGGTTTCCCCGCCGACAATGGCCACTTGGTAACGCGTGGCCAACCCGTTCATCCCCGCATAGAGAGCAGAAAGGAATTCCGCGTCGAACGGCTCCGGCAATCCCAATGTCACCACGGCAGCTGTTGGCTGCCCGGCCATGGCAGCGAAATCACTCAGGCAACGTGCGAGCGCTTTGTGTCCAATCTGGCCCGGCGCCGCCTCTCGCGTGAAATGCACGCCTTCCACCACCGCATCCGTTTTAAAGAGCACCCATCGCCCAGGCACCCCTAGGTCGAGCACCGCGCAATCGTCGCCGGCGCCTGTCACGACGGCGGCGTTGACCGGCAACGACGCCGTCAACCGCTTGATTAGTTCCAGTTCGTTCATGCCGAATTGGTCACGATAAATCCAAAATTCACCGCGTTGAAGACGGCGTGCGCCACGATGGGCGCCAGCAGGTTCTCGGTTTTGTCGTAGAGCAACGCCAGGACCGCCGCCAGGCACGAGAGCGGAACCAGCGCCACAATATTCCCGTGGATCAACCCGAAGAACAGCGAACTCGAGACCAGCGCCACCCGCGGCCAGCCAAGCTGTTTCAGAAACCGATAGAGAATCCCGCGGAAGAGCGTTTCCTCGCCAATCGGGGCAACAAGGATCGCGACGACGCCGAAACAAATCTTTTGTGGCAGCGATTGGCTCACTTGCAGCACACGCACCACCCCCTGCTCTTCGGTCGCACCTTGCAGGAGCGTCAACAGATACGCCACCGCCTCTTTCAAAAGATAAACGCCCGGCAGCACCAACGCCGCTGTCACCATTCCATACAGCACCGCGCTTCGCACGGCTGGCCCATCCAACCCAAGAAACTCACTCCAACTGACGCCGTGCTGCCGCAGGAACAGATGGGCCACCATCAAGGCGCCACCCTGCACAAAAAAACTGTTGATAAGAAAAATCGTAAACTGGCGCTCCAGCACCGGAAGCTCCGGACGCCACTGCCGCAAGGCGGCATGGGCCAGCATAGCCAGGGAATAACAAGCTCCCAGGCCTGAGCCCAGCATCAGCATGGCATTCAGCGTCCATTTTCGTTCGCTAGGCTCGGTCGGCTCGGTCGGCTCGGTCAACTCAGTCTGCACCCGCGCAGGTTAAGGGGAGCCCCCACTCGTTGCCAACCCATGAATCAACACCCCCCGAAAGTTCCCGCTAATCTCCCGCCCCGCTCCGCCGATATCCCCTGGAGAGTATTGTCTGTATGCCCAAAAAAATCCTCAGCATCGATGACTCGCGCATGGTCCACATGGTGGTCACGAAAACGCTCAAACCCCTCGATGTCGAAGTCGTTACCGCCATCAACGGCCAGGAGGGCATTGAAAAGGCTGAGAAGGAACGGCCAGACCTCATTCTGCTCGACGCCACCATGCCCGTCATGGACGGCCTCGAGGCCCTGGGCGCACTGAAGGCCAACCCCGCCACCAAAGACATTCCCGTGGTGATGCTCAGCTCGGATTCCGCCAAGGACAACATCGAACGCGCCCGCTCGCTGGGCGCCCTGAACTTCATCAGCAAGCCCTTCACCGGCGACGCCCTCGTGGCCGGCTTGCAACCATATCTGCACTTCGGTC
>Ga0070694_100001610_pt1 | contig 13242 bp, 9 predicted proteins | sample KBSK1251metaG_FD_65470 | JGI IMG/M metagenome (GOLD analysis project Ga0070694, IMG submission 65470) | Corn, switchgrass and miscanthus rhizosphere microbial communities from Kellogg Biological Station, Michigan, USA - KBS K1-25-1 metaG | ecosystem: Host-associated > Plants > Roots >... | reverse complement strand
CTCGTCGATGCCGTTCCGGATTCCCTTGAGCCAGCGATCGTGCCAGCGGATCACGAGACCGTAGTAGTCGAGCGTCATGTTCGGCCCGAAATCGAGCTCCCCCACCTTGGTCTCGTTCTCGGACGGGTCGCCGTGGTCCCACGGCCCCAGGATCAGCCGCTGGCCGCGGCGCGCCACCTCGGTCGCCCCGTTCTGGCGCATGCCGTTCCAGTTGGCCGTCGCCCCGAGCGGCCCGTAGTTGCTGTCGTACCAGGCGGAGAAATTGAGGGCCGGCACGGCGATCTTCGGGTGCGCCGCGACGACGTCCGCGAACGCCCAGTAGTCGGAATCGTCGGGGTGCGCCAGCCAGTCGTAGTACCAGGGGGCGACGTCCTTGAGGACGGGGAAATCGCGGATCGGCAGGAAGTATTCCCACTGCCATTTCAGGCGGTTCCACCCGGCCGCGGCCTCCTTCTCGGTCGTCGCGCCGCGCAATCCCTTCTTCAGCCGCACGTCGGGAGCGATGTACATCTCGATCCAGCGCATCCAGTCGTGATTGAACGCGCCGCGGAAATAGAAGAAGTGACGGCCGGTGGCGAAGGTCATCGCCGGGAAGATCGACATCAGGTGCGGCGGCGCCTCCATCGCCGCCAGCCACTGGACGGCGCCGGGATAGGACAGCCCGAAGGTGCCGACGCGCCCGTTGCTCCAGGGCTGCGCCGCGGCCCACTCGATGGTGTCGAACCCGTCCTTGCCTTCCTGGTGGTACGGCCGGAACTCCCCGTCCGAATGGTACCGGCCGCGCACGTCCTGGACGACCACGGCGTACCCGGAGTGCGCCGCCCGGCCGATCGTCGGCTCGTCTCCCGTTTCGAACAGCTCATCCTTGCCGTACGGCGTGCGGTAGACGAGCGTCGGATATCGTCCCGGCGCCTCCGGCCGGTAGACGTCGGCGCGCAGCACGACTCCATCGCGCATCGGCACCGGCACGTTCCTCTCGACCGTCAGGTTGGGGAAGGAGGCTGACGGGGCGGTGCCACCGGCGGGGACGGTCCGGGACGGCGCGGCCGCCGACGACCCCTCGCCGCCCGGTCCCATCGCGGCCCCGGCCGGCGGGCGCTCGGCCCGGCAGGCGAGGACGAGGCTTCCGAGAAGGGCCAGAAGCGCGGGGAGGTCGGTCCTTCCCCGGGTTCCGCGGGACTCGCAACGATCCGACATGGTGGCGGACTCTAGCATCCACCGGATGCGCCGATCAAGAACGAGCGGGCCGGGACTTTCAATTTCGTCATCGCGCAAACGGCGCGCCGGACGCGGCCGCCCGGGGCCTTGTGCCTGAAATGCCTGTGATCATGCCCATTTTCCGGGGTGGACGTGCCTCGCCCGCTCCATCATATTAGTATGGAGATGAAACGAGGATTGCCGATGCCGGGCAGGGGAGACTTCGTTTCCGTTCTTCTTGCCGTTTCGCTCGCCGCGGTCGGATGCGGCGGGAAGGGATCCGCCCGCCCGGTCACGACTCCGGAGCCGAAGATTTCCGACTGGAAGCGCCCTTCCCGGATGAGCGATGCCGTGCCGGCCGTGCGTCTCGACCGGCCGCCCGTGGTGAAAGACGTGGTGAAAGACCGGGACGCGGACGAGGGGGACGGGGCGGCCGACGAGGCGGACCTCACCCCCGCACACGGGGGGATCGAGGTCAGCCTCGAGCCCGGCATGACCCTGTACTCCCTGGCGCGCTCCCACAAGGTGTCGCTCACGCGCCTCCTGGAGGCGAACGGGATCAGCGACCCGACGAACATTCCCGTGGGGACGAAGATCGTCATTCCCGATTCACCCGGGCCGGCGGCCCCCCCGCGCCCCGGCAGGACCGCGCGAGCGCGCCCCCCCGCCCTCAAGCCCCACGACGAGGCCGACGAGGCCCCCGCCATGCTCGGCATCGCCTGGCCCTTGATGGGGCGGATCACCGCGGGCTTCGGCCTGCGCGGCAAGCACCGGCACCATGCGGGGGTCGACATCGATGGCGTGACCGGCGAGGAGGTCCAGGCGGTGGCGGCGGGAATCGTCACGGTCTCGGGAAGCGAAGGGAAATACGGCAAGACGGTCGTGATCGATCACGGCAGCGGTCTCACCACCCTGTACGCCCATGCCAGCCGTCTCCTGGTGGACGAAGGGGATCGCGTCGAGCAGGGGGAGGCGATCGCCGAGGTCGGCGCGACCGGCAACGCCCACGGCTCGCACCTGCATTTCGAGGTGCGCCGCGACGGCCATCCCGTCGATCCCACGCCGTACCTGCGCTCGGGGGGCGTGCCTCTCCCGGGCCGGCACGCCGGGCACGGCGCCGACGAGTCGTCCGCCGGCTCCCGCTGATCACGGCCCGATCAGGCGCCCGTGCTCCGACGAGCGGGCGAGACGGCCGACATACTCGTACCCCGCCCGCGCCACCTCGCTGATGAAGACCTCGCCCGCCTGGTCGTTCCCCAGATAGGCCGTCATGACGGAAACCAGGAGGGGCCGCTCCGCGGAATCCCCCTTCGGCACGAAGACGATTCCGGCGCACGCCCGCACCCCCTCGAGCTCGCCGCTCTTGTCCGCGGAGGCGACCCCCGCCGGAAGCCCCCTCTTGATCGGCGTCCCTTCGTTGCGCTTCATGATCTCGATCGCCTGCCCGGTGTTCGCGGGGCCGAGGAGGCGTCCTGCGTGGAGCCTCTCGAGGAGCGTCCCGAGCTCGCGCGGCGTCGTGACGTTCTCGCGACCGGCGCGCGCCGCCGCCACGTCCATCATCTTGCGCCTGAGGCGCGTCTCCTTCAGGCCCCAGCCCGACAGCCGCCGCCCGACCGCCTCCATGCCGACCCGATCGATGAGCAGGTTGGTCGCGAAGTTGTCCGAAAAGTCCATCATCAGGACGGAGAGCTGGAGCGCCGTCAGGGTCGGGTACGGCGCGCTCCATTTCTCCAGCACGCCGCCCCCTTCGACCCGCTGGTCCGGATCGACCCGGACCGGCTGCGTCAGATCGAGGCTCCCCTCCTCCGCCCGCTTGAACAGCTCGAGAAGGATCGCCAGCTTGATGGTCGAGGCGGCGGGGAACACGGCGTCGGCGTTCTTCTCGAACGTCTCTCCGGTCTCGAGGTCGCGCAGGACGTAGCCCGAGGCGCCGTCCAGGCCCGAGGCGAGGCGCGCCAGCCTCTCCTCCATCCTGCCGCGCAGCTCGCTCCGCTTCGGATCGCCCGATCCCGGCGCCGCGGCGAGCGCGACGGAGCCGCCCATCACAAGCAGCGCCACCAGCGCCGCGCCGCAGGCTGCCCGGCTCACCACGCCCCCGCCACGCCCAGCCCCGGCCGATCGGGGAGGATGATGAGCCCGTCCCGCACCTGCACGCCGTCGAACGGATCGTTCTCGATCAGGAGATGCCCGTCCAGGTCGGCGAGGTCCGCCAGGGGGGACAGGTGCGCCGCCGCGGTGATTCCGATCGAGGTCTCGATCATGCAGCCGAGCATGACTTTCAGGCCGGACTCCCGGGCCGCGTCGATCATCCGCCGCGCGGCGCGCAGTCCTCCCGACTTCTGCAGCTTCACGTTGATCCCGTCGTACGCCCCCAGAAGTCGCGGCACGTCGGCCGGGTCCACCGCGGCCTCGTCGGCGAAGAGGGGAAGATCCACGCGCCCGCGCACCAGGCGCGCCCCCTCCAGGTCGGCGGCCGGCATCGGCTGCTCGACGAGCACGACCCCCATCCCCTGCATCCACCGGATCATCTCGACCGCCTGCTCCGGGTCGGCCCAGCCCTCGTTGGCGTCCACCCAGAGCGGCTTCCCGGTGACCGCCCGGATCCCTTCCAGGATCGCACGGTCGTTCTTCAGTCCGACCTTGATCTTGAGGACCGGGACGTCCCCCGCCTCGCGGACCTTCTCCTGCATCACCGGAATGGCGTCGATGCCGATCGACTGGGCCGTGGCGGGGGTCCTGCCGGGATCGGTTCCGAGCAGGCGGTAGAGCGGCTGGCCCGACATCCTGCCCGCCCAGTCGTGGAGGGCGATGTCGACGGCGGCTCGGGCCGAGGGGCTGGACGGCAGGGCCGCCTCGACACGGTCGAGGGTCGCGTCCAGCCGTCCGGGGTCGTCCGGGAGCCCCGGCGGCAGGGTTGCGAGCGCCGCCGAGACCGACTCCGCGTCCTCCCCGTAACGCGGATTCGGGGCGGCCTCGCCCCACCCCTCGAAGCCGGCGTGCCGCAGCCGCGTCAGGACGTTTCGCTTCTCCCGGCTGGAATTGCGGGAGATGGTCCAGGCGTGCCGGAGCCTGAGCTCGACCGTCTTGTGGTCGAGCCGGGAGAGGGTCACGGCGGCAGGAGGGCCGCCAGCGCCCGCCCGGTGTCGGACAGATCGGTCAGGAGGGCGTGCGGCCGGAGGGCCCGCAGGACGGTCACCGACGTCCATCCGGTGCAGACCGCGACGGCGCGGGCGCGGATCGACCTGCCGCACAGGACGTCGTGCTCGCTGTCCCCCACCACGACCAGGTGGCTTCCCTCGATGGCCGGGTCCAGGCGGCGGGCACGCTCGAGCGCCAGGGCCGGGAGACGGTACCGATCGGCATCGTCGCTGCCGAAGCAGCTGATCGAGAAGTCGAAATAGCGCGTGATGTCGAACAGGCCGAGCTTCAGGCGGGCCCCCTCCTCGACGTTACCGGTCAGAAGCGCGGTCCGGACGTCCGTCCGCTCCGCCAGGGCATCCAGGAGCTGCAGCACCCCCGGCAGCAGCTTCGCCTTCCCGGCGCTTCCCTGTTCCGCGAAGTAGCGCAGGTAGAGACGGATCGATTCCGGGATCGCCGCCTCCAGCCGGGCCCCAGAGACCCCGTTTCCCGTCAGGATGTCGCGCGCGATCTGCGGGTCGGTCCGGCCGGAGAACGAATAGCCGTCCGGATGGATCGTCTGCCCGGCGGCCTCGGTCAGGGCCCGGGTGAACGCCTCGCGCGCCGCTCCCGCGGTCGTCAGGAGCGTCCCGTCGATGTCGAACAGAATGATCCGCGGCGCGCGCCGGCTCATCATTCTTCCAGTCTAGCGGGCGGAGCGGCGGGGTGTAAAGCGCGCGGAGCGCCAGAGAGCGAAGGCCATCAGCAGGAGCCCTGCCGAATAGGCGGACCACGGAAAGGGCCCGGGCCTGAGACGGCTGAGGGCCTCCGGGCTCGCCGGGAGGGCCCGGAGCGAGTCGGCCATGAAGGCGTACAGGGCTGCCAGGATCCCCGCGGCCAGGGCGGTCCAGCCCCCCGGCCCGGGGCGGAGGCGGATCCCCAGGTCGTCGCGCGCCACCATCGTCCATCCGGCCGCGATCGACAGGACGGCGATCAGGACCGGGGAGAGGACGGGCCCCCACCACGGAAGCGGGATCAGGAAAAGGAGATCGGGATCCAGGAGCGTCCTCGGCCAGCCGATGAAGACGCGGAGCCAGGCGTAGTACAGGATGTCCCACGCACCGAACGCGAACAGGGCGATTCCGAGCCGGGATTGGGCCGATCGACCCGCAGCGACCCCCAGGGCGAGGAGCATGACGAGCGTGGCCGCCTCCCGTCCCGCCTCCAGCGCAGCCAGGGACGGATCGTAGGCGGCCACGTCCCGGATCAGATCGGTGATGCCGTAGAGGCGACGGAGGTAGACCACCACGGCGGCCTCGAGGTAGGCCATCGCCGCGGCGAAGACCGCGACGGAGACGAGCCGGCGCGACTGCATCGACCCGATTATGTATCATGGGTGGATGCGAGCCGGGAACGAGCGCGCGGGACCCGCCCGCGGGGTGGATCTCATCGGCGTGCCGCTCGACCTCGGGGCCGGCCGGCGCGGCGTGGACATGGGGCCATCCGCGTTCAGGGTGACCGGCCTGGCGGGCCGCATCCGTGCGCTCGGATTCGACGTGCGCGATCGCGGCAACGTCCCGGTGCCGAACCCCGAGGGGCTGGACCCGGGAGATCCCACCAAGCGTTTCATCGGGCCGATCGCGGCCGCGTGCCGCCGGGTCGCCGAGCTGACCTCCGAAGCGGCCTCGGCCGGGAGGATTCCGATCTGCCTGGGAGGGGATCACTCGCTGGCGGCCGGGTCGATCGCCGGCGTGGCGCGCGCGCTGCGCTCGCGCGGGGAGCAGCTCGCGATCGTCTGGGTGGACGCGCACGCCGACATGAACACTCCCGGTACGAGCCCGTCCGGCAACGTCCACGGCATGCCGCTCGCGGCCTGCCTGGGGCAGGGGCCCGCGGAGCTCGTGGCGCTCGCCGGGGGAGCGTGCGTCGAGCCGGCCCACGTCGCCCTCGTCGGCATTCGCAACCTGGACGAGAGGGAGAAGGGGCTGGTGGGGCGCAGCGGCGTCCGGGCCTACACCATGTCACACATCGACCGCCGCGGCATCGGCCCGATCGTCGAGGAGCTGCTGTCGGTATTCGCCGGGATCACCGGGGGGATCCATCTCAGCCTCGATCTCGACGGGCTCGACCCGGAGGTGGCCCCCGGGGTCGGGACCCCCGTCCGGGGCGGGCTGTCCTACAGGGAGGCCCACCTCCTGTGCGAGACGGTGGCGGAGAGCGGCCGGCTCGTCGGCATGGACGTGGCGGAGCTGAACCCGACCCTCGATATCAAGAACCATTCGGCCGAGGTCGGCGCCGAGCTCATCCTCTCCGCCCTGGGACAGCGCATCCTCTGAACGACACCAGACCTGCCTTCCATGGCCGGGATGGCGTACAATTCACCTTCCTCGGAGCATGACGCGATGGGCCTCTTAGAACGCCTCCGGCCGCATCCCGGCTGGAAGGATCCTGACCCGAAGGTGCGGCGTGCCGCGATCGGCGACCTGGCGGACGTCGCCCTGGTCGTCGAGCTGGCGCGCACCGACCCCGATGCGGGGGTGCAGGAGGAGGCCCGGGCGGCCCTCCTCACCACGGCCCTCGAAGGGACGGTCGCCGCCTCGGGCCTCAAGGCGATCGAGGCCCTCGAGGATGCGCGGGTCCTGCTGCAGGTCGCCCGGCAGGCCGCGCTCGAAGAGGTCAGCCGCGCCGCGCTGACCCGACTCTCCGAGAGGAAAGCGCTGGCCAGCGTGGCGCGCCATGGCCGGCACGCGGCGGTCCGGCTCGAAGCGCTGGCGCGGGTCGTCGACCCGCCCGGCGGGGATGGCGTGCGCGACGAGCTCGTCGCGATCGCCCTGAAGAGCCCGCACGATGACGCGGCCCTCTCGGCCCTCGAGCACCTGAGCGGATCGAATCGCTTCGCGCCCGGGGTCGGGGCCGCGCCGGACGATTTCGTGGACGGCATCGCGCAGCACGGCAAGAGTCGCGCCGCCGTGAGGCGGGCCCGCACGATCCTGCACGAGCGCCAGGCGGCCGGGACGGTCGCCCGCCCGCAGACCGACCGGCGGGCGCAGATCCACCTGTGCGAGAAGGCGGAGGCCCTCGAGCGTTCGGGCGAGTGCGAGCCCCTGGCCGCCGAGATCGCCGCCGTCCAGGACGCCTGGACCGACCTGGTGCCCCGCGTCGACGACGACCTCGACGAGCGCTTCCAGTCGGCGATGCCGAAGGCGCGCGAGAGGCTGCGCCGCAACCTGGCGGAGCGGGAGGACCGGCGCCGGGGCGAGGAGCTTTTGCGCTCGCGCCGGGAGGAGCACATCGCGCCGCGGCTCCAGATCCTCGAGACGCTCGAGGCCGCGTCGGGCGAGGGCCTGCCGGGCGCCATCGAGGACGCCACGTGGGAGTGGGAGCACCTCGGCCCGCTCTCCGGTCTCCGCCCGGACGACCCGGTCGACTCCGAGGTCCTGGCCGAGGCCCGCGCGCTCGAGGCCCGGCTCGAGACCGCGCGCGGCGCGGGGAGGACCCGGTTCGAGGCCTGGCAGCAGGACCAGGAACGCCACCGTCTCGAGGAGGTCGACCAGGCCGCCCGGCTCGAGAAGCAGCGCCTCAAGGACGCCGCGTCCCAGGAGAAGCGCGAGCACCTGGCGCGGCTCGAGAGGCTGTGCGAGCGGGGCGAGCGCCTGGTGAAATCCTCCACGCTGTCGCTGTCCAAGGCCGAACCGGCCCTGCGCGACGTGCGGATCGCGCTCGATGCGATGCCGGTCCTGCCATCCCGCCGCGAGCACGACGGCCTGGTCGAGCGCCTCAAGGCGATCCGCGCCGCCCTCGCTCCCCGCCTTCAGGAGCTGCGGGAGGCCGACAAGTGGAAGCGCTGGGCCAACACCAACGTCCAGGAGGAGCTGTGCGCCAGGGCGGAGGCGCTCGTCCCGCTCGAGGATCCCGAGGAGGCCGCGCGCCGTCTCCCCGATCTTCTGGAGCGCTGGAAGACCGCCAGCGAAGCCGAGCCCGACAGGGCGCAGGCCCTCTGGCAGAGATTCAGGACGGCGACCGAGGCGGTGCGTGCCCGCCACGAGGCGCTCCTGGCGGAGCGCGCCGCGGCCAAGAGCGCGCTGTGCGAGAAGGCCGAGGCTTTCTCGGCGTCCACCGACTGGCTGAAGTCCGCCGAGGCGATCAAGGCGCTCCAGGCCGAATGGAAGGCCGCGGGGACGGCCGCACGCGGCCAGGAGAAGGCGCTGTGGGAGCGTTTTCGCAAGGCGTGCGACGACTTCTTCACGCGACGCGACCAGGACCGATCGAAGCGGAAGGAGGAATGGGCGAAGAACGCGGAGGCCCGCGAGGCGCTCATCGTCCGCGCCGAGACCCTCGCCGACTCCACCGACTGGAAGGCGGCGGCCGCCGAATTCAAGAAACTCCAGGCCGAGTGGAAGACGATCGGTCCCGCCCGCCCGAACCGCTCCGAGACCCTGTGGCGGCGGTTCCGGGCCGCCGGCGACCGTTTCTTCGATCGCTACAAGCGCCGCGACCAGATCGATCGCGAGCTGGCCCTCGCCGGTCGCGAGGCGATCTGCGCCGAGCTGGAGGCTCTCCTGCCGGACGTCCAGGCCGAAGGCCTCCTGGCGCGGCTCGAGTCCGCCTGGGATCGCTGGAGGAAGAGCCCTTCACTCCCGGACGCCCTGGCGGGACCGGTGGGCGAGCGTTTCCAGAAGGCGCTCGACGGCCTGGTCGCGAGCAAGCCGGAAGCCCTGAAGGGGACCGCGTTCGACGCCTCGACCAACCGGGAGCGCATGGAAGAGCTGTGCGTCCGGCTGGAGCGGCTGCTTCCGGGAGGCGGCCCGAAGGCCGAGGACAACCTTTCGCCCGTGACGCGGCTCGCGACCATGTGGCGGGAGGCCCTCGCCTCCAACACCATCGGCGGCAAGGTCGCCGAGGAGTCCAGGCAGCGCGCCATGGGCGAAGAGGTCCGCAAGGCGCGCGAGGCCTGGCAGAGAATCGGCTACGCGCACGAGGACGATCGCCGCACGCTCGGGGCGCGCTTCGATCACGCCTGCCGCCGCCTGGCTCCGCCGGCGCCGGCCGACCGCGGCCCGGCCCCATCCCGGCCACGGCGGCCCGCCGTCTCCGCCAAGCGCTGAACCGAACGAGAAGCCGTTGGAAAGGAGCCCGTGAAAACGATCAAGAACAAGTCGTTCAAGCCCCTGAAGCTCACCTTCTCCGGCGGGAAGGTCCTCTACCTCGGCCCGGGGAAGACGGGCCAGATCCCCGACGCCGCGATCCTCCAGAAATCGATCCAGGCGCTGATCAGCGCCGCCACCCTCGAGGTGATGGACGGCGGTCCGGCGCACTCGCAGGAAGGCGGAGGGAAAGGGACCGCGCCGCACGAGACCACGCGCGGCCACAAGCCGGGGATGTCCACGCCGACGAAGAGCCAGCGCGGCGGGTGAGCCCCGCCCGCCGTCGGCCGCGCCCCCGGCGATCCGCCTACTTGATGATGGAGATGATGACGTCGTGGATCGACCCGTCGTCGATCCGGGTGCGGACGATGTAGCTGGTGTTGGTCGACAGCGAGGTCGTGCCGAGGTTGTAGATGTACTGGTGCCCCTGGGGGTCGAAGCGGTAGATGTTGTCGGTGTTCGCCTGGCCCGCCGACGTGATGTCCTTCACCTTGTCTCCCACCACGCCGTTCTGGTAGAACAGCACCTCGATCGTGGCGTGCGCGCCCGAAACCTGCTCCCCCGCGCAGTTGCTGATGGAGAACTTGAAGGGGATCGTCTGCCTGCGGTGATAGACGCCGCGGCCGTCGTCCTCGACCGGCTGCCCGAAGCCGGAGAAGGCGTACTCCTCGTCGATCCGGCCGTCGCAGTCGTCGTCGATGCCGTTGCAGATCTCGGGCGAGGGGGCTGCCGGGACACAGACCTGGGGCGTCCCGCCGATGCAGGCGCTGACGGTGCGGGCACAGAGTCCCGCTCCGCACGTCAGGGTCCCCAGATCCTCGTCCACGGCGCCGTCGCAGTCGTTGTCCACGCCGTCGCAGGACTCGGCGGCCGGCTGGACCGACTGGTTGCAGATCAGATGTCCCTCGAAGCAGGCCGTCGTCCCGGCGGCGCAGGCCCCCAGGACGCCCGCGGCCGGACACGCGGCGCCGCCGCCGGGGTCCCCCTCGTCGGTGAGCCCGTCGCAGTCGTCGTCCATCCCGTTGCAGACCTCCTCGGCGCCGGGATGGATCGGGGCGATCTGATCGTTGCAGTCCGCCAGGATGCCCGACCCCGCGGCAGGGCAGAGCGGGTAGCCGTCCTGGTCGAAATCGTACGAAGGAGCGATGCCCGAGCAGTCGGCCTCGCCCAGCAGGGCGCAGGCGACCTTGACGGGGGACCACTCCACGGATCCGCGCACGCGGGTCGGATCCGGGACGATGGTGAAGATCGGCTCGACGGAGGTCGTGACGTCCGTGAAGGGCGGGTAGGTCTGGCCGCCGTCGGGGGACCGCGAGAACAGCATCCGCAGGCGCGGCTCGAAGACATCCTCCTTCTTGTAGACCATGTCGGTGAGGCCGGCGATCGGCGACTCGATCGTGAGCACCTGGCACGGGAACGGGTCTTCGGGAGGGGACGGCTCGTACCCCGGCGGGAACGGCGGGTCCGTTGGGCCGGGCAGGTGGGCGCTGCACGCCGCGGTGCCGGCCGGAAGATTGTTGGCGTTCGTCACCTGGAAGAGGAATCCGTCGCCGCAGCAGACCACCTGGTCCACCACCGGCCCGCCGGGGAGAGCGTGGAAGCAGACCGGAAGCGAGCAGGTGTTCCCCGCCCCGTCGGTGGCGATGACGGTCGCCTGCCCGTCCAGGGAGAAGTCGGTCTGCGCCGCCGTGAAGCTCGCGACGGGATCTCCCGCCTGGAAGGCCGGGTCGAGGATCACGCTGACGTTGCTCCCCCCGGACCGCACCGCCACGCTGGCGACACCTGAGTCGCAGCCCTGGTCGTCGGTTGCCGAACCCTCGATGACGACATTGTTCCCCTGCGCGACCGGGTGACCGGCGCACACGGGAGGCGTGGTGTCCTGCGGGCAGCCGCGGGCGAAGAACAGGTTGTCGACGGTGAACTCCTCGAAGCCCCCCTGGCCGCCGTTCTTGAACCCGGCCGTGAGGGTGATCCGCGCGATCGGCGCATCGGACGTCGCGCCGAAGAAGATCGGAGCGTCATGGCTCGGATGCGTGTTGACGACGGTGCGCGTGACGACGGTCTGATCGGCGAGATCGAACCGGACCAGGACGCTGGTCGCCGCCGGATCCTGGTCGGTCAGGTAGAACGAGAAGGCGACGATGGCCGGCGCAAAATCGAGCACGATGGCCTGGGGCGGTCTGCTGGAACTGCGCGCGAAGCCCCCTCCCAGGGCGTTCGGCGCCGACTGGGCCCCGCCGGTCGCAAGGACCTGGATCGGGACGAAGTTCCGCACGCTCGAATTGGGAGAGCTGAGGGTCACGCCCTGGATCTGGGTGGTGATCTTCCGGCCGGCCGGGTAGGCGTCCCAGGCCTCCGAGGTGGACGGCCCGTTGACGGCCGCCTGGAACGACGACTCGTCCGTATAGTCGCGCAGTGTCGCCGCGCCTGCCGGCGCGGCCCCTGACACCAGGACCAGAACGACGGGAATGAGCCAGGGGGCGAGGAATCGGACAGACGTCAACCGCGGCAACTTCTTGACCCTGCTTTCAGTGGCACGCACCGGGGCTTCCGGGCATCCCGGGATGAAATCGGGAGGAATATGCCGTATGCGCATCCCGCTGTCAATGGAATTCTGGGCCGAAACCACAGTCTGGACGGCCCGTCCCGGGGATTTCGCCGGCTGCACCATCGCGCAGCGGCGGGTCGGACCATCGCGGGGAACCCGCCCTTGCCGCACTGAGGTAAGATGCCCCGCGTGAACCGAATCCGCCGTCTCGCCGTCCCGGTTGTCCTGTGCGCCCTCGCCTGCGCCGGGGCCGTACGGGCGGGCGAGCCCGACCCCGCCGGGCTCCTGTACTCGACCTTCTCCATCTGCGCCATCGATCCGAAGAGCGGCGAGAGCGGTGTGGCGGTGACCACGCGCGTGCCGTTCGTCGGGCGCGCCGTCCCCTGGGTGCGTGCCGGCGTCGGAGCCGCCGCGACCCAGGCCTGGACGGTCGTCGAGTACGGTCCCCAGGCGCTCGACCTGCTCGCAAAGAAGGTCGAGCCCAAGGCCGTCATCGATCGCCTGCTCGCGGACGACAAGGGGCGGGAGCGCCGGCAGATCGGCGTGATCGACATGCAGGGGCGGGCGGCGGCCTTCACCGGCTCGGAGACCAGCGCCTGGGCCGGCAGCCGCCAGGGACCGAACTACACGGTGCAGGGGAACATCCTGGTCGGCCGGCAGGTGATCGACGCCGTCGCGGAGCACTTCGAGTCGACGGTCGGGTCCGGCATGCCCCTGGCCGAGCGGCTGATCCTGGCGCTTGCCGCGGGGCAGAAGACCGGCGGCGACAAGCGCTGGGGCTACTTCCAGTCGGCCGCCATCCGCATCGCCAATCCGAAGGATCCCGGGCGGGGAGGCGACCACATCAGCCTGTCGATCGACGTCGGCGAGCACCCCGATCCGGTCGCCGAGATGAAACGCATCTACGACACGACCTCGCGTCGTCTCGGGTACCGCTCGTTCTCGGCCATCGAGGGGGACGACGTGGTCGAGCTCAAGAGGATGCTGCAGAAGACCGGGTACTTCCGTCCCTCCGCCCCGCCGATTCCGGAGATGCATCCCCTCGACTTCGATCGCACGCTCGTCCGCCGCGACCCGGCCAGCCTGAGGACCCTCTTCGAGGCTTATGACAAGAAGGAAGAGGAGTTCATGAAGGCGTGGGGGGTCTACGACGGCGAGGCCATGGATGCCGTCGATGCCTTCCGCAAGGACCACGCCCTCGCGCACGAAGGAGAGGCCCGCGGCCTGGTGGACGCC
>Ga0070694_100001609_pt1 | contig 13244 bp, 11 predicted proteins | sample KBSK1251metaG_FD_65470 | JGI IMG/M metagenome (GOLD analysis project Ga0070694, IMG submission 65470) | Corn, switchgrass and miscanthus rhizosphere microbial communities from Kellogg Biological Station, Michigan, USA - KBS K1-25-1 metaG | ecosystem: Host-associated > Plants > Roots >... | reverse complement strand
CTCGCCGCGCGGCGCCTGCGCGAGGAGGAGGTTCTCGCCTGGAGAGAGGACTGGGGCACGCTCCCGGACGCCGCCTGACCCGGCCCTGGCCAACCTCCACGGTCGTCGGGCATTTTCTCAACTCAACCCTTCGCCTGGTCCGGGGCTCGAATGAGAGAGGCCGGCCTCAAGCGTCCCCGGCCGGCCTCCCGGCCTTGACGGGATGGGCGGCCGGACCGAGATTGAAGTGGTCCTTTGGACAGAGGAGGAACCTCGTGACGAAGCCCCGATTCAAGACTTTGATTCCCCTGGCCCTGGCGATCGCCGCACTCGTGAGCCTCGCCCCGCCGCTGGTGTCCGAGGCGACCGCGCGCGTGGTCGTCAGGCCGCGCCATCGACACCGCGCCCGCGTGGCGATCGTCGTCGGCCGGCCGGTGGTCATGGTCCGGCCGGTGGTCATCGCCGGCGTTCCCCACGGGGCGATCGATTTCGACGTGACTCCCGAGACGACCGAGGTGTACGTGGACGGGACGATGCGCGGCCAGGTCGACGACTTCGACGGCGTTCCGGAGAAGCTTTACCTGCGCGCGGGGACGCACCTGATCGCCCTCAAGACCCCCGGCGGCGAGACGGTGAGCCGCAAGGTGAGGATCGTCGCCGGGCACGAGATGAACCTGAAGCTCGACCTCGAAGGGGACGAGGCCGCGAGCGATGACGCGGCCGGATCGTAGCGGGGACTAGGGTTCCGGGACGGAGACCTCGACGGCGTCGGTCTCCACCTTGAGCATCGACCCGTCGTCGGCCCAGGCCATCGCCTGGCCGACGGCGACCCTCGACACGCCCGGGGCGATCACCTCGAAGCGCACGCGGCAATGCGTTCCCGAGCCGGTCAGGCCGTGCGCGCGATCGAGCCGGCCCAGGCCGATCGTGACGACGCCGGGCAGGGAGAGGCCGTTGATCAGGAAGACGGTCCCGGTCCCGTCCCGCTTCAGGAAGTCCCCTTCTTCACCCGCCTCGTAGCGCAACCGCGTCGCGTCGTAGTCAAGGTGCAGGGGCGCGTCGACGACCCGCGCCAGGGTGCTCGCGCGCACCTCCACGGTGATCCGATCGCCGACGCGCGGGACGGCGGGACTGGCCGAGAGCCGCAGCTGCAGGCCTCCCGCCGCCGCGCCGCGGCCCGGATCCGAGGGGGCCGGAGCGGCCGTCCCGGACGTCGTGGTCCCGCCCCCGGTCGCGCTCTCCGGCCGGTCCGCGCCGGGCCGATCGCCCGCCGGCGGGGCCATCCCGACGGAGCCGAGGATCGATCCCGCCCCCGTCTCCGGGGGCCTCTCGGTCGGTCGCGCGGCCGTCGTCCCGTCCCCCGCCGCGGTCCCCGCGTCCGCCGGTTCCCCCGCGCCCGTCGAATCTCCGGCGCCCTGCGATCCCCCTCCGTTCGCCGATTGGCCTGCAACCGCCGAGGCGCCTGCCGCGGGAGGCGGGACGGTGCCCCCTGCGCTTGCAGGGGCGGGCTTCGCCCGCGGGGCGGAGGCGCACCCGGCGGAGGCGCACAGCAACGCCGCGCACGCCAGCGCCAGGACGGTGCTATTCAACCGAAAGGAACAGCGTGTCATTGTCGAAGCCGATCTCCGGGATGGCCTGGAGCGACGAATCGTCCGCCCGGGCGTTCTCGAAGGCGGGGGCGAGCGGCCCGAACGGCGCGCCGGTGAGGGCCCTGAGGCAGAAGCTCATGATCAGGTCGTTGGGGGCCTGGCCGCGGATGCCGGTCCCTCCGGTCCGGTTGAGGCCGACGATCAGGCGCCCGGCGTCGTTCGGATCGAGCGCCGCGGCGAACAGGACCGTATGCCCGTCCCGGTCGAGGAGATCCCCCTTGTCGGCGCTGCCGGGGACGAACGCCAGCTGCTGCGGGTCGAAGGTGACGTCGAACCGGAATCCGTTGATGTCGTCCGAGGTCGTCGGGACGCCGGCCACGACGTCGATGCGCCAGATGTCGTCGGCGACCTTCCCGGCGCAGCGCAGGACCACTCGGTCGGTCGCCGGCGCCGCGTCGACGCACACGAACGACGGGACCGGGATCGGCGGCCCGGGCGGATGATCCGATCCCCCGCCCTTCCCGCCGCAGGCGAGAAGCGCGCCGCACATCAGGACAACCGGTCCGTACCTCAGGGCTCTCATCGTCAGTCTCCGCCGCAGGTGCGTGCGAACACCATCATGAACAGGTGGAAATCGGCCAGGTCGACGCATGAGGCCGGCCCGCTCGGGGCGAGATCGAGATTGGCGATCAAGAAACCCGAGGGGGGCGGCCCCGGGCAGAGCCCGAATCCCCGCGCGAACGCGGCCAGGTCCCCGCCGTCCACCCGGACTCCGGAGGAGCCCTCCGCGTTCAGGTTGGAGCGGCCGCAGATCGCCTGGATCTCGCAGAGATCCCCCGTGCCGTCGCCGTCCGCATCCCCCTGGTCGGGGTTCCAGACGATGGTGCAATTGTCGCAGCTGTCGCCGATGAGATCGCCGTCGGTGTCCAGCCCGGCGGTCCCTTCGTCCCTCAGGCCGTTGCAGTTGTCGTCCAGTCCGTTGCACACCTCCGCGACGAAGGGGTGGATCGCGGTGCTGAGATCGTCGCAGTCTCCGCACCGGTCGCCGCCGGCGAGCGCGCACGAGGTCGAGCAGACGGCGTACCCGTCGCTGTCCATGTCGGGGCAGATGGGATTGACGGTGAGGAGGGCCGGGATCCTGAGGATCGGGGCGACCGGGTCGTTGCTCGTGATCTCGATGCTCGTCTCGTACGTCCCTCCGAACAGATCGCCGCTGTCGAACTGGACGTCGAGATCGATCGACCCGCCCGGCGCGACCGTCCCCGCCATCGGATTCACCGAGAGGAACTCGGACGTGCATCCGGACGGAAACAGGATCGCCACCCCGGCGGGCCCGGACAACCCGGATCCGAAGCGGGTGACGAGTCCGCTGGTCAGGCCGATCGCCGTCAGGCTGGTGCGGCCCAGCTCGGCGACGTACGCCACCGTCCCCGCGGCGTTGAGCGCCACGCCCAGGGGATCGTCGAGGCCGAAGGAGACGATCCGCACGGCGCGGGTCGCCAGGTCGATCGACAGCAGCCGGCCTGCCCCGGGATCCGTGACGTACGCCGTCGTCCCGCCGGGATCGAGCGCGACGGCGCTCGGGGCGCTGAAGCCCGAGGCCAGGGTGGAGATCGCCCCGTTCCCCAGGTCGATGGCCAGGACCCGCCCCGCCAGCCGCTCGGCGACATAGAGAGTCGTCGCGCCGGCGTCGAGCGCCAGTCCCTCCGGGGACTGCAGATCGGAGGCCACGAGCGTTCCCTCGCCGGTGGACAGGTTCAGCGCCTGGATCCGGCCGCCGCGCGCCTCGCTGACGTAGGCGGTGTTCCCGTAGGGGCTGAGCGCCACCCCGACCGGGAAGTTCAGCCCCGAGGCGACGCGCACCACGCTCCCGGTCGCCAGATCGACGGCCGCGAGGGTCCCCGTGTCCGATTCGCTCACGTAGGCGGTGACTCCCGCCGTGTCGATCGTCACGTTCGCCTGGGGCCCGCGCAGCGCGTAGGCGACGACGGAGGTGGCGCCGGTCGTCAGGTTGACCGCCGCGAGGCGGCCGCCGCTCCACTCCGACACGTAGGCCAGCGGGGAGCAGGCGGCCGGCTGGGTGGGAGGGGCCTTCACCTTGAGCCGGATGGAGTAGTCGAGGTCGTTGCCGCCCAGGTTCGCGAGGTTCAGGGCCTTCAGGTCACGGCTCCGCCGGAAGATCGTCGTCGAGAGCGAGACCGGGTCGACCGCGATCACCGGCGGCAGGAGCCCTTCCCCCTGCAGCGGGATGGCCAGGATCGGCGTGTCGGGATCGTTGCTGTGGATCGACAGCGTGGCCGAGTACGGCACGGCCTCGGTGGGGGTGAAGGCGACGGTCAGCGCCGCCGTGGTCCGCGCGGGAATGTTCAGCGTCGCGGCCGACGGGACGAACTGCGCGGCGCCGGTCGCGATCGATTGGATCTTGAGGACCTCGCTTCCCCTGTTGTGAAGGGCGACGGTCAGGCTGCGCCGCACGCCGGTGTACGCCGGGCCGAAGTCGAGCGACGTCCGAGCCCCGGGGTAGGTGAGGCGCACGGTGTGCCGGTGGGCCTGGCAGAAGATGTCGACGGTCGGGGAGTTCTGCACCTGCACCTCGATGACGCCGTCCTGCGCCATCGAGTGGAACGCGGCGGCCTCCAGGGGGAAGGTGCGGCGGTCGGTGCCGCATTCCGTTCCGACGTGTCCGAGCGTGCCCAGGAACGTTCCCTCCACGCTCGCCTGCGCCGTCTCGGTGGCGTTCCCGAAGTTCCCGTCGACCTGCACCTCGATCGAGGCCGTGCCGCCCGGCGCGAAGGTGAGCGGCAGACGGTGGACGGTGAGCGCCTCCAGCTCGGTGAAGGTCTGCTGCGAGACGATCTCGACGGGATCGTCGGAAATCGCCAGGTTGGGCGCGCCGATGACGGTGAGGGTCACGGGGACGTGGATCACCGCCGAACCGGGGACGTTCGTCCCGACGGCGACGGCGCCGGTCAAGAGCCCGCTGCCGAAATCTCCCGCGTCGATCGTGACGTTGAAGTCGCGGGTCTCGCCGGGCGGGATCGTCTCCTGGTCCGGGCTGACGCGCAGCCAGGACACGACCCCGGGCACCTCGGCCTCGAGCCCCACCAGGAGGTCGCTGCCGCCGGTGTTGCCGAGCCGCAGGGAGCGGATCGCCGTCGAGCCGGTCTGGAGCGTCTCGGCGAACGTGGCGGGCACGACGGTCATCTCCGGCGGCGGGGACGCGGTCCCCTGCACCGGCACCGTGAGCACCGGGGCGTTCGCGCCGTCGCTCGTGATGACCAGCTCCGACGCCAGGCCCGCGGTCGAGATCGGGGCATAGGTCACCGAGACCGTCCGGGCGCCGCGCGGCGCCAGGGAGAACGACGCCGGAACGGCGACGACCGCGGAATCCCCCGACGCGATGCCCGTGACGTTCAACGTGTCGGTCCCGACGTTCTTGACCAGCAGGTCCAGGGAGAGGGCGTCGCCGACGAAGACGTTGCCGAAGTCGAGCGCCGACGGCTGCACGCCGATCGCCGCCACGGGGGTCACCTGGAGCGTCACGGGGTGCGGGACCAGGGGCCTCAGGGGATCGTTCGTGCGGACGAAGACCGTCCCCTCGTACGTCCCGCCGTCCAGGCCCCGCGCGTCGACGCTCACCGTGACCGCCGCGCTCTGGCCGGCGAACAGCCGCCCCGACGCCGGGAAGGCGCGCAACCAGGGCGGGACGTTGTAGATCCGGATCGCCATGCGATCGTGCAGGTACGTCTCGTTGAACGCCACTTGAAGACCGATCGCCTGCGTGGCGTCCTGGATGCCGACGGTGGCGCTGACCGTGCCCGCGGTCATCGACAGGTAGCGGAAGACGATCTCCCCGGAGCGCTCGAGCGACACCTGGAACGTGGAGGAGCCGATCCCCCCGCCGGAATAGGGCACGACGCCGGTGTACTGCACCGTGAAGCTCTCGGAATCGCGCGCGAACACGGCCCGGCTGGCGTGATCGAAATCCAGGTCGTCCCAGAACGGCGCGATCAGCGCGGCCGGCGCCGCGAACCCCGGCAGCGACCGGTTGGCGTAGGGGGCGTCGTTCCCGAGAAACGTCAGGAAGCCGTTGGTCGCGACCCGCACGGCGGTGTACGTCTGCCCGTAGAACTGGAACGGGAAGCCGATCGGGATCGCCTCGGAGATCTGGTCATCGGTCGTGAGCGAGTCGATCGGAGATCCCCTGCCGCTCTGCGTCAGGTCCTCCCAGGTGAACTCGGGCCCGCCCGGGTGATCGCTGTCGATGTACCGGTAGCCGGCGGCGTCCGGTCCCCCGGCCCCCGCGGCCACCGGCTCCGCCGCCGCGGAGACCGTCGACTGGCCGGCGCCGCCGGTCACCGGCACCGGGACCTCCCAGTCGAGCGAGCCCTGCCCGGCGTTGCGCAGGGTCAGGGTCCGGGCGGCGGTCTCGCCCGTGCGCAGCGCCAGGCTGAACGACGGCGGCGAGGAGTCGAAGGTCGGCGGCGGCAGGGTCGTGGCGGAAACGCCGTCGCCGACCGGACCGGGATTGCCCCATTCGTCCAGGACCCTGATCGCCATGAAATAGGTGGTGCCGGGCTCGAGCCCCGTGACTTCCAGGAGCTCGGCCGTTCCCGCCGGCGACGGCTCGGGCGGCGGGGGCGCCGCGGCCTGGTCGTCGAAGTTGAGGGCGTCGATCGGCTCGGGGCCGTAGCGCACCTCGTAGCGCAGGGCGCGGCCGACCTCCCCGTCATCCCCGGTGGCCGTGAAGCGCAGCCCGATCGAGTTGCTGGTGGTGTAGTCGACCTGAAGATCGTCGATCGGCCCCGGCGGGACCTCGTCGGGCATCGCGATCGGCTGGAAGGCGCTCAGCCTGGCTCCGCTCCGGACCTGCGCGGAGAGCGCGGGGACGGCCACCGCGAAATCGAGCAGCTTCTGCCTGATCTGGAAGGCCGGGATCCCGGGGGCCACCGCGCGGATCAGCGCCGCCGCCCCGGCCACGTGCGGCGCCGCCATCGAGGTCCCGCTCAGGAGGCCGTATCCGCCCCCCGGCAGCGTGCTGAGGATCTCCACCCCCGGGGCGCCGAGATCGACCGAGCCGATCCCGTAGTTGGAGAAGACCGCCTTGATGTCGAACGCGTCCGTCGCGGCGACCGAGACGACGTTCGGCAGGTCGAACGAGGCCGGGTAGAACGGGACGACGTCGTTGTTGGTGCCGTTGTTGCCGGCCGCGGCGACGAACAGCATGTCGGCCTCGAGCGCCTCCCCGACGGCATCGAGGAGCGTCTGCGAAGGCTGGTCGTTGTAGCTGCCCCAGGAATTGTTCAGGATGTCCACGCCGATCCCGATGGCGTAGTCGATCGCCTGCACGGCGTGGGACGTGTCCCCGGATCCGTTCGAGTTCAGGAACTTGAGCGGCACGAGCGTGACCTGCCAGGCGACGCCGGTGATCCCGATGTCGTTGTCTCCGACGGCCCCGATCGTCCCCGCGACGTGCGTGCCGTGGCCGAAGTCGTCGTGCGGATCGTTGTCGTCGTTGGCGAAGTCCCAGCCGTGCACGTCGTCCACGAAGCCGTTGCCGTCGTCGTCCTGCCCGTTCCCGGGGATCTCGCCCGGGTTCGTCCAGATGTTGGCCGCGAGGTCGGGATGGTCCACGTCGATGCCGCTGTCGATGACGCCGACCAGGACGGAGCGGCTCCCGGTGCTGACGCTCCACGCCGACTCGGCGCCGATGTCGGCCCCCGGGAATCCCCCGGTCTGCCCCGTGTTGTGGAGCCCCCAGAGAAGGGGGTAATGCGGGTCGTCCGGCGTCACCGCGGCGTGCTGGAGATAGTTCGGCTCGGCGTACTCGACGTTCGGGTTGCGGCGCAGGCGGGCGATCGCCGCCTCGGTCGAGAGTCCCGGCGGAAGGCGCCAGTGCTCCGCGTGGCTCCGGAACTCGCGCAGCTTGCGGGCCGCCACGTCCGAGCGCGCCTTCGAGCGCTCGGCACCTGCCGAGCCCGGCTTGAACTTGACCAGGACCTCGCCCGGAACGAACGCCGCGCCGTCGGCCGCAGGCTGCGCCTTCGAGGGCGGAGGACCGGGATCCCCGGGGACCGGCAGGGCGCCGGACGGGAGGAGCGTTCCGAGCGCCAGGGCGACCGCCGCCAGGAGGCTGCGGGAACGGACACGTGGGGGGCAGAGTCGTGCCCGGTGCGATCTCGAACTCATGCCGCCTCCGCCGCTGCGGAACTCTTGCGGCAATATACCCCACGGGGGGAGGGTCCGGTGAAGAACCTCTCCGGGCGGGCCGGTTGCCGCGGGGCGGACTCAGCGGCCGGTACGCACCCGGGCCGTGTTGACCACCGCCACCCCCACCAGGATCACGGCGGTGCCGGCGGCCATCCGCCAGTCGAGCGCCTCGTCCAGGATGAGCCAGCCGAGGAGCACCGCGATGATCGGATTGACGTAGGCGTAGGTCGAGACCTTGGCAGGCGGGACGTGGTGCAGGAGCCAGATGTAAGCCGTGTAGCCGCAAAGAGATCCGGCCACGATCAGCCAGGCGAGGGCCAGGGCGGCGGTCGTCGTCAGGTGGAAGCGCGGCCCCTCCCCGAGGAGGAACCCGGCGCCGAGAAGGGCCAGGCCGGCGATCAGCATCTCCAGCGCCGCCCCCATCAGGGGGGGGATGCCGCGAATCCGCTTCCGGGCGTAGATCGAGCCCCAGGCCCAGCACAGGTTGGCCACAAGGAGCGCCAGCTCCCCCCGGAAGTCGCCGAGCCCGCGCGCCCCCCCGAGACCCGCCAGCTTGGGCCACATCAGGATGAGCATGCCGCCGAAGCCGATCAGGAGGCCCAGGACCCCCACGGGCGGGAGACGCTCGCCGTCGCGACGGACCGCCTCGATCCCGGCGACGAAGAACGGCAGGTTGGCCACGATGACCGCCGCCATGCCGGACGGGACCGTCAGCTCGGCCCAGGTCACCAGCCAGTTCCCCCCGAACATGAGAAGGATGCCGGTGACCGCAATCGGCACGAAGAGGGAGCGCGGCGGCAGCGGCACGCCGCGCCACAGGAGCCACGCGAGCAGGAGCGCGCCGGCGATGGTGAAGCGCGTCCCCGCCAGCAGCGCCGGGGGGAGATCGCGCACCCCGAAGCGGATGGCCAGATAGGTCGAGCCCCACAGCGTGTAGACCGCCATGAAGTTGAGGGTGATCAGGAACCGGTGTCGCTGCTCGGTCGAGGCGACCGCGGCTTGAGGCGTCATGATGGCGCGGGATTCTAGCAGAGCGGCACCGGCCCGCGCGGGTGCGCGGCCCGGGGGAATGCCCGGCACGCTCCTGAGGTAGAATCCCTGCATTCAGCCCGATTGCGAGCTCCCGGGAGGGACCGTCCCCTTGGCCGAAGTCTCCACAACCCGCTGGCCCTTCCGTCTCGCCGTGATGCGGCACGCGGAGAGCCTCGCGACGGAGAGGCGCAAGCACCTCGAGCAGGTGCACTCGGACGACGTGCACCTGGGGCTCGAGATGCGCGACGTGGACGTGCCGCTCACGACGGAAGGCCGGGAGAACGCCCGCCGCACCGGCCTTCACCTGGACGCCTGGGAGCCGTTCGACGTCGTGTACGTCTCCCCCTACAAGCGCACTCTCGAGACCGCCGCCGAAGTCCTGGCCGGTTTGCGCCATAAGCCGCTCCTGGTGAAGGAGGAGCGCCTGCGCGAGAAGGAGTGGGGCGTCTTCGAGGGGCTGACCCGGCGCGGCATCCGCGAAAAATACCCCGAGGAGGCCGAGCGCCGGAAGCGCGTCGGCAAGTACTTCTTCCGGCCGGCCGGCGGCGAGTCGTACGCGGACGTCAACCTGCGCGTCCACTCCTTCATCGGCACGATGGTGCGCGAGCACCCGAGGCAGCGGGTGCTGGTGATCACGCACCAGGTGGTCGTCCTGTCCATCCGAAAGCTCCTCGAGCGCCTGGAGGAGGAGGACATCATCGCGCTCGACCGGCAGGACGAGGCGCGGCCGGCGTCGCTTCTGGTCTACGAGCTGGGCGAGCGGGACGGGATCAAGGACGCCCTCGTCCGCAAGCACTGGAACCTCATTCTTCACGAACGCGGAGCGGCGCCCGCCGCCCGCGCCGCAACGGGAGGCACCGATGAGCGATGAGCTGGTCCTGTATGTCGGGGAGAAGAACATCTCCTCCTGGTCGATGCGCGCCTTCGTCGCGCTGCACGCCAAGAACCTGTCGTTCACCGAGCGCTCGATCCCCCTGCGCGAGGACAAGGACCGCGCCCAGAGGCGGCGCGTCTCCCCGACCGGCCGGGTGCCGGTCCTGCACCATGCCAGGCTGGTCATCCCCGACTCCCTGGCCATCATCGAATACCTGGAAGAGACGTTCCCCCCGCCCGCCCACCCGGCGCTCTGGCCGCAGGACAAGGCCGAGCGCGCCCACGCCCGCTGGCTGGCGGCGACGATGCACTCGGGGTTCATGAAGCTGCGCGAGTCGATGTCGTTCAACCTGTGCTTCCTGAAGGAGCCCCCGCGCCCGACCCCCGAGGCGCTCGAGGAGGCGGCCGAGATGCTGTCGTACCTCCAGGACGCCCTGGACGCGAAGAAGGCGCCGGGGCCGTTCCTGTTCGGTCCGTTCACCGCCGCCGACGTCATGTACGCCACCGCGATCGTGAGGCTGACCGCCTTCCGCGTCCCGACCGCGGCTGCCCCGAAGACGCCGGCCTACATGGAGGCGGTCCTGGCGCATCCCGCGGTGAAACGCTGGATGGACGCCGCGCGCGCCCTGCCCCCGCGCGAGACTTACTAGGCTCCTAGTGGCCGCCGAGCGCGCCATCCGGATCGAGGCGGACGGGGTGCGGGTGTACGCCGTCCTGGACGGGAGCCCGACCGCCGACGCGGTGTGGGAGGCGCTTCCCATGAAGGGGACGGCGCAGCGCTGGGGCGAGGAGATCTACTTCGAAAGCGGCCTCGATCTGGCGCTCGAGAAGCGGGCCCGGGTCGAGGTCGCGGTCGGGGAGATCGGCTACTGGCCGGAGGGGAAGGCGATCGCCCTGTTCTTCGGCCCGACTCCGGCCTCGAAGGGGACGGACCCCGCGGCGGCGTCGCCGGTCAACGTCTTCGGAAGGATCACGGGCGACGCCACCCGCCTGACGCGCGTGCGCGCCGGCAGCGCGCTGAAGCTGACCCGACTGGAAGGCTAGGAGCCCGTCCGAGTATCCGGCCGCGCGGCCGCGCATCCCCCCTCACCAGGTGTAGCGCACCTGGTAGGTGACCGTCTTCTCGCCGTCCGGCGGGATCTTCACCCTGAACTCGATCGTCCGGGCGTCGAGCTTCTCGAACGGGTCGGACGACACGAGGACCTTCCAGGCGGACCAGCGGTACAGGTGCTCGACGATTCTGACCTCGACCGTCTCCTTCTTGTGGTTGCGCACCTTCAGCTCGAACGACTCCTCGGAGCTTTGCTTGCCGGAGTCGATCTTGTAGCCGGTCTGGCGGCGCTCGCCGGCGAGATCGAAGGCGCTCCCGAGGATCAAGCGGACCTTCTCGTTCTCGGCCGTGTGGCCGATGAGACTCTCGCCGATGAACTGGCGCGATCCGTCCGCGTCGGCGCGGTAGACCTTGATCGTGCCCTTCGGCATCGGCAGCCCGAGGCCGGCCGCCTTGCTGTTGGTGAACTCGAGCATCGTGGCCACGCGGGTCCCCCCCTCGGTGCCGTAGTCGGGGCGGGTGCGCGCCATCTCGGGATCCCATCCCATGTAGGCGGCCATCATCGCGCCGTCATAGATGTAGAGGCGGGAGGCGGGGACGTCGGCCCCCCGGAACAGCTCGAGCTGTCCCGGCTCGCCCTCCCTGAGGCTGACGGGGCGGGGCAGCGTATAAAGATGATAGTCGTCGAACGACCGCTCCGAGGCCTCACCGGGGGCCCCCGGTGCCTGGGCGGACTCGAGCGACAGCACCATCCCCCTGGCCCGGGGGGTCTGGACCCGGCCGACCTCGCCGGCCAGGAGCCGGACGCGGGCGTTCTCCCACGAGACGCCGCTCGAGTTGGTGAGCGTGACCCAGGCGGAGAGATCGAAGCGGTCCCCCTTCTCCGACGTCACGGCGTTGTAGGTCGCCTTCCACCCCACGCCCGCGGTCAGGTAGGACAGCTCCAGCGCCCGGTCTCCCGCGCGCGCGGCCCAGAGGTCCCACTCGAGCGCGGCGCCCAGGAGCACCCCCGCGCCCGGCGGATCGAACAGCGGCTCTCCGGGAAGCGAGAACTGGATCTTGCCGTCGACCTCGACGATCGGCGGGAGCGTCCCCTGCGGACCCGGCGCGGTGCCGCTCCTCAGGACGCGCCCGCTGGTGATCTCCCTCCGGCCGGTGGCCGGATTCACCGTCAGGAACGACACCACCTTCCCTTCGTTCTGCCTGAGGAGCGATTCGCGGCTGAGCGGGTCGGCGTCGAGCCTCTGGGCGAGGACGCGCAATCCCTTCGGGTCCTGCCGATCGCGCAGCGTGACCGACTCCGGCTCCAGGAGCCCCGCCACGCCGCCGAGCCGCGCCTGGTTCTCCCCTTCCTTCAGGCGCAGCGTCCGGACCTCCCGGACGAGGGCGAAGTCCTGGTTGTAGATGGTGATCTGCGGCGCCTCCTCGGCCGCCGAGAGCCCCTGGGCCAGGACGGCGATCCCGAGCGCCGAGGCACATGGGACGATGAGGTTTCGGGCGATGCGCATGCGGTCTCCCTCCGGCCACGCACGATAGCACCGCGAAGCCGGGGGGGCAACGCCGCCCGGAACGGCGCGCGAGAGAGGCGCTTGACCGCGGGGGGCCGGCCGCCTACGATGCGCGGATTGCCGGGCACCGCCGGGCGTTCGATCCAACCGACAGGAGGACTCGCTCATGAGACAGGCCCTCTCGATCCTCGCAGGCTTCGTCCTGTGCATCGCAGGCGCGGCGGCCGCCCCGCCGGTCGCCGAGTCCCCTTACGGCGGGCTCTCCCCCGTCGGCGGCCGCATCTATCACATCGAGTACCTGCGCGCCTTCCCGGGCAAGTCGGACGACTACGACCGGTTCGTGAAGACCGTGTTCCGGCCGATGCTCGACGCGATGGTGGCGCGCGGCATCTGGCAGAAGTATTCCTTCCTGACCGTCCCCTACCACGGCGTCGCGCCGTGCAGCGACTACACCCACGTGTTCGTGGCGCAGCTGCGCAACTTCGCCGCCCTGGACGACGAGCAGCGGGTCTGGGGCGAGCTGACGAAGAGATTCCACCCGGACGAGGCGGAGCGCACGAAGCTGTTCGAGGAGGACCTGCCCCGGATCCGCGAGATGGTGCGCGAGGAGTTCCTGCAGGACTTCGACTGGAAGTAGGAAGGGGGCGTCAGCGCAGGAGCCGCGCCAGCGCCACCTCGTCGAAGCCCAGGACCCGGGCGCTGCCGCGCACCACGATCGGCCGCCTGATCAGGTTGGGATTGGCCGCCATCAGGCGGATCGCCTCCGAGGGGGACGGCGGGTTCTCCGCCATCTTCTTCTTGCGGTACAGCTCGTTGCGCGTGTTGAGGAATTCCCGCGGGTCGCGGTCGTCGACGAGGTCCCGGATCTCCGCCTCGGTCAAAGGATCGCGCCCCAGATCGCGCTCGACGAGCCGGGCACCCTTCTTGAGCAAGAGGCCTCTTGCTCTGCGACAGGTCGTTCAGGTCTTCTTGTGGAAGAAGAGCAGCTCGGCAGGCGCCATG
>Ga0070694_100001607_pt1 | contig 13253 bp, 15 predicted proteins | sample KBSK1251metaG_FD_65470 | JGI IMG/M metagenome (GOLD analysis project Ga0070694, IMG submission 65470) | Corn, switchgrass and miscanthus rhizosphere microbial communities from Kellogg Biological Station, Michigan, USA - KBS K1-25-1 metaG | ecosystem: Host-associated > Plants > Roots >... | reverse complement strand
AACACCGGCAAGTTCGTCGGCCGCGGCGCCACGCGCCTGGAAGACACCATCACGCGCACGAACATGGAAGCCGTCGAAGAGATTGCGCGACAAATTCGCTTGCGCGATTTGGGCGGCATCATCGTGCTTGACTTGATCGACATGGAAGAACGGCGCAATCGCCAGCGCGTGATGACGACGTTGCAGGATGCGTTACGGCGTGACAAGTCGCCCACCAAAGTTCTTTCCTTCAACGATTTTGGTTTGGTCATCATGACGCGCAAGCGCGTGAAGCAATCGTTGGAACGCACTTTGTGCGCCCCGTGCCAGCATTGTCAGGGAGCGGGACTGGTGAAGTCGCCGCAAACGGTCTGTTATGAGATCCTCGAACAAGCGCGACGACTTGCCCGCCACGACGACGGCTCGCGACAGGCCATGCTGCGTGTCAACCCGGAAGTTGCCAAGGCCCTGCGGGGACCGGAGCGCGACGTGCTGAATGAGATCGAGGATTATTTGGGATCGTTGGATATCAACAGCGATCCGCTAATCATCCAGGAGCAATTCGATTTCGCGTTCGTGTAGATTTGGGTTGCGGGTCAGAACCCGGAGCGGTAGCGACGGGATCAATTGACACCTTTGCGTTCACAGGATCCGGTCGCTACCGCGCCCGGTTCTGACACGATCGACTTCCAAAAAAGGCGATGGAGTCCGCCATTAACCGCCTGCCGGGCTGATGACTCCTACCAAAAACGTGGTCAGGAGTCATTCACGTGGGCAAATTATTTCTGGCAGGCATTGGCGGCTTTGTTGGATCAGTCCTGCGGTATTCGGTAAGCGGCTTTGTGCAGGAGCTTAGCCGCAGCCTCACCTTTCCCTACGGCACGCTGGCGGTAAACTTGCTCGGTTGTCTAGCGATTGGTTTGCTTTCGCAACTCGCTGAGACTCGCGGCGTCTTCACGGTCGAAACGCGCACACTGCTTTTCATCGGCGTCCTCGGAGGCTTCACAACTTTCTCTGCGTTCGGCAACGAAACAATAAATCTCTGGCGTGAAGGCCAGAGCGGCCTGGCGCTAATCAATATCGCCGCTCATCTGGTGTTATGTCTCGGCGCGGTTTGGCTCAGTCGGGTGCTGGCATATCAGCTCTGGGGATGAGGTGGTGCTAAATTGTTAATTCGCGATCTGCTTGGAAACTAAGACCATGATGTTACCCAAAGAAGGGTAATAATATACTTGACACAGCAGACCCGAACTGTTAGTATTCGGGCATGGAAAACGAGCACTTACCAAAGACGCTGTTAGAGGCCGTTCGGTTCTTCACTGACATAGATCGTTGCACTGAATTCATGGCAATGATTCGCTGGCCGGAAGGTGTCATCTGTCCGCACTGCAACCACAACGAATGCAAATTCATGAAGGTCGGCAAGCGCCGTCTCTGGCAGTGCAATTCTAAAGCCTGTCGCAAGCAGTTTACCATCAAGACAGGCAGTGTAATGGAAGATAGCCCGATAGGTTTAGACAAGTGGCTACCCGCTATCTGGATGATCGTAAACGCTAAGAATGGCGTTTCGTCTTACGAGATTCACCGCGCACTTGGTATCACGCAAAAGTCAGCTTGGTTCTTACTCCATCGTATCCGCTTGGCAATGCAAGCGAAGTCATTTGAGAAGCTGTCTGGTCACGTGGAAGTTGATGAGACTTTCATCGGCGGCAAGGCGAGATTCATGCACAAGCACGAACGCGAGCGGAAGATTAGAGGCACTGGCGGTTATGGCAAGGTTGCGGTTATGGGTTTGTTGGAGCGTCACGGCGAAGTCAGAGTCCATGTAGTCGGCGACAGACGCCGCAAGTCCCTAGACGGTTCGGTGCGTGAGCACGTCGAAGCCGGATCGTATGTTTACTCGGATGCGCTCAGGTCTTACGACAAGCTGAAAGACGAATACATTCATAACGTAATTGACCATGCTGAGAAATACGTTGACGGAAACGTGCACACGAATTCGATAGAAAACTTTTGGTCGCTTCTCAAGCGCGCACTCAAAGGCACGTATGTATCGGTAGAACCTTTTCATCTTTTCCGCTATCTTGATGAGCAAGCCTTCCGCTTTAACAAGCGCACTGGAAACGATCTCTATCGGTTCTTGGAAGTTGCGAAATCGCTCACCGGACGCCGCCTGACGTTCGAGGAATTAACCGGAGACGCCGGAAAACCTGCCGTAAGTCACTGACGGCAAAGGGCAATTCGCCGGGGCAAACCCAAGCCCAAATCTTAGCTTCTAACTTAGCGCGGAGGGTGCTAAACTGGTCGCCACAAGCGGCGGCGTTGCCATAGCGTTAAGCCACGAATCATGAATCACAATCAAGGACTTCTAGAGCGTTCCAAACTGACGTTCGGATCGGATGATTCGGCTACGCGCACACGTCTGCGCGAATTGATTCTCTATATCGCCGACCGCTCACAAGATGATCCGAAATTTGGAGCGACTAAGCTAAATAAAATTCTCTACTTCTCTGACTTCGTTTCGTTCCGCGAGTATGGTCAACCGATCACTGGTGCGATGTACATGCGCCTTGAGAACGGGCCAGCACCGATCCATTTAGTACCCGTGCGAAACGAAATGTTAGAGAGCGGCGAGATCGCAATGGAGCCAAGACAGTATTACACCTATCAGCAAACTGTCTTGAAACCTTTGCGCGAACCGAACCTCGATCTATTTACCGCGCGTGACATTGCGCTGGTAGATGCGATCATTCAAGAGCTACGCGAACTCGACGCGAAAGAGCTAACCGATCTCTCGCATAATCGCGCGTGGCAAATAGCGAACAACAAGGAACCAATCCCCTACGAAGCGATCCTTTTGTCCGATGCCTCACTGACTGCGGATGATGTTGCTTGGGCGCATGGATTAGCCGAACAATGCGGACTCAATGCAACTTAGGACGATTCGGGAAGGTGAAATTTACAAGGCACAACTCGCAAGACTCGGCAATGTCTCGCGAGTGGATGACGCCCTAGAAGCACTGCTTTGGGGTATTTGCCGCAAGCCAGAAAAGTTTGAGCCAGTACCGGGGATGAACGACTGCTACATCGCTAAAACGACCGCTTCCGGGCTTGTCCCGGCCCTCCGTCTACTGTTTCAGATTGAAGATGAAAGCCACGTAAAGCTATGCGCTATCGGGCGCGACGTGGTCGGAGAACGCTGATGAAACGAACCACTAGCAAGGCTCCCGCAAAATCGGAAGAGTTTAAGAGGTTTGAAGACTTCACACGCCGACTGATGGCAGTCCCAAAGAAAGAAATCGATGCCGAGAAAGCAAAGTACGAACGTAAAAAAGCCAAAAAGCAAAAAGTCGCGTAGTTCTATGGCTGCACCCAATCAAGTAAAGATAACAGCGCCAAGCCGAAACGGAGTCGTTCCGTCACTAAAGATACTCAACAAGAAATTCCCGCCGTTCTACCGCATCGGCCACGGCGCAGCCTATCTAGGTGACAGCTTGAAGCTGATGAAGTGCTTGCCGGATGAATCGGTCAATCTCGTTCTGACTTCGCCGCCTTTCGCGCTAACGAGTAAGAAAGAATATGGCAACGAGGTATCAGGCGCTTACGTGGAATGGTTCATGCAGTTTGCCAGAGAGTTCAAGCGAATCATGACGACTGACGGATCGTTTGTTCTCGATTTGGGTGGCGCATACTTACCTGGACATCCAGTACGAAGTCTTTATCAATTTGAATTGCTCATTCGCCTTTGCCGCGAGCTCGGGTTTTTTCTTGCGCAAGAGTTCTATCATTACAACCCTGCGCGGTTGCCAGCACCTGCGGAGTGGGTTAACGTTCGGCGCATTCGCGTAAAAGATTCGGTCAACGTGGTTTGGTGGTTATCGAAAACTGAATATCCGAAAGCAAACAATCGCAACGTACTTCGTCCTTACACGGCGGCGATGAAGAATCTTTTGAAGAACGGTTATCGCGCCAAACTTAGACCGTCCGGTCATAACATCACACACAAGTTTAGCTGGGACAACGAGGGAGCGATCCCGCCAAACTTGTTAGAACTTGGCAACAACGACAGTAACAGCGGCTATATGCGCGGATGCGCTGAGGCAGGAATCAAAGTACACCCGGCGCGGTTTCCGAGAAGGTTTGCGGAGTTCTTCGTCAAGTTCCTAACGAACGAAAACGATCTCGTTTTAGACCCGTTCGCGGGCAGTAATACGACCGGATATGTTGCCGAGGGACTAAACCGGAAGTGGCTCGCTTTCGAGCTAGTCGAAAGTTATCTGGCCGGAAGTCGGTTTCGATTTGAGGCCGATGAGCCAGAGGATGAAGATGAAGCAATAGGCACTCTGCCGCTTTTCTCAGAGCATCGGAAAGCTAAAGCCGTTGCCAATCCTCAGTAGGCCACAATTAAATGCAAAAATCGTAGAGGCCATTCAGTCCGGTGGTTGGAACGTGCTCTATATTTCAGCCATCGGAGATTCGCCCTTTGAGATTAGGATTTACGGTGAGGACGAATCATATAACCTAAGAATCTATATCTGGAACCTCACACACGGCGGCAGGACTCGCAGCGCCGATGAATACCGCATTCAAGTCAAAGTAACTCGCTTTCAGCAATCCGCTGGCTATAAGACTCTCGTTCTCGGATGGTCTGACGATCTCGGAGTGTTCGGTGGCTTCGATGTTAGAAGGCACAGCGGACGTCTTGGCTATTCATCCTCAATTCAAATCAGTTTAGCGACGCTTAGAAGGGCCACTCTTAACGGCATCTCCGCGCACGACAAGGGTAACGATGAAGTAGCGGTCGGCTTTCGGCCTGAGTTCTTCGCAGAGTACGTGAGGAACCTTGAATCGTTGCACGACTTCGGCCAGTCCCCGCGTGATCTTCGGACACTGGAGACCGTGATTGAAAATAACATTGCCAGTGATACAGCGCCCGATGAATCGCAAGTTGATCAAGCAAGCGCACAGCGCCGAAATATTATTAGAACGATAACTCAGAAAGCCAGAGACGTTAGTTTTGCGCGGCGAGTCCTTACCGCTTACGGTAATCAATGCGTGTTCTGCTCGGTTCAGCTAAAACTAATCGACGCGGCGCATATCATTCCGGTAGCTGAGGACGGATCGACCGATCAAACCTCAAACGGGATCGCGGCGTGTCCGCTTCACCATCGCGCTTACGACCATGCTTTGATCACGATCAATCCGGCTTACGAAACTCTTGTCAGTCAGAAGCGCGTAGACTACCTCAGAGGGATTGGATTTGACGGCGGTATGGATGAGTTTGTAAACCGCTTGCGGCCAATCATTCATGTGCCGCCTGATGTTAGGGATCGTCCGAACAAAGAGTACGTCCAGCGGGCTAATAGACTACGCGGATGGAATCGAATACCGACTACCACGCCAACACTTTTTTAAGGCTCAGACTCGTGACCGCACACACAGCGATCTGGCCATCCCGCTCGCCGCCGATCCTTCGACACGTCGCATAGCCATCTTCGACGCTTTCAATCTTCACCTTCTGACCGTCTGGGAGATAGGCGATCCGGCCTTCTAAGTTTTCCATGAATCGAGGATACTGTGGGAGTCAACGCAAGAATCTTGCATCCGGCCTGTCACGTCCGAAACGTTACCCTTTGGCCGTTTGCTGCGTCAACTATATTATTACCCAAAGAAGGCTACCTGCTTCGCATCTTTATCGGCGAGAGCGACCGGCACGACGGCAAGCTCCTGCACGAGTGGATCGTGATGAAAGCGCGCGCAGAAGGGCTCGCCGGGGCCACCGTCATTCGCGCGATGATGGGCTTTGGTGCGCACAGCCGCCTGCATACCTTCAAGATTGAGCGACTGTCGCAGGACTTACCTATCATTGTCGAGATCGTGGACACGCGCGATAAACTTGAAAACTTCCTGACCCTGATCGATAACGAGATCGAAGAAGGCATGGCCACCTTGGAAGAGGTACGAATCCATTTCTATCGCTCAGGTCAGCAGCCCGACAGTTAAAGTGGGCCAGTCGCGCGACCGTAAGCGGTGGAGTCAGTACCATCCTCGTCAGGGGATCGGTCGTACACGCGTCGATATCTGGTGTTCTTGATCCCATTCGCTTACGCGGATGGTCCTGACCGCTGTGCGTCACCGCTCAACCCTATACTTCTCAGTCCTGAACGGTTTGAATCCGCGCTTGATGTAATTCGGCAACGCTGCCGGATCGTCATCTGTGCACGTGTGCAGCCACACTCGCTTCGCTCCATCCGCCCAGGCCTGCTCGACGGCACACGTCAGCAAGTGTTTGCCCAGACCACGGCCGATGAACTGCGGCATCAAGCCGAAGTAAGCAATCTCGGTCGAGCCGTCTCGCTCTTTCTTTAACTCAAAATATCCGGCAGTCTCACCCGCGTAAGTCATTAACCACAAGGTGACTTCAGGCTGTTGCAGGTAAGCCGTGATCTCTTCATCGCTCCAGGACAGACGATCTATCCAGAAATAATTCTGGCCCACTTCGCGATAGAGATAGCGGAACAATTCGATCGAACAATTGCGTTGCCATTCGACTTTGATCAAAGGATCACTGCTGCGCGCTGAATGGAGTTCTGCCGGCGCACGCATTTCAAGGTAGGTGCGATTGACTTCCATGGTTTAGGCGATGATCGTAGCAAGAAAATTATTTGACATTAATCATTGGCCATTTTTCATTTGTTGATTGGTTCGCCAACCTCGTAAGAGCGGAACGGTGTCGAACTAACTCATCAATGACAAATGAAAAATGTCCAATGACAAATGTCAAATAGAGCAAGCTCTGATCATTTGGGCTTGCCAGGGCTCAGGACTCGCGCCCTCGGGTGAAATCGATCGTAAGCCTTGCGCATGTGCAGATCGGTAATATGTGTATAAATCTCGGTCGTCGAGATGTCGGCGTGTCCCAGCAGCGCCTGCACCGAACGCGAATCAGCGCCGTGCTGCATCAGGTGCGTGCCGAAGCTGTGACGCAAGGTATGCGGCGAGATGTCAGGCATGCCTGCCGTTGCCGCATAAGCCTTAATGATTGACCACGCAGTTTGGCGCGTCATCGCCCGGCCGCGATGCAGAAATAATTCAGGCTTCGCTTCGTTTCCGAACTGTTTGCGAATCGCCAGATATCTTTGCACCCAATGGACGGCGCTTTTCCCGATCGGAATTCTTCGTTCCTTGCTGCCCTTGCCGTGACAGCTAATCAAGGCCGTATCAAGTTCCACATCAGCCGCGCGCAAACCGCAAGTCTCTGAAACCCGCAAGCCGGCCGCGTACATTAATTCGAGCAACGCACGGTCGCGCACACCGACATCCGTCTTGATGTCTGGCGCCAGGAGCAAGCGCTCCATCTCTTCTTCCGACAAGAATTTCGGCAGAGGCGAATGACGTTGAGGAGTCTTGATATCTTCGGCAGGATGCTTGTCGATATGATTGTCGAGCATCAGAAAGCGAAAGAAACCGCGCGCCGCGCTGACCGACCGTGAGACAGATGAAGGCGACAAGCCGTCACGCGACATGCGCGCAATCCATTCACGCAGGTCCTTGCGTTGCAGCCTCTCGATCGGCTTACGATTCTGCACGGCCCAGGCTTGTAGCTTGGCGATGTCGCGCGCATAACTTTGCTGGGTGTTTGCAGACAGACCCTTTTCGACTTGAATGTAAGCGAGGAATTCGCGGACGAGATCGCGGTTCGTGCTGCGCGGTAACATCGCGATGAGTGTAGCGCAACTTGTTAACTTGCGACCATCCGCAAATTAACAATTGCGCTACATTTGACCTTAAGGGATCGCGAACGGATCCTTCGGTTTCGCAGCAGGCGCCTTGTACTTGTTGATTAATTCCTGCATACCGTCGGTCTTACCGTCGTGCCGAAACTTGTAGTATTTTTCGAGGTCCTCCAACTCCTGCTGGCGGACAGCCGCTAACTGCGCGTTGCCATCGGACAGCGCAATAAAATGCGCGTAAGCGTCAATCACGCGATCCAGGGTAGCTACGACTTTCTGCAACTCGGCAGTTTTCTCTGGGCCATCCTTCATCGCCTGGTAGCGCCTGGCTCCATCCTGGTACTCATCATTGAGCGAGCCCGACAGCAGCAAGTAGTTGAACGGATCTTTCGGATCGAGTTCGGCGGCTTTGGTCAGGCGCGTCTGGGTGGCCGCGCGATCACCCTTTACCATACCGAGGATGGCCATCGACTGATAGAGTCTTGGTAGCAAATCCCGGTATTCCTTCCAGGTCGCATCAGTCATGCTCGCAGGTTTCTTGTTGCCCTCGATCAATTCAATCGCATGCGTGCCGTATTGGTCGCCCTGGCCAACATATTTCGCGTTCTTCTGTTTCGCCTGATCCGTAGCGATGGTCATGAGTTCCACCAGGATGCCAACTGCGTCCGGGTGCTGGGCCAGATAAGTCGCGCCGGTCGAAAACGCTTCGTCATGTTGCTTCGCATCCGCATAACCCACCAGCAGCACCGGCATAATCATCTCTTCTTCCGCCGGGTTGTTGAAGATCGATTTGAATTGCTGCGCCATCGTGATCTTCTTTTGTCCGTCGGTGATCTCGTGAATTTGATCCGCGATTTTTTGCGCGACCATCGGACGGAGCGAACTCTTCGGATACTTTTTGACGAAATCATCAGCGGCCTTGGCCTTACCGGCGGCGTCCGGCGCTGCGTCGATTGCCTGGGCAGCTTTTTGTTCGTCGGGCGAAACTTTGGGCTGGGCCATTACGTGCGCGCCGAGGCACGCTATGGTGACAGTAATTAAGACTGCGAATCTCAGGAAACTTGAGCGACTTCTCATGATTTTTACCTTAGGGATACTTCAAGATAGGCGAATTGCCGCAGACATATTGCTTCACAATTGTTTGGTTCGCAAGCGGGCTTGAGCTGGATCGAACGGTCGCAATCAGCCCGCTCGTTTGGTTTACGTCACGGCTTTCACCGGCTCAGGCACGCGTCGATACCGATGGGAGATGGGTCTGCGCCGGCCGATGCCGATGGCGTTACGCGAGATGATCAGCGTTGGCGGCAATTGCCGTCGTTTGAATTCATTTGCTGGCGACTCGACGCGATTGAGGACTTCGTAAACCAAATCCGCGTGATGGCCCGCCGCGATGATCTCATCGGGCGATTGCTTCTCTTCGAAATATGATTTCAGGATGGGATCGAGCTTCTCGTACGGCGGCAAAGACTGTTGGTCGAGTTGTCCCGGCGCGAGTTCTGCCGAGGGCGGCTTGTCGATGATCGGCCGCGGAATCAATTCCCGCTCCCGGTTGAATAGCCGCGCCATTTCGTACACGTCGGTCTTTAGCACGTCACCGATTACCGCCAAACCACCGTTCGTGTCGCCGTACAACGTGCAGTAACCCAGCGCCAACTCTGATTTATTTCCCGTCGATAGCAGCAGACGACCTTCGGCATTAGAGATCGTCATGAGAATGTTTCCGCGCAGTCGTGATTGCAGATTCTCAACGGCGGTTTCGATTGCCCCTTTGGTCTCGATCGAAGGCTCAGGCAGGTCTAACTCTCTTCTCAGGACATGGAATGCATCGCTGATCGGTTGCACGCGACATGCGATCCCAAGGCGCCGGCTTAACTCCTTCGAATCATCGACGCTGCCTGGTGACGAGTATGGCGATGGCATGGTGACGGCCAGAACATTTTCCCCACCCACCGCTTCGGCGGCGAGGGCGGCTACTAATGCCGAGTCGATGCCGCCCGACAAACCCAGCAGTACTTTGGAGAAGTTGTTCTTCCGGGCGTAGTCGCGAATGCCGAGTACCAGCGCTGAACGCACCGTCTCGATGTCGTCGCCGGGTAGGCAGCGGGAATCGGGAATTCCGCAATCGAGATCGACCGTTTCAACGAATTCCTCGAACGGTGGCGCCTGCAAGATTATCCTGCCCGTCGCATCAGAGATGATGCTGGCGCCGTCGAAGATCACGCCATCATTTCCGCCGACGAGATTGACAAACACGATCGGCAGATTGGCCGTCCGCGCGCGATGCGCAACCATATCGCACCGCACTGACATCTTGCCCGTATTGAACGGCGAGGCGTTGATCGAGACGAGCAACTGCGCGCCCATCTCAATTAGCTCCTGCGCCGGATCGTTTGGATAAAGGCGCTGCGTCCAGAACGTTTTGTCGTTCCAAAAATCTTCGCAGACGGCGATTCCAAGCCTGGTCCCATCCAGACTGAACAAGTTACGTTCGCGACCAGGCTCAAAGTAACGCGGGTCGTCAAAGACGTCATACTCAGGCAGTAAGGTTTTGTCCGCAAAGCCGAGCAGTTGCCGATCGCGGATGACTGCGGCTGAGTTATAGATTTTCCTGCCAGTTGGCTGATCGTTAGGACGAATGGTGCCGACGATCGCGGTCAAGCCCTTAGTGGCGTCGATTATTTCTTCAAGCGGCACAAGCGCCGACCGAACCACATCAGGATCGAGAAACCAGTCGAAGGACGTGTAGCCTTGAATGGTTATTTCGGGAAAGACTATCAGGTCTGACGCATCTTGCTTCGCCTGCTCGATGGCCTTGATGATTCGCGCGACATTGCCTTCGATGTCGCCGTTGGTGGTGTTGATTTGCCCAATCGTGACGCGCATTGATGAGGTGATTTTAGCACCGTAACGGAGCGCGGGCATCCTTGCCCGCAAAGCGTGAGCAAGCAGTCCCAAGCTGGTTCGCGCTTCGCGCTCATACGGGCAGAGATGCCTGCGCTCCGTCAGGGCTCCGCAAACATCTCGCGATTGTAGAATGGTGCGAACGCGGCAATTAGCGCAGCTTCGAAGCTCATCGAGCGCGTCAATAGATCGCGAGACAGTACACCCCATGCGCCTTGACGGCTTCTGACGTCACGCATCCCGGCGACTTCATCGATCACTTCGCCCAACTCCCGCTTTCCTTTCACGACACTCTCAACGATGGCTTCAGGAACGGCAATCGACGGCGACATGCCGAAGCTGCCGCGCTCGCCATCCGTCACGAAGGCCCAGCCGCGCAGGAATGTGTGCCACTCGCCTTCAAGCTGAATTGAATGAAAACCGCCTTCCAATCCGACGTAAAGATCGGCTTCAAGTTTTTGTCCAATCAGAACCTCCTGAACTGCCAGCGCGCGTTGCCGGGCGCCGCTCATCAACTGACAGTCGTTGAGCGGCATCGCGGGCGCGTCAGTCTGCACCTTGCGCGCAACGACGTTTACCTCCGACCAGGCCGAATCGATTTCGGCGACGCGCGCGACCGCCGCGCGCACCGCCATGATCTTCGCGGCGCGATCAGAGCCGAGCGCGATGCGTTCGATGCGCCTGGTTCGTTTTGATCGGTCGGTTGACATCAAAGTCGCGCGTTGTTGTAATCGAAATCTCGATGTAGCGCAAACTGTTTGTTTGCGAAAGTGTTAATAACTCAGCCGCAAACTAACAGTTTGCGTTACAAGAGCGAGGCGTAATCATGTCCGTTTCAGAGTTGATCTACGATTGGAACAAAGTCGAGCCGCAACTCCTCCAGCCTGATCGTCACATCGGGTTTGACGATGAGACGTTGCGCGATGGCCTGCAATCGCCTTCGGTTTGCGAGCCGCCGGTTGAAAACAAAATCGAGTTGCTGCATTTGATGGATGCGCTCGGCATCGACACCGCTGACATCGGCTTGCCCGGCGCGGGGGGGACCCACGCTGCCGGAGTCGAAATGATGGCGCGCGAGATAGCCGAGAAGAGACTGAAGATTCGCCCGAACTGCGCCGCGCGCACGCACAAGAACGACATCATTCCCATCGCCGAGATTTCCCAGCGCGCCGGCATCGCCATCGAAGCCTGCACCTTCATCGGTTCGTCGCCGATTCGCTTTTTTGCTGAAGAGTGGACACTCGACAAGCTGCTGAAGCTTACCGAGGAGGCTGTCACTTTCGCCGTCAGCGAAGGGCTACCGGTAATGTTTGTGACCGAAGACACGACGCGCGCCAATCCGGAAACGCTTCGCGCGCTCTACACGACCGCGATTCGTTGCGGCGCGCGCGCGGTCTGCGTCTGCGATACCGTTGGCCATGCGACTCCGGATGGGGCGCGCGAGGTCGTCAGGTTCGTGCGCGGCGTCATCGACGAGCAAGGCGAGCAGGTGAGGCTTGATTGGCACGGCCATCAGGATCGAGGGCTGGGCGTAATCAATTCGATAGCCGCGATCCAGGGCGGCGCAGATCAGATTCACGGATCCGCGTTGGGCATGGGTGAGCGTGTCGGCAATGCGCCGATGGATCAGCTGCTCGTGAATCTGAAGCTGCTTGGTTGGATCGAAAACGATTTGACGCGCCTGCGCGAATACTGCGACAAGGCCGCCGAAGCTTGCCGCTGGACGATTCCCTTGAATTATCCAGTCTTTGGCAAAGATGCGTTTCGCACGGCCACGGGGGTGCACGCGGCGGCCGTGATTAAGTGTTATCGCAAAGGCGATCAGGAACTCGCCGACCTCGTCTATTCCGGCGTGCCGGCTGGTCAGTTTGGACTGAAGCAGGTGATCGAGATTGGGCCGATGAGCGGCAAGTCAAACGTGATCTTCTGGCTCGAGACGCGCGGCGTCGAGGCCAGCGAGGATCGTATTAATCGAATTTACGAACGAGCCAAGCAAGCAACCGGTGTGCTGAGCGAACAAGAACTGCTCGCGTTGGTCTAGAGACGAGCCTGCCCTATCAATCTCAATTGATCGGAATTGTGATCGTCGCCGATCCGGCTTTTCCTGGAGGGAATCTCTTCTGGCGCGCGATGCGCAATGCCGTCGGATCATTACCGCTAGCCTGCGTCACTCGCCCGTTTTCATCGTAAGTAACCTGAACCACAGCTTTTTTCGGTCCACTCGCCGGTGTCGCCGCGCTGGCCGACGGAGCGCCCGGAGCCGGTGATGTTGGTGTGGTAGCTGCCGTAGCATTCGCTTCGGTCGCTTTGGCCCTCAGCCTTGCTTCTTCGCGTGCGCGCGCCTCGCGCTCTCGTCTAGCCGCGTCGGCGGCTTCTGAATTTGGAGATGCCGCATTCGCTTCGTCTGGCGATTGGCCCGGCGCCAAATCACTTGTGGATGCTGGTTGCGAAGTTTCCGAACCGACGGTGGGTTGCGTTTGCGCTGAAGATTCATTAAGCGCTTGGGCCTGCGGCTCCGCGGCCTTGGCTGCCTTACCACGCGCATGCCAACCCCACGGAATTGCGATGCCGGCGATAATGAGAATTAGCGCTGCGAACACCGCTGCGACCTTCCAGGGCCCATACGAGAATTTTGACGCG
>Ga0070694_100001606_pt1 | contig 13253 bp, 8 predicted proteins | sample KBSK1251metaG_FD_65470 | JGI IMG/M metagenome (GOLD analysis project Ga0070694, IMG submission 65470) | Corn, switchgrass and miscanthus rhizosphere microbial communities from Kellogg Biological Station, Michigan, USA - KBS K1-25-1 metaG | ecosystem: Host-associated > Plants > Roots >... | reverse complement strand
CCGTTGAACAGGTCGGGGATGACGACGAGCATCAGGCCCAGGCGGTTCGTGCCGGCCAGGCCGCCGTTGTTGCCGACCGGGGCGAAGACCATGAAGTCCCGGTTGTTATAGAGGAACGTGTCGATATCGGCCGCCTGCAGCGGGTACGTCCCGTTGTTCGGCAGGAACTGGATGGTCGAGAAGTTGTCCGGGGCGCCGAACGGCGTGACCGCCAAGTGCGCCTCGGTGGCGCCGCCCACGATGCCGGCGCAGATCCCCGTGCCGCCGGTCTTCGGGCAGATCAGCTCGTTCAGCCTGGTCGAGAGGCTGCCCGGATCGACGTTTCCGCCCTTCTCAATCAGGGAGTTGATCGTGCAGAGGGCCCGGGCGGCCACGTCGCTGACGATGATGCGCGCGCCCTTGGCCACGCCGTCGAGGTTGGCGTTGCGCGGCTGACCGCCGCCGCCGATTCCGGACCGGGTCGCGAACACGCCCACGCCGCTCGGCCAGGCCCCGATCGCGCTCGCCACGATGTTGCCGTGGCTGCCCGCTCCGTCCAGCACGCCGTCGCAGTCGTCGCCGTTGTCACGGAACGCGATGATCGAGTGCACCTTCCTGTGGTTGGTCGAGGGGAAGGCGTGCGTGAGGTCGCCCACCTGCGTGGCGGTCTGCGAGAAGCTCGGCGTATCGGCCGAAATCCCGTTGTCGATGACGCCCACCAGCTGCGGCGGCACCGTGTCCGTCCCGTTGTTCACCCTCTGGCCGTCCGCGTTCGTATCGATACCGCCGCCGTCCACCCCCGCGTCATCGAAGGGACGGATGAACTGGGCATCTTCCGCCGAACCGGCCTGGACCATCGAGGGGACGCGGGTGTTCAACTGCATCAGCTCCATCGACTCCTGGATGTTCACGACCTCGGGCACGCGGGCGATCTTCGCCAGCGACTTGTGGTCGGCCTTGACCAGATAGGAGGAACCGTCCACGCCGTAATCGGCCACGTCCTGAACGCCGGCGACCTTCGCCAGGCGCTCCTTTGCCGCGGCGCCGCTGCCGGGCACCATGGCGATCTCCAGCAGGAAGGTCGTGTCGAGCGCCCTTTCCCTGTTGATCAGGGGGCGCCGGCCGGTCGTCATATCAATCTTGTCGCCGGGCTGCATGGCATAGAAGAACGCCACGTCCTCGTTCTGCCGGAGCTTCCCGATCTGCCCCGCCTCGACGTAGGCCAGGATCGTCGAGTTCGCGCCGTAGTCGATAATCTTGGCGTCCTTGCGGATGCCGTTGAGCACGGCGTCCAGCCCCTTCGCCGCGATCGCCTCCGGCTTCAGCATCAGGTAGTTGGGTCCGTGGGACAAGTGCCCCTTGGTCCCCAGCTTCGTCACTTCGTTGTCACCGAACTTCAGTTCCGCCGGCAGGCCGCGCAGGGCCGCTTCGGCGTTCTTCGGGTCGATGTCCGCGATGGTGGTGCGCAGCAGTCCCTTGGCATCACCGTCCACACGGCGCGGGGACTTGAAGTCCTCCCCGAACACCGCGAAGCCTGCGGGACGCAGCGTTGCCGCTGGATACTGGACGCTCGCCATCTTCTTGGCGTCCATCTCCATCAGCTTCGCGATGAAGGCGTCCTCCTCGTCACCGCTGGAGGTGATTTGTGCCCTGGATGCCCAGAGCAGCATCGCCGGCGCGGCCAGGATCAGGCAGAGGCCGAGGGCGACCAGTAGACGCGTGCACTTTGTGTTCGAAAGTGCGTTCATTCGAGTCCTCCTTGGTGGGCTGCTACACGCTCTGCGGAAAAAAAAGATGGCATTGAGATGACCGTGGTTGCCACGGTCACCGAGAAGGCGGAAGGCGATGACCCGCTTCTGTCCCTTTGAGAGACATGGCGGGCAATGGGAAGCCCCCCCACTACGACCTCGCTCAATTTTTAAGGTCCAGCAGTCGGCAGATCCAAACGGCGAACTTTTGTAATGCGATGCCCATATACTGTGAAGGGTTGGGACTGTCAAGGAAAAGTTAGGGAACCTCAAAAAAGTCGATTCATGTCACCAGTTTCATTGACACGGAAATAACCGGGGCCCTAGAATGAGGCGTTTTCGGATGGTTCGGGCTTAATTAATATGATGATTATCATGATGTGGGAGGGTCCATGAGACTTGCGCCCGGAGACCTGGTTTCGCATCCCGGAGACCCCGGGGCGACCCGTGGCATCGATCGAATCCTGCCGGCGGCGCGCCCCCTGACCCGCGGCCTCCTGGTCATCGGATTCGCGCTTTTGACCTGGGCGGGGGCCCGCGTCGCGGTCCCGCTGCCGTTCACGCCGGTCCCCGGTACCCTGCAGACCCTGGCCGTGCTCCTGGCAGGGGGGATGCTCGGCGCCCGCGCGGGGGCGGCGAGCCAGATGGCCTACCTGTTCATGGGCCTCGCCGGACTGCCGGTCTTCGCCCTTCCAGGGGCGGGTCCGGCTTATTTCCTTGGGCCCACCGGAGGCTATCTCGTCGGGTTCATCCTGGCCGCCTGGACGACCGGATCGCTCATCCCGAGGCTCAAGGGATTCGGGGTCTGGGGCGCGGCCGGCGCGTTCCTGGCCGGGGCGATCAGCGTCCATGCCTGCGGCCTGGCCTGGCTGACGGTCCTCATGGGAAGCCCCGTCGCCGCATGGCGAGCCGGGATGCTCCCGTTCCTTCTCTTCGACCTCGCCAAGGTGATGGTGGCGACGGGGGTTCACGCCGGTTACCTGCGATGGAAGGTCAGCACGCAGCACTGAAACGGATCCTGAAAGAGATCGGTCCCTGCCTGGTCGCTTTCTCGGGCGGTGTGGACAGCACTCTGCTCCTGAAGGTCGCCCACGACGTCCTGGGGGACGAGGTCACCGCGGTCACCGCCGTCTCCCCGTCGCTCGCCGCCGCCGAAAGGGAAGACGCCGAGCGGCTGGCCCGCCTGATCGGCGCCCGGCACATCATGGTGCCGACGGGCGAGGTCGACGATCCCCGATATGTCCGCAACGATTCTTCGCGTTGCTTCTACTGCAAGTCGGAGTTGTTCCGCGTCCTCGGGCCCATGGCGGCAGGCAGCCCCGATCGAGCCATCATCTATGGAGCGATCACGGATGACCTGGGGGATGACCGGCCCGGCATGCGGGCGGCGGCCCTGGCCGGCGCACGCGCCCCCCTGGTGGAGGCCGGTTTCTCCAAGGAGATGGTCCGCCTCCTGTCGAAACGGCTGGGCCTTCCCACCTGGGACAAGCCGGCGATGGCCTGCCTGGCCTCGCGCATCCCCAGGAACGTGCAGGTCACCCGCGAGGCGCTCGCCGCGGTCGAGGCGGCCGAAGCCGCGGTTCGAGAGCTGGGATACAGGCAGGTACGGGTCCGGTTTCAGGGGGAAGGAGCCCGGGTCGAGCTCGATCGGGAAGGTCTCAGCCGGTCGGCCTCGCCCCCCGAGAAGGAGCGTCTCATCGCCGCGGTGGTTGCCGCAGGCTTCGCGCGCGTCCTGATCGATCCGCTCGGCTATCGGCCGGGGGGCGGGACCTCCTGAGCACTCCCGACCCGGAGCATCCCGGCAGCAGCGATCGCAGGATTCTCCATTCCTTCATGGAAATCGCCTCCGCCACGGCCGGCGCGGAGGACCTCGATACCGTCCTGGAGAAGATCGCCGAATCGCTCCGTCGCCTCTTCCCCGTGGACGGGGCCGCCCTCGGGCTCGTCGAGGGGGACAGCATCATGGTGCGCGAGGTCCTCAAGCGGGGGGAGCAGGAGCCGCGCGATCCCGAACGGCTGCCCGCCGACGCTTCCCACCTCATGGGCTGGGTTATCAGGAACGACAAGCCGATGTGGCGCAACGACGTCACCGCGGAGATGCGCTTCGCCGAGAGCGTGAAGCAGAAAAATCTCCGCAGCGACATGACGATTCCGCTGCGGGCGCGCGGACGGGTGATGGGCGCCTTCCGCGTCGCCTGCAGCCGGCGGCACGCCTTCGACCCCGAGGACTTCGAGGTGCTCAAGCGCTGCGCCGACATGACCGCCGTCGCGGTCGAGACTCAGCGCCTTCTATTGGCCACCAAGCGGCTGGCGGAGCTCGACGGCGTGACGGGGGTCTTCAACCACCGCCACTTCCGGACGCTCCTCGAACAGGAGGTCGATCGCGCGCGCCGTCTCGAGCGTTCCGTCGCCCTGGTCATGATCGACATCGACAACTTCAAGCGCTTCAACGACACCTACGGGCACCAGGCCGGCGACGAGGTGCTGCGGCACGTGGCCCAGCTCGCCGCCCGGGTCCTGCGCCGCTCGGATGCCGTGGCGCGCTATGGAGGAGAGGAGTTCATCGCTCTTCTCCTGGAGGCGGAGTCGCCCGACGCCGCGGCGGTGGCCGAGAAGATCCGGAGCGAGATCGAGAAGAATCCGCTCACCCTGCCCGGCATGATGCGCCCGCTTCACGTCACCGCCAGCCTCGGCGTGGCGTCGTTTCCCGCCGACGCGATCAATGGACCCGACCTGGTCGCCGCCGCCGACCGCGGCCTGTACCACGCCAAGCGCACGGGCAAGAACCGGGTCTGCCACGCGCGCGCGGGCGCCGAAGCTTCCTCGTCGACTTCCTGAAGCGGAAGTCTCAGACCCGGCGTGACTCGCGCCCGGCGGCCCCCTCGGCCGCGGCGCACAAGGCGGCGAGGACGAGGACCAGCGTCAGGCAGGGGAACACCACCGGCCACCAGGCGACGTCGAGGCTCGCGCGGGACTCCGCCAGGATGGAGCCCCACGACGGGGCGGGGGGATCGATGCCGAAGCCGAGGAAGCTCAGGCCCGATTCCAGCAGGATGGCGTTCGCCACGCCGAACGCGGCCATCACCCAGAGAGGGCCCGCCAGAAGGGGCAGGAGGTGCCGCACCACGAGTCGCGGCGCTCCCGCGCCGGCGGCCCGCGCCGAGGCCCACACCTCGCCCCCCCGGTGGCGCATGATCTCGCCCCGCACGTAGCGCGCCATGGAGGTCCAGCGGCTGAGGGCGATGCCCGCCATCAGAGGCAGGAGCCCCGAGTGGCCCAGCGCGGCGACGAACGCCAGCGCGAGCACGAAGGGCGGGAAGCAGGCCACGATGTCGACGAGCCGGACGACGACGTGGTCCGTGAGACCGCCGCGAAACGCCGCGAGGGCTCCCAGCGAGAATCCGATGAGAAGCGCCAGCGCGGTCGCGCCGATCCCGACCGCGAGGGAGGGACTGGCTCCGTGGATGATCCGGGCCAGCAGGTCCCGACCGAGAGCGTCCGTGCCGAGCGGGTGGGTCCTTCCGGGCGGCCGCAGCGCCTGGTCGAGCCGGACGCCGCGATAAGAGTACGGGACCGGCGGCATCAGGATCGAGCGCGCCCCTTCCGGTGCCGTCGCGGGGGCCGGCCGCCTCGCCGCGTCCCAGTCGACGCGGCGCGCCGCGGGATTGTCGAGCAGCGGCCCCAGCAGCGGCAGGTCTCCCAGGGCAGGGTAGACCAGGCGCCCCTCGACGCGCGCCACGATCGGCCGCTCGTTCGCCAGGATCGGGGCGAGCGCTCCCAGGAGCGCGAACGACGCGACGATCCACAGGCCCCGCCGCCCGTCAGAAGGCACGTGCCCCGTCCTCTTGCATCCCTTCGCGCACGCGGGGATCGACGACGGCGTACAGCAGCTCGACCAGAAGCTGCGCCGCGACCACGCAGGCCGCCGAAAGGAGGGTCAGGCCCATGACCACCGGGTAGTCCCGTCCCTCCACCGCCGCCAGGTACAGCCTTCCGACTCCAGGCACCGAGAAGATCTGCTCGACCAGGATGCTCCCTCCGACCAGGCCCGGGAGGACGGCCGCCAGCAGGGTCACGAAGGGGACCATCGCGTTGGCCGCCACGTGCCGGTAGGCGCGAAAGCGCGACAGGCCCTTGGCGCGGGCGACCGCCAGGAACTCCCGTCCCAGGACGGAACGGAAAACGGCCCGCGAGTAGCGCGCGACGATCGCCCAGCCGGACAGCGAAAGGCAGATCGTCGGCAGGATGAGATGGCGCAGAAGATCGAAGGCCCGCGCGGGCGGTGAGCCGCCGTCCGCCGACATCCCCATCAGCGGGAGCCAGCCGAGCCGCACGGCGACCCATTGCTGCAGGAGCAGGCCGGCGGCGAACGGAGGCACCGCATAAAGAAGAAGGAGCGCCCCGCCTCCGAGGCGGTCCGCCGCGCGCCCCGGTGCCGACGCACCCAGGAGCCCGAACGGGACCGCCAGCCCGTAGATCGCCAGGATCGAGGCAAAGTTGAGGCAGAGGCTCCAGGGGAGGGCCTCGGCGATGATCGAGACGACCGGTCGTCCATCGCGAAGGGATTGCCCGAGGTCTCCGCGGAGCAGCCCGAGCGCCCAGGAGACGTAGCGCGCCGCCGGTCCCTGGTCGGCGCCGAGGACCGAGCGCAGGTGCGCGACCGCCTCCGCCGACGGGGCGCTCCCGGCGGACCAGACCTGGATGGGATCGGACGGCAGGAGGTTCAGGATGCCGAACGCCACCGCGGTGACCCCGAAAAGCGTCGGCAGCACCGACAGGATCCGGCGCGCGAGGAAGGGGATCACGGGCCTTCGTGTTCCATGACACGCAGGCGGGAGACGCCGGGGTAGGTCGCGATCAGTCCGCGCGGTCCGGGACTGACCCCTCCCAACCGGCGGGCCATCGCGGCCCGGGTGACCGGGGAGAACAGGCAGGTGTACGGCTGCAGCTCGGCCAGCCGCCGCTCGATCCTTCGATAGGTCGCCGCGCGCTGCGCGGGGGTGACCTGGCGCCGCCCCTCCTCGAGCCAAGCGTCCATCTGCGGGTCGCTCAGGCCGGCGTAGTTCTGCCCCCCCTTGACCTGCGAGGAGTGCAGCATCCCGTAGGCGATGCCGTCCGGATCGACGCTCGAGACGATGCCCGAGAGCGCCGCCTGGAATTCCCCCTTCTGCAGCCGGCCCCAGAGCGTCGGCCAGTCGAGCCTCTGGATCGACATCTCGATGCCCAGCCGCTGCAGCGACTCCTGCGCCACCTGGGAGAACTGCACGTGATCCTGCCCGCCGCTGAAGATCAGGAGGGTGAATCGGAACGGGACGCCGCGCCGGGACCGCAGGCCCGTTCGCGGGTCGACCCGCCATCCCGCCTGGTCGAGGAGCGCCGCCGCGCCTTTCGGATCGAAGCGGGGGGCCGGCCGTTCCGGGTCGGGGGGAAGCACCGAGGGATGGAAGAGCGAGTCCGCGACCCGGCCCGCGCCGCGGAGGACGCTCCGGACGTACCCCTCGCGATCGAGAGCGAGGGTCATGGCCTGCCGCACCAGGGGGTCCGAGAAATAGGGGTTCGATCCGTCCGAGCGCCAGGCGATGTAATAGAAGAAGAGCGGCAGGTACTCGACCGTGGCGAAGCGGCGGGAGAACGAGGGATCGGCGGAGCGGGCCTCCCACTGCACCGGCGTGAGGGACGCATAGTCCACCTCCCCCGCGAGCAGCGCCTGCAGGGCGGTCTCCTGCGACGGAACGATCGGCAGCTCGATCGAGTCCAGGTACGGGCGCCCCCCCCAGTAGTCGTCGTTGGCCGCGAGCACGATGCGACGGCCCGCCTCCCACGAGACGAAGCGGAAGGGGCCCGTCCCGACGGGCGCCCGGTTGCCGCTCGCCGTCAGGAAGTCCTCGCGCTCGTAGAGATGGCGAGGCAGGATCGGCACCTCCCACGCGGCCAGCGCCGGGGAATAGGGATACCGGTACGTCACGCGCACCGTCTTTTCGTCGGGAGTCTCCACGCGCTCGATCGGCAGGAACCCGTCCACCCGCCCGACCGCCCGGCTGTTCGGATCGATGACGCGCTCGTAGGTGTACGCGACGTCGGCGCTCGTCAGGGGCTTCCCGTCGTGAAAGCGCGCCCCCTGCCGCAGGTGAAAGGTCAGGACGCGTCCGTCCGGAGAGAAGTCCCACGATTCCGCCAGGCGCGGCACGATGCGCAGGCTCTCGTCCCGATCCACGAGCCCGTCCCCGACCAGGCGCCCGACGCACTCGCCGACGTAGTCGCTGCCGGTCACGAAGTTCAGCGTCGTCGGCTCGCTCGGAAGCGGAAAGATGAAGCGGCCGCCGCCCTCGCCCCGGCCGGCGGTCGAGGGGGAGCGGCCGCAGGCGATCGGGGCCGCCAGCAGGAGGAGGACGCCCGCAAGCGCGCGGAGAGTCAGCCGGAGAGCGGAGGGGAAGACGGCTCTCGGCCTCATTCGGATTCGTTCAAGGGCCCGCTCAGTCGGAGGTGAAGGTGGCCTTGCCGGCGCCGGTGTTGCCCAGGAGATCGGTCACCTTGACGATGACGGTGTGCTCGCCGGCCCGCAGCCCGGAGAGGCCGATGCTGTAAGTCTCGGCGCGCGAGTCCGAGACGCCGTCGGACGGGGCCACGGGCACCCAGCGCGCCGCGTCGACGGAATACTCGGCGCGCGCGATCGGTCCCATCGAGTCGGTGGCCGACACCTCGATGACCGCGTCCTTGCCGCTCTTGCGCGCCGAGACCTGAAGACTCGGCGGCGTGTTGTCGACCAGGAACGGATCGCCGGAAAGGCTCGCGCTCTTGGCCTGGCCCGCCGCGTTGGACAGCGCGTCGGACGCCTCGACGCGCACCCGGTACAGGCCATCCGGCAGCTGCGTCGAGTCGAGGGCGAAATAGCTGTCGCGCAGCCCCTTCGCGAGGGGCTTCCAGTTCGATTCCCCCTCTCCCCGGAACGACAGGTCGAACGACAGGGCGTCGCCGTTGGGATCCTCGGCCTCCCAGTCGATCGCGCGCATCCCGCGGACATAGACGCGCTTCTCCGGCAGCTGGGGCGTGCGCGATTCGGCCCCTCCGGTTTCCGGGTTCACCCGGATGCCCGTGAAGGCGAGGTCCTGCGGATCCGCCTCGACGGCATACGGCGATCGCTCGCGCACCACACCGGGGGGCTCGACGACGAGCCGCTTCATCACCGGCGGCAGGTTGCCGGGCAGGTAGGCGACCGAGACGGCCTGGAGGGCCGGCCCCGGTCCGGACGCGCCCTGCCCGCCGCCCGCGCGCGCGAGGCGGGCACGCCACTGCAGGAACCGGGCCGACGGGCTCGTCACCACGCTGCCGTCGGGGTTGGAGTAGGCGGTGGACCAGTCGCTCCAGGTCGAATCGGGGGCGCCGCTGTTGCCCGAGCGGGTCGCGACCTCGACCCGTCCGCCGGCCGGGACGCTGGCGCGCCATGAGATGCGGCCCCAGCGCGCCACGGTCTGCGCATCGCACGTGGGGGACAGGTAGGACCCTGCCTCGCTCCCTGCCGCGTCCAGAAGGTAGAGGCGCCCGACGTTGCTGCTCGCGGCGTACACGGCCTGTCCCCCCCCGAGGGCGAGGGACGTCACCTGGGACTCGGGCAGGCGGGCCAGAAGGGTGCTCTCCTGCGCATCCGCCAGGACGCGGATGCGCCCCGGCTCGCCCGTCCCGACGACAGGGCGGCCGGCCGGATCGACCACCAGCGAGTAGACCACCTCGCTCTGCGAGGACCAGATGGTGGTGACGCTCCCGTCCGGGTCGATGCGGTAGACCTCGCTCCTGGGAAGCGATCCGGCGGGGACCTGCGGCGGCCCCGAGGCCGAGGCGGTCACGGTCACGGTGGCGGTCGTTCCGGACTCGACGCCGGGGATCACGACGGGGGGATTCGACGGGCCGCTGCGCGCAGGGGGAGGCGCCTCCTGCGGCGCGACCGGCTGGCGGAGGAGAGGCACGGGCATCTCCCCCTCCTGGCCGATGGCGGAGGCGTAGATGATCCCCTTGGCGTCGACCGCGATGGCGTTCATCTCACGCAGGCGCGAGTCGTAGAGGACGGTCGCCTTCCCCTCGGGCGTGATCCGGTAGATGAGTCCCTTGCCGTCGGTCCCCGCCAGCAGGTTTCCGGCGGGGTCGAACGCCAGCGTGGCGATGTGGAACTCCTCGCTGTCGAAGAAGACCTCTCCCTTCCCCTTGGACGGGATGCGATAGATCACGCCCCCCTCGCCGGTGGCGGCGAAGAGGTCTCCCTTGGGGCCGACCGCCAGGTCCCAGATGTACCGGTCCTCCGGCTCGTAATAGACCTCCCCCTTGGCCTCGCCGGTGATGCGGTAGATCTTGCCGTTCGGCGAGGTGCCGGCGAAGAGGACGTCGTTCCGATCCACGGCCAGGGCGTGCACGGCGAGGTCGCCGGTCTCGTAGTAGAGCGAGCCGGCGGCCCCCTTCGGCACGCGGTAGATCTTCCCGCCGTTGCCCCCCCCGGCGTACAGCGTCCCCTTGCTGTCCACCGCCTGCGACCAGAGGAACGGCTCCGAGGACTGGTCGAGGGGCGGGACCTTGAGGGGCTTGAGCGCCGGCGCCAGGACCAGCTCTCCCGTGGCCGCGACCGCCGCGCCGTCAGGCTTCCCCTTCTCGAAGTCGTCGTACGTCTCGAGCGTCCACAGGACGGGCGAGACGGCCAGTGCGGGGCGGGGGAGCACCGACAGGGCCAGGGCGGCGAGCAGGAGCTTCCGCGCCCTCATGCGTGTGTCCGGCACGGCGATTGACGCCACGTCATTCCTCCACGTCGATGGTCAGCTGTTTGAAGCCGGAGATCATGTAGTCGGTATCCAGATTCTCCTCGGCGATGCCTCGGGACCAGATCCTCAGGTAGTTGCCGCGCGACTGCGGCCTCACCATGACCTGGGCGACCGACGGAGGCAGGTTGGGCAGCCGCCGCCCCTGGAACAGGATCCCGTTGTCGGCGCGCGACAGCAGGGCGTAGACCTTGTTGTTGCTGCGCAGATGATTGATCAGAAAGATGAGCTGGTTGAGGTCGCGCGGATGGAACTCGTCCCCCGCGCTCTCTCCTTCGTCCTCCAGGCGCGCCAGCGTCAGGCCGTCCCCGACCTGCAGGATGAGCGTGCCGGGCAGGGCCTCCTCAGGAATCGTCATGTCGATCTGGCGGATCACCTCGGGCCCGCGGAACGGCTTGATGGCGGCGGACACCTGGACGGTCTCGCCGGGCCGCACGCGGTCCTTGTTGACCCAGGCTCTCTCGACGCGTGCCAGGCGCCGCTCGTCCTGGTAGCCGAGGATCAGGTTGATCCCCTCGACGTGAACCGGGTGGTACTCGTTGTTCAGCAGGAGCTGGGTGATGAACGCCACCGTCCCGGAGGCATAGAGCGACGCCAGGTCTCCCGCGAACAGGTTTTTCAGCTCGATGTCCTCCTCGCCCGACACCTGGATGGTCGACCCCGTCTTGTACGACAGCGTCACCTCGCCGTAGTCCTTCTCCTCGCTGCTCAGGATGCCGTTCAAGGCGGCGTACAGGAGGTAGGGCGCCAGGAAGGGATCCTCGACGATGTCGAAGGCGAACCGCTGGGGGCGTCCCGACTGCGGCTGCAGCTCGAGGCGCACCGGGATCAGGCGGGGCTTCCTGCCCACGTAACCGAACACGCCGGTGGATCGGTCCTGGCGGAAGGCGCCGACCTCCTCTCCGGCGGAGGCGAACTTGAACGACTCCTGCAGGGAGGGGAACAGGCCGTTCACCTGGGCGGTGGTCATGATCAGGTCGGTCGGGCCCAGGTTGAGCAGCGGGTGCCCGCAGGCCATGACGCGGTCCTTCTCGTGGTAGGTGACCGTGCAAATGGCGGCGATCTCGACGTCCCCTCGCACCAGCTTGATGCCGACCCCGGCGCCCGGGCTGAGCCGTGCGTCCCCCGCGCCCGCGGGGGAGCGGGACGAGCTCCCGCCCTGCACCGGCTGCAGGCCGGCGCGGGCCAGGGCCGGGGCGATCCGATCGAGGGCCCTCGCCGGCATGCCGCTGAACAGGAGCGGGGTGGCGATCGGTGTCATCGGAGACGCCGTCCCCGCGGCGGCGGGCTGGAAGGCGTCGAAGTACGAGGCGAAATGCGCCGGCAGCCTCTCCGGGTCTTTCAGGAGCGCGAGGGGCGCGCCGGCCGGCCCGGCCATCGTGCGGCGTCCGCCCTGGGGGGATCCGGCCGGCAGCTCTTTGTCCTCGACCTGCAGCATCTCCTGGATCGGCGTCACGCCGGCCAGCGGCTCGCGCGCGAAGGCCCAAGTGTAGGCGACCGCCCCCGCCAACCGGTCGCCGAAGTAGACAGGGCTCCCGCTCATGCCGCTCATGACGCCGGTGTTGGCAAGCGGTCCTCCCGCCAGCCGCACGAGGATCAGGTTGCGCTGCGGCGCCACGTGCTCCAGAGTTCCGATGACCTCGACCTGGAAGTCCTCGATGCGCGTGCCGTTGAAGACCGTCTTCCCGACCCCCTTCATTCCGGCCTTGATCTCGCTGAACGGGATGATCTCCTGCGCGGGCGCGGGAACCGCGGCGGCGGCCAAGAGCAGAAGGAAGAGGGATAAACGCTTCATTCGGATGAAGATAATAGCACAGCGCCCGAGGAGCGACCGGCGCCCCCGGCCGGGCTCACATCCTCTCCGGCTCGGGAATCCCCATGATGTGGAAGGCATGGCGCATCTGCGCCAGGAACAGGTAGGTGAGGATCGCACGCGCCCGCTTCAGGCGTTCGTCCGGTTCCTGCATGACGGGATACTTGTGGTAGAACGAGTTGAAGCGCTGCGCCAGGGTGAAGGCGTACTTGGCGATCTGCGACAGCTCGAGCGCCTCGACCGCCTGGGCGACCGTCTCCCGGAAGCGCGCGATGTGCATCAGGAGCCCCCAGTGCTCCTCCGCCGCGTCCCCCTGGGGCAGATCGAACGGGGCCTCCAGGGCCCAGCGGGCCGCCAGCGTCTCGTCGGGGCCGCCCGCGCGCGCCATCTTTTCGAAGATGCCGGCCGCCCGCACCGCGGCGTATTGAAGATACGGACCGGTCTCCCCCTCGAACGAGAGCGCCTCGTCGAAATCGAAGGCGAGGACCTTGTTGCGGGTGAACTTGATCATCAGGTATCGCAGCGCGCCGACCGAGATGGCGCGCGCCACCGCCGCGCTCGTATCGGCATCCAGGTCCGGATTGCGCGACCGGACCTCGGCCTGGGCCTGCGCCAGGAGCGCATCGAGGAGATCGTCCGCCTTGACCCCCAGGCCGCGACGGCCGGACATCTCGATGTACGCCCGCCGCCGGTCCTCCTCGGCCAGCACCACCCCCAGCCGCTCGGCGCTCGCGGGCGTCAGGGCCACCATCTCGTAGGCGAAATGGGTCGACCGGGCCGCCTGGTCGGCGTGACCCAGCGATTTCAGACCCTCGACGACGATCGCCTGCAGGTACGCCTGCCGGACGTCGATCACGTTGTAGACCCGGGCGGCGCCGCCGAACGCCGGGTGGGGCTCGACACCCGGTCCCTTGG
>Ga0070694_100001605_pt1 | contig 13267 bp, 7 predicted proteins | sample KBSK1251metaG_FD_65470 | JGI IMG/M metagenome (GOLD analysis project Ga0070694, IMG submission 65470) | Corn, switchgrass and miscanthus rhizosphere microbial communities from Kellogg Biological Station, Michigan, USA - KBS K1-25-1 metaG | ecosystem: Host-associated > Plants > Roots >... | reverse complement strand
TCCAGGGGGCCGCCGCGTAGAAGCCCCCTTCGAGGACCTTGAAGCCCCGGCTCTCGACGAGGTAGATGTACAGCCAGTTGAAGAACAGGTAGAAGACGTAGTTGCTGCAGAAATAGCTGGTGGTCAGGAGCAGGACCTCCCGGTTCTTCAGGACCTGGATCCAGCTTGCTCTCGCAGCCGCTGCCGGCGGGCCTGGACGGTCCGCATCGATCAGCGCCAGCTCCTCGCGGCTGACGCCCGGGTGCTCCACGGGACGGTCCCTGACGTACCACCACCACAGGGCCGCAGTCAGGAAGGCCAGGGGAGCCGTCAGGACGAACGACGGGCGCCAGCCGAGCGACTCCAGCATCCAGGCGATCAGGGGGCCCGTCGCCGAAGCACCCAGGGTCAGCCCGGCGTTGCTGAGCCCGTTCGGAAAGGCCCAGCCCGAGACCGGGAACCAGTCGCGGATGGTGCCGCCTCCCTGGACCGGGTAGAGCGGCGCCTGCGCGACGCCCATCAGGAAGCGAAGCCCGATCAGCGCGGCGAGGATCACCGAGGGAGACGCGAGCGTCCGGCCGGGAATCATGCCGACGAGCAGGTTCAATACGCCCCACGCGATGGCGATGTGGGTCAGCGCCCTCCGGCTGCCGACGACATCGCCGTAGACGCCGCCGGGGAATTGGAAGATCGCATATCCCCACGCGAACGATGCGAGCACCATGCCCAGTTGGAACTGCGTCAGGCCGAGGTCCTTCATCATCCACTCGCCCGCCACGGACATGTTCGTCCGCAGCAGGTACGCCACGAAGCTCGAGAGGAAGAGAAGGGCCAGGATGATCCAGCGGACCGAAGTCGTCCGTCCTGCGGGGTGATCGGCCGGCGTGGGGGTCACGGGCGGGGATCATAAGCCCGTTTGCCCCGGAATCGTCGCCCGGGCGGGGACCCCGGGAACCGCACCCCCCGTCCTGGCGTACTATCCATCGGTCCCAGGAGCCACGAACACGGAGGAGCCAGGCATGAACCCGGAACTCGTCATCGACAACGTGACCAAGACCTACCCCAACGGCGTGCAGGCCCTCAAGGGGGTCTCGTTGCGCATCCCCGCCGGAATGTTCGGACTCCTGGGGCCAAACGGCGCCGGGAAATCGACCCTGATGCGCACCATCGCCACCCTTCAGGAGCCCGACCAGGGCTCGATCACCTTCGGCGACATCGACGTCCTGCGGCAGAAGGACGCGGTCCGGCGGACCCTCGGCTACCTGCCTCAGGAGTTCGGCGTCTATCCCAAGGTCACAGCGCTCGAGCTGCTCGACCACTTCGCGGTCCTCAAGGGGCTGGTCGAGAAAAGGAAGCGCGCCGAGGTGGTGGATGCCGTGCTTCGCCGGACGAACCTCTGGGACGTGCGCAAGCGACGGCTCGGCACCTTTTCCGGCGGGATGAAGCAGCGTTTCGGGATCGCGCAGGCCCTGCTCGGGAACCCGCGACTCATGATCGTCGACGAGCCGACCGCCGGCCTCGATCCGGCCGAGCGGCTGCGTTTCCACAATTTGCTCAGCGAGATCGGAGAGAACGTCGTGGTGATCCTCTCGACCCACATCGTCGAGGACGTGAGCGACCTGTGCAGCCGGATGGCGATCATCGCCTCGGGCCGGGTCCTCCTCAGCGGCGAGCCGCAGTCGGCCATCGACACGCTGCGCGGCCGGATCTGGAAGAAGGTCGTGCCGCGCGAGCAGCTGGCCGACCACGAGCGCGATCTCGAGGTCATCTCGACCCACCTGGTCGCCGGACGGACCGCGATCCACGTCCTGGCCCCGACCCGCCCGGACCCCTCGTTCCAGGAGGTCCCCGCCGACCTGGAGGATGTCTACTTCTCCACGCTGCGTGCGGCCGAAGCGAAGGCGGCCTGATCCCGATGCTCCTGCGCATCTGCGCCTTCGAGATCCGCTACCAGCTGAGACAGCCGCTCTTTTGGGTGGCCGCGGCTTTCTTCTTCCTCCTTTCCTTCGGCGCCGTGACCACGGACGTCGTCCAGATCGGGGGGGCGATCGGCAGCGTCAACCGGAACGCCCCGTTCGTCCTGATGCAGATCCTGCTGGTGATGACCGTGGTCGGAACCTTCCTGACCACGGCGTTCGCGGCGGGAAGCGTTCACAGGGACGTCGAGACCCAGGCGGATGCCATCTTCTTCTCGTACCCGATCCGCAAGGCCGACTACCTGTTCGGCCGGCTCTCCGGTTCCCTGGCGATCTCCTGGGTGGTCTACGGCGCGGTCCTGCTCGCGGTGGCGATCGGCGGGCTGATGCCCTGGCTGGAGCCTGAGCGCGTCGGGCCGTTCCGCCTGGCCCCCTACGTCTTCTCGATGCTGGCGTTCGTCCTGCCGAACGTCATCATCACGGGCGCCGTCTTCTTCGCCCTGGCCGCCCTCACGCGGAGCCTGCTCTACACCTACGCCGGCGTCGTGGTCTTCTTCGTCGCCTACCTGACGTCGAGCATCCTCCTCGAGGATATCGAGAACAAGCATCTCGTCGCGCTGCTCGATCCGTACGGCTTCGGCGCGTTCGAGCTGGTCACGCGGTACTGGACCGTGGCCGAGAAGAACGCGGGGATGATGCCGCTGCGGGGCGCGCTGCTCGAGAACCGCCTCCTGTGGCTGGCGATCTCGGCGGCCGTCATGGTTTTCACCTGGGTGCGCTTCAAGTTCACGACGGTCCAGGGAGACAAGGCCCGCGGGCGGCGGGGCGCACGGGCTTCCGCCGCGCCGGAGGCGCTCGACGCCGCCGACCGCACGGCCGCCGCGGCCCCCCTGCCGGCGGCCGCCCCGTCCTTCGGTCCAAGGACGACCTGGACGCAGTTCCTGCGCCAGACACGCATCGAGACGTTCGGCGCCCTGCGCGGGCTGCCGTTCCTGATCATGCTCTTCGCCGGGCTGGTCAATCTCTTCGGCGGCACGTACTCCCTCGACGACCTCTACGGCACACGGATCTATCCCGTCACGAACCTGATGCTGCGCGCCATCGGAGGCAATTTCGGACTGTTCGTGTTTCTCGTGCTCACGTTCTACAGCGGGGACCTGGTGTGGCGCGAGCGCAATCTCCGCATGTCGGAGCTGTTCGACGCCCTGCCCATGCGCACGTGGGTGGGCTGGGCCTCGAAGCTGGCGGCCCTCGGAGGAATCCTCGTCACCATGCTGGTCGCGGTCTTCCTGACCAGCCTGGGCATCCAGGCGTCCACCGGATACACCCACCTCGAGATCCCCGTCTATCTCAAGGGGCTGTTCCTGGTGGCGATGCCGCAGTTCCTGTTCTACGCCGCCCTGTGCCTCTTCGTGCAGGTCGTGGTGAACAGCAAGTTCATCGGCTGGCTCGTCTCGAGCCTGTTCTACATCGCGGGGTTCGTCCTGCCCGCGCTCCGGCTCGATCATCACCTGTACCGGTTCGGGACCGCCCCCGACGCGCCCTACTCCGACATGAACGGATACGGCCACTTCGTGCAGCCGATGTTCTGGTTCTTCCTGTACTGGGGGCTGATCTGCGCCGGGCTCGTGGGACTGGCGCACCTGCTCTGGGTGCGCGGCAGCGAGACGACCTTCGCGCTCCGCCTGCGGCAGGGGCGCCGCCGCCTGACGCGGCCCGCGTCGGCGGCCCTCCTGGCCGCGCTGGCAGGTGCTATGGCCACGGGTGGCTTCATCTATTACAACACCAACGTCCTGAACGTCTACCGGCCGGCCAAGACCCGCTTCGACCGCCAGGCCGAGTACGAGAAGAAATACCGGCAGTACCTCCGGCTGCCGCAGCCGCGGGTCACCGACGTCTACGCCGACGTCGACATCCATCCCGAGAGCCGGTCGGTCGCCATCCGGGGGACCTACACGCTGGAGAACCGGACCGGGGCCCCGGTCGATCGCCTGCACCTCTACCTGAACCCGGACGTCATCGTGCGCAGCCTCGAGCCGGAGGGCGGGAAGCCCGAGACGGTCGACGAGGACCTCGGCTACCGGATCTTCCGGCTCGATCCGCCGCTGGCCCCGGGGGCGATCCTGCACGTGAGCTACGACCTGGCCGTCGAGAACCGGGGCTTCGTGAACAACGGCTCGCGTAACGAGATCGTCTACAACGGCACCTTCTTCAACAGCTTCGACTTCTTCCCGCACGTCGGCTACGTGAGGAACGTCGAGCTGGACGATCCGAACGAGCGCCGCCGGCGCGACCTGCCGCCGGTGCAGCGCTTCCCGAAGATCGACGACGTCGCCGCGCGCGGCGACAACTACCTCTCCGGCGAGGCGGACTGGATCCACTTCGCGACCACGGTGAGCACCAGCCCGGACCAGATGGCGATCGCCCCCGGGTACCTGAAGCGCGAGTGGATGGAGAACGGCCGGCGCTACTTCCGGTACGAGATGGACTCGCCGATCTTCGACTTCTTCGCCTATCTCTCCGCCCGCTACGCCGTGAAACGGGACCGGTGGAACGACGTCGCGATCGAGATCGATTACCACGCCGATCACGCCTACAACGTCGACCGGATGATCGCGGCGGTGAAGGCGTCGCTCGAATACTTCACGACCCAGTTCGGTCCCTACCAGCACAAGCAGGTCCGGATCGTCGAGTTCCCGCGCTACGCCCGGTTCGCCCAGTCGTTCCCGAACACCATCCCGTTCTCGGAGAGCATCGGCTTCATCGCACGGCTCGACGATCGCCCCGACGCCATCGACTACGTCTCCTACGTCACGGCCCACGAGGTGGCACACCAGTGGTGGGCGCACCAGGTGATGGGCGGGAACGTCCAGGGAGCGACGCTCATGTCCGAGACCATGTCCCAGTACTCGGCCCTCATGGTCATGGAGCACATGGCCGGCCGCGACAAGATGCGCCGGTTCCTGAAGTACGAGCTGGATCGCTACCTGTCGGGACGCGGGGGCGAGCGCATCGAGGAGCTGCCGATCTACCTGGTCGAGAACCAGCCGTACATCCATTACCGCAAGGGGAGCCTGGTGATGTACGCCCTCAAGGACTACGTGGGCGAGGAGCCCCTCAACCGGGCCCTGGCGGAGTACGTCCGGGCCGTGGCCTTCCAGAAGCCGCCGTACACATACTCGCTCGAGTTCCTCGACTACATCAAGCGGTCGGTGCCGCCCGATCGCCTGGCGATCCTCGACGACCTGTTCCGGAACATCACGCTGTACGAGAACAAGGCCACGCAGGCGACCTGGTCGAAGCGCGAGGACGGCAAGTACGTCGTCCGCATCGAGGTCGCCGCCGCCAAGTTCCGCGCCGACGGCAAGGGACGGGAGACGTCGGCCCCCCTGGACGACTGGATCGACATCGGCGTCTTCGGCCCGCGCGACCCGAAGGGTCCGTCCGAAGGGCGCCTGCTCGCTCTCGAGAAACGCCGCGTCGACGGGTCCGGCACCACCTTCGAAATGGTCGTGGACGAGGAGCCGAAAAAGGCCGGCATCGACCCGTTCAACAAGCTGATCGACCGCAATCCCGACGACAACATCGTGTCGGTGTCGGCCGGCCCGGCGCCGGAGCGTCGCGCCGGGAGCTGACGGCGGGGCGCCGGCGACACCCTACGCCGACACGGAAGCGTGTCCCGAACCGAGCTGCGCGCCTGGAAGCGCAAGAATCAGGGCCAGCGCGGATGCGGCTGGAGGCACTCGGGCCGATTCACCTGGCGAATCATTTCACGTCGCTCCCCTCCGCCCGGCGCCGGAATTGCCGCCGAGGACGGACCTTGGGAAGGTTTTTCGCAGTGCCGCGTCCCGATCTTCCACCCTCGCGCAATCCTTGCAGACCGCCACCGCCGCGATGACCTGTCCGGGCAGGCGACGCCGCGACTCTGCCGATTCTAACCAGCATGCCCTCAACAAGCTGCTTCAAGGCGCCGCCCGGGAGAACCTGCCATGGCACGTCCCTTGCTCTCCTCCTGCGGGCAGACAGGAGCATCCCGAGGCCCGCCGCTGGCGCGCCCGGATGCGCCCACGCACACAGGGGGAGGGACGTATGCATCGTGCCATCAGGTGGAGTCTGCCCGTGGCCATCGTCATCCTCGCGATGGCGGTGCCCGCGCAGGCCGCAACGCGCAGCTACACGATCTATGCCACAGACGGCTGGGCCACCATGCCGGACGGAAACGTGATGTACGTGTTCGGGTTCAACGACACGGGCATCATGGGCCAGGTGCAGCTCCCCGCGCCGATGATCTGGGCGAACGTCGGCGACGAGGTCCTGATCCACTTCGTCAATCTCGGGTTCAAGTACCGCACCGACCTCACGGACCCGCACACCGTCCACCTGCACGGGATCCACTCCGTGCCGTACCACGACGGCTTTCCGGAGCTGTCCTTCGCCATTCCGATGGGAGAGTCGTTCACCTACAAGTTCACGGCGCACGCCGAAGGCACGTTCATGTACCACTGCCACGTCGAGGCTGTGGAGCACGTGCAGATGGGGATGTACGGCCCCGTGGTGATCTACGGCGGCGCGCAGATGAAGATCTACGGACGCAATTATACGAAGGAATACATCTGGCTCCTGAGCGAGTTCGACAGCCGCTGGCACAAGGCGATGGAGCCGGGGGCGGCGGAGCTCGACGTCCCGGAGATCCTGCAGACCTCCCCGCCCATCGGCTACGCCGAGTGGCTTCGGATCAACTACCGCCCCGACTACTGGATGGTCAACGGGATGGCCTTCCCGGACACGCTGCGGACCGCGTCCGATCTGCCGCTCCTGACCCGCGATCCGAACGATCCCTCGTTCGTGGCCGGGATCCAGGACCAGATCTTCGTGGCGAACGGCCTGCCCGCGCACAACGGCTTGCAGAGGGCCGCATTCGTGGAGGCGGTGCCGGACCAGCCGGTCCTGGTCCGCATCATCAACATGGGGTTCCAGTCGCACCCGTTCCACCTGCACGGCCAGCACTACGAAATCATCGGCGAGGACGCCCGGCCCCTCCCCCATCTCCAGACGATCGGACGCAAGGGGGGCACCGAGCGCTACGAGAAATTCACCATCAACGTCGGCTCGGGCGAGACCTACGACGCCATCGTGAACTTCGACTCGATGAACCTGTGCATGAGCCAGGCCCACGTGCCGGATCCCGAGGCGTCCCCGTTCCCGGGCGAGACCGGGCCGTTCTATGACCCGGCCGGCCCGTACTTCTACGCGGCGCACTGCCACGACGACAACCACGTCACGAACCAGGGCGTCTATCCGGGCGGGATGGTCGCGCCGGTCATGGTCCAGAGGCCGGTTTGCACCGCGCCCGCTCCGTGACGGACCGCAACGCCTAGCTCATCGAGGCCGCGGGAGGGCTTCCGGTCTCCCGCGGCCGCTTCGAGGGCCTCACGAAGACACGAGGGGACAAATGAACAGGCACAAGACGCTTCACCGCATCACCGTGGCCGTGGCAGGGGTGTTCGTCCTGTCGCTCGCCCTGGGTTGCGGCGCGCGGGTTCCGGCGGATCCGTTGCAGGCGAAGGCCTGGGAGCACGGGATCGAGATCCTGGGGGTTCAGGTCATGGGGAACGGAGAGTTCGCCCTCCTGAACTACCGGGTGGTCGACTACGAGAAGGCGAAGCGCTCGCTCAAGAACGACGTCCAGCTCGCGGCGGAGGGAAGCGACAGGCCCCTCCCGATCGCCTCGACCAGCCGGCTCGGCCTTCTGCGCCAGCGGCCCACGGCCGGCGGCCGGCGGCAGTTCATGATGTTCACGAATTCCGGGCATACGCTCCAGAAGGGCGGGCGCGCATGGCTGAAGATCGGGACCAGCCGCCTCGAAGGCATCCCGGTTTCCTGAAGCGGCGGGCGGGCAACCTGGCGCTCGCGGTCTTGATCCTGGCCGCGTCGGCTCTCGCCGGAGCGGCCGACTGGATCGTGGACGACAACGGCCCCGCGGACTTCACGAAGATCCAGGACGCCGTCAACGCGTTCTATGTCCAGCCGGGCGACACGATCCTGGTGAAGCCCGGTCTCTACCTCGAAACGCTCTACCTCGGCTCGAAGGACCTGGTGATCCGCTCCGAGGGAGGTCCCTTCGCCACGATCCTCGACGCGCAGGAGATGGGCTCGGCGGTCTCCCTCATCGGCCGGACCTCGGCCACCCGGATCGAGGGGCTCACGATCCGCAACGGCAGGGACCAGACGGGCGGAGGGGTCTACATCTACGGAGGCGGCCCGGTCCTGACGCGCAACGTGATCACCGGCAACAGCGCGGCGGGCGGTTACCTGGGCTACGGCTACGGCGGCGGGATCGAGGTGTACGGCAGCGCCGCCGTCATCACGCACAACGTCATCCAGGGGAACACGGCCCTCGACGGAGGGGGCGGGATCGACGTGTACTACGCCGGACCGTCCACTCCCGGCTCCTGCTGCCCCCTGATCGTCCAGAACACGATCCTGGGCAACCGCGTCACCTCCCCCACGGGACTCGGCGGGGGGATCCTCGTGGCCGCCTCGGAGCCGCGGGTCGACTCCTGCGTGGTGTCCGGCAACGCGGCGGCCGCCGGCGGCGGCCTCTACGTCGAGAAGATCACCGGGATCCCCGACTCGCCGGACGTCGCGACGAGCATCTTCTATTCCAATACCCCGGGGGATACCGACGGCAGCGGGAGCTTCCGCCTGCCCGCCTCGAACCGGCACACCGATCCTCGGCTTGGCCCGGGAATCTGGATGAATTGGTGGCCGCGGTCGGACTCCCCCGCCCTCGACTCCGGGGGGACGGGACTGCCGGCCGGCGCCGACCTGACCGGTCTTCCGACGGCCGCGGACTCGGATCTCGACGGCGCCGCCGGCGCCGACGTCGGGGCCGTCGAGAATCGCGGCGAGATCACCGGTCTCCTCCTCGCGTCGGACCCCGGATGGCCCGTAGGGGCCATCCTGTCCTGGGACGGATCCGTCAACCAGGCGGTCGTCTTCAACGTCTATGCGTCCGACGGGGACCCGTTCCGCTCCGGCGACGGTTTCTGTCTCGCGGCCGGCCTCCAGGCTCCAACCCTGGAGGATCTCTCCAGTCCCCCCGCCGGATCGGCCCGCTACTACCTGGTCACGGGACGAGATGGCGTCGAAGGCAGCACAGGATTGCGCAGCGACGGCATACCACGGCCGGCGATCCTCGCGGCCTGCCCTCCACCCTGATCAGAACGCGATGTTGAGATCGAGCCGGGCGCGCTTGCCGTCCTCCTTGGCGACCGCGGTGGCGCTCTCCAGCTCGATCCCCTCGACCTTGAAGACGCGCAGCATGATGTTCCACGAGGGTCCGAAGGCGTACGCCAGCCGCAGCTCGTGCCCCTCGAAGTTGCTGGAGCGCGTGTCGGTCCCGGACCCCCATCGCAGCCAGTCGTCCTGCGCCAGCCGCGCCACCAGGGCGAACTTCTCGATGTGGGCGTAGTAGTAGCCGACCAGCCAGTCCTTCTTCTGCTTGAGCGCCCCCAGATTCAGGCCGAGCACGTAGCCGGTCTTCTGGTCGGCGTTGAACAGGGTGGAAGGATACGTGTGATCGTTCTTCATGAAGTCGACACCCACGCTCCACGGCTTCGGCCCTTTCTTGAACGCCGCCTTGATCCCCCCGACATAGATGTCGTAGTCCAGGTCGGCGAGGGCCGTGTCCGTGGTCGCCGGGTTGTCGTCGAACGAATAGAGACCGGCCGCCGCGGTGAGATCGACCGGCTGGAAGGTCATCTCCCAGGCGACCTGAAGCGCCGCCATATGGGACTTCTCGCTGTAACGATTGCTCGTGCTCGGGCTGGATGTATCCATGATGAAATAGCCCAGCGTCGGCTTCAGGCGCTGCTTGGACTTCCCGAGGGGGAACGAGAAGCCGCCGGCGATCCCTTCCGGATTCACGTCGTCGTCCCAGAACAGCTCGTTTTGCGTCCAGAAGGGAAAGCTGTTCTTGCCGGCCCACACCCACCCCTTGCCCCACGTTCCCTGCAGGAAGGCCTTGTCGATGTTGAAAGGCTTCGACTCGAACTCGTCGCCCAGGCTCTGGTGCGGCGATTGCTGGTCCTGCGGGTTTCCCGAACGGATCCGCGCGCCGAAATTGATGTGGGCGTCGTACGCATAGGTGAATCCCACGCGCAGCCGCACCCGCAGCCTGTCCCGATCGGTCCGCAGCGTCCCGTCGGACTGCATCGAATCCCAATCCGACTCGGATCGAAGTCGAAAGTCCCCGTAGAACTTGAGCTTGGGTGGCTCGTCGGTGGCCGTCTGGGCCGCGATGGGTCTCGCCGAGACCCCGGCGAGCAGCCCCGTGCACAGAAGAAGTCCCACGGCCCTCCGCCCCTTCGAACCCCGCCGCACCTCAGCCCGCCCGCTCATCGGCCCGCTCCCTGCGGAGCGTCCTTGGTGCCCGCCGTCTCGCAGGCGCTCGCCATCGGGGCCTCGCCGAAGTCCTGATTCAGGCAGGACTCGAGCCGCGCGTCCATGCCGCGTTCGTCCGGGAACGCGTCCCCGCACGTGTAACGGCGTCCGTTCCGGTAGACGATGAATGTCGGGCTCGAGCTCACCCCTTCGGCCTTGGCCAGCGCCTCGAGGCGCTCGGGGTCCCGGATCCGTCCCGCGAACCCTTCATCGGGCCGGAAACCGAACCAGACCTTGTAGACATCGATCGCCCCTTTGTGCGCGGGGTTGTCGGCGATCTCCTTGACCGAGCCGATGATCTCGAACAGCATGCACTGCGTGCAGTTCGTGTTGCCGTACTTGACGAGGACGGGACGCTCGAACGAGGCGCGACACACCTTCGCGGTGAATTCATCCGGCGACCGGAGGGTGTGCTCCCGGTCCCATGCGTCCACCCCGGGCCCCCCCGGCTCCTTGTGGAGGGCCGGGTAGGGGTAGCGTCCGTTGCGGGACGGCTTGGACATCTCCTCCTGCAGAAGCGTGTACTTCTGGATCAGCTTCCAGGTCCGTGTGCGGGCGTAGTCGTTCTCCTCGCCCTTCTCCGCCTTGGCCTTCAGCAGCAGCTGATAGGAGTCGACGCTCAGCTTGATCTGCCCGTCCAGCTGCTTGCGCGTCAGGTTGCCGGCCTTCCTGGGGGCCCCGGCCGCGTACCAGGCCAGGGCGTCGAGAAAGGCCGCCTGGGGCGGATCCTTGGGCAGGGCCGGGGTGCGGATCGCGGCCTCGAGACCGCCGCCGGAGACGAGCTCGCTGTACGCCTTGACCAGCTCGTCCTCCTTCCAGCGCTTCGGAGCCGTGTCGGCGGCGAGGACTCCGACAGAGGCCATGACCGCGGCCGCCACGAGCGCGGACAGTTGCCTGACGGTCGAACCCGTTTCAGTGCTCATGTCGATGTGCCTCCATCAAGTCGATTTCCAAGGCAGGGGCGCTGAAGTCGTTGCGTGCCTCGGGATCAGGGAACCTCGGCGCGCAGCCTAGCAAGGCGCACGCCATCCAGTCGCCCTGGTTCGATCCCTGGTCGATTCGATGAATTGCGGCACAATCCGACGGGTGTGACATCGCCGTGCGATGGTCCGCTCACCGTGAGAGCGCATAGGAGTTACGCGGACCATCAGGCAGGGAGAACCCGATCATACGGTCTACGCGACTACAGGCTCCGCAGGATCAACCCGACCGCTCTCGCCACCTTCGCCGTCGCCTGGCTCTGGCCGGCCTTCGTCTGAAGGCCGTCACGGGCAGGTTCCGGTGATCCGCTCCTGCGTCGGCACGCCGTTCGAGGCGGCATAGCCGTAGGTCCCGGTCCCGCAGGCGCTTCGCCCGCGGACGATGTACCAGAAGGCCTGCCCCGCGGCCGGTGCGCCCCCATCGGCCATGGACAGACCCGACAGGCCGTGCCACAGGCACGTCTCCGACGCACCGGCTCCGACCGGCAGCTCGCGGGCGAGGCCGCGGGCCACGTCGTACAGCATCCCGGCGGGCGCGCCCGGGATCGCGTCCCAGGTCAGGGTCCTGCCGTCCGCCGCGAAGAGATCGTTCGGCACCTCTCCGGGCGGGACGACGGGCGCTCCGGGGAGGCAGGCCCCGGCATGGCAGCTGTCCCCGCCGGTGCAGAGGTTCCCGTCGCTGCAGGCGGTCCCGTCGGTCACGGCCGTGCAGGTCGTCGTGCAGCACGACCCCGCCGTGCCGTTGGCCGCGCCGGCGTCGCAGGCCTCGGTCGCGTCCAGCTCGCCGTCGCCGCACTGGATGGTCTGGAACTGGCGCATCATCTCGTGCTCCTCGTGCTCGAGGATGTGGCAGTGGTAGGCGTATTTTCCCTTGTAGTCCTCGAACCGCGCGATCACGCGCAGGATCTGGTTCGGGGCGACCATGGCCGTGTCCTTCCAGCCGCTCTCCTCGGCCGGCGGGCGCTGCGGGTTGCCGTTCGGGATGATGGTGCCCCCCGGCCCCGTGGTGAAGCCGTCGCGGTCGAGCACCTGGAACATCACCAGGTGCATGTGCATCGGGTGGGAGACCCCCGATTCGTTGATGAACCGCCAGATCTCGGTCGTGCCGAGCTGGGGGAACTCGGTGATGTCCTTCCAGTGCAGGCCGTTGATCTCCCACATCTGGCGCCCGCACCCGTCGAGCCCCGACTGCTTGAGCCGGAAGTCCCGCGTCCCCACCGCCTCCGCGGGATCGATCCTCTGGATCGGGCGCAGGGTGGCCGGGATGGGATCGGTGTCGCCCATCTGGCTGGTGACCCGGAACTTCATCACGCGCGCGACATCGACCGGCCCGTTGGGGAACGGCGCGCCGGCGCTGTTGCTCAGGAGGATCTCGTCGCCGCTGGCGTACCCCGCGAAGTCTACGATCACGTCGTAGCGCTCCCCCGGCCCGATGGTCAGGGATCCGACCCCGCCGGCAGGCGCCTCCAGGAGCCCTCCCTCGTTGCCCACGACCGTGAACGTGAGCGTCCCGGTCGGCGGGACGAGCGACAGCGTGTAGACGCGGGACGTGGATCCGTTCAGCAGCCGGAACAGGTACTTGCCCCGCCGGACGTCGAAGTAGGGCCAGACCTTGCCGTTGACGATCACCTTGTCGCCGAAGAAATGGTCCATCCACATGGCGGGATACTGCAGCGATCCGTCGGGATTGAACTTGCGGTCCTGGATAACCAGCGGGACTTCGTACGGGCCCCGCGGGATGTTGATGGCGTCCTCCACCGCATCGCGCACCAGGTAGGCCCCCGCGAGCCCCATGTAGACGTTGAGCCGCGTGATCCCGAGTGCGTGATCGTGATACCAGAGATAGCCCGCCTGCTGGTTGTTCGGGTAGGTGTAGGGGACCGGCGGATCGCCGGGCAGGAAGGCGTTCTCGGGATAGCCGTCCACGGCGGCCGGCACGTGCCCGCC
>Ga0070694_100001604_pt1 | contig 13276 bp, 7 predicted proteins | sample KBSK1251metaG_FD_65470 | JGI IMG/M metagenome (GOLD analysis project Ga0070694, IMG submission 65470) | Corn, switchgrass and miscanthus rhizosphere microbial communities from Kellogg Biological Station, Michigan, USA - KBS K1-25-1 metaG | ecosystem: Host-associated > Plants > Roots >... | reverse complement strand
CGCCTTCTCGTCCACGTAACGCAGTTGGTCGTATTGCGGCGTATTGTTGTCAAACCCGACGTTGTTGCGCGCCGTGGGATTGGCGGGAGTTCCCGCGCGCGTGAACGTTGTGCGCGGGTCGAGCTGTGTGGTGTCGCGCCATGGAATCCCTACGCCACCCTCACGGTTCGCTACTCCGTAGCGCTCGAACTTCTTGATGCCGTTGTACACGCCGTTTTGCTGCCGGGTGGTGTTGAGGTCGTGCAGGATCGAATAGGCAAACGATGTCGGCACATTCGCCGCGGAGACCACCGTGTCCGCATCGGCAATCAGACCCATGTCCAACAACGTGCGGGCCTTGCCGACGCGCGCCAGCCGAATGACGGTTGCCTTTCCACCGGTGCTGTCATTCAGCTGAACCGCCGCCGCCAGCGCGTGATTGAACACGAGCAGCGCGGAGTCCAGCATCTGGGCCGTGGTATTCTGCGCGCCAAACTTGACGGTGCCATCCGGATTCGGATAACTGAGCGGCACGCCGGAGCAATAATTCTCGGCAAAGAACAGTCGCGAGTACGCCGCCAGCGACAGCATTTCACTCAAGCCCGTGTTTCGGATGGTATCGGACAACTGCGCGAACTTTGCTGCCGCCCCCATCCCCGAGACATTCGAGCGCGCCAGATTCCGAAAAATCGTCGTGAACGTAGCGCTGGCCGGATCGGTTTGGCGAGCATCAGCCTGGACCCGATCGGGGAATGTCTCGGTATTGATCCACTCATCGCCGAGCATGCCACTCGCCAGGATCTGTCCTTCCACCGTTCCGCCCGATCCGCTGGCGCCCGACCCCGTGTAGGCGATCCCGAAATCGCCGATGGCGCCGGCCCGAATCGTGGGCAGCGCGAGTGGATCATTGAGTCCCTCGGTAGGCACGATATCGGGATTTGAGACATCCGTGATGTGACATGCCGCTGCAAAGGTCCAGAGTGCCGCCAGGATGAACGAGGCGGCCAGCACGCGCCCTCCAGTCCGGAGCGCGCGGGCCATGATGTCCAGCATCCGAGTATTCATTGGCTCGTTTCTCCGGTTAGAAGGTGACGTTGACGCGCCCGATCCAGTACCGTACCGGCGGCTGGGTCAGAAAGTCGGCCGTCGTGAAGTTGTTTTGCCCGGCTTCGCTCAGCTCTGGATCGAGACCCTTGTACTTGGTCCACGTCGCCAGGTTACGTCCTGCGATCGTCACGCTCAGGGTGGAAGCGCCGAATTTACGGATCAGCTGCGGCGACACATCGTAGGTGAGCGAGATCTCGCGAATTTTGACGAAGTCCGCGTCCTCCATGAAACCGGCCTGCGTACCGAGAATATTGGCGACGGCCGCGGCCTGCTCGGGGAGTGAGGCGTTCGGGTCGTTGCGCCCTTTGCAGTTCCCGACGCCGCAACGGAACTGCTCGGTGCTGTTGAACAACTTGTTCCCGAACCGGCCGTCGACCAGCCCGTAAAGGTGCAGCCGTTGATTCACCGTGAACGTGCCGCTCAGTGACCCGCCGTGGTCCGGGAAGGGTTGCCCCTGGAATGTGGCGGCGGGGCCCAGCGTGACTTCGCTCGTGCTGAGCAGCCCGTCGCCGTTGGCATCGGCGAAGGTATACGGCCGCTGGAAGTAGGCACCCGGCGCGTACCCCACCTGCATGCGTTGGGTCGCGCCGCCCAGCCCAAAGATGATCGGTGCGATGCTATCGCCGAGATCTTTCACGCGACTCTGCGTGCCCCAGGCACTCGCGAACAGATCGAACTGCACACTGCGGTTGCGAATGATCGTTGCGTTCGCCGAGATCTCGATGCCCTTGTTCCCCACCGCGCCCAGGTTGCGGAACACTGTTCCGGCAACGTTGTTCGATTGACCGCACCCGCACGACGGCGGCAACGTGACGTTGATCAACGCGTCGTGCGACACTTTGTTGAAGAACGTAAGGGCCAGGTGCGAAGCGAGCGGGCGGAAATCGGCATCGAAGCCGAATTCCAGTTCGTTGGTGCGCTCGGGCTTGAGCTTGACGTTCCCCAGTCCCCCGGGAGTGACACCTGGAACATCTGCGGAGCCAACCAGGACCGGCGTCGCCAGGTGGTACTGCAAGGCGTCGAGCGGGCCAGGATGCAGGCCCGAGACTCCGTAGGCTGCGCGCAGCTTGAGCGTGCTCAGCCATCCGAGCGAGGGGAAAAACGGCTCTTCTGAGATCACCCACGCGCCCGACACCCGCGGATACAGAATGTTGCTGAAATCCTTGCCGAACGCCGTGTTGTCGTCGCTGCGCAGCGCCACGGTGCCGAACAGCCGGTTCTTGTAGCCGAGACGCTCTTCGATGAAGCGGCCCAGGGTGACGGTTTCCTGCGTGGTTTCGCTGTCGGTCTGAATCACGCCCCCGCTCAGGGAATTGGTTCCGGCCGTCAGCTTTTGCACACGGGCGATGACACCGTGGAGTTTTTGATGGTAGTACAGAATACCGGCGCTCGTGACGGAGTTGAGCTCCGGAGTCAGCGCGAACGAAGCCGCGCCGTAGAAGTTTCCTGTCCAGTTGTAGATTTGGAACGGATTCGCCTGGCGGTTGCCTTCGTTGGCGGTCGTGCTGAACGTCGCCGGGATCTCCCCAGGGACTTGCGTGTTCTCATCGTACCGGTTGACGAAGTCGGTCCCGAGCACCGCGTGCGCCTCAAGCCACGCCAGCGGTCGATAGTTCATCTGCATGCTGCCGGTGAAGTGATCGATGTTTTGGAATGTCCGGATCGTGAAGCTCTGCTCCGGCAGTAGAAACCCGTATCCCTCATTCACCGTGCTGTCCGAGGATCCGAGGAAGCCGCTCGAGAGCACGCCGAAGGAGTTGTTGTCGTTCTGCGGGAGCCGCAGCTTCCCGCTTGTGTAAATCACCGACGTCTGGAAATCGAGGTTGGGGCGCACAAACGTGAACAGGTTGGCCAGCAAGTTGACTTGCTTGTTGGTGTTGACCTCGTAGACGCCGTCTTCGTTGTTGTAATGTCCCGACACGTAATACGTCGTCTGCTCCGTGCCGCCCGACGCGCTGATGCCGAGCTGCTGCCGGTGTCCCGTGCGGAACGGACTCCGCTGCTCGATGGGATTGAAGCTCCGAACGTGGTCGAGCACGCAGCCACCAGTCGCGGCGGTGGTCAACCGGCAGGCCCCGCCGGCAGCCGTGAGCCCAAGGTAGTTCTGGGGATAGCTGCCCACGTCATTGATCGCGCCCGCTTCCGCCGAGAACGTCCATCTGGTGGAGCCCGGCTGGCCGCGGCGCGTGCGCATGATGATCGCGCCATTCGCGGCGTCCGTGCCGTACAGCACGCTCGACGCGGGACCGCTGCTCACTTGCACGGTCTCGAGGTCCTGCGGGCTGATGTCGTTCAGACGCGACGGTGTTTGGCCCCCGACGCCGATGGACGTCGCGGCAGAGCCTGTTGCGCCATTCTCCACGCGGATGCCGTCGACCAGCAGCACGGGCTCATTGGACAACGACACGCTGTTGGAGCCCCGAATGCGAATCCGGGTGCCCGTCCCCGACGTCCCGCCGCTGGCCTGGACGAGCACGCCTGGCACCGTCGAGTTGAGGGCATCGGACAGATTCGAGGTCGCCGCCTTCGACGTACGGTCGTGCAGATCGATGGTATGCGCGACCGTTCCCTGCTCGCGCACGGCCTGGTCGCCGGTTGCGGTTACGACCACGGCATCGAGGCCGACGGCAACCTGGGCGATCGTGAAATCCGCCTGTGCCACGCCGGCACTCGTTACGGTAACGGGTTGGGTCGCGGACCCGTAGCCGATGAACGACACGCGCACGCTCTGCGCGCCCGCGGGCACATTGACGACGCGGTAACGCCCGTCCTGGGCCGTCAGGGCGCGGAACGTGGTTCCGACGACGGTAATCTGCGCCCCGGCAAGCGGCTGGCCGGACGCCTTGTCGGTGACGCGCCCGGTGATTTCACCCGCCTGTTGCGCGGACAGTGCCGGGGCCACCAGCAGACTACAGGCCAGCGCCAGCACGGCACGAAGCCCGGTTCTTCCCAGAGTAAATCGCATATTCCGCTCCCTCACCCGAAAAAGAGTTAGCCAGATGTGCGGAGAAGACAACGGAAATCCCGACGCACCGATCCAGCGGCGGACCGGTTTACACGCGGACTGCGCGGGGCGTCGGTTTAGCGACTACATCGACCGGGAATGATGATGTTACGTTGGCGGTAAGCAACGCAGCGGACAGAAATTTGATCCATGGCATTCTCCTACATGACGAGGTTGAGGAGTTAGCCGGGAGCATGTGTATACTGAACCTCGATCCGCACCCCCGCAAGGGAAGACCTTGTCGCCGCCACCTCATCCGGCCTAGCTTCACGGCCTCTCTCAGAAGGGGGTCTCTTGCCGTCTTTCCGTGCGTGCGTTTCAGTGCTCACCACCGGCCTGCTCGTGGCCGGTATTGTTCTGGCATGTAACGAAGACCCGACCGACCCGACGGGTGACGGAGGAGCAGGCCGCCTGGTCTTCATCCGCTCGGGCAACGGGCTGCGCGATGTGTACGCCATCGACGCAAGCAGCAAGCACCTGACGCAGCTGACCGAGAGCTTCGCGCTCGATGATTGGGCGGCGTGGTCACCTGACACGCTCAAGATCCTGTTCATGTCCGACCGCATCCCGGATACGACCGTCACAGCGCGTTTTCAGATCTACGTGATGAATGCCGACGGGAGCAACGTCGGCCAGCTGACGTTCCCCGACCCCGCCAGGGACAGCACCGGTCATCTCATCGACACCACCAGCAACTTCCATCCGGCGTGGTCACCCGATAGAACGAAAATCGCGTTCGCTTCGACCCGGGACACCAACCCCGAGATCTACGTCATGGATCCCAACGGGTCGAACGTCGTTCGGCTCACGCACGATGCCGCCGACGATGCTCAGCCGGCGTGGTCGCCCGACGGCTCGAAGATCGTGTTCGCTTCGACTCGCGACGGGAACGCGGAGATCTACGTCATGAATGCGGACGGGACCGGGCTCGTGAATCTGACGCACAATGGGGCCACGGATCTCACGCCCGCCTGGTCGCCCGACGGAGCCAAGATCGCCTTTCAATCGAACCGCCAAACGGACTTTGCCGTGTGGGTCATGAATGCGGACGGCACGAATCCTGTCCGGCTCACGGAGCCGAGTCCCCCCAGTGGAGCGCCCGACTGGTCGCCCGACGGCACGCGGATCGCGTACGAGCAGAACGGGGATATCTGGATTATGAACGTGGACGGCACCGGGAAAACTCGGATCACGAATGGTTTCTGGGCCGATGGGTTGCCCCGGTAGCGACCGATTCTCTAGTCCCCCCCCCCGCCCCCCGCCCCCCGGCCCCCCCGCCCGCAAGCACAAAGCGCCGCCGGTATCAGACCCGGCGGCGCTTTGTAGAGGTAGCTGCTTCCCCCGCACCCGGCGCTACGGCGCCGGAATCGTATTCGGCGGGCGGTGATCAACCAGGAAGACGGCGTTCGGCGCCGCGAAGGCACCGCCCTGCGGCGCCGTGCTGCCGACGACCGACGCCGGCACGATCACTGCGCTCACGACGGAACCCGACACGCTCGCGCCGGCAATCGGGTTGTTACTGGCCGTTCCGGCCAGCCCACGCGGCAGCTTGGCCGAGAACAGCACCGGCGTCTTGGTGCCGGCGGCGGTGACCACCACGCGCAACGAATCGGCGGCGACGCTGTCACGCGGCAGGGTGAAGTAGGCGCCGACGCCGAGATACGCGAGATTCGAGACGCGCGGCGCGTCGGGAAGCGTATCCGTGGCGTGCCGGGTCAGGTTCACGTCGACGTTCCCCATCCCCACGCCGGCGTGCAGAACGCGAATGCCGACGGTCGCGCCGGGATCTGCCGCATCGTCAGGCACCACCCAGAGCACGTGTTTGGGCGTCGAGGCGGCGCGCGCGAACCCCGTATGGATGAGCGTATACGAGCTCGGGGAGGCGAGCGTCACCGACGTATCCACGATCGGCGTGCCCGTGACCGTGGGGTTGATGCTGCTCATGAAAACGCGGATCTGGTGCGTCCCGGCGTCGATGCCCTGGTAGAACATGTTCGAGCCGCGGAACACCGCATCGAAGAGCCCCGCGCTCGTAATGAGATCGACCGGGCGCATGTCCATTTCGCCCGTGTCGGGCACCGCATGCACCCAGTGCAAGGCGGCCTGCGGGGGCATCGTTTCCGTAAATGTGGCATCCTTTTTACACCCCAGGGCCACCGGAGCCACCGCGAGGACGCAGCAGACAGAAAACTTGAGTCGAGTCATTGCAACACTCACACGAAAAAGGTGATCGGGGCGGCTATTGGCCGTCGGGAGGCTTGCCACCGCCTTCGCTGCTGCTCCCGCCAAAACCGAACAGATTGAACGACGCGACCAGCGCTACGAACCCCGCCGTGAGGGCGCTGACCATGATGACCGTCTTGGGTGTCGAGAACTTTCGCTCGTACGTCGTCATCACATAGCTGCGAGGGAGCGGGACCGTTTCTCCGGTCCACTTGGAATGCGCTCCCCGGATGTCCACCACGTCCGTGACGGCCAGGACGTAGTTCGACTCAGTTGCCTGCACCAGCTGCCCGTCGATGCGCATCGTGTACGGGCCCACCTGCTGCGCCGTGTTCATGCGCCCTTCGTCATTGAGCAGCACCGTCACCTTAGTGCCCGGAGCGGGCTGCATCGTGGCGAGCGGGATCATCGAATAGCACCCCGCCAAAAGGGGCAGCACCACCACCGCCACGAGCAGCCGTCCGATCAGCGAAACCCAACGCATGCTTAATACACGCCACCCGCATAGAGACCGTAGTTCCCATGCGGCGCGCCTCCAGGAAGATTGGGACCGCCGGCGGAGTAGAACACCTGCCGCCGCGTGTCCATTTCTTGATACGGCACCGGCCAATACAGCGCCGTGCCTTCGGGCAGGTCGCCCCAACCGCGGCCCGCGAAATACCACATGCCGTAGCCGGTGTACGCCGTCTCCATCCGGTATTCCCACTTCATCGCATCCCACAGCGTCCCGCATTTCGAGGATTTGAAAGCGGCCGCAGCGTTAGGAATACGCGGCACGCAGGCAATGCCGCCTGGAATCGCGGTGATGGTGTCAGCCAACGCGGCAACGGACGGCAACAGACCAATCGTCACCCGCGAGCTGTCGATACGCACCGTGGCGGCCGCAAAGTTGCCCGTGCGGATATAGCCCTCGGCCGCATACAGGCGGATTTCGGCCCGGGTCATAACCGGATAGGGACCCGTACTGCTGGCCGCGACAAAGTTCCGACTGCGAAAGAAATCGTACATCGAGATTTGCAGCGGGTTGCCTGGCTGGTCTTCGCCCGGTTGGCGATTGCGGACGTACGGGACTCCGGTAAAGCTGCGGTTCGAATCGGGGATTTGCGACGTGCGAATCGCCAGGGAACACGGGGCAAGGCAACTCGTGCCGCGTGGGAAGCGGCGATCCGCGGTGACAACGGTGAATGGTGTGCGGTTCGCAGGCGTCGTGTTGAGCCAAGCGTCGTACCCGCCCGAGCTGTCCGCCATGCCCATCCAGAACTGCGACATCTGATGCCAGTTCGCCGGCCCGGTCGCGAACGACTGAGCCGCCCAGATGACGTTCCACCCCGCCGTAGGATTCATGGAAATGTTGAAGTCGGCCGTGATGCCGGCGTTCGCATCGGCGATGATCGCGGCCCAATCGGCTGCCGCGCGCTCGGCGGGCGTCCGGGCCACCGACGCCCGGAACCGCGCTTTATACGAATGGATCAAGCGGAAGAACCCGGTGGTATCGAGTGCCACGCCGTTGATCCACGTGTTGGGCAGTGGGAACGAGCCGGGATTCGCGCGCGCGATCGTGATGGCCGAATCGAGCATCGTGTACGCCGCGGCGATCACGTCCGTGTAATACGACAACTTGACGATCGCCTGCGGATCGTCGTCTTCGCTCAGGATCGAGGCGGAATCGTACGTCATCGCCAGGTTGCCGAACGCGACGCCTTCGACGAACCGCGCGAAGGACCGCGCCCGCGCATCCACCGACGGCGATCCCAGCGTGCCCAGTTTGTTCATCGCGTTGATGCCGATCGTGGCCATGCGGGCCGCGCGGTGCAGCACGACGAAGTCGCGGTTGTTGCCGGCGTCGCCCGTGCTGTTGCGCGTGTTCTCGATGGGCGTCCGGGGAATCGCTCCCCGCGGACCCATCGCGAAATTGGCCAGCGCGGAGGTGTTTTCCATCCCCATCACTTGCAGCTGCGTCTGCAGATCGTCGTTGGACCCGCCGAGCGTGGCGTTTTGAATCTGGGCGTAGGTGTTCGAAATGAACGCCTCGACGTCGGCTGGTCGTCCCAGCGCCCGGTCGCGATCAGGATCGTTGAAGTCCTCGACCACCAGCGTGTCGCCGCACGCCAGAATTCCCATCAGGAAGAGGCTCCCCGCTACAAACCGAAACTTGGACATCGTTTGCTCCTCCACAGAAAAAGGGCATGCCGGATCCCCTCCGCGCCGGGCCAGAGGCCCGGCGCTTCGGGGACAAGCCGGCTTAGAACGTCGAGCTCAGTCCGAACGTGAATGTGCGCAGGTTCGGGAACGTGAAGGCATCCACGGCGTTGATCGCCGCCGATCCCGAGTTGTTCAGCGCCTGACCTCCCGACAACCCGACCTCGGGATCGAACCCGCGATAGCCCGTGATCGTCCACAGGTTGCGCCCGACCACCGCGACTTCCCAATCCCCCGTGCGGGCGATCGGACCGATGTGGTAGGAGACGAGCAACTCGCGCAGCTTTGCGTAGCTCGCGTCTTCGACCGTGTAGCTGTTGGGCGCGAGCTGGTCGTAGAACCCGCCCATACCGGTGAAGCCGTCGGCCGGCCCGGTCCGCCAGTAGTACCCGATCGGCTTTGCGTTCTCGACCGACTTCCCGGCCTGGTCGACGTCATGCGACAGAAAGTCGAGGTGTGCCCAGTGGAAGCCCTGGTTCCACACTTTTTGCCCGACCGCCGCGTCGACGAGCGCGTAGAAGTTGAACCGCTTGTAGCGCACGTCGTTGGTGACCGCGAACCGGAAGTCCGGCAGCGCATTCCCCAGGGCGACGTTCTGCGCCTGGCCCGCCGCGTTCCGCAGCAGGATCGGCATGCCCCAGTAGATGACGGGAATGCCCCACGGCGTGACGTTGGGATTACGCGCGGAGTTGTTGATCTGCGTGTCCCACAAGTTGTTGGTGATGCCCATGCCGGGGTTGTTGCCCGAGCCGACCCACACCAACAAGCCTTCGTCATTCACTTGGAATGAGCTGGTCGAGCCGCCGCAGTCCGTGTTGAACGGCGCGGGTAGCTCGGCGCAGCTTGTGATGAAGCGGTGACCGTAGAACGTGCCCAGCCGCTCGCCCACCTTCGCCTGGAAGATCGACCCCGTGCCCTGCAGATCGGCACCAAAGAAGAACGGCGGCACGTCGAGTTGGCTGACGACGGAGCGATTGCGATCGTAGATGAAGCGCGCCGACCACTGCATGTCGCGCCGCTGCATCAGCGGCACGTTGAGCGACATCTCGAGCGACTTGTTCGTCAGCGTGCCGGCGTTCAGCCATTGCCGCTGGAAGCCGGTGGACGCCGAGACGGGGACGGGAAGAATCTGGTCCTCGATCAACGCGTGCGAGTACGTCACGTTCAACGCGTACCGATTCCACAGCTCGAGATCGACGCCCCCCTCCAGCTCCTTGTGCAGCTCGGGCTTCAGGTTCCGATTGCCGAGCGTCACCATCGAGAGCAGGCCGCCGGTGCCGACCTGGAACGTCTCATACTGCGCGTCGAAGCGCGGTGAGCCACCGGCGGTGCCGTAGGAGCCGTGCAGCTTCAGCTCGGTGATGGCCGGGACCGACCACCACGGCTCTTGCGCCACCCGCCACGCCAGCGAGCCGCGGCCGAACGTCGCCCAGCGGTTGTCGGGACCGAATAACGAGCTGCCGTCGCGCCGGATCAGCGCATCGACGATGTAGCGACTCTTATAATCCAGGCCCGCGCCGGCGAACACTCCGATCTGCCGGATGCGGTTCACCTGGGAGTTCGTGGTCCGTGTGCTCTGCGTCGTGTTCCCCAGGTCCGTCACGCCTTTGACCGACAGCGCGAAGCCGCTCGCGAACAGCGTGTCGTAATCGCGCTGCTCGAACAGGTACCGGAAGCTGTAGCGCGTCTTCAGGTCGGGCCCGAAATCCTTCTTGAATCCGGCGTTGACGCTGCCGTTGAGCGCCTCGCGGTTGGCGGTGCCGCGGATAATCGAGCCCGCATTGCCCCCCAAACCCGTGGTGGCGGACGTCGTGCGGAAGCCCTTGTCGTTGATTTGCGCTCCCTGGCCGCGGCGCAAATCGTAGCTGAAGTTCGCGTCGAGGTTGAACCAATTCACCGGCGAAAACGTCGCGGTGACGCCGCCGATGAAACGATTGACGACGTCTTGGCGATGCGTCTGGTACAGCGTCGACAGCGGGTTCTGATTCTGCGACCCCCCGCCTTGCAGGTTCGGCCGGATGTAGAGCCGTCCCAGCGTGTCGGTCCACAGGATGTTCGCGATCGCCGGAACGCGCGTCAGCCGGAAGAACGCGTTGCCGCCCTCTTCCTGGTTGATGCCGTCCGCGGTGCTCCGGGTGTAGGACGTGCGGAACGAGAGGTTCCAGTCCGTCCCAATGCCCTGATCGACGTTGATGCGGAAGGCGTTCCGCGTGAAGCCGTTGAGGTAGCGGATCGCGCCTTCTTCATGCCGGTTGGACGCGCTCGCGAAGAACCTGGTCTGGCTGCCGAAGCGGCCGGTAAGGTCGATTGTGTTCTCGAGGAACGGCTTCGGCGTCACCAGCTGATTGACGGCATTGTACTGCGTTCCCGGCCAGGCTTGCGACTGGAACCGCTGCCGCAGCAGCTGGCCCCCAATCGTCGAGCCGGGATCGATCGGGAAGCCCTTCGGGGGGAGCGAGAAATCTCCGGGATCGTTGTTGATCCGGTAGGCCTCCGTGAACCAGTCGAACGTGCGCGCGCACATCGGCTGGCCACCCACGGCCTCGCAGAACTGCGAGCCGGTCTCGTCGGTCGCGAGCGCCGTGTACCGCGCGAGGCCAAAGTCGCGCTCGATGTCGCTGACACCGGCTTCGCTGCGAATCCCGAACTTCACGCCTTCGAGGCTGCGGCGCCCGGACTTGGTCGTGATGTTGATGACGCCGTTACCCGCGCGCGCGCCGTACAGCGACGCGCCCGCCGCGCCCTTCACGACCTCGACGTTCTCGATGTCCTGCGGGTTGAGATCCGGAAGCCCGCCGTTGATGATGACACCGTCGACGATGTAGAGCGGATCCTGGCCGCGTCCCGACGCATTGATCGACGTTGGACCGCGGAGCAGCACCGACGCTTGCGCGCCGGGACGACCGCTCGCGCTCACGATATTCGCGCCGGGCACCTTCCCTTGCAGCTGCGTCAGCGGGTTCGCCCCCGGTATCGGCATCTGCGCCGCATCGACGCGCGACACCGTGAACGGTACCTTCACCGCTTCGGTCGCTTCCTGTGTGCCGGTCACGACGATCGCTTCGAGCAGGTTGACGTCGTAGGAGAGTACGAGGTCCACCGCCTGCTCGCCCGACGTCAGCGTCACCGCCTTGCTGTTGGGCTTGAAGCCGATGGCCCGTACGCGCAGCACCACCTGCTGGCCGCGCACGCGCGCGCCCGGAACGAGCACCGTGTACTGACCCTGTGCATTGGTCAGCACGCCCATCCGGAGCTCCTCCACGAGCACATTGGCACCGACGACGGGCTCACCTCGATCGGAGGTGATGGTGCCGCGGATCACCGCATCTTGCGCCTGGACGGTGCGCGGTCCGGCGAGCAGCAACGCCAGCGCCGCGGTCCCGGCGAAGAAAACGCCACGACATTTCTGGAGCATGGAAACACCCTCACGTGGACTGGAAAAAGGAATGACAGCAAAAGGAAGGGGACCAACAAAAGATGAACGCGCGGTTTCCCCAAAGGGAAACCGCCCGGTAATGGCGGGACGGTTTTCACAAGCGAGCGTGACGGTCATACCGCTCGAGGTTCAGGTGACGGCCTGAGGGCCTCCACCTCGGTTATACGCCGTGATGCATAACCCTGTCAAGACCTGCGTGTCCGGGTTGCGAACCGGCGAATGGGCCCTATCATCTTATACTCCCCGGTTAGGGCGGCCGGTCAAGGTGCGCATACCCATTCTTGCAGTTCTGACAATTGGGCTGGAAGCCGCCATGGCCCCCGCAGGCCCCGCCCAGACCCTGGCACAGAGCAGCGGCATCATCGGCCGGGTCATCGACCAGCAGTCTCAGCAGCCCCTGGGAGGGGCGACCGTCAGCCTCCTCGGCACCCGGCGTCAGACGGCGACTGATACCGGTGGGCGGTTCACCCAGGCAGGCCTGGGTCCGGGCACCTACCTGCTGGAAGTCAGGGCTATCGGCTACGGCGTCAGCTCCTGGCTCCTAAAGCTCCGGCAGGGGGAGGTCGTCGACTACACCTTCGAAGTGGCCCCCTTGGGCGTGGAGCTCGAGCCGGTGACTGTGGAGGGGCGGCCATCAATCATCGGTCGCCGCCTGCGGGAATTCGAGGAACGGCGTCATGCCGGGAGGGGCGTCTTCATTACTGAAGACCAGATCGAGACCAGCAATGCCGCGACCATGGCGGATTTACTCCGTGGCGTCCCCGGGGTACGCCTGAATTGCCGTTCCGGAAACTGTACCGCGCAGATGACCCGGGGCGCGCGCGGAGTCTGCGCGGCCGATTGGGTCGTCGACGGCCTGCCCGCCAGCTTTTCGGGAACCCCGGCCCTCCCTGTCGTCGGCATCGTCGCCGTTGAGATCTATCGCAGTCCCGGTGAAGTCCCCGCGGAGTTCCTCAAGCCAGACTCCCAGTGCGGGGTCATCGCCATCTGGACCAAGTCGGGCCCCTGAGCCTCATCGCTTCCCGCTCGCGTCTCGCGCGCATCGCGATCATTGTCCCGTGCCTTTCGCTCGGGACCGTGCTCGCGTCACTGCCCCAGGCGCAGGATCCGCTCGCCGCGCGCTCCAAAGGCGCGCGGACCGCCCCTGTGACGGTCTATGAAATGGGCGACTTTCAGTGCCCGGCGTGCCGTTCGTTCACCGTGAACATCATGCCGACGATCCAAAAGCAGTTCATCGCGAGCGGCAAGGTGCGGTGGGTCTTCATTAATCTTCCGCTCGTGAGCATTCACCCCAATGCCATGGCGGCGGCCGAGGTCGCGATGTGCGC